>Ga0307380_10009611_pt1 | contig 12260 bp, 14 predicted proteins | sample UN3MG_FD_202239 | JGI IMG/M metagenome (GOLD analysis project Ga0307380, IMG submission 202239) | Soil microbial communities from Risofladan, Vaasa, Finland - UN-3 | ecosystem: Environmental > Terrestrial > Soil > Coastal area > Acid sulfate soil | place: Finland: Risofladan, Vaasa | collected... | reverse complement strand
TGAGCATGGAGTCTATGCCACACATGGACATATATTTGACAATTTCAATTATGAGGGAGGACCTTCATATACCGATTTAGATTATGGATTAATTCCGATTGGTGACCCCATTACAACAGAAATATTAGCCAAGATTCCTTATAAATTAATAAAAAATATAAAGTTAAAAAATACACTAAGTAGTGAAGATGCAATTCGGTTAAAATATAATTTTCAAGAAATAGGAAACATTCGACCTTTTTGGGCAACTTTAAAATGGCTTCTTTTTCAAATAAATGAAAATAAAGCATTAAAAGATATCATTGAAGATACCATAGATGAAGCAATGAATGAATTTAATGATTTGCAATTTGTTAAAAATTGGTACAAACATCATGACAAATGGTACAACCCTTTTGATAGAGCAGATATGATTCAAGCTTCTATTTTTTTTCTAGAGAAATTTAAAATATTATCCTTTGAAAAACTATCAGGGATTATAGAATATATTATGAGTAAGCTAAGCGGACACAATGATAGTGATGGGGCGATTAAACTTTTCAATACTATGAGCCAGAAGATCCAATATGTCGTCATGGGACATACTCATTTTCCTTTACAACAACCACTTTTTTTCGACCAGCAGGATAATGGAAAAATACGTGAATGCCTTTATCTGAATACCGGAACCTGGATAAAAAATTATTATGCATGCAGAGAAGGAAATGGTTTTATCGGGTGGAAAAATATAAATTATGTGATTGTTTACACACCGGAAGAAAAACCTAATAAATATAATTTACCGGTATTTGAAACCTGGCGGGGAGTTGAAAAGAGAGACGAATAATTCTTAAATCATATTTATCAAAAAATGGAACCAGAATTAGAATACACAAATTCAAAAAAAATAAAACAAAAATAGAATAAGGAATTATGAAGTTGTGAGGCCTGATCCCGGATCTTTTACCATATCCATATTTTAATTGAAAGACTAGAGCCTGGAAGATTTAGATGAATTTAACCTGCCGGATATTTTAGCTAGAGAAATTACCGAAAATTTATTATCAGCTTTAGAGCAGTTTATTGGTATTTACGAAAACTTAAAAGAAGAATAGTTCAGATTTTTAATTATATATTTAATTTGGAGATTAAAATGACGGACAGCGAACTTAAAATTAAAAAAGCTTTTGAACTATCTGATTTATTATATTTTTGTGAAGTGGATAGAATTTCTGCAGAATTAAAAAGAGATTTATCAAAAATATCTGATAGTCATGAGTCGCGAGGAATATTTTATTCTGGCATGCATGTAAAAAATATTTTTGAAAGAAGAATAGAAGCAATAAAACAGTTAGTGAATTCAAGACTGAAATTAGATGAGCAAGAGATTAATAAGATATATGATTTTATCACAATTAATATTTCTGATAGTCTTTTCGAAAGAGCTAAACAAATAATTGAAGGGAAAATAGATAATTTGAAATTTGAAATGGAAAAATTTTGTAGGCATTTCCCTGGTCCAGATAGTTACTTAGATTTGATTAATAGTCGTATAAAAGATGAGAAAAATAAATTAATTAGTTATGCAAAAAGAGAAGTTGATATTTTTCAAAAACAATCTGAATCTAATTTACAAAAACATGAAAAGAAAGAAGAAGATTTTATTGTTTCTAAAATTATTGAAAAAATTGATTCTATTAATTTATTAATGAAAAAAAATTATAATCTAAAATTGTTTAAGATTCAAGAACAAAAAATTTGGAATAGTTTATCTGAGCCTTGTCAAGATAAAAAAGATTTTGTTTTGCATATTACTGCACTTTCAAGTCTTATTGACTGGATTAACAAAAATGAACTAAAAAATTTATTAGAAACACAACCACAGAATGGATCAGTTAATTATTTAGAAAGGTTTTTACAAGAAAAATATTCCAATTATGATTTAAATATAATTAAAAGACTACGAAGAATTTTTACCATTAGAAAAATGTTTCCGGTGCATATAGATACTAAGGAAAGCATAAAAGCCATAGAAGAATTAGGTGAATCATATGCTAATACTAATTATAAAAAATTATGGGATAAAATACTATTAGATTTTTATGCGAGCCTTAGACAATTAGAAGAAATATTATTGCCTTGAATATAATAGAGGGATATAAAATGAAAAAAATTACATTTGAAGAAAGGGTAAAAATAGTTTATTTAAATAACATGCTTGATAAATCATTAAAATTAATTTATCTTGGTATTAAAGAACTTGAATATGTTAAATGTATAAGTAACGAGGATTATTATTTTGTATTTTTATATTTATCTATAGGATTCGAACTTTTAATGAAAATCATGATATCTTTTAAAAGTTACAAAGATAATAAATCTTTTCCAACAGAGGAAGAGCTGAGAAGAATGGGTCATGATTTAGACAAACTGAGAAAAGATATTATTAAAAATTATGATAAAATTCCAGAGAATATTTTAGAAAAATATCAGGAGATAGAAAATGATAAAAAATTTATTTCAAAATACTGTATGCTGATTAAATTAATCAAACTTATTGCTCAATTTGCTATAAATGATCGTTATTTTGAGTTAAATTTTATTACTAAAAAAGAAATATTTAAAAAAACGAATAGTGGTAAACGAATAATAGATTATTCTAATGCTCCAATAATTAAAATGAACATATTAGTGCATAATTATGTAAAAAAGGATCACCCATCTTTAGCAGATAAAATGAATTTTGATGATCCTAATAATCCATGGGTAGAGGCAAATAGATTATATATAATCCCCCCACTAAAAAAATTTATTGGTGTCTTAGCTCGTCAATTTGTTTTTGGAATTTTAGGAGATGAAGCTATCAAGTGTAGATCTATTAATACTATTAAGAGATATGCTTATTTAAAAGATTACAAAGTTGAAGATAATGATTTGGACAAATAGCATAAATATCAGGTTAACATTATTCTAACAATGGAACATTAAAGGAAAATATTTGCAAACGAAGAAGAAAGAACTAGGGTCAATCTTCACGAGTTCACATTATTAAAATAAAGATATAGGATTCTCATAAATTAGGAGTAGTCAAATTGAAAAAAATTAGTTGTTTTGTGGCATGTGCTTTTGGGAAAGATGATGTGGATGAAATTTATCAGAATGCTTTACTTCCAGTACTCAAATCGATGGAAATAAAACCATACCGAGTTGATCGAATAGAACATAATGATGATATAGATAATAAAATTATCGAACTAATATCAAAATGCGATATTTGTATTGCTGATTTAACATATGCGCGTCCATCTGTATATTATGAAGCAGGTTATTTCACAGGTCTTGGAAAATCTGTGATATTTATTGCCCGAAAAGATCACTTTTCACCCAAAGCAGAAGATGTTTATGGTAATTTTAAGGTACATTTTGACTTGCAAATGAAAAATATAATTCCATGGAGTTCAACGAAGAGAGTTGATACTTTTAAGAGAAAATTATTATCAAGGTTAAAACTGATTTCAAAGCCATTGCAGCAAAGAATTGAAAAAGAGCGCATACAAGAAAAAAGCCGAATAGATTTTTCAAGGTTGTCTCAAAAAGATAAGCAACTAACAATAGAGACACAGCTATTAGGATTCTTAAAAAAAAGTTCTTGGATTGAGAACAAATTAAATCCAGGTTTTCATGATGATATAAAAGTTCTTAATAAATTTTCTTCAAAAAATCTCGATAAGCCTAAAAAATATATGTATTCATTTATTACATTATCTGCTACAAAAGAGTATTTGAAATACAATAGAATAAATCAGAGGCGAATCCATGATTTTGAACTTTTGAAACAAGTTAATCAAAACATATTATTTATAAGTATCCGTAAAATTCCTAAGAGCAGGTTAGAAGATTTGTTTCCAGAAGCTATACCTATAGTGAGTGGCAAAGTATTGGAGTTTTCTACGCAAAGTAGTTTAAAGATAAGATACTTATTCATTTCAAATGTCAAATCAATAGAAGAATTCAATAAAGAGCTTGAAATTATTTGTCAAGAGCTAATCTAGAAATTTAGACATACTTGCAGGGAGGATTTGCAATTTCAACAATTCGGTAACTTTTTCTAATCTTTTTGGGAAGAAGATTTGATATCAATCCTCACAACTTCACAAAATCTAAAACGTAGAAATGTGAAGTTGAGAGAACTGAACCCAGGAATTATCGTAAAAAAGAAGTTACTTCAAATGTCGAGACCCAACTCCTCTTTCCCTTTCTTATTCTTTCTCAAAATATTTTTTTACTTTTGCTACAATTTGCGGTTCAGTCAACTTATCGGTTGTCTCAATATCGGAGATCTTGTCTAAAAACATATTATTTTTTTCTATCTTTTTCTTTAACTCAAATTTTGCTTCACCCGGACCAAAAATAAAAATATGTTTTGCATCTTTAAGCAAATCAATAATATGTTGAAAATAGATATTAAGATGTTTGCTATAACGAAAATCTCTTTTGCTTTCTGAAGTAGCACTTTGTATACCATAGGGCGTATTAGATCGTGAGCCGCCTTTTAGTCGAAATCGTCCTTCGATATCTGATTCTACATGGGTAACCTTGTGGCTTCCATCTATCAAGCTAACAATAATAGCTTTTTCATGATCAATCCATAAACCAAATAGTTTTTCCATTTTTATTCCTCCTGATATTCATATAAAGAATTTATTTATATTATGAGCTAAAGAAATAATCTAAAATAAAATATGTCAGGGGAGGTGGTTAATACTCTGCAATTAGGTAACCACTTTGATATAATTATATCACCAAAAGAGGTACTCAATTATAAAATTTGGACAACAAATGATAGTTAAAAGATGGAGACTTATTCCAGGAAGGTCTTTTTCTTTAATTAAAATATGAGATGATTATTACCTTTATCATTATACAAAGAAAAGGTCGAAAAATTTTTAATTCAGTATATAATATTAAGCATAAAGTAATACTAATAATTAAGAGAAAGGAGATGTCTAACATGAATAGCTTAGGTTGGATGATAGCGGTAATTGTATGTATCTATATTGCTGTATGTTTTGGCAAGGTAGCAGCCAAGCACGGTAAGAACCCGATTCTTTTTGGGATATTATCTATCATTTCGCCGATAAACCTGATTATTTTAGGTTACTGGGCATTCTCAGATTTTGAAAGCCAGAAAAAGGCGTAAGTGTTAGCAAGGGAGGGGAAATGGGGCCGGGTTTCACGAGTTCATAAAATCTAAAATGTCGAAATGTGAATTTGTGAATCCCGGCCTCAATCTTTATAAAATTATGAAGAAAAATTATTTTAAGAATGGCAAAATATATGTCTGGAAAGAAACTTTCGCAATATCCTAAGGCGTTTGCAAATATAATCGATAAAAACGAAATAACTGTGATTATAGAGCAATCTAAATATGATGGAAAAAATATAATAGAAAATAAAAAAGATTGGAAAATATTAAAATTTGATATGATTTTACCATTTTAGTTAAAGAAAAAGATTTAGCAAGAACTAAGGGGAAATTTAGAAACCTTGGATGCATTATTGAAGAGAAATAATACCTGGGTTAAAGGAGGAGTATCTGTTAAAATATAAATTAAAATCCATAAATCAATTTAAAGTAAAAATTACATTAAAGGATTATAGAATTTATGAAAGAATAATTGACAAGGTTTTTTATATTGATATAATAATGGTATAACAAAAGTATAATAAATGTTATACAAAGGAGATAAATATGTCAAAATTAAGATTGACAGTTACTATTCCACATGAAGAGTATGAAAGAATAGAAGAAGAAAAAAAGAAGAAGGGTGTTAGCAGGAGCGCATTTGTACAGGAAATAATTAAATTCTTTTTTGCAAAAGAGGATGAACAATTTAAAATCAAAAAATATATTGATGGTTACAAGAGAATTCCAGAGAAAACAAATTATATAGCTCAACTTGAACAAGTTCAGTTTGAAACCTTAGATAAGGAGTTTTAATATGTATAAAGGTGAAATTTGGTGGGTAAATTTACCGAGTCCTATAGGTAAAAAGCCGGTAGTTTTACTCTCCAGGGACGAGGCTTATTCTGTACGCAATGCTGTTACTGTTGCTGAGGTTACTTCTACAATACGCAATATACCTGTAGAAGTGAATCTCGGAACAGAAGATGGTTTACCTAAAAAGTGTGTAATAAATCTCGATACAATAATTACTATTAGAAAGGAGTTGCTTACAGAAAAGATAACCGATCTTGCTCCAGAAAAGATTGATAAGGTCAATAAAGCTATAAAGTTTGCCCTTGATTTAAAATAATTTCTCTAAATATTAATCCTTAAAAATGAAAGGAAAACATTATTAGTGATAAATAGAATGAATAATAGAACCTGGCTAAATCTAGGCAAAAATAAGGAGAAAACGGCGAGGATATTTTGCTTACTGGTTCTTGTAGTTGTTATCCTGGTCTTTTCTGCCGCAGTGGCGGACAATGTAACAGCGACGGTAAAACTGGGTAACGAGGTCTTACTGGAAAGCTATTGCCATCTTATTGACGGCAAGAAAGTGGGATTGGTTACCAATCAGACGGGTGTAGACAGCCGGGGGATTAGTTTTATCGATATTTTAGTTGCTACCGGGAGAACAAAACTGATCGCCCTTTATGTTCCTGAGCATGGTATCGATGGGACCACCAGAGCCGGGGCATGGGTGGATTCCTATAGACATCCCCGGTATGACATCCCTGTTTACAGTCTCTACGGAAGTACCAGAATGCCTACCTATGAGATGTTGCTGAAAATCGAGGTACTTCTTTTTGATATTCAGGATATCGGCGCTCGTAGTTATACCTATATGTCCACTCTGCAGTACTGCCTGGTTGCGGCGGAGAAGTATAAAAAACCGCTAATCGTCCTCGATCGCCCCAACCCCCTGGGAGGGTTGATTGTGGAAGGACCTGTGCTGGAAGACCCTTATAAATCCTTTTTGGGGGTGGACAATTTACCCATGGCTCACGGCATGACCGCTGGGGAATTAGCCCTTTTCTTTAACCGCCATATAGGAGCTGATCTGACCGTTATTCCCATGGAAAGTTATCATCGGGCGATGGCTTTCCTTGATACTGGCTTGCCTTTTGTGCAGACTTCCCCCAACATTCCCGATCTTGCCTCCGCTTATGGCTACATGGCTACCGGATTAGGAGAGGGGACGGGTGTTTTCCAGGCTGATAAATTCCGCTGGATTGGCGGGAAAGGTCTTGATGCTGTCCGCTTTGCCGAACTACTCAACGGAGCGGGGCTACCCGGGGTGCTCTTTGTCCCGGAAGTACGTGGGACAGCGGGGGGTGTGCGCCTGGAGATCCTCAATCCGTACTGCTTTAACCCAGCGAGGAGCGGTATTTACGCCCTGGCCTACGCCTTTATGCTGGGAGATTTTAAGGTTCCCAAGAGCACGTCAAACAATATTGTCTCGTTCGACAAGATAATGGGGACCGACAAGATCGGCCGCTATCTGGAAGAAGGGCTCACGCCGCAGCAGATCGAGGCCTGCTATACCTCCGCGCTGCAGAGATTTAAGCAGGAGCGGGAGCAGTATCTTCTCCCCCAATACGAGCCAAGTATTAGCGTAATGATCAGTGAGGTTCCCCTAAGCGATGATCTACGCCCTTTTAAAGTGTCAGGGGACAGTTATTTTAACAACAGAACATTAAAGGAATGAGTTTGCATACGCAAAATTTCAGCGTCTTCACGCTTAATATAAAATTATATTAATTAGAATAATATAAAACAAATAATATAAAACATAGGAGTTGTTTTTTGTATCAAATTACAAAGAAAAATTATTTTAAGAATGGCAAAGTATATGCCTGGAAAGAAACTTTTACCATAATTAAAGCAAAGAAACCTTGTTCCGTTGCTTTTGCGAATATAGTCGATAAAAACGAAACAACTGTGATTATAGAGCAATCTAAATATAATAAAAAAAATGTAATAGAAATTGAAAAAGATTGGAAAATATTAACCTTTGATATGGTCTTACCCTTTGGGCTGGTTGGATTCCTGGCAAAAGTATCTAAAGTACTCGCAGATGAGAATATACCAATATTTGCTATTTCTGCGTATTCTACCGATCACATTTTGGTTAAGGAAAAAGATTTAACAAGAACTGAAGAGAAGCTTAAAGAGCTCGGATGTATTATTGAAGAGAGATAATATTATTTTTCCTTTAAAATGTTGTATCTTATCTTTCTGATCCATTCTAATTCTTCTTCTCGGGATAATCTCTTCTTTTCTTCTTTTTCTTTCTTTAGGAGTATTATTTTCTCTGGTTTTAGTATATCGTTTTCCGGTTGTATTTCCTTTTTTCGTTGTTTCTTCATCATCATCTTCTCTTTCGGAGATTGATTAAGATTTACGGGAAAATAATCCTATTCTAAAAAAAGAGGGTTTTTGGGAATTTTGTGGTATATAATATAATATAGATTCCCGAAAATCAAAGACTATACTTTAAAATTTTAAAAATAAATTTATTCATATTATAAAATTTAAAATAATATCATGTAAGGAGGTAAAAATCATGAAATTCTTTCGAACAATTGGTTCACTTGCTTTTGTAGTTGGGCTCTTTATTGCTATTTTTATAGGTGGAATTTGGCATGTATATACTAGCGTGGAGATACCCTTGTGGTTGAAAATTGCCATATATTTTCTTTTAGGGGGCATTCTGCTGGTCTTACTGACAGTAGCTCTTGAACAAAAAAAGGGCAAAGCCCAGGAAGAAGAACTCTCAACTGGCGAGATGCAGACTCGTATATTACTTCAGAATTCTGCAGAAATACCGGGAAGCGAAATTACCAAGATTTTAGGTTTAGTCAAAGGGCATACTATCTATGCCATCTGGATTGGAAAGGATTTATCTGCCATAGTGAGACTTGTTCTCGGTGGTGAGTTGATTGAGTATACTGAGATGATGGGGAAAGCCCGCATAGTAGCTTCTAACCGTATGATAGCTCAGGCTGAAGAATTGGGAGCAGATGCCATTATTAATGTACGTTTTGTGACTACCAGCGTTATAGGTAGCGCTGCCGAGCTTTTAGCTTATGGCACAGCTGTCAAGCTCAGTAAACCAAAGACAAAGGTTTAAATATTAAAAAGTGGGTAGATTCGTTAGATTGATAAATGACCAAAAGATTGGTAGAATATCAAACAAAGAACAAAGGGAGTGATTAAGGTAAGTATATTTTTTGTGGAGACCCATACCCATCTTGATTTAATAAAGAGAAATGCTCAGGAAGTAGTAAAGGATGCAGCAGAAAAGAAAGTCACCAAGATGGTTACCATAGGGATTGATTTAGAATCCAGTAAAATTGCCCTGGAATTTGCTTCTCGCTTTGAAGGAGTTTATGCTGCAATCGGTTTTCATCCCCATGAAAGTAAATTTTTAGATGCGGAGAATTTGAAAGAATTAGAGAAATTAGCTAAAAAGGATAAAGTAGTGGCTATTGGCGAGACAGGTTTGGATTATTATTGGAACCATAGTACTTTACCTTGCCAGATGGAAGCTTTTAAGAAACAGATAAATCTGGCTGGGAAATTAAATTTACCTCTTATTATCCATGACCGTGAGGCTCATCAGGACACCTTGAAGATCCTGGCTGAGGAGGCCAAGGATTTAAAAATTCTCCTGCATTGCTTTTCCGGAGATTTGGATATGGCCAAGGTATGTATAGGACGAGGTTATTATCTCGGAGTAGGCGGAGTAGTAACTTTTAATAATGCCAAAAAACTTAGAGCTATAGTAAAGGAAGTTTCTCCGGAGAATTTGGTTTTGGAAACTGATTCGCCCTATTTAGCTCCACATCCTTTCCGTGGGAAACCAAATGAACCAAAATACATTCCTCTGATTGCCGAAAAGATTGCTGAAATAAAAGGAATTAGTTTGGAAGAAGTAGCCACAACTACTTCTAAGACTGCTCAGGAATTTTTCGGAATTTGAATTAGAAAAAGGAGAAAATATTTTGACGAAAAGATTATATTATCAGGATTCTTATTTAAAAGAATTCAAAGCTAAAGTTTTAAAGAAGGTAAAAATAGATAATCAGCCGGCAGTTGTTCTGGATGAAACCGCTTTTTATCCTACCTCCGGAGGCCAGCCCTACGATAAAGGAATTATCCAGGATGTTCCAGTTGTTGAAGTTATAGAAGAAGGCGATGAGATAATTCATATTTTAAAAGAAGAGTTAAAAGAAGAAATAAATTCTGAAGTAGTCGGAAAGATAGATTGGAAGAGAAGGTTTGACCATATGCAGCAACACTTGGGGCAGCATATCTTATCCGGGGCTTTGATGAAGTTATGGAGCGCTGAAACCGTATCTTTTCATTTAGGAGAAGAAGTTTGCACTTTGGATATTGCAAAAGAAAATCTCATCGAAGAGGAAGCCAAAAAAACAGAGAAATGTGCCAACGAAATTATCTTTAATAATAGCTCTGTAAAATGCTATTTTGTGGAGGGGGAAGAGGATTTAAAGAGATTAAATTTGAGAAAAATACCTGAAAAAACGGGAAAGATAAGGATAATTGAAGTGAAAGATTTCGACTTTTCTGCCTGTGGAGGAACCCACTGTCGGGCAACCGGGGAAGTGGGGCTGATCAAGATTACTAAATGGGAAAAGAGAGGAGAAAAAATCCGTCTGGAGTTTATCTGCGGAAAGCGTGCTTGGGAAGATTATTTCTGGAAGAATGAAGTGATCAAAAATATTTCTAATAAATTAACCATTAAGGATTCCGAACTGGGAGAAGCAATAGATAGGATGCTTGAAGAGAGAAAAGAAATTAGGAAGGAATTAAAGGAATTTAAAGAGAAATTGCAGGAATATGAAGCAAAAAATTTAATCCACGAATCCTCTCCGGCAGACGATGGAATAAAGATTATAAACAAAGTGTTCGAAGAAGATAATTTTCAAGAAGTAAGGGAATTAGTTCAGAAGATTATTAATTTGGATGAAAGTGTAGTTGTGTTATTTGGGGTTAAAAGCGAGGGGGCAAAGATATTGTTTGCCTGCTCTAGAGCCTTAAAGTATGACATGAATGGGCTGGCAAGAAAAGCAGCAAAATTTATTGAAGGTCAAGGAGGCGGAGCTCCCAACTTTGCGCAAGCCGGAGGGAAAAGGGTTGAGGGGATTGAAGATGCTCTGAATTTTGCTTTGGAACATTTTCAAGAATATCTTATATCCCCAGACATAAAATGAAGGTGAAAAAGATAAAATCTAAAAAATTAATAAATAAATTAGTACCCGTGATAGTTTTTCTTTTATTAGCTTTTTTACTGGTAAGTTTTAATTCATTTTCCACCGAAAGAGATTTAGCCAAAGAGCAGAAATTAGGGAAGAAGCTATCTGAAGATATTGAGAAAAAATATGAAGTAATTGAAGATTTAAATCAAAATTTACTGATTACTGAGATTGGTAATAAATTAGCTGAAGCTTCTGAGATGAAAGAGATGGAATTTCACTTCAGGATATTAAAAGAGGATGGACCTAATGCCATTTCTATCCCCGGTGGATATATCTATGTAACTTATGATCTTTTTGATTATGTCCAGTCAGATAACGAGCTTGCCGGTATTTTAGCCCACGAAATTGCCCATATAGTACACAATCATGCCTTAAAACAGACCAGAGATAATACTAAATTTACTCTGCTAACTATTTTGGCTGTTCTTTTAACCAGAGAGCCGGATGTAGGCGTATTAGGGAAACTTACCACCATAACCCTTCTAAACCAATATAGCCGAGAATATGAAGAAGAAGCAGATTTAACCGCTATAGATCTCTTAATCAAGACAGGATATAATCCGGTAGGTTTTTTAACTTCTTTAGAAAGATTGTATACCCGGGAAATGTTTAAACCTGAAGTAAATTTGGGAATATTTCAAACTCACCCTGATACTGAAAATAGGATTGATTATGTAAGAAATAAATTAATAGAAAAAGGAATAGATATTAATAGGCGAGCTACAACCGATTATCTTAAAGTGAGCTCTAAATATATATTAAAAGATTCTTTTTATACGGGTGTTATCTGTATTGATGATATTCCGGTGTTAAATTTAACTTTTCCTGAGAGAGAAAAAATTTATCTTAAAATAATTGAAACCAGTCAAAACCTGGATAAATTTCTTAGTATTGATTTGAATCCTTATGAGATAAACATTTTAGTAGAAGGAACTACCTCTACGCTCCTGATTCGTAATAATAGAATAATCTCTTTAGATGATTCGGAAACT
>Ga0307380_10009610_pt1 | contig 12262 bp, 25 predicted proteins | sample UN3MG_FD_202239 | JGI IMG/M metagenome (GOLD analysis project Ga0307380, IMG submission 202239) | Soil microbial communities from Risofladan, Vaasa, Finland - UN-3 | ecosystem: Environmental > Terrestrial > Soil > Coastal area > Acid sulfate soil | place: Finland: Risofladan, Vaasa | collected... | reverse complement strand
GAAAAGATATTTTCAAAGGACAATATTGATGCAAAGGCATTGATTGATGGTTCTCCTTTTGATTTCACAGCAGAGACTAATGATAAGGAATGGAAGAGAGAGTATTTAAGTATGCCATTTAGAATATTGGATATGTTCAGATTGTTAGATTTGCAGTTAAAGAATATGAACTTATTTGATAAGAGAATGGCTTATATTGAAAAGAATTATCGTTCTCATGTTGGACTAGTGGTAGAATCAAGGAAGTTCTTAAAGAAACTAAATAGTAAATTAAGCCAGGAAAAGTTATACAAGTATATATAAAAATACATATAATCTAAAATGGAATACTCAAAACAAACCTTAGTAGAACCTCAAAAGGTTTCTTCAGATTCATTAACAAAAGAGGATCAAGCATATAAAATCATATATCTGGAAAAGACTAAAGATTATAAAGATAAAGTAAGAATATATTTCTTTGATAGGCCAATAGATAAATGCAGACCTCGTTCCATGTCATTCTATAATCCAGAGCAGCTCTTAATGTTTATCCAGGGTTGTGTTAAATCATATTTGTTTCTAAAAGAGGAAAGGATAAGGCCAGAGTTATCAATACCTTTAGAAATATATAGAATAGATGTTATGCTGTCAGATTTATTAAAAGATATTAAAAAAGAACAGATGGAAGTATGGAAGAATGGTGGAAATAAGAACATTAAAAGAAGCAATTAAGGAATTAGGAATAATTGAATTAACATTAATATTTGGTAGTATGATTTTTAGAATATTTTTAGTTGTTATAGCAATTACATATTTATCAGAAAAAGGAATTGCTAATTGGATGATAAGATTTGTAGGAATTGTGGGTTTTATTTATTTAATTTTTTCATCAAATATCATTGTAGCCACAAGATTATATGCAGCAAAGAAAAGATTATTAAAAAATGCCAGAAATAAGAAATAGTATAGGCACGTTAAGAAAACTGATAGAAGAGATTTATCCTAAGTTATCTACTGAAAAAGTTGATAAGATTATTAATTTTATAGAAAAGGTTTTAGAGGAATGAAACCATCAAAAACAATAGTTCCTTTATAAAACGTAAGATGTTTATGTATAAAGATTAAAAGAAAATGGAAACCAAAACAAAAATAACATTATCATTAATTGCTATGATTATTTGTATAGTATCATGTGTTACATTAATTATTATCCAAGAAGAATGTAGTCGCCCATGTCCTTTTGTATCAGAATCTAATTGTTGTTATTGTGGATATACTTTTGGTTGTAATAGTGATTGGGGTTGTAATTGTCAAGATTGTGAAAGTGTTAATGTAGAAGTTCCTAATGATTGGAAACCAAAAGAAAGTAAATTGGAATGGATATGTGGTTAATTTAAAATCTATCTCCTCAAAGAATAAATGAAATGAGAGTTAAAATGAAAAAGAAAGTAATAGTTGATTTATGTGGTGGAACTGGTGAATGGAGTAAACCATATAGAAAAGCAGGATACCAAGTAATGATTGTAGACATAAAAAGAGGATTAAATGTTTTGGATTTATATACTCAAAATTCATTAGTGGAAATGAGACCATACGGAATACTTGCAGCACCACCTTGCCCAATGCTTTAAAGGGGGCTATGGAAATAGTTAATGGTTGTATGCAGATAATTTGGAAATGCCAGTATAATCTAAAATCAGATACACAGAAAGTTAGTCCTCTAAAGTTCTGGACTTTAGAGAATCCAAATGGTATGTTAAAATGGTTTTTAGGAAAGCCAGTATTTGAGTTTAATCCTTATGACTTTGGAGATAACTATAAGAAAAGAACTCAATTATGGGGTTGGTTTAATGAACCAAAGAAAAATCCAATTAAATGCACTAAACCAAAGTTTGACAAAATGCCAACTAAAGAGATTCATACAAAGTATTATGGAAAATTGACAAGACAAGAGAGAAGGGCAATAACTCCAGAAGGATTTGCTAAAGCGTTTTTTTTAGCAAATAGATGATTTTTAAAATCTTAGTATTAAGAGATTAAATGAAATTAGTTGTTTTAGATAATGGTATGAAATATATGGTATCTGATTTCATAGCTGAATATTTAAAAAAGAGTGGTTTTAAAATAGAGGATTTAGAAGATGAAGATATTAGATGATTATAAAAAAGCAGGATATTATGTGTATCAGATAATTTCTTTATTTTTTGTAATGATATTCATGCCTTTATATACATATTATAATTTTTCTTTTTGGTATTTTCTTATTGTTGTTTTAATATGTGTATCTCTTGTTATATCTTTTTATGATAAACAAATTAGGAGGACTTAAATGCAAAACCCAATAATAAACCAAACAACACAAACAAAAGAGAAAAAACCAAAACTTGTATTAGAAAAACAAGAAAATGGCGTTGGCCTCGGAAAAAGAATTGATGGTAGAGCTTACACAGTAAGAGACAATAGAGACAGATTCTTCTATCCTAAAGAATGGATTAAGTTCTTTGAAGTAATTAAAGAAAGCCAACATCTTACCTTTGACTTCCTCATAAACACAGGTGCTAGGATCAATGAAGCAAGGAACGTAAAGGTGGAAGATGTTGATTTAGCTAACAAAAGAATAATACTAAGAGTTACAAAAGTAAAGTCAAAGAAAGGAGAAAAAAACCCGAGGCCTCGGACAATTCCTATATCTTCTCAGTTCTGCAAAAGACTAAAGAGATATATCAAAGGAAAGAAGAACGAAGAACTAATAGGGCTTCTTTCAACACCAGCTGCAAACATAGCTATGAAGAAAGCATTGAAGAAAGCAAAGATAGATGATTGGGTTATGTTCTCTATCCATAACATAAGAAAGACAATAGAGACCTGGCTGATTGCTTTGGATGTAAACAGCATGAGGATTTCTAGTCATATGGGCCATGACATATCAACTGCCTTGCAGCATTATGTTTCACCAGATGTTTTTAGTTATGATGAGAAAGGGCAGATGAAAGATGTTATTGGTGATCTTTATGAGAAGAGGGAGAGATGAAAGTTGGATTAAATACAGAGTTTTCTCAAGATGTGTTTAGGTTTAAAGTTCTAAGAGAATATAATGTTGATCCTTTTGTTATGATTTACAATAATAGAAAAGATAAACCAATACTTAGACATTTTGCTAGATGGGTTAATAAAAGGATATACAAGGTATCTAGTTTTGAAGAGTATAAACCTCTTAAAGATTTTAAAAAACCATCAAAAACGATAGTTCCTTTATAAAGCGTATAAACTCTAAAGAGAAAGATTATATGGAGTGTGAGTGAAATGGAAGATTTTAAACATACAAAAAACCAATTTAAGCAAAGAATAAAGAACCTAAATATTCAAGCACTAACTTTAGAGCTTAAAGATATAAACTTGGATATTATGAAAGCCAATAATGAAAGTAGTAAAGGAGTAAATCCATATCATAAGGGTGTTCGTCCAGTTAAATTATTGAAATGGAAAAGAGCTAATATAATGGTAGAAATAAAAAAGAAATCTTTAAGGTGAAAGAATATAGGAAAGATGAACAAAAATCCAAGATGTCCTTATGATGAAACATTTATGAAATATGAGTATGATATTGATACTTTTGTTTGTCAAGTGTGTGGAATTGAGTTTCCAAATTAAGGTGAAAGAATAAATGAAGATAATAATGATTGGAATTGTAATGATTTTAGTAATTGTAAGTGGATGTAAGCAAGAAGAAGAATGTAAATCATATACACAACAAGAACTTAAAATAATATGTGAGATTAATGAAACAAAAGAGAATTATGCTAATCCCCATTACATTTCTTTTAGTTTAGATTATAACCAAACAACAATAATGGAGTATATGCAAAAACACAAATGCGAATTAAAAATAGAAACGCATTGGTGGATGTGTGATAATCCAGATGATGTTATAAGTTTTAATTGGTATATGAATAATACTAACGAATCTTAAAATCTATAGGGGAAAGAATAAATGAAAATATATTGTAATTTAACTATTGAAAAGAAATGTGATAAGTCATGCCTTTATTGGAATGGTTGTAAATCTCGTAAAGAAAGTAAGAATAAAAAATAAGATGTTTAGGGGTAAAGAATATATGGAGGTTAAAATGAGTACACCAATAGGACATAATAAATTATGGAAAAACATAGATTGGAAAAATGCAGAGGAAAAGTTAGCGTTCTTTAATCACTATTTCAGAAGAGGACATATTGCAAATGATTATTGTAAAGATAAAATTGAATCATTTAAGAATGATGTAATTGGGTTTATTAAGGAAGGAAATATAAAAGAAAAAGATAAAGAAAGACCAATCACTATGAAAGATGTTATAGATTACATTAATAAAATTTAAAATCTTTTTTAATAGAGATTATAAAAATGCCAAAATTAATTTATTTTTACCCTTGTGATAGATGCAAGAGAAAGGCAACACATAAAGTATTTTGGAAGGAAGAATATTATTGTAAACGGCATATGCCTAATCCTTCGGAAGAGAATAAATTACTTTATCCACTATATAGATAAACTTTAAGGAGATGGTAAAATTGAGAAAATCAAATAAAAACATAAGCATTTCAAAAGACAAAGAAAAAAGCTATGTATATATAAAAGATGAGCTGTTAAGTAAACGCGTGGGGGTGTTCTAAATTGAGCTGTTAAGTTAGCGAGTGGTATTACTCACTATTTTTTTAGATAACAATACCATCTAATTTTTCAACTCACCAAAAGGTGAGCTAATGAAAAACAAGAAAAATTTAAATATGAATCTAATAATACATATAGTTATGGCTAAAAGAGAGGATATATATTCATTTATTATGGTAGTTCTAACAGGTTTAGGTTTTTATTATTTATATTATAATTATATTACAAGTGCATTTATATTATTGGGGATTGTTTTTACTCTTGCCGTATTTAAGAAAAGATTATTAGATTAAAATGGAGATATCTAAATTAGAGAGAGCATTAATTTGGGGTACAATATTTTTGAATTTTGGATTAAACACTATTTGTTTGGGTTTTATTATCGTCCTTCAATCCAAATTCCAGTAACTGCAATAGCCACACAAATAGCCAATACAACCATAGCTTTTATTATAGCGTTAGCATTGGTCATATCTTTCATTATTGTAGGTATATAAAAAACAACAAGATATACACCCCAAATAACAAAACCAAGAACAATTAATACAGTTCCCACCATTCCTTTTTTTCCTTTCATTCTCATTCACCTACCAATGAATGAGTGTGGGATTGGCTTTTATAAGCCTTTCCCATAACTTAAAATCTTTAAGGAATACCACTCGTTTACTTAACAGCCCAATAAAAGATGGTAAAAAGGATATAGGGATATTGATGTGGCATTACAAGAAAAAGAAATGGATTTTTGAGGAGATGTAGATTAAAGCAAAATAGAGTTATAAGTAAAATATAAAATCTTTCCCATCTAAGAATATACAAAATTTCAGTTTTATATATGAATCATTGTTAAAATCAAGTAATATTTAAAATCTTTAAGGAGGAAAAAAATGAATAAACAAAATATAATAAGTATTTTACTGACAATTGTTATTATCGGAATCTATCTGATACCTAACTTTGCATATGCCTTAGATGTAAGTCTAAACAAAGAAGAGTATGAAAAGACAGATACTATAATATTCAATCTGGAGCTTGATACAACAGAAAAGATAACAAATATAACCTTGTTTATTGATAATAATTTAGTCTGTAATGAATGCGATTACAAACAAATCAATGAGGATTACGGCTATGGCTATGGCTATGGTTATGGATATGGGTATAATAATTATTATTTTAAGGCAGAGTTAGAACATTCTTTTACAAATCTTGGCCAGGGAGATCATTCATATAAGATAATAGCCAATTCTAAATATACCAATGAGGGAAGTTTCAGTATAAAAACAGAAGAAACAACAGGGGAAGAAACATCATCTGGAAGCAGCGGAGGTTCATTCACTCAAAGATTTACAATTAATAATCCAAAGACACTAATGATGAAACAGAATGTATATTCAAGGTTCTGGATAAACGGAGAGGGACATAAGGTTAGGATCACAAAAATAACAGATGATTATATTGATATGGAAATAGAAAGCGATACAATAAACACAAGGATAAATCTTAACGAGACAAAAAAAATTGATTTAAACAATGATTATTATTATGACTTGAAGATAACACTAAACAAGATAATAAATAAAATAGCTTTTGTAGAGTTTGAAAATATTAAGGAATACTACAAGGAAGAGATAAAAGAAGAAATCATTGATGAACCAGAGACTATTGAAGAAGAGATTGATGAAGTGGTTGAGGAAGAAGCAATAGAAGAGACACCAAAAGAAAGAAAATGGGCTAAAGTGTTGGGAATAATACTGGTAGTGATAGGTGTTATAATTTTGATATTTGTAGGTTATAATTACTACTATAAAGATGAAGATGATTATAAAATAACTCGGTGAATGGCGTTAATGGCGTAACACTCTCTTCACAGAAATGTGGAACAATAAAACTGCGAAATAGCTGGGTGAGGATGAGCATCCTTCCAAAAAAATAATACGCAGTATAAGCCATGATTGCCCACCAGAGCAGGGGCAGCATTATAGGTAACGAAGTGCGGGTTGGGATCACCTCTTACCCTTTATGCCTCTGCTATTTTTAAAAATGCCAAACAAACCATATAGGATGTATAAGACAGATAAGAAATGTCCTGATTGTAATAATGATTTATGTAGGACGAGATTAAATAATTATTGGTGTATTGATTGTAATGGAAAAAAAGGCTCATTAACAATACCTGAATTATAAGATATAATATTAACACAATTCAGTTAAATTATGTTTGCAATAATCATTTATACATTCTGTATATTTTTCCGTTATTATTGTTAGGTTTTTTTGTAATTTGAAATTTTCTTCTATTAAATCTGTTGTATTTGTATGTATTTGTTTTTCGCATTGTTTTGCTTCTTTAATCAATCGTAAAATATATTCTCTTGAGTTATCATATTCACATCCAGGACAAGTTACATTACAAGGCCCTGTTATTGTTTTAATTTTAACAACTTCTTTTATGATTGTATTATTAACAACAACTGTATGGTTTATTGTTATGTTTCTTTCTACTTCAACATATTCTGTGCATCCAGACAATAAAATAATTAAAATAAACAAGCTAAGTTCTTTCATTCTTCCTCTTTAATAATATCAAGAGGAAACTCTACTATTTGTTCTTCTAATGTTTCGGGGTAGTTACAAATACAATATCTTTCTGTCTTTTCATTTTCTTTTTCATAGAAAGAACTCCATTGATCCTGCATTGTTTTGCCTCCAGTCAAGAAACCTATTATAAACCCAGATAACAACAATACTATTATTATCAAAAAAACTTTAGTTAATATCTCTTTTTCCATCTTTCTTCTCCTTTGGTATGTATGGTGGCAAACCAAATCTTATGCACATCATATTGAATCCAGCTATATAAAGTTCCTTTATTGTTTTTCTGATATTCCATACCCTATAAGCTATAAAACTTATACAGAGTACCATAATAACTACTCCTTCTGTTTGCATACATTCACCAGAACATTACTTTCATTAACACGATTGTCGCTATTATCCCAATGTATATTGCTATAAAACTAATTGTTCTAATCTGGTTTGTGGTATCCTTTAATTGCTTACTCAATGTTAATGTTTGGTTAAGTCGATTTTCTAATTCCTTTTTACTTTCTAAGGTATTCATATACATCCTCCTTATTTATAACGTCTCCTTTAAGCTTTCTAATGATCATAAATACTATCCATGCTATGAATATTAATATAACTACTACTCCAAATCTCATTAAGGTTTGATTTGATATATCCATTTTTCCTATGACTTCACCGTTCCTCCTACTCATAACATTTAAGTTATATTATGTATATTGTCCCCATAACCGCCCCATACACCAATTCCCTAGGAAAATTTGCTTTATTTGATTGGAAATTTCCATTATTCATTTTTTTTCTTAGCTATTTAACTTTCTTCCATACCTAGTACTCATTTTCATCATTTGCTTGTATAATTCGGCGTATATACCTGTCACTGATATCAAAATCGTAATCTAGCTTTAGCTTTGCTTCTATTTTACGGCTGCTAAGGCCATCTTTATGTAAATTCATAATGACTTTATTGCGAAAAACATTTGGCTTTGACAGTTTAGCTTCAAGTTCTGCCTTTTTTTTCTCATTGAATCTTGATAGTGATTCCTTCTTCTTTTTTCGATACTTTTTTTCATCTACTGCTCCGTAATTATTAGTAAACTTGCCAATAGTGTTTGCTTTGACTAAATTATAGTTTCTTCTCCTAGTACTTTTTGAAATATCATAGAGCTTTTGCTTTGAATATCTATTAAATAACTCAAAACCCCCTCTTTCAAATCTTAATATCGCTTTTTTTTCTTCTCCTAAGAGTACTTTCGTTTCACGTCTGTAAACATTCAATAACATTTCGCTTCTTGCAACTGCTATATCTTCTTTTAGAATAAAAAAATCTGATAATATGATTATGAATATATGATTTAATTGTCCACATTCTGCAAAATAATCTAGTATGTCTTGCTGGATTGACTTCATAGTTTTGCTAGAGGCTAATGATTCTCTTCCTTCATCATAGATTAAAACAGAATTTTTAGGCATTTTCTGAGCATTGTCTATCATAGACTGGCTATCAAAAAATATATTATCAATACTGAATGGTGTGTTTAATTCGTCTGCAAGATAGCTACCAATGGTCATACCAAAAACACTTTTCCCAGTCCTAACAGATCTGTCTCCAGTTATAACAATCACAAAATCCCAATCATTCTTGATATTATAGATTAGAGTATCTAGAGCTGATTTCAAAAACCCATCTAAATAAAGAGTAACTGGTTTTAATCTGCCAGTCTCTTTATCCAACTTCTTCAAATGTTTTAAAGTTATTGTCATTCTTTTATCACCTACCTAATGCAAATCTTCCATCTGCTTTTAGTCTCATATTCAAACCATGCTGCTGCTCAGAATCCCTGAGTAAAAATTCCCATGCCTCTAGCTTTTGCATGGCATCATTCAATTTATTAGCATCTTCCCTATTCTTCTTGTAATCATTGATTGCATTTAAACAAGATGTATATGCTGTTTCTTGCTGATTCCTTTCAGATTTTTCTTTACCCTTTTTCTCTTTATTAAATATTGGATAAAGCTCCTTGAAAAATGCTTTTAGATGAAAAAAAAGCATAGAAGAATCATTCTTTGTGGTAGCAAATAATAACCACTTTTTTATCTCATCTAGTCTTTGCAAAGTCGCTATTCCTGAATTAAACTCTGACTGGTTTGTTTCGTCTATATTTTCCTCAGTTTCTTCTCTATTCCCAGATGGTTTCATTTTTTATCTTCTTCTTTCCATCTCTTATAATCTTCAGAGTTATCTATCAAGTCTCTTACAAAAGGGGACATCTTGATATGTTTTTCCTTAAAGAATTTAATTTGTTCTTGGGTTAAAAGAACTGAGGTTATAGTATTAATATTACTCATATTACTTTTAGTAGTATAACTTGTATATAAACATTTTGATTTAGAGGCTTATTTTAGAGATTTGATTGTTTACAGTCCTTTGAAATAAAGAAGGTGTCTTAAATCGCTTTAGAATGAGAATTTTTAAAACGAAATAATTATATAGTTAATCAATTATTACAATCTTAAGGATTTTAAATTGCAGTTCCAATCCCCTCTGACCAAGTTGGTTATGGGGGCTTGGTATTGCTTACTTCTTTATTCGGCGGTAAGCTGAACCTAGCTAAACATAGGAACTCTTACATTCTTATTAACCGAGTTGATTAATAAAAACCCAAGATATTATTCCTGTTTTATTTGAATACGTCACAGAATCATCTTGCTCTCAATCTTCTGTAACTCGCTTCAACAACAGCAGATTTCTCTGTTAAAGTTGTTGTAGTCTTAGACTACATAAACTAAGCTAATAAACTAAAATGTTCACTTCTATTTAAAGTTTTTCTTTCTGTCTGCTTTCTGCTTAACCCTTAACCGAAAGATATAAAAAGGAGTTGTGTTGCTATATTAATTAAAGAGGTTTCATGGTAACATATGCTTATGCTGGCGGAACTACTCATGCTCCTACTCCTTCTGCTCCTTCTAAGAATAATGCTAAATCATCCAAAGCAGCACCAACTCCAAAACCTGCTGTATCTGAAAAATATCTTTACCATATGGGTAGAGGGGCTGTAACTCCTTCTGAGGTTGTATTGGCACAGAGAGCAGCTGCTGCACGAGGAGAAGCTCCTCCGACAAGACAGGAAGTTGCAGCACAGAAAGAAGCTAAGGCAGCAGAAGAGGGAGCAAGAGTATCAGAAGAACAAGTTAAAGCAGAGGCAAGAGGTTATATTCAACAAGTATTACGTCAGAAGCAAAGAATGGTTGCTGGTTTTAGAGAGGAAAAAAAACTAGGGAAATCATTAAGTTATGAAGAGTATATAGAAGTAATAAAGAGGGAATTGCCAGACCAGCCAATACCTACAAAATATGAATTTCATACTGGACAAGCAGCAATAACACCAACAGAACTTATTAGTGTTCAAAAAGCAATTAGGCCAGTTACAATAGAAGAATATGCTGCTCCCCTACTTAAAAGAGTAGGTTATGATGTTACTCAAATAGATGGAGGAATAAGGGCAGTAAAACCAAGAGAGGAAGTAATACTGAAACCAGGTATAGAAGTAATTGCAAGGGGAAAAATAAGAGAAGAAAAACCAATGGAAGTTGCTCCTGGATTTATGAAAGAAATAAGAGTTGTAGAAAAGGAACGAATGATTAAAGCTTATGAAAAGGAACTAATGATTAAAAAAGAAGCATTATTTAAAGCCACTATTGGTTTATATCCTGGAAGTCCATTAGAAAAGTTTACAAAAGGATATGAACAATTTAAAAAAGGATATGGAAAATTTGATAAGTTTCTTCGTGGATATACAATGAAACTTCCACCATTATATGAAAAATTTGAGTGGGTTTCTAAGAGAGTACCACCATTTGCTATGTTCCCACCACCAAAAGTACAGAAATTTATGATTGGTAAGATGGCAGGAGCTTATAGATCAATCAGAGAAGAACCAACAAAGATAGCAATAACAACAGCTGCCTTTACAACACTTCCAGTAATAGCAACACCTTTACTTCGTGGAGTAACATTATGGAAAGGAACTAAATTATTATTAGGTGGAGCAGGAATATTATATGGGGCTGGAGCAGTAAAAAGAATTAGTGAAGGCAAAACCCCATTTGAAAAGGGAGCTATATCTGGTAGGATTTTAGCAACAGAAATGTTCCCAATGACTGCTGGTGTCTCTATTGCAGTAAGAGGAGTTCCAAAAATAACGGGTTATTTTAGGACATTAGGAAAGAAATATATACCACCAGAGAAAATAGTTACTCCTTCTGTTTTAAAAGAAGAAGCACAATTTCCTATGGCTGATCCATTAAAACATTTTAAAATGTTTTTAGGACAGAAATATAAATTACCATCTGCTAAGGAGTTAGGAGTATGGCACGCAACACCATTAAAAATTAAGAAGGTTACTAAAACAAAAAAAGGAGTAAGAGAGCTTCCTGGATTATATGTTTCTCCTTCTCTATCTCCATATTTTTTAAGAGTAACATCAGAAATAGGTTTTGGATTATATGGGGATATTCCAACAATCCCAAAACCAACAGCTTTATGGATTATACCTAAAGGAATACAGAAAATACCAACTAGAAAAGATATGTCTAAATTCTTATTAGAAAGAGCAAAGAAAAGTATGGCTTATGTTCCTGGAATCAAAGCAGAAGCAGAAGCTCTTATTCCACCAGGAACAGGATTGATTAGGAGACAAATAAAATTTTATACTAAATGGAAAGGGACAAGAGTTCCTATTTATGAATATGATGTTGAAGGATTGATAAGAGGAATGGGTGGCAAAAGAATGAAAACATTAAAACAAATATCAGAATCTTATGGAGTTAAACCAAAAGTTTCTGTACCATATTATTCTAGATATGATATAAAACCATATGAACTTTACAAGCCATACGAACCTTACAAACCATATACACCATATAGGCCTTATGTCCCATACAAACCATACAAGCCATACACTCCCTATACACCTTACACACCATACAAGCCTTATGTCCCATACAAACCATACAAGCCATACACTCCCTATA
>Ga0307380_10009609_pt1 | contig 12262 bp, 12 predicted proteins | sample UN3MG_FD_202239 | JGI IMG/M metagenome (GOLD analysis project Ga0307380, IMG submission 202239) | Soil microbial communities from Risofladan, Vaasa, Finland - UN-3 | ecosystem: Environmental > Terrestrial > Soil > Coastal area > Acid sulfate soil | place: Finland: Risofladan, Vaasa | collected... | reverse complement strand
GCCTTAAAGACTATATTGAAACCATCATTGAGGCTAAAATGAAATCCCCTAAGATCCTTCACGAGTTTAACTAAGTAAGGGCTTTCTTCTGGTTTGACTTGTCAGGCAGGAATAAGTTATATTAAGCCAATGGCTAATTTAATGGAAAAAGTGGTCAGTCTTGCCAAAAGAAGAGGGTTTGTTTTTCCTTCCTCCGAAATCTATGGCGGGGTGGCCGGAGTTTATGATTATGGTCCTCTTGGGGTCGAGTTAGCCAAAAACATCAAGGATCTCTGGTGGCAGGATATGGTTTACCAAAGAGACGACATCTATGGGATCGATGGATCAATCATTATGCACCCTAAATCCTGGGAAGCGAGTGGACATGTGGCCGGATTCACCGATCCGCTAGTTGATTGTAAAAAGTGCAAAAAGCGGATTCGGGCAGATAAATTAGAAGATTGGGAACTAAAAAAAGAAAACAAAACTGGTCAGTGGAAAATCGTTAAGCCGGGGTCATTAAAGTGTCCCGAGTGCGGGGGTGAATTAATTCCTAAAGTGAGACAATTCAATCTTTTAATGGAAACTTCTTTGGGGGTTCTTGAGGGCGAAAAAATGAAGATCTATCTTAAAGGAGAATCTTGCCAGAACATTTATTTAGATTACATTCATATTATTGACAGCTTTTCTCCTAAAATTCCTTTCGGGATTGCTCAGATAGGAAAAGCCTTTAGGAATGAAATGACTCACGGAAAGTTTCTTTTTAAAACCCGGGAATTTGAGCAATATGATCTTGAGTATTTTATCAGGCCAAAAGATTCGGCAAAATATTATAAAGAATGGAAAAAAATCCGTTGGGACTGGTATGTTAAGCGGATTGGATTAAATAAAAAAAATCTTCATTGGCGGCAACACGGGGAAGATGAGCTTATTTTTTATGCTAAAGATGCTTGGGATATTGAATATAAATATCCGTGGGGATTTGATGAGCTTGAAGGAGTTCATGACCGGAATAATTATGATTTAATTCAGCAAGGGAAGTTCAGCGGCAAGAAGCTAGATTACCAAGATGAGGAAACCAACAAAAGATTTGTGCCTCATATCATAGAATGCTCTGGGGGCGTTGGTCGGACATTTTTCGCTTCATTATTAGATGCTTATCATGAAGAAAAGGATAAAAATGGTATTCGAGTATTTTTATCTCTCGATCCACGCCTTTCTCCCTATAAAATAGCAATTTTTCCCCTTTTGGCAAATAAACCAGAGCTGGTTAAGAAGGCACGGTCAGCTTATAAAAACTTAAGCGCTGACTTGGTTGTTGCCTGGGATGATATTGGCAATATTGGGAAACGGTATCGTCGCCAAGACGAAATCGGGACTCCCTGGTGTGTAACGGTTGATTACCAAACGTTAAAAGACGACACCGTTACCATCAGAGAGCGCGACACGATGAAGCAAAAAAGATTAAAGGTTGACAAATTGAAGGATTATTTTCAAAATAGACTGAAATAATGAAGAAACCTTTACCAATAATAATTGCCATTATCGTTTTTTTAGTTTTTATTGGCGGATTTTTTTGGTACTTGAAGGGAAGAGGAAGCGGCGGAACAGCTTTGCCTACGCCAACGCCGGAGGGCAAGCTGATTGAAACTGCCCTTGAGGAGCGTCCCTATGTTACCCTTACCCCTAGCCAGGACGGTCACTGGCTTACCTTAAAGATTGAAAGGATTAGGCACGGAGATTCTCTTGAGTATGAGCTGATTTACAATACCGCCTCTGGTGTTCCTCAGGGAAGTACCAATGCCGTTGAGCTTAAAGGAGAAGATTCTTACACTAAAAAGATTCTTTTGGGAACTGAATCAAGGGGCAACTATCGCTATGACGAAGGAGTTACCCAGGGAACGCTTACCCTTCGCTTTCGCAGTGATGAAGGCGTGAGAAAGTTTATCACCGAATTTTATCTTCATCAGGGGGAGGAAGAATTAACCTCTGTTGATAACCGTTTTTCTTTAAACGGCCAGCCACAAAGTAGCGATTTTTATCTTGTGATGTCGACTGTTGGTTTGCCCGGAGACTTTGAGGAAGAGGTAGTGGCTGGCCCATACGAGGTGTTTTCTTCAGCCACCAAGCCAATTAAAAACGCCCAGGTTACCCTTGCCCTGGAAGAGACTGGGGAAGCCAGCCTTTACTCTTGGGGAGGCAAAGATTGGATTTTAATGGAGGGCACCCAAAAGAAGACAAGCGCCTTAACTGCTCCTCTTGATGAGCTGACGACTGTTATTGCCGGAACCGTTTCAATTTCAGAGTAAACTTCCGTTAGTTTTCCTTTAGTTTTCTTTAATTAAAATTACCCCTTGACAAAGGGGTTCAAATTATTTCAAAATGATATAAAGTGGTAAGAAGTGGTATCAGAAAGAAATTATAGGACAGATGTTTCTCGGTCATTATGAACACCATCTTGAAGCTAAGGGAAGGCTATCAATCCCGAAAAAATTTCGGAAAGAGATTGCCTCTGGGGGGGTTCTTACCGAGGGGCTTGATGGCTGTTTGTTTCTTTTCCCCAAAGCTAAATGGGAAGTCTTGGGGAAAAAGCTGGCGGCAACACCTTTGACAAAAAAAGACGCTCGGGCATTTGCCCGATTCTTGACATTTGGGGCTTTTGATTGCCGGCTGGATAAACAGGGCCGGGTTCTGATTCCTGACCGGTTGCGGAAAACAGCCCAAATTGAAAAAAAAGTGATTGTTGCCGGCGCCCTTGACCGGATTGAAATTTGGAGTAAAAGTCGGTTTGAAGGCTACCTTAAAAAAATTGAAAGGGGTAGCGAAGAGATTGCAGAAAGGCTAGCTGAGCTAGAAATTTAAACCGAAATTGATAAAAAGGAGGCAAAACAATGGTCCGCCTTAATGGTGATCGGATGCGGGAAAAACTGGAGAAGATCATTAAAGAAACAGAGATGAAGAAAAACAGCCGGGAGAATAAAGAGTTTGGGATTAAAGTGACGAATGGAAAAGCATCATAAACCAGTTCTTTTAAAAGAAGTCCTTAAGTTTTTAGAGGTTGAAAGAGGAGAAAAGTATCTCGATGCTACGATAGGCGAAGGCGGACACACGGAGGCGATTTTAAAAGCAGGGGGAATTGTTTTAGGCATTGACCAGGATCCAGAGGCGATTGTCCGAACCAAGAAGCGTTTGAAGCTTGCCTGCCCTGACATCAACCGTTCGGTTGATGACTCTCCAAGCGCTTCTGGCTGGAAAATTGCCCAGGGAAACTTTGCCAACTTAGAAAAGATCGCCAAAGAGCATGGTTTTGAAAAAATCAGGGGTGCGCTCTTTGACTTGGGGATCGCTAGTTTTCAATTAGCTGAGGCTGGTCGGGGTTTTTCTTTTCAAGCCGATGGGCCTTTGGATATGCGGCTGGATCCTAGCCTAGGGGTGACCGCCGCCGATTTAATTAATAGTTTAAGCAAAGGGAACCTTTATGAGCTCTTTAAAAAAATGGCTGACGAACAGTTGGCTTGGCCAATTGCTGATGCTCTTGTCAGCGCCCGTTGTCTAAAGTCTATCAGGAAAACGGGTCAATTGGCTGATCTAATTGTCAAGGTCTATCGCCGGAAAAACAAAAAAACCAAGATTCACCCGGCAACAAAGGTTTTTCAGGCCTTGCGGATTGCGGTCAACAGTGAGCTTGAAAATCTAAGTAAGGGTTTGCCGGGGGCGGAAAAGATTTTAAAGCCCGACGGACGCTTGGTGGTAATTAGTTTTCATTCCGGAGAGGACAGGATTGTTAAGAATTTTTTCAAGGATAGGGCAAGAAAGGGAAGGTTAAGGGTTCTGACTAGAAAGCCGGTCCGGCCGAGCCAGGATGAAGTAGAGTCGAATCCTTTAAGTCGCAGTGCCCGTTTACGGGCAGGAGTAAAAATTTAAAATGAAAACCAGGATCTTAAGATTTCAATCAAAAAAACTGATTTGGCTAGTTTTAACCTTGGTTCTATTTCTTTTCTTTACCCAACTGGTTATTTCCCATCGTTTAGTGTCTTCGGGAGAGGTAGTAAAAAAACTTGAGATAGACGCCGCGAGACTGGATGCTGAAAATGGCCTTCTTAAAGAAGAAGTCGATCGGATGGGTTCGCTTTCCCGGATTTCCTCTGAAGCCGCCAAGCTAGGTTTAACAAGAGCTTCGCAAATCTTACACTTAACTCCTCAAGTTCCGGTTGCTCTAGGAAAATAAAACAGGCATGGATATTAGTCTGCGAATTAAAGTTTTGCTGATTTGGTTTTTTCTGATTGGGCTTCTGGTGGGAGCCCGTCTTTTTTATTGGCAGGTAATTGCCGCTGATTATTTGGCAGCGGCAGCCGAGAAACAGCATTGGATTTCTTTTGAAGTCGCTGCCGAGCGAGGAGAAATTTTTGCTTCTGACCGCTTCCCCCTGGTAAGCAATGAAGAAGCTTACCTGGTTTTTGCCTCCCTGCCTGATTTAAAAGAAGACGTCAAGGCAGTTGCTGCCAAACTAGCGCCTCTCCTGGTTTCGGAGCTTGACCAGGAACAAATAGCCACCGGTTCTAGCTTAAAAGAAGAGAAATGGCGTCTTTTAAAAAACACGGAAATTGAACTGAAAGAGCGCTTATCAAGAGAAGACCTGGTTTGGGTTCCTTTAAAACATAAAGTTAACAGGGAGGCTAGGGTGGGGATTGAATCCCTTGAAATTGAAGGAATCGGTTTTGAGGAAGAGCCAAGACGGATTTATCCTGAGGCGTCTTCCGCCGCCCATCTTTTAGGCTTTGTGGGGAGCGATATTAACGGCCGGGAAAAAGGCTATTTTGGACTCGAGGGTTTTTACGATTTAGAGCTAAGAGGTAAAACAGGGATTTTAAGACGGGAAAAGGATGTGGCGAACCGGCCAATTTTGGTAGGCGAGACAAGCGGCGAAGAGAAGCAAGACGGCCGAAGCTTGTTTTTGACCCTTGACCGAGCCGTTCAGTTTATTGCTGAGCAGGGGCTTAAAAAGGGGATCGAAAAATATGGCGCTGTTAGCGGATCGGTTATCATTATGGAACCGCAAACAGGAGCGGTTTTAGCCATGGCTTCATTCCCTGCTTATGACCCGGCCAAATTCAGCCAGTATGAAAAGGAACTGTATGTTAACCCAATTGTTGGGAATTCCTTTGAACCAGGCTCAGTTTTTAAGGTTTTGATTATGGCCGCGGCCCTGGATGCGGGGGTAGTGGAACCAGACACCCGCTGTTCCAATTGTGATGGGCCTCGGGTTATTTCCGACTACACCCTCCGCACCTGGAATGATGAATATCCCCCCAACCCAACGATGATCGAGGTTATCCAACAATCAAACAACATCGGGATGGTTTTTGTGGGAGAAAAGCTAGGGGTTGAGAAGCTGGTTGCCTGTCTTGAAAATTTCGGCATTGGCCAGCTAACCGGGATTGATCTTGAAGAGGAGACAACGCCTGATTTGCGGCCCAAAAGCGAATGGAAAAAAATTGATTTGGCTACGGCCACTTTCGGCCAAGGAATCGCCGTCACCCCAATCCAAATGATTCAGGCAGTCGGAGCTATTGCCAACGGAGGGGTGTTAGTCAAACCTTTTTTAGTCAAAAAGGTAGTTGGTGAAGAGGAGATTGTTATTGAACCAAAAATCTCCAAACAGCCGATTAGCCCAACCACTGCTAAGGTGGTGACCGAAATGATGGTCAATGCCACTGAAAAGGGGGAGGCAAAATGGGCCAAGCCGGAAGGATACAGGATTGCTGGTAAAACTGGGACGGCCCAAATCCCGGTGGCTGGCCATTATGATGAGGAAAAAACAATCGCCTCTTTTGTTGGCTTTGCGCCGGCAGATAAACCAAGATTTATAATGCTGGTTACTTTACGGGAGCCAACCACATCTCCTTGGGGATCAGAAACAGCCGCTCCTCTTTGGTTCAATATTGCTAAAGAACTTTTTATTTACTTCGGAATTTTGCCAGAATAGACTATAATTACTAGTCAATTGATGACTAAGAAAATATGGGTAAAATTTCGCCACAGCACTTTAGGGGAGGTCTTGCGGTCCCTGATTCCTAATTTCCTTGTCAAGACTCTTTTTCATTTCCCCCTGGCTTTTTTAGCGGTTCTTTTTTATCGTTTTCCGGCAAAAGATCTGAAGGTAATTGGGGTTACCGGGACAGACGGGAAAACAACCACCGCAACTTTGATTTATCATCTTTTAGTCAAATCAGATAAAAAGGCAGCCTTAATTTCTACTGTTTCAGCCAAGGTTGGTTTAAAACAGATTCCGACCGGCTTCCATGTTACCTCTCCCCATCCCTGGAAGCTTCAGCGCCTTTTACGAGAAATAGCTGATCAGGGCTACCAATATCTTATCCTGGAAACAACCTCCCACGGGCTTGATCAGCATCGCCTTTTTGGGGTCAATTTTTTAGCCGGGGTGATTACCAATGTTACTCCGGAACACCTTGATTATCACCAAACTTACCAAAACTATCTTCAGGCAAAGGCGAAACTTTTTCGTGGGGTTAAAATGGCTGTTTTGAACCGGGATGACCGCTCTTTTGACTTTTTAAAATCAGTAATTCCCCAAAAGGCTAAAATCGTCACCTACGGAATTGAGAATAAGGCTGATTTTACCCCCCAAACTTTTGAATTCGACTGTCCCTTGGTAGGAGAGTACAATCAGTATAATTGTCTGGCCGCGATTGCCACGGCCACCCTTCTGGGGCTTTCCCGGCCAAAGATTAGAAAAGCAATTGCCACTTTTAGCGGGTTGGCGGGAAGAATGGAAAAGATTGATGAGGGCCAGGCTTTTGAGGTTTTTGTTGATTTTGCCCATACCCCAAATGCCCTTGAAAATGTTTTAAAAACCCTTAAAAAGAAAAAAAGGGGAAAGTTAATGGTTGTTTTTGGTTGTGCCGGAGAAAGAGATCAGGGTAAAAGACCGGTAATGGGAGAAATTGCCTCCCGACTGGCGGAAGTGGTTGTTTTAACCGCCGAGGATCCCCGAACGGAAGAGACAAGCCAGATTATTAGCCAAATTGTGAAAGGCTGCCAAAAAGCAGGTGGAGTAGAGGGAAAAACATTTTTCCAAATTCCAGATCGGAAAAAGGCAATTGAGTTTGCGGTAAAGAAAGCTAAAGAGGGTGACCTGGTGGTTATTTGCGGTAAGGGTCATGAGAAAACGATGTGTTTCGGCCGGGCTGAATACCCCTGGAGTGACCAAAAAGAGGCCAGAAAAGCTTTAAGAAAGATGAGATGATTAAACCCAAGGCCATCATTTTAGCGGGCGGCATTGGTAAAAGAATGTGGCCAATAAAGACCAATAAACTCCTTTTACCCTTTCTGGGCAGGCCCCTAATTTTTCATACCCTGGAGGCAATTAAAAAGGCAGGGATTGGGGATCTTGTTGTCGTGGGCAGGCCGGCAATTATTAGCCAGCTTGAAAAGATGGTTGGTTTTCCAGACATCCAGGTTGTTCTTCAGCCAAAGCCAACAGGTTTAGGCGAGGCAGTGATTAAGGGCCTTAAGGGCGACTTTGTTTTAAAAGGGCTTAAAAAGGCCAAAAAAAGTCAACCAATTTTAGTTATTAACGCTAATGATATTTTTGATCCAGACCTAATTAAACAAATTATCCGGACGGGGGAAGAAGGAAAAAGCGAGATAATTATCCCGGGATTGAGGGTAAAGGAATATTTTCCCGGTGGCTACCTGAAAATTAAAAAAGGACAACTGGAGAAGGTTGTGGAAAAACCACTCCCGGGAAAAGAACCAACCAATTTAGTGAAGCTGGTGGTGGATTATTTTAAAAACAGCGACGATCTTTTAAAAATCCTACCTCAAATCTTAGACCGTCCTGATTCTTATGAGATGGCAATCAACCAGCTGGCCAAATCTGGGGTCAAAATAAGGGTTGTCAGATATAAAGGCTTTTGGGGTTCAATTAAATACCCTTGGGACATCTTAAGGGCAATGAATCTCTTTTTCAAGCACCGATTTCCTAAACAAAAGGGACAAAAACCGCTTGTTAGCGGGCCGGTTACGGTAACTGGTCCGGTGGTTTTTGAAGAAGGGGTCAAGATTTTAGAAGGAGCTAAGGTTAGGGGCCCGGCCTATATCGGTGCCGGCACCATCATTGGCAACCAGGCCCTTGTCAGGGAATCAATTATCGGTAAGAATTGTGTTGTCGGCTATGGAACGGAGATTGCCAGAAGTTACGTTGGTGACAATTGCTGGTTTCACACAAATTATGTGGGCGACAGTGTTTTAGAAGAAAACGTCAGCCTGGGTGCGGGTACGGTTCTTGCCAACTTAAGATTTGATGAGCAAAAAGTTAAGTCTTTGGCTGGTAAACAAAAAATTAACACCAACCTGGAAAAACTGGGGGCGATTATTGGCAGGAACGCAAAAGTAGGTGTTAATGCCAGCGTTATGCCGGGAGTGAAGATTGGCACCAACTCATTGGTTGGCCCGGGAGCGGTTCTTGAGAAAGATTTGCCGGAGAATAAGTTTTGTTACCTTAAGCAGTCATTAAAGACTAGAAAAAACAAAAAACTTTTTTCTTTAAAAAACCAGTTAAGGCAGAAAGCCAGGAAAAAAATTTGATGCCAAAAAGGCGTTTTTTAAAAAAAACTGCTGGTCAGCCGAACCTGATTCAGGTATTTTCGGCTCGCCAATCCGGAAACCTAAAAGTTAAAGAAGTAATCAATGCGAACAAAAATTTGGATCATTTTCTTTCTGGATTGGGAATTGAAAAAACTAATTTGGTGATGATGAAACAGATTCATGGAAACAAAATAAAGGTGGCAACCAGAGAAGATGGAGGAAAAGTGATTAAAAACGCAGATGGGCTGGTTACTCAAAGCAAAAAGCTTTTTCTGGGGGTAAACACGGCTGATTGTCTGCCCATCTCTTTTTGTGACCCTCAAAAAAAGATAGTGGGAATAGCCCATGCCGGTTGGAGGGGAATTTTGCTAAGAATCGCCCCGAAAGTAGTTAAGTCAATGGAAAAGCTGGGGGCCGATCCGGGGAAGATGTTTGTTTGCATTGGGCCCCACATCGGCAGCTGTTGTTATTTAGTGGGCAATGATTTGGTAAAAAAGTTCCAGAAGGAATTTGGGAATTTACCAAAGATGGTTCATCAAGATAAAAACGGTACTTATCTTAGCCTGACAACGCCGGTGAGTGCTCAATTAATTAAATCAGGCATCAAAAAGGAAAATATTGAAATTTCTCCTGATTGTACGTCTTGTCAAAATGGTCAGTTTTTTTCCTTCCGAAAAGACAGCCGAAAAACGTACGGGGAGATGTTGGGGGTGATCGGATGGAATTGAAAAAAATAAAACACCTTCATTTTGTGGGTATTAAAGGCGTGGGGATGACTGCCTTGGCTCTTTGTGCCCAAGATTTAGGCATCAAGGTAACCGGCAGTGATCTTAAAGAAGTTTTTGTTACGGACGAGATTTTGGAAAAAAGAAAGATTGAGTGGAAAGTTGGCTTTAAAAAAGAAAACTTGGTTGGCAAACCGGATCTGGTGATTGTCACCGGCGCCCATCAGGGGCTGGCTAATCCTGAGGCTAAGGCCAGCCGAAAATTAGGGATTAAAACTATTACCCAGGGTGAGGCAGTCGGGGAATTTATGAAAGGAAAAGTAGGCATTTCTACTTGCGGCGTGGGGGGAAAAACAACCACCGCGGCGATGATAGCAACGGTTCTTGATAAGGCCGGGCTCAAACCCAGTTTTGCCATTGGCGCCGGAGAGATTGCCTCTTTAGGGGTGTCCGGGCGCTATGATAAGGGGAATCATTTTGTTGCTGAAGCTGATGAATATGTCGCCTCACCCGGAATAGATAACCGGCCAAAATTTATTTTCCAGAAACCGAGGGTGATTGTCGCTACCAACATTGAGTATGATCATCCTGATGTTTATCCTGACCTTAAGGCCGTCCTGGTTGCCTATAAGGGCTTTTTTGAAAAAATTCCTGACGATGGCCTTTTGGTGGCCTGTATTGATAATCAAAATATTCGCCGGCTTCTTACCGAAATTAAAGCGCCTGTCCAGACATATGGCTTTTCCCGAGAAGCCGATTGGCAAATCGAGAAAATCTATTTCAGCCAAGAGCAAACCCTTTTTAACCTGGTCCATCAGGGAATGGCGGTTGAGGAGATAAAACTTCAGGTTCCGGGGAAATATAACGTTTTAAACGCCACCGCGGCTTTTGCCGTAGGAACTTTTTTGGGAATAGGAGCCCAAAAAATTAAAGAAGGCTTAAAACTATTTCAAGGCACCAGGCGCCGTTTCGAGTTAATTGGTGAGGTGGGAGGGGTAAGAGTGTATGATGATTATGCTCATCACCCGATTGAAATAAAATCAATGTTGGCGGCAGCCAAGGGCTGGTTTCCTGGAAAACGGATTATCGCCATTTTTCAACCCCACACCTTTTCAAGAACAAAGGCTTTTTTTGATCAGTTTGCCAGGGCTTTTTCCCAGGCTGAAGTAGTAATTTTTACGGACATCTATTCTTCTGCTCGGGAAAAGCCCCTTAAGGGAATAAACTCCCGCCTTTTAGCCCAAGAAGCTCAAAAATATCACCCCAGACCAATTTACCTTGCCGGTAAAGGCGAGGTAGCCGAATACCTGTCCGAAAACACTAAGATTGGTGATATTATCATTACTGTTGGGGCCGGGGATATCTTTTTATGGCACAAAGAAATCTTGAAATCATTAAAATCTTAGGTAAAAACCGGGTGAAGCCAGGCGAGCCTTTGGCCAAACATACCACTTTTGGCGTTGGCGGCCCAGCGGATTTATTTTATGAGGCCGAAACCAAAGAGGAGCTGGTAACGGCAGTTAAGCTGGCCCGAAAGTTAAAAATTCCGTTTTTCATTTTAGGCAGCGGCTCTAATATTTTGGTAAGCGATAAAGGATTGAGAGGTTTGGTAATTAAAAATTCTGTTTCGGGAATGAAGGTGGTTAAAAAACTTAAAAAGCCAAAGATAAGCTCTCAAATTGCCAGGGCTCGTTTCCGGACCGCTGACCCCCAAAAATACCTGAAGTTTTCTGACCTTAATTACCCTGATGAGCCGCTTGACACTGAAATTGAAGTCTTTTCTGGAACCCCGCTTCAGACCTTAATTCAGTGGACTTTTAAAACTAAATTAACCGGGCTTCAGTGGTTTGCGGGTATTCCAGGAACGGTTGGAGGTGCCGTGATCTACAATATCCATGGAGGGACAAGACTTTTTTCAAACTACGTCCTAAGCCTTGAGATATTAGATAAAAACAATCAGTTAAGGGAAATAAAAAAGGCCGATATTGAATTTGATTATGATTTTAGCGATATTTTTAAAAAAGACTTTTTGATCCTGAAAATTAACCTTCTTTTATCTCGCGGCAATCTTGCTAAAGCGAAGCATGTTTATCAAGAGTGGGGGAAAAGGAAGAGAAAGATTCAGCCTCAAGGAAACTATCCGGGCTCAATTTTTAAAAATTTTCCTGAAGAGACAGCAAGAAAATTAGGCGCACCCACGCCAGCCGCTGGTTGGTTTATTGAACAATGCGGGTTGAAAGAGAAAAAGGTCGGTAAGGCTCAAATTTCTTCTCAACATGCCAATTTCATTGTTAATTTAGGCGGCGCAACCGCCGGAGACGTAATTCAATTAATTGAATTGGCAAGAGAGGAAGTTAAGAAGAAGTTTGGTATTAGGCTTGAAGAAGAAATCGGTTTGCTTGGATTTGATAAAATATAAGGTTGTTTATGAGCAAATTTATTATTCAGGGAGGTAAGCCTCTAAAAGGTAGCGTTTATTTAAGCGGAGCCAAAAACTCTGGCTTTAAACTTCTGATCGCTAGTCTTCTTGCCGATTCTCCTTCTGAAATTATTGGTTATTCTCGGATTGGCGATATTGAAGTTACCCAAGAGATTATTGAATTGTTGGGAGGAAGAGTGGAGAAGAATCAAAAAAGACTCAAGGCTTTCCCAAAAAATCTGGCCTCTTTTACTGTTCCTGTGAGGATGGGTGAAATTTCTCGGGCTTCAAACTTTTTTGTGGCTCCGCTTCTTTATCGCTTTGGCCGAGCTATTTTTCCGGTTCCGGGCGGAGACAGAATCGGCCCCAGACCGATTCAATGGCATCTTAAGGGACTGAAGGCCCTGGGCGCCGGCATTGAGGAGAAAAAAGGCTTATATGAGGTCCGGGCTCCCAATGGATTAAGGGGAGGCCGGTTTAGATTTCCTAAAAACACCCATACCGGCACCGAAACTATTTTAATGGCCG
>Ga0307380_10009608_pt1 | contig 12262 bp, 7 predicted proteins | sample UN3MG_FD_202239 | JGI IMG/M metagenome (GOLD analysis project Ga0307380, IMG submission 202239) | Soil microbial communities from Risofladan, Vaasa, Finland - UN-3 | ecosystem: Environmental > Terrestrial > Soil > Coastal area > Acid sulfate soil | place: Finland: Risofladan, Vaasa | collected... | reverse complement strand
TCGTAGTTGTTGAAGACAGCCTGCTCGACAATCCTAACCGCGTGACCCGGATACTCGGTACGACGGAGGTCCACCTGGATTTCATACTTCTGAAAAATTTTCCGTATTCTGGGGAGGAGTTTCCCGGCCCGCCGATGTGCTGCGTGTGGATTGAATACCAACAGTATCTTCACAGTCTCCTCACCCCCCAAGCTGCCAGAATATCTTCTTTGCCTCCTCCCGTCAAACCGGTTCTTGCTGCCGTTTTTTACCCAATCCGATTGATGTTGGGCAGATAATTGTGTACACCTACCTTTTGAGCAAAAGTCTTATCTTCATCGCCGTTGATGCGACGTTCAGGGAGACGGGGAAGATGACGGAACAAGAGGCACTGCAGCTTCTCGAAATCTCGGATGAGCAGCTGGCGGCGGTGGGAGCCATGGTTCAGAGCGCCGCCAGGGAGCAGGTACAGTATTGGAAACTTCCCCGGTGTGAAGAAATCTACATACCCGTAGAGGATGCAGATATCAGGGTTTTCCATATCAGGCCGGAACGGCCGGCTGCCAAACGACCCCTCGTATTTATTCCCGGTTGGGGGGTGATACCCGAAGGATTTGCAGAGTTTTACGGGGTAATCCATGAACAGGCGGATTTCTACTACATCGAGACCAGGGAAAAGGGTAGCAGCCGCATACACAGCAAGCGGGCCGATATGTCTGTAAGTCAGAGCGCCAGGGACATTCAGGCGGCTCTTGACAGCCTGGGACTATCCAGGCTCGACGACTTCGTGCTGGCAGGAACCTGTTGGGGTTCCGCCACGGTCCTGCAGGGACTGATCGAAGGTTCTCTCGATGCACCGACGGTTGTAGCGATCGATCCCATGCACTCTCTCTGGTTTCCCAAGTGGCTGCTGCGCTACGTTTCTCCGATTATCCCAATATCCGCGGTGAACCTGCTCAAGCCGATCCTACGGAACGCGTTGATCGGAGACATGAAGGAAATTGCCCAAAAGAAGCGGGTAGACGCCTTCATCGACGCCGCGGATAACTGGAAATGGAAGAAGTCAGCCGACGGAGCCATCGATTTCGAACTATACGGCAAGCTGTCTCGCATAGACAAGGATCTCTTCGTTTTCAACGGCAGTTTTGACAAGATCCACGAAAAGGTGAACTATCCGCAGATCGCTCACGAATTGCCTAAAGGACGTCTCATCTATATGCCCGTACACGAGAGCCAACGGGAACGCTGTATGGCCGTGGCTTGCCTCGAGTTCGCCAAAGGAAAGAGGGAGAACGGGTTACCGGCATCTCTTTCCCGCTTCGAGATAGCTGTGCGTTGAGGAGCTAGTTCCACTCCCTGGACTTGTTGTAGCCCTTAGCTTTGGCGTACTCCTTGGCCTGATGCACGAACGCCTGAAGCCGGGTTTCGATCCCGGTATCTTCCTGACCATCGAAGGCAATATCCACCCAGGGAATGTCATCGTGGTCTTTACGGAAGGCGGTGGACAGCGAGGCGACAATGGTCCCGGGCAGACAGGTAAAGGGCAGGATGTTCGCTAACCCGGAGATTCCAGTTTTTGCCAAACCCGCAGCCGCACCGAGAGCCAGGGGCGGATCGCCCACGTAGTCCCTGTGGATGTATGGCTCGCAGAGCTCCAGGATGTCCTCAACCGGAATGATCCGCTCCGAATCGATCATGTCGGCCAGAGCATGTTCGTACTTCGAACCGATCTGGCGCTGGAAGTATCCCTGAATCCTCGCCTTCACCACGTTCAGCACCTCTCCCCGCCAACCGCTTTCCTCCAGGTAGCGCACTGAGGACAGTTCTATCCACTCCCGAACCGGAGACATCATGGTTTCTGCGCCGAGTGACTCCAGACGTTGTCGCAGGAAGCCGCTGCAGTAGGGATTGTCCCGCATGAAGATCTCTCCGACGACGGCGACCACCGGTTTTCGCGGAATATCGAGTATTTCGATCTTCTTGAAGGCTTCCCCCGCCTCTTTGAGCACATCGAGGGTGTCCTTGGCACCGGTTTCAACGGAGTGAACAAGCTTGTCCAGATACTTCCGATACAACTCCTCGGTTTGTCCGGGCACCGCTTCGTAGGGCTTACGCTCCTGCCGCAGCTTGCCCAGGATTTCCGCAGACACCAAACCCTTCCAGACAACCAGGCGGAATTTCACACCCTGCCCGCGGGAGAAGTCGGCATAGGAGTTCTTGTTGTTCGGGGAGATGATCTCTACATCTTTGAAGCCCAAATGCTCCATGATTATGCGCTGAAACTTGTTGTACTGCCCGAAGCGGCAGGGACCGCTGTGGGAGGGCATGAAGAAACTGGTCTTGCCGGGATCAATCCCCGGCTCGTGGAGTTTCTTCAAGAAACTGCCTGTGGTGCAGATCATGGGAAAGCATTCCCGCGAGGAGGTGTACTTCCTACCCCACTCCATGTCTTCATTGTCCTGCATGGGCAGGACTTCCGCGTCGATGCCGCAGGCTCGGGAGGCGGCGGCCAACAGGTAGGCGCTGTCGCACATGTAGGGGAAGTAGAGCTTCCGTCCTTTGGATGGGGATGCCTTGAACACCGATACCGGTGCAAATTCCTTTTCCGGCACCTCGGCCTTGGCTTCGCCCTTCAAGCTGTCGAGGAAGGCTTCACAGCGGGTGATCATACCGGCATCGGCACTGTGCTCATCCACCTCGAGCTGGAGATAGGGTTTGCCCCGCATTTCCTCCCTGACGTAGTGGGAGAGGAAAGAGTCCGGACCGCAGCGAAAGTTTGTGATGTACACGGCGTGTAGACGTTCGTCGTTGGCCACCATCCGCACCCCGGCCAGTATCTTCTGGCCGTTGGGCCAGTACATCATACCGTAATCCGCGTAGATCTCGTCTATCGTTTCTCTGAGAGGCAGAAAATCCAGGGGAAGGGGAAGAACGTCCAGATCGATCAGCTTTTCGATCAGGCTGAGGTTGAGCTCGGGATCGCCCGTGTTGTAGGGCCGTCCGAGCATGACGACGGACACCCTGTTCGAAGGAAGGTTGGCAAGGATCTTCTGTCCCTCTTCGAGCAGTCTAGTTTCAAAACCTTCCTGAGCCTTCTCCGCCGCTGTCACGGCTTGAGCAACCTTTTTCGGGGCGGTGCCGAAGGTTGTTTTCATAAGCTCGGACAGCTCGTTGACCAACTTTTTTCGGGAGTAGCGGAAGTGCAGTGTCGGAACGAGGAATTTCTTCGCCGCTTCTTCCCCCTTCATGGCACCACGGATCATGAAGGGATAGGACTGAACCCAGGGGCAGTTGTAGTTGATGGTGGGATTCTGTTCATCCGCCGGGTTGTCCACCACGAAGGGCATGAAGATATAGTCCGGATCCTTTTCCAAAAGGTCATGGATGTGTCCGTGCATCACCTCCACCGGGAAACAGGTCTCCGCACACAGCATGCTCAGTGATTGAGTGACCAAGGGCCGATCCGACGGGCGGGACAGTACGACCCGGAAACCCAGCTCTTCGAAGAAGGTGCGCCAATAGGGGAACCGTTGATAGTAGATCATCAGACCCCTTGGAATGCCGATGGTGGTCCGGGTTGCCGCAGCCTGCTCGGCCGGTTCATCCTGATAGTCTCCGAGAAGCAGCTTCTCTCTCAAGCAGAAGAGGTTGGGAATTTCCTTTCTTCTCCGCTCTTTCTCTTCCTTTCTCCCCTGTGGCTGATACTTGTCGCAGCGGTCTCCGTAGAACAGGGCTCTCTTCTCTCCCTCTATGACCACTTTGTGTACATCGCAGTGATTCTCGCACCCCTGGCAGGGGAAGCGGCTTATGGTGTAAGGAATCTTACTGACCTGGAAACCCTTAAAATTCGTCTTGTTGCCGTTTTTCTCAACTTCATCCCGAGCCAGCATGGCCGCTCCGATAGCTCCGGTCACATCGAAATGCGGCGGCACGGTGATCTTTTTGCCGGTCAGGGCTTCGAAGGCAGCCACAACGGCGGGATTGTTGGTCACCCCGCCCTGAAACAGGATGTGGTTGCCGATCCGTTTTGCCCCCACAACTTTTTGGATGTAGTTCTGCACGATGGAATAGGCCAGCCCCCCGATCAAGTCTTCTTTTTCGGCGCCCTTCTGCTGATGGGAGTTCAGATCGCTCTCCATAAATACGGTACAGCGGTCGCCGAGACGGGATGGCTGCTGCGCTCCCAGGGCCAGCTCGCCGAACTCATCTACGATATTAATACCAAGCTTCTCCGCCTGCTCCTCCAGGAAGGAGCCGGTGCCGGCGGCGCAGACCTTGTTCATCTCGAAGTCCACCACTACACCGTTGTCGATACTGATAAACTTCGAATCCTGTCCACCGATCTCAAAGACCGTATCGACCTCGGGGTGGTAGAAAATGGCCGCCGTGGCTTGAGCGGTAATCTCGTTCTTGATCGTATCGGCACCGACGAAGTGCCCGGTCAGATATCTACCGGAACCTGTGGTTCCTGCAGCTTTTACAGCGACCGCGTATCCCACCTCTTCGTAGATCTCCGACAGACCTTTTCGGATCGCTTCCAAGGGCTTGCTGGCCGTAGGCAGATAACGTCGGGCCACTACATTGGTATCCTTATCGATCAGAACGACATTGGTGCTCAAAGAACCCACGTCCAAACCGAGGTAGACATCCAGTTTTTTGCCTGCCTGCGGCCTGAACACTACATCCTTGTGACTTTTAGCATCGGATCGGTCGAGTTGGGACCAGTGGCGAAGGTCCACCGTTGGATTTTGCAGGTACTCCTCCAGGCCGGAGAGACCCTTGAAGGAAACGTCTGTCTCCGGAGGACTGTCGAGAATGTGGAATGCCGCCCCGATGGCACCCATGGAGGCGAAGTACTCCGGTATGATCAGCTCGCCGTCATTTAGGTCCAGAACCTCCCGAAAGGCCCGGACCACACCGGCATTCGCCGCCACGCCACCCTGGAATACAACCGGGGTTTCCAGGTTTCGGCCCCTGGCCAGGTTGCTCCTGACATTTCGGGCTACGGCAAAACAAAGACCGGCCACGATGTCGTGCACCGGAGTAGCGATCTGCTGTAGATGGATCATGTCGCTCTTGGCAAATACGCTGCAGCGTCCGGCGATGTGGGGCGGATTCTCACTCTTGAGAGCCAGCTCGCCGAACTCTTTCTCTATGGAAATACCGATCCGTTTAGCCTGCTGATCGAGGAAGGATCCGGTACCGGCCGCGCATACCGTGTTCATGGCGAAATCGGCCAACTGGGACTTCCCGTTCCCCGCTTCCGTATTCATGATGATTAGCTTGGAATCTTCGCCGCCCATCTCGATTACGGTCTTTGCCTCGGGGTAAAGGAGGGCGACAGAGCTGGACTGGGCTACGATCTCGTTGACAAAGTAACCCCCGATCAGCTCGGCGGCCAATTTTCCCCCGGTACCGGTAATCGCCACCGAACCGAAAGCCTCGGCGGGATGACGCGTCAACATGTCTGCAAGGACTTTATGAAGTGCATGGAATGGACGGCCATGGCACAAAGTGTAGTGATTCTCCACCACATTTCTCTCAAGCTCAACGAGAACCGTGTTGACGGAAATCGACCCTATGTCCAAACCGAGAGAAAAACGCCGCATTGCTATCAGCCTCCTATGTGGTCTTCTGGACTGATCAGTGTATCTTTTCAAGCCGATCAGGATCAATACCGGTTGCTCTATGCTCCGGGGGAATTCTCCATACCCAGTCCCTTCAACTCAGCCAGGCGGTTCCCGTACAGGGTCATCAGGACCCGCTCCGGCGTCAGGGGGGCGGTGATGGGGACATCAATTCCCGGACGGAAAGCCTTGATCGCCCCAAGCAGGGCGAAAAACACTCCAATCCCGTACATAAAGGGAGGTTCCCCGATTGCCTTCGAGTTGAAAACACCGAACGGATTTTCCCCACGCTCGAGGAAATGAACCTCCAGTTCTCTCGGCGTATGGTAGATATCCGGGACCTTGTAGGTGCTCAAGGTACCGGTAAGCAGCTTCCCCTGATCTGAGTACAGCACCTCCTCCAGGGTCAGCCAGCCGATGCCCTGGACGATCCCCCCTTCGGCCTGACCCAGGTCAACGTCGGGGGCCAGGCTGGGTCCCAGATCATGGACCACTCTGACAGCATCAACCTCGTAGGTGCCCCGCAGACAATCCAACGTGACTTCGCATATTGCCGTTCCGTAGGCATGGTAGGAAAAAGGTTCTCCCTTTTCTGTTGCCTTGTCGAAATGGATGCCGGGTGTTGCGTAGTGGGCTTGGGATGAGAGATTGACCCGGCGGGAATAGACACGAGGGATGAGGTGTTCCCACATCAACTTGGTTTTCTCCCCGTCGTAGAAAATCTGTTCCTCCCGGATTTCCACCTTGGCCGGATCGTCCTCTCCCACCTCCCCCACCGCCACCTCCTTGAGTCGTTCCAGGATTGCCCGGCAGGCCAGCTCGGTTGCCTTTCCGTTCAGATCCGCCCCGGTTGAGGCGGCGGTTGGGGAGGTGTTTGCCACCCGCAGAGTACTCGTGCTCTCGACCTTGACCCGCTTCCTGTCTATGGAGAAGACCCGGGCCGCCACCTCGAGAATTTTATACTTGACCCCCTGGCCCATCTCCACAGCTCCGGTGGAGACGCTGACACTGCCGTCGGTGTATACGTGGACCAGGGCGCCCCCCTGATTCAGCACCGTGTTGGTAAAAGAAATCCCAAAGCAGACAGGCATGAAGGCCAACCCTTTTTTCTCGAGCACGTGGGAGGTATTGAACGCCTCGACCCGCTTCAGCGTTTCCTTGTAATTGTAGCGGGATTTTGCCTCCTGCCAGCAGACCGGAGCGCTGCAGCGGCGGGCGGTCATGCCGTAGGGGAAGGTGTCTCCATCCTCGAGCAGGTTTTTTTCCTGAATATCGGCGGGACTCATCCCCAAAGCAGCCGCTGCCTTGAAGAGGGCGGCCTCTATCACGAACATCCCCTGGGGACCGCCGAAGCCGCGGAAGGCTGTATTCGGCAGCAGGTTGGTACGACAGCAGTAGGCGGTTGCTTTGACATTGGGAACGAAGTAACTGCCCGTGCAGTGGAACAGAGTCCTTTCGAGGATCGCCGGCGACAGGTCCGCCGCCGCGCCGGCGTTCTGATAAAAATCCACCTCATAAGCCAGGATCCGGCCGTCGTAATTCAACCCGATGCGGAAGTCAGAAGTGTAGGGGTGGCGCTTGCCGGTGAAGATCATGTCCTCCCGCCTTTGAAGCACCAGCTTTACGGGCGCTTTGCAGATCACCGCGCCCAGAGCGGCCAGAGCTGCCCAAGCCGTGGCCTGATCCTCCTTCCCTCCGAAGGCACCGCCCAAACGTGTCACCTCGACTTCGACCTGATGCATGGCCAAACCCAGTAGGCGGGCGATCACCCGCTGCACCCCCGTCGGGCTTTGAGTCGACGAGATGACCCTGACAGTGCCCCTCTCTCCGGGAAGGGCCAGAGACCCCTGGGTCTCGAGATACAAATGCTCCTGGGCCCCGGAATCAACCGTGCCCTCGATTACCAGATCGCATTCCTTCCAGGTTGTCTCTACTTCCCCGAGACAGAATGTGCGGGGCGGAACGATCAACTCTCCCCGCGCCTTGGCTTCCCGAGGGTCAACAATGGCAGGCAGCTCGTCGATCTCCAGGTCTATCCGCGGCAGCGCTTCTCTGGCCTGCCGCTTTGAATCAGCCAGAATCAAAGCCACGGGCTGCCCGATGAAATGCACCGTATCGTCGGCAAGCAGCGGCTCGTCGGCAACCAGGGTTCCTATCTCATTTGCTCCGGGGATGTCGACCGCTGTAAGCACGGCGTGGACACCGTCTGTTTCTACCGCTTTCCCCGTATCGAGCCGGGTTATCCTGCCATGGGCTGCCGGTGAGGTCAGAACCACGGCGTGGAGCAGCCCTTCCGGCTCGGGCAGATCGTCGACAAAGCGGGCTTGACCGCGGGTATGAAGATCCAAATCGCTGTACTTCATATCCACACCTCCGGATGCAGTTTTTCCGGGAAGAGTTTGAAGAAGTGCGCCAGTACCAGCTGCCGGAGAAGAAGGCGCTTATACTGTTCGCTTCCCCGTACGTCGCTGATTGGGGAAATCTCTTCGTGTATCAGGGTCAGTGCCTGTTCGAGGAGCTCTTCGCTGAAGGGCTTGCCCGCCAAACAATCGGAGCTGCGGGCCAGAAATAGCGGGATCGGAGCTACGCCCCCTGCAGATAGGCGGGCTCTCTCGATCCTGCCGTCCCGAACAGAAATCCAGGCTGCGGAATTGACGCTGGCAATATCGAGATGCCTGCGTCGGGAGACCTTCTCGAAACTGAAAAACCCCTCCTCAAGGGGCAGGGCGATCCAGGCCAGAAGCTCTCCAGGCTTTTTGTTCAGCTTCTTGTATCCCTTAAAAAATCGATCCAGGGGTACCTCTCTCGTGCCCTTCCCATTCTTGAGTCCGAGGACCGCTCCCAGAGCGAGAAGCATGATGGTTAAATCCCCGATGGGAGATGCATTTACAATATTGCCGCCCAGAGTCGCCCGGTTACGAATCGGTGTCGAGGCGATCAGAGGAAGGGCAGCGACGAGCTGGGGTATACGATCCTTCAAGGCGGGAATATCCTTCACCTCCTCCATGCAAATGCCCGCTCCAAGGATCAACCGCCTCTTGTCGACGCGAATCTGCCGCAATTCCGTCGTTTTGGAAACAAAGCTCAAGGAACTCTTAACCAGCTCCTCCGGTTTCTGGACGAACAGATCGGTGCCTCCCGCCACTACAGTACGACTTCGGGACCGAGGATCTTCCCGCTCCGGCGCCGTCAGAGCCTGCAGTCGGCGGGGGATGGTGAGGAAGTACTCCGGCACGACTCTGAAAGCCACCAGCCGTTCAATATGCCCATGGCTCGGGTTGTCCGTGGATTCCTCGGAGTCTTGGGAACCGCTCAACTGAGCCAGCAGCTCGGCGATGGCCCTCTTGATGGATGCGTAGCCCGTGCAGCGGCAGATATTTCCCGCTACCGCGTCAACCGCCGCTTCATAATCCCACCGACGGGCGCTAAGCAGATATCCGGTAAGGGAGACAACGAATCCGGGAGTACAAAAACCACACTGAATGGCTCCATGGTCGACCAATTGCTGTTGAACCGGGGTAAGAGGCAGAGCATCCACCGGGTCGTCGGCCTTGGTTGAAGGATTGAGTCCTTCGATACTCACCAAATGCTTCCCCTCCACATCGCCGAGGGGAAGAAGACAGGAGTTCACCGCCCTGTACTCTACAACCTGTCCACCGGCGGCGCCGGGTTCTCCGAGCAGAACGGTACAGGCTCCGCAGTCGCCCTCGCGGCAGCCCTCCTTCGTACCGGTGAGCCTCTGACCCTGTCGTAAAAAATCGAGAACCACCGTACCAGGATGTAGAGAGCTTTCGATATAATCATCGTTCAGGATGAAACGAATGGTTTGGCTCATTTACACGCTCCCGGAAAGAGTATAACTGTCTCACTCACCACTAAGCAAGTTGCCTCCTTACCGCATCCCAAACGGGATCGGCGGGAGGATCGGCCACAACGCGAACGGGTATTTTCTGAACCGGATGTTCGAACGTAACCTCTCGAGCGTGGAGATGAATGCCCCCGTCCGGGTTGGGGGTGGGGAATCCATACTTCAGGTCACCTTTGACATGACAACCGATCCTGGCCAGTTGAGCGCGAATCTGATGATGGCGTCCCGTTTGAAGATCGATTTCCAGAAGGTGGCAACGGTCCAGGCTGAGGACCCACCTGTAGCTCAGGCGGGCTTCCTTGCCTCCCGATACCGGGGTATCGTGCGCGTAAGATTTATTCCGGTCTCTATTACGTTTCAGATAATGAATCAGGGTATCCGCCCGTTTCGGTGGACTCTCTTTCACCACCGCCCAGTACAGCTTCCGCACCCGGCTCTCACGAAACAGCCCGTTCAGCCGCTGCAACGCCTTGCTCGTGCGGGCGAAGAGCACCACACCGCTGGTGGAACGATCGAGTCGATGCACCACACCGAGATAAACATTGCCTCGCTTATCGTATTTCTCTTTGATGTAAAGCTTGACCGTATCAACCAGTGAAAGATCTCCACTCTGATCGCCTTGAACCAGGTCCCCAACCTTCTTGTTTACCGCAATGATGTGGTTGTCCTCGTACAGCACCTGGAGATCCGAATCGGAGTTTTCAGTTCTCATAGGGCTAGTGTCCTCTCTGAAATTATCTTTCAATTTCGGCCGTGTTACCAGACCTCGCCTTGATCCGAGACGACCGAAAGACTTTGACAATATCTGCTAGATAGAGCACGGTATACCCATGAGGATTGGGATATGAAAAGCTACCGTAAAGAGCTGTGGTTCAGCACATCCAGGCGCCGGGAACTCATCAATATCACCCCGCAGGTCCAGCAAGTCCTGAAAGACAGCGGGATTCGGCAGGGACTTCTGCTCTGCAACGCCATGCACATAACGGCCAGCGTCTTCATCAACGACGACGAATCCGGGCTTCATCAGGATTTCGAAGAATGGTTGGAGGGACTGGCGCCGGAGAAACCCTACTCCCGCTACAGACACAATGGATTTGAGGACAACGCCGATGCTCACCTAAAGCGAAGCATCATGGGTCGGGAAGTCGTGGTGGCGGTAACCGAGGGCAAACTGGATTTCGGTCCTTGGGAGCAGATCTTCTACGGCGAGTTCGACGGGAAGCGGAAGAAACGGGTCCTGGTAAAGATTATAGGCGAGTGATCTTTTTCGCCGACGGGGTGAACACGTTGGCAAGCACCGTCTTTACCGCTTCCAGGCCTTCTATTTTCCTCTCGTTCTCATGAACAAAAACAGGCAAGAAGCGTTCCCGTACTGAGATCCGAGCGGGTGTTGAAGGAGCCTTGTCGCCATCCATCTGCATCTTCACCCGGCCTCGGGAACGAATATGAATGACCTTACCCGTATAAAAGGAAACATCGGGCATCATCCGATGCCTGTTGGCAAGCACATTGACCAGCAGCCGAAGGGTATCCACAATACCGCTCTTCTTGAAGAGGATGACGTTGAGAAGGCCGTCGTCAATTCGAACCTCTTCGGCAATGGTGTACGGACCGGCGTAGTATCGCGAGTTGGAAACGATAGCCAAGTAACCCTTGTCCGTGATGTTTTTCTCCTCGATGGAAACCTGTATTTTTCGAACACGATCTGTGAGGGCCGACCAGATCATCCCCAGCACGTAGGCCATCTGTCCGAGATAGCGCTTGAACCGTAAATCGACGCTGTGGACCGCCATTGCATCCAGCCCGGTGGACACCATGAGCAGGAAGGGCTCCTCGTTCACATAGCCTACATCGATCAGACGGGTGTGTCCCGCCAAGATACTCTTTGCGGCGATCACCGGGTTGAGAGAGATGCCAAGGTCGAGGGCTAAAACATTTACCGTACCGAAGGGGATGATCCCAACCGGCAGGGGTCTGTCTCCCATACCCTTCACCACCTCCCGAATCGTCCCGTCACCTCCAAACACGCTGACATAGTCTATTTCGTTTCGAAATCTCCGCACTAGATTTGTCGCATGTCCGGAATAACGGGTATAGAAAACTCGAAAGGATACACCGTGCCTCTGGAAAAGCTTGATTACCTGGGGCAGATGAAGATTGAGGAAAAAGCGCCTTCCCACTTTGGGATTGACGATGAGGATCGTCTTCATGGTTCGGGACCAGTGGACCGTAACGAATACGCCGAGGATGCCAGGCGAGCCTCCAGTTCCCGGCTTCTCTGTCTCTGGATTCGCCGGGCGATCCGCCTGAATCCGGGCACGGTAGCATCGAAAAACGCTTTCCAGCCCGCACACAACCAACTCAGCTTGCGGGGATCGGCCTTGCTACGCTCGCTACCCTCGCCGTAGAAGCGATGTTTCAGGCAGTCACCCATACACAGCTCGAGATGGGGACAGGAGTCACAGAGCTCATTCCACTGAGATTTTTGAAGGCCGAAGGACTCATAGCGAGGCGATTCAAGAAGCTGCGACCAATCCGTGTTCAGCACGTTGCCCAGCCGTAGCTCCGGCTGCACGAAGAAATCGCAGGGATATACATCTCCGTTGTGCTCGACCAGGAAGTATTGCCGGCAGTCCCTGCCCATGGTGCAGATAATCGGAGAACCATCCACCAGATAGGCAAGAATGGCATCAAAAAGACGCACGGAAACACGGCCGGCATCGGGATACCACTCCTCGTAGATCCCCGCTAAGAACTCACCCCACTGCCGGCCATCGATGGAGAAGGG
>Ga0307380_10009607_pt1 | contig 12263 bp, 13 predicted proteins | sample UN3MG_FD_202239 | JGI IMG/M metagenome (GOLD analysis project Ga0307380, IMG submission 202239) | Soil microbial communities from Risofladan, Vaasa, Finland - UN-3 | ecosystem: Environmental > Terrestrial > Soil > Coastal area > Acid sulfate soil | place: Finland: Risofladan, Vaasa | collected... | reverse complement strand
CCTGGAAGGCTCATATGAAGTTATCGTGGTTGATGACGGATCAACAGACAGAACGGTTGAAGTGGCGATGCAATATTCGGTGAAGATTCGACAACATGATACTAACGAGGGGAAGGGTAGTGCATTGCTAACAGGATTCTATGCTGCCAGTTATGAAAATATCGTGTGGATAGACGCGGATGGCAGTTACCCTGTGTCTGTTATCCCGCTTATGGTGGATGCGATGATAGACGGATATGACGGGGTGGTGTGTACCCGAGCCTACGGGAGGGAGAATATACCGCGATTCAACCGGATAGGTAATTGGCTGTTTAGCGTGTTGATTCGTGGAATATATGGCTTTACTCCTCAGGACCCGTGTACTGGGTTGTATGCCATGAAGTGGCAGCACCTGCTGAGAATGAGATTGGCTTCCCAGAGGTTTGCTATTGAGCCGGAGATATCCATTAAGGCTGGCCGAATGGGGTTGAAGCTGTACGAGTTTCCGATAGAGTATCAGGCGCGGGTTGGCGAGACAAAGCTGAACAGTGTAGCGGTCGGGTTTGATGACCTGTGGACCATAGTGAAGTTGATAGGATGGAAAGCAAAATGAGTAGTGGAATGAAAGTACTACTCTTAAATATCGACAGCAAGTTACCGAACATAGCCCTCAAACGTATTGAGGCGTACCATCAGGCACAAGGCAATAAAGTGTTATGGGATATGCCTATTGAGATTAGCGGAGTAGACAAGGTATATGCGTCCTGCATCTTCACTAAGAATCGGCCTATCTTAGAGAACTATGTTGGTCTGCGGCCTGACATCATAGCTGGTGGTACTGGTTGGGATATGAATGTCAAGTTGCCAAGTCAGATAGAAGAGACCGCATTGAGAATCAATTATGGTTTCACAACAAGGGGTTGCATTCGGCATTGTCCGTTCTGCATGGTTCCCCAGAGTGAAGGTTATATAAGAGCAGTTGGTGACTTGTATGATATTTGGGATGGAACCAGCTCGTCAGTGACCTTGCTTGATAATAATATCTTGGCACTCCCAAAGCACTTCAGAGAGATATGCAAACAACTGCGCAAAGAGAATGTGCAGGTGGATTTTAACCAGGGTCTTGATATCCGATTGTTGACGCCAGAAGTGTGTGAGCTTCTATCATCAATCAGGTTGAAGGAGATACGGTTTGCCTTTGATGATCCTGATCTGGAATCACTTGTACGCCAGAAGGTAGCTTTAATTGACACCTATAATTTGAGACATTACTACTTCTTCTATGTACTTGTCGGCTACAACACGACATTTGAGCAGGATATCCACCGATGTAATGTCCTGAAGGAATTAGGATGCCGTCCTTATGTGATGCGGTATGCCAGTGTAGCAAAGGATCACAACTACAGTTTGCTTGCTCAGTGGGCTAATCAGATATGGACGCTCGCCAAGTACGACTTTGATGAGTTTTGCATGAGGCGTTATGGCGAGACTGTAGCGCATTCATGTTAGAAAGGTAGTAGTAAAAGATGGGTAGTCAACCGATAACCGTATCTGTCATCATCCCTGCCTATACTATTGACCGAATGGATGACATACTGAGAGCCGTCCGATCAGCTAATTGTCAGAGTGTAAAGCCGCTTGAGATTATTATTGCAGTAGACCACAATGGCGACTTGCGAGATTCCCTTATAGCTATTGTAGACGACTATGCTGAAAACGTGCGTATGGTACTCAATGATAGGGTAATAGGTGGGGCTGAGACGAGGAACGCCGGTATACGAGCCTCATTGGGAGACATCGTGGCATTCCTTGACGATGATGCGTGTGCGACAAAGGATTGGTTACATCACTTAATGAGGCATTATGAAGACTCTGATGTGTTGGCCGTTGGCGGGAAGACTGTAAGTATGTGGGAAACTGGTAGACCAGGATGGTTCCCTGAAGAACTAGACTGGCTTGTTGGCGGGATATGGAAAGGACACCCCGATGGACCGTGCGAGGTTAGGAATCTCATTGGCCCGAATATGTCCTTCAGGAGAGAGGTTTGCGATACCATCGGCTATATGAGGACAGAATTGGGGGCTATGCCAGGGCGGGCACGAGCTGGCGATGAGACAGAGTTCTACATACGGTTAAAGAGCATGATACCCACTGGCAAGGTTATGTATGAGCCCTCGGCGGTAGTTCATCATAAAGTGTACCCATGGAAATCAACTGTCGGTCATCTAATCAGGCGTTCTGCGAGTGATGGGTACTGGAAGAGCCGGACATCTCGGTCATTAAAGGCGTTGTCCAATGAGATGTTGAGTGTGGAGTCCAGTTACCTGAAGTTTTTATTGTGCGAGGCCATTCCAAGTAGGATACTGAGGTTCTGGAGGAAAGGGAAAATACTACAGGCTGGGGCTATCATGTTGAGCATTGTCTGCGTGGGGGCTGGTTACGTTTATGGGAAGTTGCGATGATATATTCCCGTCGTATTCAGAGTATTCTTGATCTCAAACTTCCGTGGATGGACAAGATATTGGACATCGGATGTGGAAATGGTGAGTTCACGGTAGCGTTAAAAGATTCTTTCGGGGCCCGTGGATTATACGGTATTGATATTGGGGTTGAGGCAATCAAGCAGGCGAGGGAACGAGGCATTGAGATGTTTGACTATGATCTCAATATGAAGCCATTGCCGCTGGAATCCAACATGTTCAACCTGGTGTTTGCGGGGGAGATAATTGAACATCTGATGACACCGGACAATCTACTGGAAGAGATATGGCGGGTGTTGAAACCTAGTGGTTACTGTATAATCACCACTCCCAACATAGCCTCATGGAATGACCGTATACTACTTCTTATGGGGTGGCAACCGTATAGCATTCCGACTCACTCACGGTATCGTGGTGTGGGTACGTTTTTAAGTGAGGCGCGAAACACAACTATACGGCAACCGCGTCATGTGAGTACCACTGGTGGTTGTGGGTTACCGCATATTCAGTTTTTCACCGTGCGAGCACTCAGGGCTCTAATGAAAGCGCATGGGTACAAAATTGTGAAGGTTATCGGAAATCCAGCGGATGAGTTCACCTTTCCGATGAATAAAGTACTAAGGAGAATTATTATCGGTCTGGATAAATGGGTGTCAGTGCTGTGTACACCGTTGGCAAGCGGGATTACGATTGTGGCGGTCAAGTGTGATAAATAGGCACCGGGTATCAGCAGGAATGACCGCAGTCTTTGTGGTTCTGTGGGTTATTGCTATACTGATAGCGACTCCAGATAATACTATATGTGGTGTGGTAAAAGGGGTGCATCCCCTATATCTAGTAGCGCTCAGTACTCTTATTCTGGCCTCAGCTATCCAGTGGTTGTCTCGGGGTAGTTCATCCCGCTTAATGTGGATTCAGTTGATACTATTGGTGTCTGCATTATTCCTGATCCCGGTATTTGCAGGTTACTCCCCTCCGTTGGCAAACCATTCTTTGCGCACTCTCGGGCTTGTCGAATACATTGTCAGGACAGGGAATACGACTCCAGGTGTATTGTGGTATTTAAGTTGGCCGGGTGCTTTTGTGTTGCCAGTGTTGGCAGTAAAGCTGTTCTCATTCAACCTGGAAGTATTACTGGATTATGCTCCGTTCATAATGAGCATGTGCTATCTACCGCCATTGTATTTACTCTTCAGGAATCTACTGGGGAGAGATAAAAAGAACCTGATATTCGCTGCAATATCATTCTTCATGCTGGCTAACTGGGTTGGCGCGGAATATCTAGCAAGCCCTCCGGCAGTGGCTTTGTTGTTTATAATCACGCTGTTGGCGCTTATCACGTCAGAGCCGAGGCGGAAATACTTGGCTGGAATTATTGTGGTGTTCGGGTGTCTGGTGGCTACTCATCTACTCTTCTCTATCGCAATGGCCTGTATTATATGTGCCTTTGCTCTAGTGAAGTGGAGTAAACCATTAGCTATTGTTTCCGTGGTATCAATCGTGATACTGGTGACATGGAACTTAACGATAGCGAACACTCACACATCATGGTTGGTGGACGACATATCTGTGGTTGCAACGAGTGAAATCGGAGTAGAAAGCATTGAGCGAGACCCGTTGGCGGAGTATCCCTTGATGGTTACAGACGAGTATGGGTACAGTTCTATTATTGTCCCTGAACGCAATAGTCCGATAGAAGGCAGGGCCATAAATCTATCTCCACAGTTCATAATCGAGGGGCAAATACTATCGCACCTGGCTGGTGCTGATGAGCATATCATGGTCGGCATGGTCAGGGTTGCATTCTCATCGGTATTTCTATTGTTGGGCATCGTGGGATTTGTGGTGGCTGTGAAGGATAGGTCCAGACGGCGGGTAGTATTGATGATGTCGGCCATTATCGCCATATCGGTGTCTATGGTTATATTGCCATATGGTGGCAGACTAATCGACAGGGTGTATCCGATACCCATGTTGGCGTTGTCTTACTTTGCCGCAACGCTACTGGATAAGAAGAAGTGGGGATTGGTGTTTTGCTCACTGTTGATTATATGCGCTCCAATCCATGTGATAGCCCATTATGGGAACCAGGCACTTGACAACGTATCGCAGGAATACATGGATGGCATAAACTACTTCCATGATATATCGCCTGACGGCGGGACTATAATCGCTATGGGTTATCTGTGGACAATAAGGAACAAAGAGAAATACAAATATATTCCCCTGGCGCGGTTACAATGGCACGATTCTCAGGCGTATCTGTCAGGCGAGAACTTGTCTGGTCCATATTGGCTGATTATCACAGAGCAAGAGAGATCCTTGTGTGACTTCATCTATAATTACCCTGAGTTCCCCGGACAGTTGAGTAATCTTCTCGATGTGACCGATAATTGTGAGATTGTTCATGGTGGTGATGGTTTTACAGTCTATTATTTGGACGTAAAGGTGAGAGATGATTAAGAACCACCTATCGTTGATATTGGCCTTGATAGCTGCTGGGTTAATTGCTGTTGGTGGTATCATGGCGGAGTATGCGGTCAGCGATTACGGTCTGTTCGGTGGGTTTCCTGTATTATACTTCGCTGGTCTTGGTTTACTAGCGGTGGCATTCGTCTTGACGTTGATTCACAATAGGCATGAATGGAAGCTGCTACTATTCCAGACGGTGATACTCATTACAGCCCTTTGGTTCATTCCGGCGACAGTAGGGAGTCACCCTGGATTACCAATGGCATATCGCAACCTCTTTGACGTGAATGAGATAGCAGAGAGTGGTTGGGCATCCCTCATCGATGGTAAATCAGCATACCTATCGTGGTTAGGTTTTCAAGTGGTGTGTGCTTGCATAACCAAGGTATTTACGTTGAATTGGGAAACCGTATTATGGGTATACCCGTATATCTTGCAGATGATTTACATCATACCCCTGTACGTGTTTTTGAGGAATGTGGCAGGGAAGTCGAATTACATTTGGTTAGGACTGTGGATATTCTCTTTGGCAAACTGGATAGGACAGGAATACTTCTGCCCCCAGTCGGCGGGGATACTGCTAGTACTGGCGTTCTTGGCGTTGATAACACTAAAACCTGACGGTAGGAACGCTCGTATAGTAGTCACCATGGGTATAATATGTGTCGTTGGCATGACGGTGATTACTCACCTGCTAAGTTCATTGGTCATGGTGTTATTCTTTCTGGTGTATTCTGTCATGCAGAAGAATAAGAAGGTAGCACTGGCCGTCGTGGTGTGCTTGGCATTGGTGGCCGCATGGAATTGGACTGCTGGCGGATACTACCTGAAGTCAATGATTGCCTTGGATGCTCAACCGAAACAGGAACTACAGGAGGGAATGGTAGACCTGAGTCGGACAGAGACCGGGAGAGGGTTGGTTACGCTGGATGCAGGCTACATAATCGAGAGTAACGTACTGGGGTCGCTGATTGGCTCCGATGCCCACCAGAAGGTTGCGGTGGTCAGGATATGGTATTCAGCGCTGTTTGCTCTCGTTGGCTTGGGTCTAGCATTATATATTCTATGGAAGAGACGGACCCGGCAGAATATGATGCTACTGTTAATGGTTGGCAGCTTGTGTTGCCTCTTACCGATAAGAGCCGCAGGGTGGGAACTCAGCCAGCGATTATACCTGTTTGCGTTGCCGTTTTTGGCATACTTTAGCGTGATATTTGCTTCTCTAAATAAACGGTGGCTATTGCCGATATGTATTACTCTCATCGCCTGTATGCCATTATGGTTCATAACACACTACGGGAACCAGGCGGTAGACCATTTAAGTGATGATTATATTGAGGGTATGAAGAAGGTAGAAGAGATAAAAGGCACAGGGAAGGATCCAGTGTTTATGAAATGGGGGCAAGTAGGCTGGATAGATGGGCAGTTGGTGTTTAGTAATGAAGCTGCATGGGGTATCCACTACTTTGCCGTTAGCATTCATGATGTTGCGCGATATACCTTCATATATGGGCAGCCTGATTTCATTGATAATGTGTCAGGATGGCTTCAAGATCCGGTATCCCAAAGGGAACTGCTATGTGAGTACGAAGTCTTTTGGGAGAATCCCGGATTTGTAGTGTATAGTGGATATAGGGCGCTCGATGAAGAGACGTGGGAGAAGTTTGGAGATGGGAAGTGGAAAGTTTACCGATGAGTAATGAGATATTAAGGCAGAATATCCAGTGGCACCAGACGGAAGCATATTATTACGAGTCTACTCATCCTGAGAACTATAATATCTTTGAGCAGGGACGCCTCAGACGGCAAATTATGGCGTTGGCCGAGGGAATCAATACGAGATCACCTGTACTGGACTTAGGTAGTGGTACGGGTCATCTGGTGCGTCACTTGAGGCGTTGTGGAGTAGAGCCAGTGGCTTGTGACTTGTCGATTGATATGCTTCGTGAGAATCCGGCAGAGAATCGAATAGTATGCGATGCCACAAGGCTACCATTCAGGTCTGGAGTTTTCGGAGGGATTATTTCCTATTCGGTGTTCCATCACTTTCCGAGTCCTGCTGATGTAATGAGGGAGGTAGCAAGGGTAGCGAACCGCGAGTCGGTCTTGTTCTTTGACCATGACCCATTTATCCCTCACAGTACACGCAGAATAGGGCGGTACGGATTTACGGTTAAGGACCTATTTGGTTGGGGAATGTGGCTCGTAGGCCATCCTAAACAACTATGGCGACTCATACATTATCTCATGGTAGGACGCAAGAGGCACTTGGCTAACATCTCTGAGTTGTATCAATCCGAGGATGAAGGAAGAGTTAATAAGATGGAGTTGTTAGTGGTATTGCATCAGGCGGGATTCAATACAAGCGTCGAGTCCTACGGGGGAAACAGTAGCTTAAAGGCATGGAGGATAGCGTGAAGAGAGTCCTTGAATACCTGGCGAACAAAATACCCTTGAAAATGATAATCATGGTCATGGATATCTTTATTAACAATTATCCTCGTATAGAGATATACAATAATGCTTTCGCATATGCTAAGGCGTCCAATGTTACCGGAGACTACCTTGAGTTCGGGGTGTTTAGAGGCAAGGCATTCTCACTGGCGTATCACCATGCAATCATACAAGGATTTACGGGACGGTTTATCGCCTTCGATTCGTTTGCCGGGTTACCAGATGGTGCCCGTGATTACAGTATACCATCGAATGTTCTGCACGCTGGCCAATTCGCATCACCTGTTGATGAGTTCCGGGAAAATGTAGCCGCAAAAGGCGTAGACTTAGCGAGAGTACGGACTGTCAAAGGATGGTTCAATGAGTCACTGACAAAAGAGTTGAAGAAATCCCTTAGATTGGAACGAGCTGCCGTGGTAATGGTGGACTGTGACCTGTACGAATCGGCGGTGCCGGTACTGGAGTTCATTACCGATATTCTAGCACCCGGGTCCGTCCTGATGTTTGATGATTGGTATCTCTATGAAGGGAACCCTGAGCATGGAGTCCAGGCAGCAGCAAATGAGTGGCTTGTCCTGAACCCACAGATACATCTTATTGAGTATCACAAGTTCGGATGGCACGGCAATTCGTTCATCGTGAGGATATCGTGAGAATACTGCATATTGGAACGGGCTACACCTCCGTCAACCTAAACAGCAAGCGGTCAGTAGAGACAAGCATCTTCCACATGGCTACAAAACAGAGGGTGTTAGGCCATGACGTGAGCATACAGGACAGGGATACATGGATACGCGGCGGGAATATCATTACGTATTTAATGAAAGTCATCCTGTTTTGTTTCCTGATAGCTCCGGGGTTGGCTATCGGGCTGTTGAGTAATAAGTGGTGGGTGATTCACACGCACAGCCAGTTTCCGGCAGCGTTAGTTATATGCTTGAAATGGTGTACCAGGTGTAAGGTGCCCATTTTCTATACGCTTCACAATCCATATCTTGTGACCCCCCAGAGCCTCAAGGACAGGCTTATTCACACGTTGATTGAGGGTTGGGTGCTCAGGAGAGTTGATAGAGTGGTGGCACAGACAAAGAGTGTCGGAGATATGGTTGCTGGAATATACCGATTGGACGCGGGGAAGGTGGTACAGGTGTTTGCTGGTGTCGATGTGAGACATCTAAATACTGTGAGAAAGCATAATATGATAGATGCCTGGCACAATATCATTCTTTACCCGGCAGTTGTAACAGAGCGCAAGAATCAGGGCGTTATAATAGGAGCTCTGGCAGAAGTCATAAAGGAAGTACCAGATTGCGAGGTAGTATTTGCCGGGTTAATTGAGAGCGCACAGTATTATCAGCAATTACAGACGGCCTCTAAGTGGTTGAAAGTTGCGCATAAGATACGATGGTTGGGGCATATCAGCCATGAAGACCTGTACGAATGGTATACAAAGGCCGGAGTCGTGGTGTTCTCCAGCACACATGAGACACAGGGGTTAGTTCCGCTAGAGGCTATGGCTTTAGGCGTGCCGGTAATAGCATCGAATATACCCGTAATAGTAGACGTGGCGAAGCTCGGAGATGAAGGTTGTATGATACTGTGTGACCCTGGTAATGTCCATGAATGGTCGGCTGCCATATTGAGGGTCTTGCAGTCACGTACTCTGCGGTATTATATGATGCTACGTGGTTTCAAGTTAGTCAAGGAAGAGTTCGATTGGTTGATATTGGCACAACAAATGACGGGAGAATACTTGGATGCTCAAAGGGTTTCGGAATAAAATCAGGGGTTATATCCCCTACACTAATTGGTGGCTAGTATGGAGAGCATTGGACAAGTCGGCGGAGACGATACTGGACTTAGGATGTGGTACGGGGAAGCCGATGCAATTCATTAACCGGAGTAAGAGATTCTATACAGCCGGTGTGGACGGCTTTCAACCGTCATTAGATATCTGCCGGCGCGAGAAAAGCCATGATGTATTGTGTGTTGGAGACCTGAGCAACTTACATTATGCAGAGAATACCTTTGACGTGGTGCTGTGTTTACAGGCATTGGAGCACTTGGAGAGGGAGGACGGGGATCGGTTACTACGCCACATGATTGACATAGCTTGTAAACAGGTCATCGTGACAACTGATGTCGGAGAGTTTACGCAGAGTGCATCTGACGGGAACGCCCTCCAAGAACACAAGTATATCTGGGGAATAGAAGAACTCCGGGCGATGGGGTTCAAGGTCTACGGAATAGGTCTGAAAGGTTGGGGCGGTGAAGACGGATACTCTCAGCGAATACCTGAGCCGTTCAGGTGGATAATAGGGACTGGGCTACAGGTTATATTAGGACCGATTATGTACCGACATCCCCAATGGGCTAACGCCGTGTTGTGTGTGAGGAATAATGAATAAGGTGCTTTTAGTCAATCCCCGTCTTACACGCCGTCCAGTACGCTTTAATATCCCGGTGGGTCTAATCTATCTGGGGACGGAATTATCTCAACATGGTTATGACGTGAACATAGTAGATGCCAATAACACTGACAACTACGGAGAGTTCGTGTCGCAAGTGGTTAAACAAGCTGAAGGATGTCTTGCTGTTGGATTCAGTGTTATGACAGCGCAGATAGCAAGTGGACTGGAAATGTCAGTAACGATAAAGGATGCTCATCCTGATGTACCTATCATCTGGGGCGGTGTTCACCCTACACTCTATCCGGAGCAAGTAGCCAGCAATGAGGTCGTGGACTATGTGGTGAAAGGCGAAGGGGAAGATATTGCGGTGGGGTTGCTTCGCCGTATACAGGATGGGGTCCCTTCGGAGGCGATATGCGAAGGGAATGGATTGTTCAATATAGACTCGTGGCAATATCCCCAATGGAAACTGTTTGACGATGTGCGGAGGATAGGTGTTAATAAGATGGCGGAGTTGTCCGGGGTAGGGATGCCGTTAGTCGAGAGTCGTCATTGCCCTCACAGGTGTAGCTTTTGTATCAATCCGGTAGTCGGTGGTAAATACCGATTCCGGCCAGCTAGATTAGTGGTAGATGATATACTCAAGGCCATAGAGAGCGGAGTGCATAGCATATCGTTTTACGATGAAGATTTCTTTGCTAATAAGAAACGGCTGGTAGAAATACTAGATGCTATAGAGCAGTGGCATTTGAAGTTCCAGTGGTTCGGAACGGCGCGGGCGGATTACTTCAGAGAGACGCATATCAACGGTAGTTTACTCAAGCGTATCAAAGATAGCGGTTGTGTCCATCTCGGTATCGGAGCAGAGTCTGGGTCACAGAGAATATTGGATATGTTGAAGAAGGATATCACAGTCGAGGACACGATACACGCTGCGGAATTATTGAATAAGGTAGGTATCAATGCCGACTTCTCTTTTATGATAGGCTTACCAGGCGAGCGATACGATGATATGCAGGAAACGGTGAAGTTGGTAGAGAAGATCACAAAGATAAACCAGAGATTCAGGATGCTTGGCCCGTTTATCTACCGGCCATATCCGGGGTCCGAGCTTTATCAGCAATGTTTACAGTATGGGTTGAAGGAGCCCGAGACGTTAGAGGAGTGGGCGGACAGTCCGTATATCGAAGACACAATATCACCGAGCGATTATTCTTTATATCCGTGGGTAAGGTATTCCCTTGGTAAAGTGCAAAGAATGATATTCTACTGCTGGCTGGCCGGGATGAGAGTACGCAGTCGGTTGCTGACAAGAATAGTCAGGGCTGTCGGCCAGTGGAGATGCAGACGGTTATTCTGGCGACTACCTGTCGAGGTGGTGTTGTGGAGAGTGGTGAGGGCTGTGGGATTCGACAGAAAAATGAGCCGAGGGAAGTTTTAGTAGAAGAAGGACATGGAAACACATAAACGGTCTATGACTAAAAGCGTAATTTGGAGAATCTTCGGAGTATTATTCTTGGCATTGGTTACATATCTCTATACAGGGGATTGGATAAAGACAACATTGGTTACAGTTATACATCACGCCTCTTTCCTCTTGATATATTATCTGCATGAAAGGTTCTGGCTGTGGTTGCCATGGCTGAGAAATTCAAAGTGGAGATCATGGGCAAGAGTATTCACTTATGAGATAATATTAGGCAACGTGGTTTTAGGTGCTATAACCTATATAGTTACGGGTGAAGTTAAGACCATGACAGCGATAACACTCACATATATCTTAAATAAAGTTTGGATGTATGTAGTATATGACAAAATGTGGAGCAGAATTAAATGGCAGACAGGGTAGTAGTTTACGCTTATGTAGCTGGAGACCTGGTTCATGTTGGGCAAAGAAGGGCATTACAGCAAGCAAAGAACCTGGGTGACTACCTGATAGTAGGGGTAATAACAGATGGCGGTATTGAAGCATACAAAAGGAGACCTGTTATACCGTTCTGTGAACGACTGGAAATGATACAACATCTGGATTGCGTAGACCTTGCTGTGAAACAGGAAAGCCTTGACCCGGTACCGAACCTAATTAAATATCAACCTGACATAGTTGCCCATGGTGATGATTGGGAGAATGATTTCCCCGGAGCAGAATACATGAGAAGCATCGGGAAGAAAGCCCTGCGTACAAAATACTACGATGGTCAATCAACCACGAAGATTATCGAGGGCATCAAACAGAGAATAATTCAAGGAACATTGTAAAAGGGGGCAGAGTAGTGAAGACTGGGAGTGAAAGAGAGTTTGGGAATGTTCACCTTTGGGCAGCGAGGGCCTTGATTCTGTTATTGTTTCCTATTTGCCTTTCCGCCTTGCTGGTTATGGTCATCATAGGTGAGATTACAATATTACAGAATAAGGTTGCCTCCATAAAAATTAAAGCTCATTAGATGGAGTCGGGACTGGGGAAGTT
>Ga0307380_10009606_pt1 | contig 12264 bp, 9 predicted proteins | sample UN3MG_FD_202239 | JGI IMG/M metagenome (GOLD analysis project Ga0307380, IMG submission 202239) | Soil microbial communities from Risofladan, Vaasa, Finland - UN-3 | ecosystem: Environmental > Terrestrial > Soil > Coastal area > Acid sulfate soil | place: Finland: Risofladan, Vaasa | collected... | reverse complement strand
ATGGTCATGATGTAGGTGCTCTCATACACCTCTTACGTGCGCTGGTGCATTTGGACCGTCCGGCAATTCTGCACGTATACACGAAAAAGGGTAAGGGCTTTAGTCCCGCGGAGCAGGACCGGCGAGCATTTCATTCGACCGGACCTTTCAAGAAGAACGGAGACGTTATCGAACCGGTATCTACTGTGTCGGAACGCCGTAAACGCACCTTTACCGACGTGTTCGGGGAATACCTGGTGAAATTGGCACAAGAAGACGACAAAATTGTTGCTATAACCTCAGCGATGTGCGATGGCACAGGATTAGGGGAATTTCGTAAGAACTTCAGCAAGAGGTTTTATGATGTTGGTATTGCCGAAAGTGCTGCCGTGGACATAGCTGCTGGCTTAGCTAAATGCGGATTTAAACCGGTTGTCTGTATTTATTCGACTTTTCTACAGCGATGTTTCGACCAGATATTCCAGGAAGTTGCGTTGCAGAACCTGCCGGTCATTTTTTGTGTTGACCGTTCCGGTGTTGTCGGTGCCGATGGGCCCACACATCACGGGATGATGGATATCGGTTTTTTGCGAATGATGCCGAATATTGTATTGACTGCCCCTGCCAGTGAGATTGAACTGAAATTGGCTTTAGAGTTTGCCCTCAGAGAAAATAAGCCGGTTGTTATAAGGTATCCTAAAGACCTTATCCCCACCAAAGAATTTGATACTGATGTTATCGGTACATGTGCTGAGCCGTTTGAACTCGGCAAAAGTGTAGTCGTCAGAGAGCACAAAGACTCAGTAATAGCAATCGTTGCTTACGGTTGTATATTGATAGAAGCTGTTGAGGCGGCCAGATTGTTGGCCGAAGACGGAATTGAGGTTGATGTGATAAACGCCAGGTTTGCAGTTCCTTTAGATGAATCACGACTTGTTGATATTTTGTTGGGCAGTGGTAAAGGTATAATAACGGTCGAAGACCATAGTTTTTCCTGTGGTTTTGGCTCGGCTGTCTTAGAATCAGTTTCAGCTGCTCTCACAAAGGGTATTTCTAAGCCGATAGCAATACTGGGGGCGTCGAAAAGCTTTATAAAGCATAATTCCCGTGATGCTCAGCTTATGCAGTCCGGGGTAAATGCCGATAACATAGCCAAGACAGCAAAACAGATGCTAAATAAATTAAAAACCGGAAAACGTAGTAAAAGTTGAAGAATATCGGATGAAGAATAATTTACCCAGATTAGTTATTCTCGGCGACTCGAAAAAGGAAAGAGTCAGTGAAGTAATTGCCGAATTTACTGAATTTGCAAAAGCCAAAGCCCGGGTAATCGCCAGTTGTGGTATTGATGATTGCAAGACCAAACTTTTAAAGGAGGCTGATTTTGCTGTGGTTTTTGGCGGTGATGGAAGCATTATTTCGGCTGCGAGGAATTTTAGTCACAGCGGTGTTCCGGTCATAGGCGTAAATATTGGTAAGCTTGGTTTCTTAGCCGAATTCAGTGTCAATGAGCTTAAACAATATTTTGATGACATAATGTTGGGTAAAGCGGTTATTGAAAAACGAATGATGCTGGGCTGTAGAGTTTTCAGCAACAAACAAGAGAAGTTTCATGCCTTGGCAATCAACGATGTTTTTATTACAGCCGGGCCGCCATTTAGAATGATTGAGCTGAAAATCTCAGTCGATGGCCAACCGCTTGCCGGTAGTATAAGTGACGGACTGATAATTTCAACCCCCACCGGCTCGACGGCCTATAATCTTTCAGCCGGTGGGCCGATATTATCCGGTAAAATGGAAGCTGTTGTCATTACGCCGATTTGCCCACATTCGTTCAGCTTTCGGCCAATAGTTATTAATGCCGATAGCAGCATAGAGGTTTTTGGCGTACGTGTCAATGAAGGTACAACTGTTTCTATTGACGGCCAGGTATCCTCGAAACTGGCAATTGATGATGTGGTAAAGGTCCAGAGAGACAGAGCGGATTTCTTGATTGTGAATAATCCTTTGCGGACCCAGTGGGACACCTTGGCCGCTAAACTGAGTTGGGCTGAAAAACCGAAGTATAAGACTGATTAAAATACTATTCCGATAACGAACATACCCGTTAATAGAGGGTATTATTATTATGAGCAAAAGAAGGTTTGTTATTTTATCTGTGGTGTTTTTTGTCATATTATCACCAACCGGTTGGGCTGTTAGGAGTCCAGTCGGACCGGGTACTGTTCCGCCAAGCAGTTATAGTAGCGGCCAGATTCGCACTCCCAATCCCATTGATACCAGCGGCAACCTTGTAATTACCGGCAATATTAGAGGCGGCAGGCACTTTCGGGGCGTTGTTCCATACCAGTCTGAAACAGATTTTAGAGCAGAGATTCCTTCATCATCTTTGGACTCCTTTTTGAGGCGTTCAGCCGGTTCTGAAGACTTAGGCGATTATTTTGGGGAGACCATTCCTTACTATTCACCAACCAGAACAGTAACATCTGTAAGCCCCGGACAGACTGCTATCTTTAGACCGCCAGCCGCAACATATGGTGCGTATAGTACTCGTGGAGTTGCTTCCGATACTATTGAGACTTTATTACCACGCCAGTATCAGCGTACAGGTACAATCAGACCGGACACTATATTGACTAACATCAGAACAAGACCGATGTCAAAAACGACAAAACAACTGGAAGAAATACTCTCTACTCAAATCGACAGATATCCATATATTACAAAATCAATCCCGACGGACAATATCGACAAGAAAAGTACTGTGCAAATAGAACAATTACAGAGCGACCCAAAGCAGGTAAGCGATGAGGCTGTCCGGTCGAATAAAGGCCTGATTGACCAGTCCTGGCATGCTCAGGATTTACGACCGGCTGTTAAAGACCAGCTGAGCCCTGAAATTTCGCAGTTGCCGGAATCTGAGCGCGTTTGGAAAACGCAGAAACCAGAAGAACCTGTAGTCGGGGATGAACCGTTTGACAATTATGAAAAATTGGATATTTACGAACAAATGAAGCGTCAGTTTGATGGTTTTCAAAAGACTTATGAACCCTGGCGCACTAAAACTAAGAGAAAAATCGAAGAAGCAACTCTTGCTGATGATGACGAAGAGGAAAAACCGGAAAACAAGTATAAATCGGGCCAACGAACATCTTCTTATGTGGCAAACAGCAAAATACCTGGTGCTGACAATTTTCAGACCAAAAGTGCTCCATCGGATACAAGTTCTGTTTCTTTAGAGGATAAGAATATTAAAACTTCTCACAATACTTTTGCTTCCTCTATAAAAGACGAATTCAACGAGCATATCAGGGCCGCTGAAAATTACCTCAAAGAGGGCAAATATTACAAGGCGGCTGATGCTTATACACTGGCTTCGATTTACAAGCCGACAGACCCGCTTGCCTATGCCGGAAAAAGCCACGCGCTGTTTGCAGCCGGTGAATATATGAGCAGTGCTCTTTTCCTTTACAAAACGCTCAATATGTTCCCGGAATATGCACGCTTTAAAATCGATATTGTGGCTATGGTAGGCGACAGAGACAAGCTTGAAAGCCGCATAGCTGATGTCGAGCGGCTGTTGAAGAAAACTGATGCGCCGGAATTGAATTTTCTGCTTGGATATATTTACTATCAAATAGGCAGATTAAATGAAGCTAAAAAGCAGGCTGAAATCGCTTACCAAAAAATGCCTGATGTGCTTGCTGCAGAAGCACTCAAGGAAGCTGTTGACAATGTATCGGAATAAAATCTATTGACTAAATAAAAAAGCTTACTTGTAGTGCACTGGATTTTCTTCTTTCACACCCCCGTGTTTACAGTCTATACTGTATCTATGATAAAATTCCCAACAGAAGCTTCGACCGTCGTGGACGTAGAGGAAGTTTTCACTTCTAAGGGTATTATTGCACGGGCTTTCCCCGGTTTTGAGTTTCGACCTCAGCAGGTTAAGATGGCTGGTGCCGTTCAAAGGGCGCTTATAGAAGGTCGACGCTTGGCTATCGAAGCGGGAACCGGTGTCGGCAAAAGTTTTGCATATCTTGTCGCTGCGATAGATTTAGTCTGCCGAGGTGCCGGCAAAGTGCTAATCAGCACTTTTACAATCACATTGCAGGAGCAGTTAATCAATAAGGACATTCCATTTTTAACAGGTTGTATGCCCCAAAAATTCACCGCCGTGCTCGCAAAGGGCAGGGGCAATTACCTTTGCAAACGCCGACTTGAATTTGCATTGCGAAAGCAGGAATTCCTTTTTAATAAATTCAGTAATCAACTATCGGCTATAAGCCAATGGGCCAGCCAGACAAAAGACGGTTCACTCAGTGACCTGCCTTTTCTACCGAAAATCAACATTTGGAATGCTGTCAATAGTGAACACGGTAATTGTCCCGGAAGAAGGTGCCCGCACTTTCAAAATTGTTTCTACCGGAGAGCGAGGAGACGCTTGGACAGCGCCGATATTATTGTCGCCAATCACGCCCTGATGCTAAGTGACCTCGCCCTTAAAGAAAACAGCGTATCGCTGCTGCCGGATTACGAGTTTGTGATTATCGACGAGGCTCACAACATCGAGCGAGTGGCCGAAGAACATTTCGGAATTAATATCAGCAACCGCAGGATAAAAATGCTGCTCGACATTCTTTACAATCCCAGGACACGCAAGGGACTTTTGGGTTATAAAAACGCTGACAGGGCTGTAGATATAGTTGCCCGAATAACCAGGGAGTCAAAGAATTTCTTCAATCGGGTCAACGACTGGTATGAATTGAACAGGGGTGAAAATGCAGGCCGATGTTATAAAAATTTTATCGATGATACTGTATCGGAACATTTGAAAAACCTTAGGTCGCAATTAGCTAAACTGGCAAATGATACCGAGGATATTGACGAGAAATTTGAAATCATGAGGTTTGCAAACAGATGCGGAGAACTTATCCAGGATTTGAATTGCTTTTTGACACAGGAAAAAAGTGATTATGTTTATTGGGTCGAGGTCGCCAAAAATCCAAGGGCCTTTATATGTTTGAGAAGTGCACCTGTAAACGTCGGGCCGGACATAAGAAAGGTACTGTTTGATAAATATAGTTCGGTAATATTAACCAGCGCCACTTTAAGCAGTGATGGAGTGGACAAAAAAAGCGGGTTTGATTTCTTTGCAGGCAGGATAGGCCTTACAGATTTTGATGCCGTCAGGCTCGGATCACCATTCGATTACAAAAAACAGGTTACCATTTACATTGAAAAGGGGTTGCCGAACCCAAACGAACCGGCTTTTATCACTGTTGCCGCCGAAGCTGCAAAAAAATACATCTTACAAACCAGCGGCAGGGCCTTCGTACTTTTCACCAGTTATCAGATGCTCGACAAAATCGCTTCTGAACTTGCTGATTGGCTGGCTGAAAATGATATCGAGCTACTTCAGCAGGGAGCGGGTATTGACAGAAGCATTCTTTTAAAGCGGTTTAAAACCTCTGATAAAAGCGTACTATTTGGCACTGACAGTTTCTGGCAGGGCGTTGACGTTCCTGGAGCTGCGCTTTCGAATGTCATTATTGTTAGGCTGCCCTTTGCTGTTCCTGACCAGCCACTTTTGGCCGGTAGATTAGAGCAGATAAAAGAGCAGGGAGGTAATCCTTTTAATGATTACCAGCTGCCTTCTGCAGTTATCAGGTTTAAGCAGGGCTTCGGAAGATTGATTCGCAACAAAACCGATACAGGGATCGTTGTCATTCTCGACAGCAGAATAGTCCGGAAACATTATGGACAAAAATTCCTTGCTGCAATACCAGAATGCCCGGTAAAAATCGTTTCTGCTGAAAAAGTGTAAGTATTTGGTCTGCAAACACAAACTACCAAGTCAATCCTGTCTTTTTGTCCTGCCAAAAAAACGCTTCTTCATGTGAATTTGAACCACTGTAATATCAGATGGTGTTATACCGCTTATTCGACAAGCCTGAGCAAGTGTGTCGGGTCTAAAGACCGATAATTTCTCTTTTGCCTCAGCGCGAAGATGCAAAATAATGTTATAATCCAAATCCGGTGGAATTTTTTTGTTCTCGAGTATCCGGAAACTGCCTGCCAGTCGCTCTTGCTTGGCCAGATAACCTTCATATTTGGCATCGATAATCACCGCCTCAAGCTCATTTTTGTCAAAACCGGCACTTTTAACATAAGGGTCATTGAACAATGACTCTGCTGCTCTGCCGTTTGGCTGCCGAAGCTGCTCCCAAAAACTCAGACCCTCTGAACGGTTGTTCTGTAGATAGCTTTTGAGTTTATCAATGTTTTCTATTTTTTTCTGGAACTTCGCCCATCTGTTTTCATCAACAGTCCCAACCGATTTGCCGACTTGAGTCAATCTTCGGTCCGCATTGTCTGCCCTTAACGACAATCTGTACTCCGCACGCGACGTGAACATTCTATATGGTTCGGTAATTCCCTTCGTCAGCAAATCATCTATCAGCACCCCGATATACGCTTGGTCTCTGCCGAGGACAATCGGCTCAGCCGACAGAACTTTTCTCGCAGCGTTTATGCCGGCAATAATCCCCTGCCCTCCTGCCTCTTCATATCCGCTGGTTCCATTAATCTGGCCGGCTAAAAAAAGTCCCGAAATCTTCTTGGTTTCCAGGTTGCTTTTTAACTGAGTCGGTGGAAAATAATCATACTCAACCGCGTAGGCATAGCGAATAATCCGGGCATTCTCAGTACCCTGCATCAGTTTCAGCATTTGTTCTTGGACGTCTTGCGGCATAGATGTAAAAATGCCATTGCAGTAAATTGTTTTTATATCCTCCTCCTCAGGCTCTAAAAAAACTCGATGTTGTTTCTTGTCGGCAAACCTGACAACTTTACCCTCAATACTTGGACAGTAACGTGGGTCAGTCCCTTTTATCTGGCCTGAAGAAAGAGGGGCCCGATGCAGATTATCTCGCAGCAGTTTGTGTATCTTTTCATTGGTATATGTGATCCAGCAGGGTACTTGTAGTCTTTCGATTTTTTCGGTCATAAATGAAAATGGTGTTGGCGGGTCATCGCCCAACTGAATTTGTAATTTATCCAGATCTACCGTTCTGGCATCCAGCCTCGGCGTTGTATCGGTTGCCATACGCCCAAGTTCCAGCCCAAGAGATTTCAAACTTTGGGAAAGCTCTGTGCTTGGCGGCTCGTCGATTCTGCCGCCGTTCCAGCACTTATCTCCGATGTACAGTTTACCCCGTAGGAAAGTTCCGGTCGTTATAACGACCGATTGTGTATAATATTCCGTACCGTCTTTGCATCGCACAGCCTGTACTTTATTGTTACAGGTTTTTATTTCTGTTGCTATTGCCTCAATAATGGTCAGGTTAGCCGTATCCTCGAGCGCCTGTCGCATCCATTCAGCATACTTGTGTCTGTCCACCTGTGCCCGCGGCGACTGAACAGCCGGGCCTTTTGAGCGATTCAGGAGCCGAAACTGAATTCCCGTTGCGTCTGTTGCCAACCCCATCAGTCCGCCCAATGCATCGATTTCGCGCGCAATTTGGCCTTTTCCAAGTCCTCCGATAGCCGGATTACAGCTCATCTGAGCAATCTTGTTTTTGTCGATGGTTATAAGACAGGTCTTAGCCCCGATTTTTGCTGCGGCATAGGCAGCCTCAACGCCGGCATGACCTGCACCTATAATAATGCAATCAAATTCATTTGTCTTCATCTGATTGTGCCAGCGCCACCGCCGATGCAATTGCGAAATTCGCTGTATGGGTAATGCTTACGCTTATATGTTTGATTCCGAGTTTATCGGCAAGTTTTTTAACCTCACCGCTAAGAGTAATCTCGGGTTGCCCCGTTGAGTTGTTTATCACTTCAATATCGGTCCAGGCTATTTTACCTCGCCAGCCTGTACCAATCAGTTTAAGAATCGCCTCTTTCGCCGCGAAGCGGCCGGACAGTTTCTCTATACTGTTCTTATTCGCCTCGGCGTAAGCTTGTTCGGTAGCTGTAAAAACCCGGTTGACAAAACGCTCACCATGTCGTTTTATCATCTCTTCTATCCGGGGACAATCTACAAGGTCTATTCCATGTGCCACTATTTTCATCTGTAAATCCCGTTTTCTTATATCACCTCGTTTTTTTAATCACTGCACGGAGCATAACAGCGAACACATCTGCTCTATGAGTTCTTCTAACGGTTACGGTATTTCACTCGTTACTCATCTGGTAGATTTTCCTAAGGCAGAAATCCACAAAAGCATCTTTATTGCCAATAGAGGCCTTTTCAACAAGTTTGGCCAAAATTTCCTCACGGGTTCGCATTTCACGCTCATAGATAATTTCCTCCTCTATTTGTTTTTGAACCTTCTCAAACGCCTCAACGTTTGTTGCTTGTTTCTCCTCCAGCTTCATTATGAATATATGTCCTGTTGTTTCAATCGGGCCTGCAATTTGTCCGACCTTTATCTTCTCAGCTTCCGCCGCCAGAATATCATAGGGTTCAGCTAACGAGTCCGGATCCAGCTGCGGCCACAATCCGCCCCACATAGCCCTGTGTCCGTGCGAGTATTCTTTAGCCAGTTCGCCGAAATCTTCACCTTCGTTTATTCGTCTGACCAATTCATTTGCCAGCTCTTTTACCATCTCTATCTTGTTTTGGTTTGCTCCTGTCGCTTCTATCTTCGCCGGTTGAATATCTATCAGCCGAAACCTCAACACGGCCTTTGTAGCAAACCGTTCATTTTTTACTTTATTATAATAGGCTATCAATTCACTATAAGTGACAGGTTTGGGGTTAGGAAGTTCTTTTGCTATATAACTTTGACTGAGAATCATCTTTTTTTGATATTCTCTGAAGCTCTCCCAATTCATCTCCGCCTGGCTCAATACCTCCTCAGCTTTGGCGTAATCATTATCATAACGGACAATGAACTTTCTCACTTCTGCTTCTATTGCTTTTTCCAGGGGACCCTCAATCTGTTCTCCAGCATCCTTTTTAGCTTCCTGATAAAGAAGAATATTCGAGATGTTGCGCACAAGCATCTTTTCAAATTCAGCCTTGGCTGTCATTGCGAATTGTTCAAAACCGGTTCTTTGTGCAATTGGTCTGAAATACTCTATAAGTGGCAGTATCATACCGTTGCGCTCTATCGGCATTTTAATCATCTCGTCACTGGTTATAGTTTCACCGCTTACCGCCAGGACAAAGCCGCCCGAAACTTCCGGAAGACCGTCTCTTTGAGTAAAAGGCATATTGGCCAGCTCTTCTGCGGTATACTTCGGCTGTTCCTTTCCACAGCCGACGGTTAACAAAAGCGCCAACAACGTTAAGAAAACTCGCTTAGGCATAGCCTATTCTCCAACGATTCTGCAAAGTAAGAAAAAATCCGGACTTATTAAATTTGTTTGCCTTCGAATCTGACTTCCCGTGTGTCCTTTTCCTGCCCTGTAGGAATAGCCAGCGGCCCATAAAGTTTCGGCCTGCGAGACCTGAGCCACCTTACTCCCGTACAATTATTTCGAAGAGACGCATCAAGCTCCGCCGCGACCATATCATCGCCGGCCTTCCACGTCTCAGCTATAATCCGTCCATAGCAGTCGATAATCATTGCATTGCCCGTTCTAACTTCGTTATCATCAATACCGACGCCGTTGCTGAAGATTAAAAACAATCCGTTGTCATGTGCCCTTGCCGGCAGCCATACTGTCAGCCATCCCCGTCCTTTCGGCCCTTTAAACTCGGCCTCGATTGCATCGGGATTTTTTTCCCTGTTGTCCCACAGGGCCCTGTCAACCAGCCCCATACATTGTGGACTTGGACTGTCACAGCCGCCGGTTTGATGCGGAGCCAGCAAAACCTCCGTACCCTTCAGCGCCATCATACGCACATTCTCGCCGATATTGTTGTCATAACATATAAGCACCCCTGCCCGGCAGCCCTGCGGCGTATCGAAAACAGTATATTCCGAACCGCTGGCCATATACTCACTGATAAAACAGTGCATTTTTCTATGCCTGACGCTTTTACCGTCGGGCATCGCCACCACGTAGGTATTGTAAAGCGTTCCATCGTTTGCCAGTTCAACCAGACCGGCCCCTATCGTCATATTATGTTCTTTTGCCAGCTCTGAGAGAAATTGTGATGAAGCACCTTCAAAAACCGGCTCAGCCAGTTCCACAAGCTCCTGGCGTGAGAGCTTGCGCAAAAACCAGTAGCCCGTAATACAGCATTCCGGGAATACTATCATCTCTACGCTTTCTTTGGCTGCCTGCTCTGTGAAACTCTTAATCTTAGCTATATTCGCTGCTTTGTCACCCGAAGCGTGTTCAAATTGCACAGAAGCTACACGAATATCTCTCACAATCTAATCTCCAAAAAATCAACCAGTAACCACTAATTTAATATTTAGTATAGTAGACTGCCGTTTGCACCACCGATTAGAACGTCAGCACTTTCCAATCACTTTTAAGCATTTCCGAAAGCGGTTTGCCCATAGCTTTCACTTCGATACCAAGCTGGCTCAACTTATCGGCAACACCATACATGTTTGCACACGCCACACATGCCTTAACGACCACCCCGTTGTCCATCATTTTTTTGATTTCCTTCTGAAGTTTTTCATCTCCCGCTAAAAGCCGTGACGAAGGCCCCCACACAATCAGTTTGACCTCATCGAACCATTTCGAAGTCTTGGCCGCATTTGTGTACATAAAGCAAACCTTATACGCCACATCGGCGTCACCGCTTGTCCACACCACTGCCAGTTTACTACTCTGGGCCTGGTATTCGGTATTTTGGGCATTTACAAATACCTGGCCGGCTAAAATGCTGGCTGATAATACACCACCCAACAAAAGTAAATTCCACTTTCGCATCGTAATTCCTCCCGAAAAAGCATATATTTAAACGTACCCGAAACACCCGGTTATCATTAAAAACCGAAAGACCCTTTCTGAAATCTCGAATCTTTAACGCCGTATTATATGATATTTTGCATGAGCGTGTTAACTATTTTTAACAAAACACTTATCGTTGTTACAGGCTTAGGGGGTTTTTGGCATCTGCAATTATCTCAAATAGTACCGTATGAATAAAACCGGAAAACCTGGATTCCCACTTTCACGGGAATAACAAAATGTGACAATTTCTTTTTAGAAACGGCGCTATAAAGGTAGATAACTATCCGAAGAAAAACAAATCGCTACCGACACCCTCGACGAAGTCTTCAAAAGCGAAATTTTTTTTACTGACAATATGAAAATGCCCTTGCTGGCAAATGGTATAAGAACGTAGCTTTCCAACTTCATCAGGCTGTGGAGTGTTTTTATTCTGCTGTCACACTGGTTTTTATCAACTATCGTTTCAGGACACACGACCTTCGATTGTTAGATATAAACGCCGTAAGTTATAACCCCGAATTTGCCGATGTTTTTCCGCGCGAGACAGCCGACCAGCGCAGGGCTTACACGCTTTTGAAAAAAGCTTATGTTAACGCTGCGTATCCCGCTGGCTCGAATGATATATACTGCTACAAAACAGATAATTAAAACCCTGTCAATTCCGGATCGCAAATCGTTCAAATCTGTCGTTCTCGTTGAGTTTCCCAGACCTGGCTTTAAACCTATTGGCTTTCTGACAGGCTGGATAAAAACTTCAGATGGGCGGGAATTCTGCAAGGTTTTTATACCAACAACTCCAAATCCTACAACGGGGTTTTTTGAGCTGGTTCCCTCCGGGGAAGTGGCAGAAACTAACCTGACCATCGAAGAGACATTCAAGATGATTATTTCCGGTGGGATAGTATCGCCGGATGTATTGCTTTCCAAAAAACTGGGTGCGAACGAGCAAAAGCCGGAATAAAAAAATACGAGGTGGGATTACCCTGAAGCTGTAATTTGACCTTTGATTTTTATCGTCCTCATCCACAACCCGATAAGATATTGTTGTGTAATAGCTTTGATTGAAGGTAGTTATGTTAATTTCCTTTGTATTTAAGGACTGCCTTGGCGCAAACATTTGCTAAAAATACTCGTATATAATTATTAATAGTTCTGTGTATGGTATAATAAGCTGATTAAGAAAGTCGTTCATAGGAAAGTATAGGATGAGACTTCTAAAAATAATAATTACAGTGTTTTTCGTTGCATCTTTAGCAAATGCTAACGTTTGTTACAACGCCGCATTTCAAAAGGAGAAATCTGACTCTGAGAATAAGCAGCTTATTGCCGCTGGTTTTGAAAATGTAATATCTGCTGTAATTCTTTCACGTGAAGACCAGACCGCTGGAAAAGCAGCTGGCCCGACAGGTTTAC
>Ga0307380_10009604_pt1 | contig 12264 bp, 8 predicted proteins | sample UN3MG_FD_202239 | JGI IMG/M metagenome (GOLD analysis project Ga0307380, IMG submission 202239) | Soil microbial communities from Risofladan, Vaasa, Finland - UN-3 | ecosystem: Environmental > Terrestrial > Soil > Coastal area > Acid sulfate soil | place: Finland: Risofladan, Vaasa | collected... | reverse complement strand
TTTAAGAAATTTAGAGCCATAATCATACATGATCAAATTGAAATCGACACAGGTCATAATTTGCTTTAAGTCTTTATTGTAATTAGTATTATCGAAAATAAGTTAATTTTTAACGGGACAGTACTGTTCTGAAATCTGAAATTCAAACTTCGTTATCCGGCTCAGGATACATAAATTCAGGCACACGCCGAACCTTGGCCTTCTCATTGACGCAGGCCAGAACGCTGTCGCCCTCGGCCAGGATTACACCATCGCTGCAGCGAGTCAGCTTATAGACATGCTCGACCTTAGCGGCTGAAACCGCCGAGCACGTAGTTTCCAGAAGGAGCTGCTCGTCATATTGTGCGGGCCGGCGAAACTTCATATTCAACTGGGCGACGACAAAGAAAACGCCGGCCGCCTCCAGGTCTTTATACGCCACACCGTTCGCTCGCAAAAGCTCCGTCCGCCCCATCTCGAACCATACCGGATAAACACTGTGATGGACTACGCCGCCCTTATCCGTCTCGGCATAACGGGCCGCGATATTTATCGTATGGCTCGAAATTGTTAAATGTCTTGGAAAATCCATATATAAATGAGATTCAAAATGAAATATTTAAAATCAAAATTGTGGAATTGCCGCGTCGCGGCAATGACTTCCTTAATTTTCCTTATACCAGTATTTTTCAATTTCTTCGAGTGTCTTTCCCTTTGTCTCCGGCACAAATCGCCAGACGAAGACCAGCAGGCAAACGCAAAAAACGCCGTAAATCCAAAATGGAAAGCCGCGATGAAACTTCTCGATCAGCCATGGGTTCTCATCCATCATCGTGAAAGTCTGCGTCACGATATAGTTCGACAGCCACAGAAACACCGTGGCGACTCCCATTGCACGCCCGCGAATCCGCGTCGGGAATATCTCCGAAAGAATCACCCACGTCACCGGCCCGACCGAAAGGGCAAAGCAGGCGATATACCCGAGAATAAAAACCAACAGCCACATACCAGTCGTCTGCTGCAGATAGCCGGCAAAGCCCATCGCCGCCAGACAGATTCCCATCCCCGCCGAGCCGATCAGCATCAGAGGTTTTCGCCCGAGACGATCGACCGTCCAGATGGCAATTACCGTAAAAGTCATATTCACCGCTCCGACGATTACCTCCTTGAGCAGGGCTGCGTTCGTGCCCGAGCCCATCTTCTTGAAAATTTCCGCGCCGAAATACAAAAAGACATTGATGCCTGTCACCTGCTGCAGGACGGCCAGCACAATTCCAATCACGAGCACTATTCGCATCCCCGGCCTGAGCAACTGGGACAGCGACCCGCTTTCGTGGGCGATCGCATCGGCGATCGACTCCAATTCACGCTCTGCATGGGCCGGGCCGCCCACTCGCGTAAGCACCGCTAATGCCTTTTCGTGCCTGCCGTACTTCGTTAGCCAGCGCGGGCTTTCGGGTACAAGGAAAAGCAGCACTAACAGCAGCAGTGCCGGCAGCGCCTCCGAGCCGAACATCCATCGCCAGCCGTACGCAACATTCCAGACCTCGGTGCCCTGCAGAGCAATAAAGTAATTCACAAGATACACAACGAGAAAGCCCGTAACGATTGCGAATTGGTTGACCGAGACCATCCGACCCCGGATACGGGCGGGTGATATCTCCGCGATATACATCGGCGAGGTGATCGAAGCGGCCCCCACTCCGACGCCGCCGATGATTCTGAAAATCACGAACATCGTGACGTTCTTCGGCAATGCCGTTCCGACCGCCGAGACAAAGAACAGAATCGCCGCGACGATGAGCGTTCTTTTTCTGCCCAGCCAGTCGCTCAGCAGCCCGGCGATTGAAACCCCAATCGTGCAGCCGATCAACGCGCTGGCCGCCACCCAGCCTTTCTGAAAGCCCGGGTCAAGGTTGAAATGGGTCTCCAGAAAACCGATTGCCCCTGCTATCACGCCCGTATCGTAGCCAAACAAGAGACCGCCCAGAGCGGCTACAACACAAACACGTGTCACATACAAACCACTTGTCTTTTCGTCATTCGGCATTGTCACTCCTCATCCCATCGTAGGGGCGGCCCCATGTGGCCGCCCGATCGCCGATAATGAATGAGGGCAACCACGCGGGGTTGCCCCTACGCGAACAGTTATCCAGAGCGTATTTCAGTGCCCAGTCGATGAACGTCGCATGATTGTTGTTCTTATAGCTGCCGTCGGGCGTTTTGCACCTGGCCTGTGCCTCGCGGATCTGCTCGACGATTAGAATCGCCTCGGCGCCGATGCGCTGAATTTCTCTGGCCGCGTATAACACCGTTTCTTCCCGCTCTTCTGTCAGTCCATCGGCCAGGACGGGCAGCGCCGCCTCGCACAAACCCATCCGGCACAAAACTCCAGCGGCCGCAAATCGCACGTTAGGACTGGTATCTTCCAGCATACCCTCGAGCGCCTCGGTCGCCGGAGCCGCCTGTGGGCCTAACGCATCCAGCGCTATCACGGCCCAATAACGCACGACGCCGTCCGAATCGCTGAGCAACCTGATAAGCCTTGGAATATTCTCCGGTCCTTTGCCCACCAGGTCGGCGGCGGCAAGGATACGCCGTTGAGGATATTTGCGCGCATCCCGAGTTATCGCGTACGGCGTCGAACCTTCAGCGCGGATGTGCATTTCAGCCTCGGCTAAAAGACCCGTGTCACGCGTTTGAAGCATCCAGGCATGAAGTGTCTTTCTAAGCCTCTCAAGAATCGCCTTTTTTTCGGGATGACCGACGAGATTGTCTATTTCGTGTGGATCGGCCGTCGTATCATAGAGTTCCTCGACCGGCTTAGTCGCCGACCAGAGTAATTTCTGCGCCGGCGAAAGCTCTTCTTCAGCGACGGCCCGCCGCAGTTCCTTCATAATCTCGGCCCTGTCGGGATATTCGCTCGGCTGAATGTAAGGCAGTTGCGGCAAATAATTGCGGATGTACTTGTAACGCTCATCGCGCACGCAGCGGGAAAATTCATACGCCTCGTCCACACGGCTGGAAGCCCCGAATACATATTTCCGCGGCGGTTGGGCCTGGGCTCCGAGCAGCGCCCGGCCCTGCATATAGCCCGGGACCGGCAGCCCTGCCAGGCTAAGCACGGTGGGTCCAAAATCGATGAAGCTGGCCAGGCTGTCGATTTTCTCTCCCGCCCCGCACGGTGACAGGTCTTGATACTGCTCGCCGAAGCGAACCATGAGGGGGACATGGAGACCCGAATCGTAGAGCGTTCTTTTGAATCGAGGAATTCCCAGACCGTGATCAGCGAAAAAGAAAACGATTGTATTGTCGGCCAGGCCGTCTGCTTCGAGCCGGCCGAGCAGCTCGCCGACCTGTTTGTCCATAAAGGTTATCAAATCGTAATAGCGTGCCCAGATTTTCCGCACAAACTCCGTATCAGGATAGTACGGCGGCAGCGAAATTTTAGCCGGATCGTGACGTTCTTCCGGTTCGAGCTTCGAGCCGTAATTCGTATCAAATTCCTCGTCGGAGCCGTTGATCTGTCCCTGGTGCGTGGAGACGAAGTTAAACACGCTGAAGAATGGCTGGCCCGGCCGGCGTTTGCGCCAGTGGGCCTCGTGACTCGATTCGTCCCAGACATTGATATCGATAAAGTTGTAGTCCTTCTTGTAATTGTTCGAGCAGTAGTATCCCGCCGCCCGAAGGTATCCGGGGAAGCACTTGATCTTTTCAGGCAATTTTACCTCGGAGCGCAGGTGCTGGGTCCCAAGTGACGTCGCATACACTCCCGTGACCAGGCACGAGCGGGAGGGCGCGCAGACCGGAGCGGTCGCAAACGCTTTTGTGTATCGCACGCCCTGGCCGGCCAGCTTGTCGAGATGAGGCGTGATGGCAAGCTCATCGCCGTAGCAGCCCAGGCGGGGACTGACGTCTTCGCATGTAATCCAGAGTATATTGGGTTTTCCCCGGGGTGTTTTGACCTGAGCGATTCGCGAACCGGCGCGACATCCCGTAAGGGCGAGGGCCGAGGCGTACAGGCCGGCCTTTTTCAGGAAGTCACGACGTTCACCCCGTGAGATAACGGTTTTGCCTATCTCACGGGGTGAATGAGAGTAATTATTCATTGGTGATTTTCTCCTTTTTTAGGTCGCTTTGCGAACCGCCCTTACTCCCGGCGTGCCAGGGCTTTGAAATCCCGCAGGCTGCGGATCCGAGTGCCATCGGAGTCGGTTAATTCAGCAACGAGCTGGTATTGACCTTCTTCTTTTGGAATTTCCATGTCGAAAGTCAGAACCAATCTGCCGAGGCCGTCGATTTGGCAGTTCTTCGATTTTTCGGCCACAGTCTTTCCGTCCCGCTCGATGGCGAGGCGGACAGGCCCTTTGAAGTCGCCGGGCAGGTCATTAATCAGTACGATCTCGAACTTCCGCTGCGAGCCGGCGTCAAGCTGCTCGGCCCAGAAATCAATCATCAATCCGACGGGCGAAAAGGCATCGCGAACGTATCGCTCGAAGTTGGGCTCGAACGTGAGCTTTTCCAGGTCGATGAAATGGTCGCTCGTGGCGCCGCCTTCGGGGCGAGGTTTGTCGCCGGCCCGCGAATAACCGAGTCCGCAAAAGTGCAGCACGCCGGCACATTCGCGATGTGCTCTCCAGAATTCTGTAAGGGCGGCTAAATAACGTGCGTAAAGCACTCGCCGGGCAGCAACGGTAGAATCGGGACCAAGCAGTTTTTCGTAAACGCTCCCGGTCAGGCAGGTAGTGGTTCCATCTCGATTCAGCCACAACCAGCCATATTCGTTGATAATAATCGGCAGGCGATCATTTTCCTGTTCCTTTCTGACAGACGGCCGGCCGGAAATGTTCGCCATGTCCGACAGGGCAAACTTTTTGTCGTCCGCCCAATACTCATTCCATAACTTTGAAAAGAAATAAGGATGCGTTTCGATACAATCTTCCTGCGACTGCGGCGCCGCCCAGCCGTTGTCCCACGGCCGGTTCGACAAATCCAGGTGCCGCACGGCGGCGAGGGCCTTGCCGGTTTCTTCGGTGACACTTTCGTTCTGAGCGTCCCAGATGACCACGCATGGGTGGTTCCACCGCTCCTGCATCCATTCGGTATATTCCGGGATGATCTTCCCGGCTACGGGTTTTTCCGGCGCCTCGCTCAGCAGCCAGATTGGAAACTCATCCTGAATCAAAAAGCCTTCCTCGTCTGCGATATCGTACCAGATATCCGGGGGAAAACCGATGCAGTAGCGGATCGAGTTCCAATTCATGCCCTTGAACTTGCGATGCAGGTTTCGCACCCATTCGGCCCGCCAGGGCTTGTCGCCGCGATCGGCGTCCTCGAAAAATCGATAGACACATACGTTGGTTCCCCTCATGAAATACGTTTTTCCGTTCAGGACGGCCCTTCCGGTCTCTTTGTCGAATCGGAACGACCTCATGCCGAATCGTGTTTTTGTATCATCTCCCTCTGTAGCTAATTGCAGCTCGTACAGGAACGGATCTTCCGGAGTCCACAGATTACAGTCCTTGATGGGAATCTCGAAGCTCACGGTAAGCTTTTGTTTTCCGGCTGCATCTGCAATTCCCACGGCACCGCTTTCGACGTTTATGCCGGTGCGGGCCTCACGCAAACGAAAGTACAGATCGAAGGACTCACTCGCGTCGACATTTTCAATTTCCGCGACGACTTTCACTTTGCTTTGCTTGATGTCCGGGACGGTCTGGATTCGTTCGATATACGGAGCATCGGCCAGAATCAACTCAACCGAGTCGTATATGCCGGGGATGTAAAGGTATTTCTCGAAGTCCCAGCCGGTCGGCATGCCCTCCGGCAGCGACTCGCGGTCGGCGCCGACGCGGACTACCAGTTCGTTCTGCTGTCCGTTATCATTTAGAAACGGCCTGACATCGAGCAGTGCCGGGGTAAAAGACGGCAGGTGCTCGCCGACGAGGTTGCCGTTAAGCAATACCTTCGTGCCGTACTTTGCCTTGTGAATCTTCAATATTGCTACATCCGGAACGGCTTTATCCAAGGTAAAGGTTCGGCGGTACCAGAACGCCTGCCGTCTTGGGCTTTTTTTGCCTACCTCTTCGAACGCGGGCTTTGCCATATCGACAAGCCCCGGCACCTGGACCTTCCGCTCGAAAACGGCAGGGACCAAATCCATGCCGCCCTCGGCGATTTCCCACGTCCCGTTTAAGTCAATGACGAGCCTTCTGCTGGGTTCCGGCGTATCCTGCTGTGCGGCCTGGCCGCAGCCGGCAAGAGCAAACAATGACGCCAGGAAAATAATAAGCAATGCTCGTTTTAGCATTTTTATGATTCCTTTCTCAGTCTTACTACTGCCTTCTATTTGCATGGGAGTTTCGACCGTGCTTCACGAGACACTCCGGCCCAACGCCTCGAACATGGCCAGCACGTTTTCCGTTGGCGTATTGCATTGGATGTTGTGGATTGTGGCGAAGACGAATCCGTTCTTCTGGTTGAATATTCGCAGGCGTTCGGTCACCTGCCGCCGGACCTGGTCAGGAGTTCCGAAGGGCAGGGTTTGTTGCGTGTCCACGCCGCCGCCCCAGAAGACGATTCTGCCGCCGTACTTCTCGACCAGGCCCTGCGGGTCCATCCGGGCTGCGGAAGTCTGGACGGGATTGAGCACGTCGAAGCCCGCATCGATGAAGCCCTCGATGAGCGGCTCGCAGCCGCCGCAGCAGTGTTTCATTGATTTCCATTTCGTGTGGGCGTGGATCCAGTCGTTGAGCTTTTTGCTGAACGGCAGGTAAAGCTCCCGGTAAGTCTCCGGGCTGCAGAACAGCGTGTTCTGGGCGGCAAGGTCCGTACCATCGAGCCAGACTACGTGCACCCTGTCGCCGACGGCCTGGTGAATCCGCTGGAGGTTCTTGATTGCGATTTCGGCCTGGCCGGCGAAAACTTCTTTTATATATTCCCTTCGCGAGACGGTGCTTATGTACCATTCTTCGATGTCACGAATTCCCTTCGGATGTTTGAGAAAAGCCGCCGGCACCAAAGCGATGTCACCGAAGGCAGTCCCCGGAAAGCCCGCTGTAATTGCAAGCTCGGTATTGTCGTAAAGCTCACGTGCCCGCCGCTCATAAATCTTCAAATCCTCCTCGCCGATAAGAGCAAAATCTTCAAGATTGTCGGCGGGGTCGAGTCTGGCATCGTCGATCGGCTCCTGGCGGACAATATCGTCTAAATAAAAACCGCCTTTGGGCATTCGTCCCGACGGCGGCGCCGACTTGTCGCCCTGCGGGTACTGGAGGATGTCGCCGTTAGGCTCCGGCTCGGTATTGAACTTGCCCGGGACCAGCACATCCGTGCCTTCGAAGGTCCGCCACGGCTTAAAGTCGGCATCCGGGAAGCCGAAATGATTTTTCGGCCCCGGCAGATTCACCACGTCGATCCCGAGCGCATCCCGCAGGTCAGCGGCAACCTCGCCGAGCATTTGATAAATTTCAACAACCTTAACTGGCGTCCCCGGCTCATCCAGGCCAAGGGCCCGCCGAAGGCCGGCGATAACACTCACGTGAGCTCCGGTACCAAGGGTACCACCCAGATCGACGGGAATTCTATCAACCTGCTCGTAGTCAAGAGCCTTGAGGACCCGCTCTCTACCGGTCAGCGCCGACTTGCGGTCAGAGTCATTCTTCATAAAAAACTCCCAAAAACAGTTTTTCGATATTTATTTGGTTATCGAGAGCCTGGGCGGTTCGGGAACCGCCCCGAAGCGGGTATTTTATCACTTTATCAGCCCCATTACAAAGGTTGTGTTTTTACAACATATTTGAAAATAACCTCAACATGCAATTAAGTGGCAAACCGGCATTGACGATGGAAAATAGAAAGGCTTGACAATTTGGCTCTTTTTTGGGATAATTTGCTTTGCTACCCTCGGTGAAGGGTCTTTTTTTTATTTTTTGAACCTGAGAAAGGACATATTATGAGAAGTTACTCTCTTAATTTGAAAATTCTGGCCTGTTTTGTGATATTTCTTGCCGTTATTGCTCTAAGCTGTAAGCCCAAAAGCCCCAAGGAAACGGACGCTGATAAATCATCGACCGCGCCTGCCGAGCCCGGTCCTGATATCGCTGTTACTGTTAACGGCGTCGACATTCTCGAAAGCGAGATAGAAAAACTCGTCAAGCCCCAGCTCGAGATGATAGCCAAACAGTCCACTCAACTGCCGCCTACGTTTGCCGAGCAGTACGCCAAACAGCTCAGAGAAAAATTCATCGAACAAACGATCCGCAGGAATTTGCTGGATGAAAAGGTAAAGCAAGCCAATATAGTAATCACGGACGAAGAGGTGATGAGCATGATTGAAGAAATTGCAACATCACAGAAAGAACCTTTAACTATAGAAGAATTCAAGAAGAAATTGGCCGAATACGGTCAGAGTTTTGATGAAGTAAAAATGGAAATTCGAGAGGGATTGGCCCGCAACAAGTTTATGCAGCCATATTGGGAGGGAAAAACCAACATTACTGAAGAAGAAGCTCAGAAATATTATAATGAGAATCCCAAGTTTTTCAATAAACCCGAATTAGCCAGGGTAAGTCATATTCTCATCAAGCCCGAATTCATCGATCCTAACTCCGATCCCAATGCCGATCCGAACGAGGCTAAAGCAATAGCCCGAAAAAAGGCAGAAGACTTGCTAGAGCAAATCAAGGGTGGGGCCGATTTTGCCGAATTAGCCAAAAGCCATTCGGCCTGCCCCTCGGCTCCGCAAGGCGGCGATCTGGGATTCTTTCCCAGAGGTGAGATGGACTCGGCCTTTGAGAACGCGGCTTTCGAATTGGAAATCGGGCAGATCAGCGATGTCGTGGAAACCAAATACGGATATCACATCATCAAAGCCACCGACCATAAAGACGCCAGTACGACTTCGCTCGAGCAGGCCAAAGACGATATCATAAAACAACTAACGCAGACGAAGCAATCCGAAATTGCTGAAGAGTATATAGAATCACTAAAAGCCGGCGCGAAAATAGTCTATCCGGCGGGCAAAGAACCATCTTCTCAAACAAATAATCCGTAACGATTCGTTCGAGTTATGAGGCACTATTCAAGAGCGTAGACGGATCGAGGTTGGCTGCTTCGATGTCTTTGAAGTACTTTACCGTTCCGACCTTCAGTTCAATTGTGGCCTCGTCGTCACAGACGATCATCCCGTTCGGGTGCATTTGCAGGGCACTAATTGTCCAGATATGATTTACGCTCCCTTCGATAGCGTGTTGTAACGCAAGAGCCTTGTTATGGCCGTTTACTATAATGAGCACTTCCTCGGCATCCATAACCGTACCGACACCAACCGTCAGTGCCGTTTTGGGGACTTTGTTTATGTCGTTGTCAAAGAATCGCGAATTGGCCACAAGGGTATCGTAAGTAAGCGTCTTGACGCGGGTCCTGGACGCCAAAGATGAGCCGGGCTCATTAAACGCGATATGACCGTCCGGGCCGATGCCCCCGAGGAAGAGTTTCACGCCGCCAACCTTCTTCATCTTAGCTTCATAGTTCGCACACTCGGCCTCTAAATCCGGCGCGTTTCCATTGAGAATATTTACATTTTCCTCTTTAATATCCACATGGCTGAACAGGTTGTTCCACATAAATGAATGGTAGCTTTCGGGGTGATCCTTCGGAAGGTTCACATATTCATCCATATTGAAGGTGATAACATTTTCGAATGAAACTGTCCCTTTCTTGTTGAGTTTTATCAACTCTTTGTAAGCGCCAAGCGGTGAAGAGCCCGTGGGAAGACCCAAAACAAAAGGTTTGGCTTCGGTTGGGCCAAATTCATTGATGCTCCTGGCGACGTAATTAGCAACCCATTTGGACGCTAACGCATAATCCGGTTCAATAATCACTCTCATAAGTTGTCTTCTCCTGAATATATAGTTCATCAGATGATATATTACCGGTCGGCATTTTGCAAAACATCTTAAAACCGAACCGATTACAAAACCTTCAATTCGGTTGATTCCGGGGCAGCTCTCCCATTCGGCCGACCAACTCATCCCCAAGCGCTGTCTTACGGACGATATGTTTTTCGATTTCCAGGACAAAGCTGTTTTCTTCAAATGTTCCCCTGACCTGTCCGAAATCCGCCTGTTTTGTTTCTTCTGAGCCATCGAGTCCGTATCCGGTTTGAGCAGTAGCGGTAAATTCCTTCTTAGCATCGGCATAAAGCATATTGTCAAGCTCGACAACAGCCTGTTTCCATTTTGTAGTTAGTTCGATGATATCGTCGGCTGTTATTTCATCCATTGCCTTACCCTGATTTTCCTGCAGGACTTTTGCCGCCCAGGCCCACTCATATTCAGGGTAATTTTCGTGCATCGACCGAAAACTGTCCGCTACCTGTTCCAGTGAGTTAATAGAGCCGTTTTCGATATCAGAAAGCAATTTTTCCACGGCCTCTTCCGGAGCAAACATGCCGGCCAAATCCACCCATTTGCCCGGTCCGACACTGGTTTGAGGCTTCAGCGCAGCTCTAAGCTCGTCAGGATTTTCAAACTGCTTAGCTTCCAGCCGCTTGATTAAACAATTGCCCAGGAACTTGTCGATACCCATCTGGTATAATTTGACGCCGCGATCTAAAGATGAATTCTTAATTTTGACGCTGTGGTAGGTGAAGTACTCGGATGCTTCTCCGGATGTCGCTTTGAGCTTGCACAGCAAGTTACGGCCATTGATCATCTTTTGAATCGTATACGGACTAAGGAGCTTGAAGTTAATGTGATCGAGTTTTTTGGGATCTTTTCTTCTGTCCCGTTTCGGCCATTTCCGGGCGTCACGTACGGTTCCGACGCTGCGTAAATTCACTCCAGGTGCGAGAATACTCTCGTCTTCGTGCTCAATCAGATATGAGAATGGCAAATCTGAAGTATCCGAGTTTCTGTAATGTCGGCCCATCACGACGGTGAACGCCCCGACTTTTGCCGGCCAGAGGATATACGAATCGCTCGCTGTCTTGGAGCCTCGCTCGACGACACCCTGATGGACGGGCCCGAACTTGTACATGTGATTGCTCTGATTTGTTCCGCTTCCGGCGTTTAAAAACGAAAACAAACCGGAAATCAGTAATGTGGATTTGTGATGCGTGACGGTGTAAGGCCCGGCGAATACTGCACATGCTTCACCGTGAAAACCACCGCAGTTGGCAAAGAATACGGAGTTTTCCGCTGAATACTGCCTGGATAATACAGTGCCCTGGCCTACGAAACATTTATAAATTATTACGCCGTCCGTAATCTCCGAGCCGCTGCAGACGATAAAATCCTCTGCAAAAACACCTGGTCCGATATGAACCACGTCCTCAATACAGCTATTTATCGAGCCATTTTCTAACTTGTTGACTCCCTCAATTAAACTGGCCGGTCCAATCTTGACATTCTTGATTATCCGGCAGTTAATGAGTCTGGCCCCTTCGCCGACAAGGCCCATTGAGCAGGTAACGCAAGCCGTGTAGTCGGCTATCATTTTTCGTAGTTTTTCAATTACCTTCGGCCGGTGACGGTAGAACGCCAGGACATAAGCCGTCTGAGCAGACAGATTGTCGTAAATTGGTATTTCCCTGCCCCCGGCTTCGTTAACAACAGCAACTTGAACTCCATTACCAAAGCTGCTTTGCCCTTCCACGGCAAGCAGCTCAATATGGTCTATCACCGCGTCATCTTCGATGACGTAGTTCGCGATGTAGTTTCTTACCCGGCTTATATAAACGTTATTGCCGATCGTGCAGTTATGAATCGTCGCATCAGTAATTCCCGCCGGCTTTGAAACACCGCCGAAAAAAGATACCTGTTTTTCAAATACTCCCAGCTTTACGTGTCCGGAAAAATGTGTCGATTTGACAGACTCTGCGTCAAAACCTTCGGCCACCTGAACCTTCGACCAGTCTTCGCAAGTACATCCCTGGCGAGCTAATTGGTCAATTTGCTCGGCGGATAGTGAATGAAAGCCCCCCTGATGGCAATTAGATTCTGATGTCATTTTATCCTTTTCCTGTTTCTATAAAGCTCGTCCTTATGAGCGCGGCGTATAATTCTATTATTTAACCGGCGCTTTCATTACAAATTTTCGCCTTGCATTCGACAAAGCAAATATTACAGACCCTAATCTCTTAAATCAATACATTTTAACAAGCTAACTGTTAAGTAATGATGTTCGACAAGGCTTAAAATACTTTTCCGTACACAGCCGGCTTCAAGCGGATTATTATAAATCCACTACAGGCTAACAAAGCAAACACAAGTACTGTTCAAT
>Ga0307380_10009602_pt1 | contig 12265 bp, 12 predicted proteins | sample UN3MG_FD_202239 | JGI IMG/M metagenome (GOLD analysis project Ga0307380, IMG submission 202239) | Soil microbial communities from Risofladan, Vaasa, Finland - UN-3 | ecosystem: Environmental > Terrestrial > Soil > Coastal area > Acid sulfate soil | place: Finland: Risofladan, Vaasa | collected... | reverse complement strand
GTAGGTGCCTTCCTCGCAGCGCCAGTGATAGGCACTTTCAAGATCCTGGGGCAGTACCTCTACCACAAGCTGATCGAGGTGGAGGCCCCAGTGGAATTGCCGCCTGCGACGCCTCTCTCTTCAGAGCAAGAGATACCCGAATCAGCAGCTGCGCACGCGAGGGAGCAAGACGATGCTGAGTCCTGACGACCCCGCCTTCCTGGAGGTCAGGGCCACGATCGAGGCTATCCTCTTCGACCTGGACGGTACCTTGATCGACACCGATGATGCTTTCCTGGAGGGCTTGGCAAGCAGGCTGGAGGGGTGGTCGCGAGTATTCACCAAGCATGATCCAAGGCCGGTATTGCGTCGCGCTGTGCTTGCCGCTGAAGGGCCGGTGAACGCGTTCATCTCTCTGCTCGACGTTGTGGGATTGGATGACGATGTTCTGTCCATCGGCGACAAGCTTCGCGAAGTGAGAGGTCTGCGCGTTCAGGGTCGGTTCGTCACGGTCATTGGCGTCCTGGAGATGATCCGTGATCTGCAATCGTCCTACCGGTTGGGGGTTGTCACCTCGCGCTCTCAGGCCGATGCTTCTGCATTCCTCCGGCAGTTCGAGCTGCAGCGTCTCATTGAGGTGGTGACCAGTAGAGAGGATACTCGGAGGCTGAAGCCTCATCCTGAACCGGTACGACATGCAGCCACCCTATTGGGCCTGTCGCCTTCACAATGCGCGATGGTGGGTGACACTGCGGTGGACATGGTGTCGGCGAAGAGGGCGGGTGCCTTCGCCGTAGGGGTTTTGTGTGGGTTCGGAGAGCGCGACGAACTTCTCAGGGCCGGGGCAGACCTCATACTGAAGAACACCGCCCAGTTGGCGGCCTGGTTCTGAATCGCAGCAAACGCTCAAGGAACTGGTTTCTCTTCGGCGGTCGCTTCCTCGTCCTCCTCAAGGGGTTCAGTGCTGTACAGCTTGTCCAGGCTCTCCACTCGGTCCACGAACAGCGTGCCGTTCAAGTGATCGATCTCATGCTGTAGCGCCCTGGCCATGAGTCCTTCAGCCCTGATGCGAAAGGGCTTGCCGCGGCGGTCTAGCGCCTTGACCACGACACGCTCCGCCCGAGTCACGTCGCCGACGTATTGCGGCATGGAAAGACAGCCCTCTTGCTGCTCCTCGTCGCCCCAGGTTTTCACTACCTCAGGGTTGCAGAGGACGATTACTCTGCCATGATAGGGATCGTTGTCCTCTTCTTCCTCATCCTTCGGCACCTCTATGACGGCTACCCGTAGCGAAACCCCGACCTGAGGCGCGGCCAGCCCCACCCCGGGTGCATCATGCATGGTGTCTACCAGATCATCGATGAGTTCTTGCAGCGATGGCCCAAAGTCACGTACCTTTTTCGCTTTTTCCCTCAGCACGGAGTCGTTACTCGGTGCAAGGGGTCGAACGCTCATATATTGCCTCCGTCATCCGGGTTCTGGGCTTGCAGGGTGACGTGCGCTTTGCTGTCAATCGAGAGGTCAAGCCCCGGCAGCCTGCTTCTCAACCTTCAATCTGAGCCGAGCTGCAGCATCGCCACAGCCTCGACATGGTAGGTCTGCGGGAACATGTCTACTGGTTGGACCGCGAGGAGCTCGTATCCAGCCTGTATCATTCTGCCAACGTCTCGGGCCAGCGTTGCCGGGTCACAGGAGACATATACTACCCTGGGCGGAGCATGCGCGACCAGGGCGCTTAGCGCCTGTTTGCTCACTCCCTGTCGAGGTGGGTCAAGGATCACCAGATCTATCGCCTCTTCAATGGTGGGGAGCAGTTGCTCTGCGCTGCCCTGCAGGAAACGCAGATTGGTCATCCCCTCAGAGTTGTACCTGGCGTCTTCGATGGCGACCTCACTGCTATCGATGCCGATGACCTCTGCTACTCTGTCCGAGAGACCTACCCCGAAGGTTCCCACTCCACAATAGAGATCCAGCACGCGCTCGTCACCCTGGGGGTCCGCATACCGATTCACCGTGGCCAGGAGTTGTTCTGCCTGGGAGGTGTGGACCTGGAAGAAGCTGGTGGCGGAGATGCGGATCGATCTGCCGGCCAGTCGCTCTGTGATGTAGTTGTTGCCCACGTAGGTGGCCGGTTGCCCGTCTCCCAAGAGCAGGACGCAGGAGACGGGCACATCGATCTCGACGCCTGGCGCTTCGTGCCCCGCTGTCTCCAGGATGAGCAATCGCTCTCCGGTGGAGATTCCAGCGCGGAGAGAGACTCTCTCCAAGTCGGGGAAATTAATGTCCAGTGAGGAGAACATATCCCATAGCAGCGGGTGCATGATGAAGCACTCGGTTATGGGCACTACGTCGTGCTGTTCCGCGACGATGAACCCTGGTTGGCCCGTCTCATCCAGGTGTAGTTGTACGTGGTTACGGTAGTTCCACGGGTTCTCGGCACGGATTGTGGGCTCCACCGGCGCGTCGGGCACGTGTGCGATCCGTGTCAACTGGGATTGTAGAATCTCCTCGCGAAGCTTCACCTGTCTGTCGTAGGCGATGTGCTGCCAGTGACAGCCGCCGCAAGTGCCGAAGTGCGAGCACCGCGGTTCGACCCGATCCGCGGAGGGTGTCTTGATCTCGACAAGGCGGCCGCGCGCGTACCGGGCTTTCTCCTCTGTTAGCTCGATCAGCACTTCCTCGCCGGGCAAGACGTACGGTATGAACACCACCTTGCCCTCGTGGCGGGCCAGGGCGCTGCCGCCGTGGGCCATGGTTTCCACCTGGACTTGTATCATCTCCGCATCATTCTGGCCTCAGGAGGCTGAAGGCATAAGTGTGCATGGATAGGATGTGCGCTGCTTTGACTCATCTACGGTGTTGTTTTACGAAGTCCTCCATCCGGCTGAGGGCCTCCTCGATTTCCACCAACGACGTTGCATAGGCGCAACGGACGAAGCCCTCCCCGCACTCACCGAACGCTGTGCCGGGTACCACTGCCACCTTCTTGTCGTAGAGCAGCTTCTCCGAGAACTCTTCGGAACTCAACGACGTGTTCTGGATGGAAGGAAAGGCGTAGAATGCTCCTTTTGGCTCGAAGCACGGCATGCCGATGGTGTTGAGACCATCGACGATGACCCGTCGTCGCGCGTCGTACTCGTGAAGCATCTCCTGGACTGCATCCTCACCGTGTTGCAGAGCCTCGATGCCTGCCACCTGTGCCATGGTGGGGGCGCACATGATGATGTACTGGTGCGCCTTCCGCAAGCCAGCGAGCAGGTTCTCGGGCGCCGCGGCGTAGCCCAGACGCCAACCCGTCATGGCGTACGTCTTCGAGAAACCACTCAACAGGATGGTTCTCTCGCGCATATTGGGCAGAGAGGAGAAACACACGTGCTCGACGCCGTATACGAGACGATCATAAATCTCGTCGGAAAGAACGACGAGGTCGTGCTTCTCTGCCAGGGCGGCTATCTCCGACAGTTTCTCCCTACTCATCACCGCGCCAGTGGGGTTGTTGGGATACCCGATGAGAAGGGCCTTGGTCTTGGGAGTGATCTTCTTCTCGATGTCCTCTGCTGTGATTTGGAACCCGTTCTCCACCGTGGCCTCGACCGTCACCGGTATCCCACCCGCAAAGATCACGCCGGGTTTGTAGGAGACAAAGCAAGGCTCGGGGACTATGACCTCTTCGCCGGGCTCGACCACGGCCAGCAGTGCCAGGGCGAGCGCCTCGGATACACCGACGGTGATCAGGAGTTCCTCGGCTGGATCGTACTCCAACCCGTACAGTCTTGCCAGATGTTTCGACAGTTCCTTCCTCAGCTCGAGCACACCTGCGTTGGAAGTGTAGCCTGTCTCTCCTCTCTCAAGTGAACGTATTCCGGCCTGCGTGATGTGGGCAGGCGTCACAAAGTCAGGCTCTCCAACTCCCAGGGAGATCACGTCGTCCATGGTGGCGATAACATCGAAGAACTTCCTGATCCCGGAAGGCGGTACGGAGCGCACCCTCGCTGCGAGGACTTCTCTCATGGTTCTCCTCTTTCCTTATACTCTGACGGCATTGGCGCCGGATCAAGTATGCTCCACTCATCAGCTATCTCATCGTATGTCAACTCAAAGCTCTCGTCCTCCTGTGTTTTGACGCGGAAATGCAGTGCTGTAGGACTTCGCCATGCTTTGACCACGACCTCGACCACGTGTTTATGGCCGAGGTAGTCAAAGGAGATCGGGCGCTCGGCGTGCCGGCTGCCCGAATAACACTCGACGTGAAGCCTCTCCTCCATCTTCGCTCACCCCAGGTCTAGCCTGGAGTCATCCCCGATGTCCACTACGCTGGGCCGACCTTCGATCTCGGCTCGGTCTCCCACAAGCGACTCCTTGAGTATGGCGCTGTCGATGCGAGCGCCCTGATCTATGATCGAGTCGCTGACTATGGAGCGAGTGATCTGCACCTCTCCGGCTACGGACACGTACGGGCCGATGATCGAGTCGGTGATGGAAGCGGAAGACGATATGTGGACGGGGGGCACGATCACCGAGTTGGAGGTGTTTCCGTGGGGGCCTCCGCTCTGGTTGAGCAGGTAGCGGTTGGCGGCCAATAGAGTCTCCGGCTTCCCACAGTCGGCCCAGACCTGGACGGTGCCGGGCTCGAGCTTCGCTCCCCGATCAACCATGAGCTGGAGGGCATCTGCCAGATAGTATTCCCCCTTCGTCTGTATGCCTCCCATCAGGACAGTCTCCATGCACTCCAAGAGTAGGGGCGAGTTTCTGATGTAGTACAGTCCCACGATGGCGAGATTGGATACCGGTTCATCGGGCTTCTCCACGAAACCAGTGATGTACCCGTCTTCGATGGTCACCACCCCGAAGCGACTGGGATCCTCAACCTCTTTCACGAATATGACGCCATCTGAGGATACGTTCTCGAGGAAAGCGAGGTCGGCATCGAAGATGGTGTCCACGAAGATGATGAAGACGGTTCCCACCAGGTGCTCCCGTGCCAGGTAAAGCGCGTGCGCCTGGCCCTTCAGTTCATGCTGCTCGATGTAGCTGGTAGGAAAATCGTAGTGGGCTTCGACGTGTTGCCGGATCTGATCACCAAGATGTCCAACGATGAACACAACTTCCTCGATGTGCAACCCCTCCAGCTTGTCAAGCACGTGATCTAGGACGGTCTTTCCTGCGACATTCAGGAGAGGCTTGGGCTTGGTGTGGGTGTGGGGCCTGAGTCTCGTTCCGAGTCCTGCCATGGGGATGATGATTCTCATCGTCTGCCTGCCCTTTCTGCCTTCTCGCCGTGTGGGGCTGTGGCTGAGGGGCTCTGACTGTCAATCACCGACCATCAACAGCCGTTCGTACAGCTGCAAGATTTGGTCTGTGTTATGCTGAAGGGAGTAGCGGGACACGATCCTGCGTCTTGCCTCTCTACCGAGAGAGTGTCGGAGGCCACGGTTCTCCATCAGGATCTTCAACGCCAGACTGAGCTGGCCCCGGAGATCACGGGGATCGATCACGATGCCAGCGCCTGCGAGTGCCTCTCCGTCGCTCCCCACGTCCGTAGCTATCGTCGCGGTGCCACAAGCCATGGCCTCCAGCATCGCGATGGACAGCCCCTCGACTTCAGAGGGCAACACGAATATGTCTGCCGCTTGCAGGATGCGGACCAAGGAGTCCTGGTTCTTGATCAGCCCCGCGAATGCCGTCGTCTCCCCGGCGTACCGGTTTCGCAGTCTATCGTATTCGACTCCGTTGCCAACTACTACGGCTTTGCAGTGGGGCGGAGACTCCAAGCTGCGCAATACCTCCAGAAGCGTCCCCACGTTCTTCTCGGGATCGAGACGGCCGCAGTAGACGACCAGCAACTCAGCTGCGAGTTCTTCCTTGAAGCTCGAAGGCCCTGGATGGAAACGGCGGGTGTCCACCCCGTTGGGTATGACATGTATGCGCTCCGGCCGTACGCCGCATTCGGCCAGGATAGCTTTCTGCTCGTGAGAGAAAATCACCACCGCGTCGTACCGGGCCAGTGCGACAGACCAGATGCGGTAGAACAACCGTGAGCCTACGCCCCACAGGCTGGCGCGACGATCATACGGGGCGTGGAACGTTGCCACGATGGGAATGCCCAGGTCGTTGCATACCTGTGGGAGACCGAAATCTAGGTTGGAGAAGGAGAGGGACACGTGGGCTATGTCGACCCCCTCGTCTGCCAGAGTTCTCTTGATGACTCCTTTGGAGCGCGGCGACGAGATCAAGTCGTGGTCCCATAGGCTAAACGAACTGAGCCTCTTGAGGTGGGGGGCTTGGGCCGCCTTGTCGACTAGAGGACCGTGGTAGAAAAAGAGGACATGTGCGCCGCGGGCTTCCAATCCCTCTGTGATCTGGTTGGAGTACCTTACTAGCCCGTTGCCGCGCTTTCTGGTTTTGTGTCCGAACCAGGCGACTTTCATGTACGTTCTGGATCAAGCTCTTTAATGGATCCCTGCTTCGAGGGACTGAAGCATTATAGCAGCTAACGGCTCAGAGAGCAAGAGGTGCCGGTGACGGCACGAAAGATCAAGATGCGCATGCTCTGGCAAGCCCAGTGTGAGCGGGCTCTCGGCCATGTCAAGGTGCGGCCTCCCGGTACGGCCAGTGGATCCCGAGGATTCTCCTGTCTAGCCCGGCTAGTGACCGCAGGCCTACGACCAGGCTCTTCGGCGTACCGCGCTCTGACCAGATTAGGACCGCAATAAGACCTGATTTTGACCTTGCACTAGTATGATATACGAGTGAGTGGCTGTGCCATGACCCGACGGGCTCGCGCTTAGCGGACCAGCGGTGGGCGAGGCTGACCAGTACGCTGTTAGCATGTCCCCGAGACCATCGGGCTGGCACTCCGGTTTGCCTGTCTTCGTGCCAATTCGTGCCGCACCTGCAAGAGGGTGATTCAGGATATGCCTGGCGGGCAGTTCGCCCTCCGATCGGGAAACATAGCACTTCCCCGTCGGGGGCTTGTTGGTTTGACAGCTGTCAATAGCTGTGTTATAATGAGTCGCTCTTCGTCAAAGCCCAAACAATTGAAGGAGGTAGAATCTGATGGATTTCACGATGTCTCCTGAGCAGGAACTCTGGAAGCAAACGGTGCGGGAGTTTTCTGAGCAGGAACTAGACCCCATAGCCAGGAAGATCGACGAGGAATGGCACCGCATACCCGAGGAAGTCATCGACAAGATGGCGGACTTGGGTATTTTTGGTATCACCATTCCTGAGGAATACGGCGGCTGCGCTGTCCCGGGTGAGGAGATGCAGTACGCGATCTCAACTATTTTCGAGCTCGCTCGCGGCGAATTGAGCATGTCGCTCCCGGTGTATACGCTGCTGTGCATCGGTTGGTCCATGCTCCTGGTCGACCACGGGACCGAGGAGGCCAAGCAGGAGATCCTGCCCAAGGTGGCCTCCGGCGAGTGGTTCATGGGCATCAGCACCACTGAACCCGGCGGAGGGTCGGATCTGGCCAACATCAAGTTGGCTGCCACCAAGGATACAGGGGATAGCTGGATCATCAACGGCGAAAAGGCTTACATAAGCGGCGTGCGGGAGGCGACAGACAGAGGCGGCGGTCACTGCACTTTGTTCCTGACCAAGCCTGAGGAGGGCTACAAGGGAGCCACCTTCGCTTGGTTCCCCGCCAACGCGCCTGGCACCAGCTACACGACCTACCACGACATGGGGCGTATGGGTCTCTCCACGGGTGGCTTCATCTACAAGGATGTCGAAATCCCCAAGAAGTACATCCTGGGCGAGGAGAACAAGGGCTTCTACGTCAACATGGAAGGGTTCAACGTCGCCCGTGCAGTGGTGTCTGCTGCTTGCCTCGGTGGCGCCGAGAGGTGTCTGGAGATCAGCCGCGACTATACCAAGCAGCGCGTGCTCTTCGGCAGGCCCCTGATGAACTTCGAGGCCATCTCCTTTGAGATGGTGGACGACAAGGCCGAGCTGGAGATGCTCAAGCTCATGCTCCAAAGGGGTGCATGGTTGATCGACCAGGCCCGCAAGGACAAGACTAAGGTCGACTACCGCGACATCAACCGCACCGTCGCCTTGGTCAAGTGTTATGCTCCGATGCTGGGCATACGCGCGGCCCGCAACGGCATGATGTACCACGGCGGGTTCGGCTATACGAAGGACACGCCGCTGGAGATGTCACTCCGAGGGACCATGTCTTATGTCGTGGGTGCTGAGGGTGGCCATCACGTGATGAAGATCATCATGGGCCGTGACTGGTTTGGTAACGAGGCTGTACCGTATCGTGGCAGCCAGGAGGGGCACTAGGACGCTGAGGACTCGAGTCGGCGTGCCAAGAAGCGTGCCCATTGACTAGCTCAACATGCCAGGGGGGATGCAAGTCCCCCCTGGCAGCGTGTCTGCCTGTCTAGTGCGTTTCCAGAACGCCGTCCTTCATCTGGGTTGATCCGCAAGCTCGTGAGGCGGACGCAGTGCATACGCGTTCCCTTCATCTGGAGGGGAGGCTTGTCGCCATTGACCATCTACGCTTTCGAAGACAGGGTGCCCAAGCTCGGCGACAATGTGTACGTACATCCCTCAGCTGACATAATCGGAATGGTTACTCTGGGGGATGATTGTTTTGTGGCCCCTGGTGCTCGGCTCAGGGGTGACTACGGCGAGATCATCATAGGCAGTGGCACCAGCATAGAAGAGAATTGCATCATCCACGCGCGACCGGGCGAGGTAACGCGTATCGGGGACCACGTCACCGTCGGCCACGGTTCCATCATCCACACAGCGACGGTGCACAACCACGTCGTGCTGGGCATGGGTTCCATCATTAGTGACTATGCCGTGGTGGGGGAATGGGCTGCCGTCGGTGAGGGCGCTGTGGTCACTCAGAGCACTGAGATTCCCCCGGGAAAGGTCGCGGTCGGCGTTCCGGCCACAGTCAAAGGTGACACGAAAAAGGCATGGAGAGAGCTGTGGGATAGCTACAAGGACGTGTACGTTGATCTTGCGCGTCGCTATCCGAAGGGGTTGAGAGAGGTAGCAGAGGGTGACTGACGCGGATGGAGAAAAGGTAGAAGTCGTTGTTGTTGGGGCTGGCCTAGCAGGGCTGTCGGCGGCATATGTCCTCGGTCAGGCGGGCGTGGATACCGTGGTTGTGGAGCGAGGGGATTACCCGGGGGCCAAGAACGTCACCGGGGGCAGGGTCTACATGCATCCTCTCAGACATTACCTCCCGGATCTCTGGAACGACGCTCCCCTGGAGAGATATGTCACCAGAGAGACGTTGACCATGATCGCGGATGGTGCCTCAACAGCCATTACCCTTGACAGCGACAGGTTCAGGGAGGAGCCACACCACAGCTACACGATCCTGCGGTCTAACTTCGATCGGTGGTTAGGTGACAAGGTTGCCGAGGCGGGCGCGTTTGTCCTGCCCAAGTATCGGGCCGATGACGTGCTCATGGAGGACGGCAGAGTAGTGGGCATAGTCATGGGTGAGGAGGACGAGATTCGCGCGGATGTGGTCGTGGCGGCCGACGGTGTGCTCTCGCTGGTAGCGGAGAAGGCTGGTCTCCGCCAGGCACAACAGGCGAAGCACTTCGCTGTCTCTGCGAAGGAGGTCATCGAACTCCCCGCCAAGTCCATAGAGGAGAGGTTCAATCTGGGGCCTGGCGAGGGAGCGGCGCAGCTCTATTTCGGGGCCCTCACCAAGGGAATGCTCGGTGGAGGGTTCCTCTACACCAACAAGGAGAGCATCTCCCTCGGATTGGTCGTCGGAATCGAATCCCTGATGGAGAGAGAACCCAAGATCGAGGTTCACGAGATACTGGAGGACTTCAAGGCTCGGCCTGAGATCCGCAATCTCATTGCCGATGGTGAAACCGTCGAGTACTCTGCTCACGTGATTCCGGAGGGCGGGATCAACGCCATGCCTAAGCTGTACTCTGATGGGATCGTGGTGGTGGGTGAAGCAGCAGGGCTCGGGTTGAACATGCTCCTCACGGTGAGGGGCATGGAGTTCGCAGTGGCATCGGGAGTCATGGCCGCGGAGGCGATCAAGAAAGCCAGGGAGACAAGTGACTACTCGGCGGCTTCGCTGGCACAGTACCAGGAATCGCTGAGTGACACCTTCGTACTTAAGGACTTGCAGACATTCCGCAGCGTGCTCGACGTAATGGAGAACCCGCGATTGTTCAACTTCTACCCGCAGGCGGTCTGCGACATCTTCACCAAGCTGATGTGGATAGACGAGAATCCCAAGCCGAAGATCTCCTCGACGGTCATCAGAGAGGTCCTCGGCAAGTTCTTGAACTGGTCGACTGTCAAGGATGGCCTGCGCATGCTTCGCATCTAGTCAGAGTCCTGTGGGGGGTTAGCCTTCGTATGAACGTAGAGACCAAGTTGGGACTTGATGTCTTCAAGATCGACAAGGAACCGCACATCATTATCGATCAGGAGATCTGCAAGTCCTGTGACGACAAGTTCTGCCTGTATGTGTGTCCGGCAAAGCTATACACGGTCAACAGGGAGACCGGGGACATGGAGATCGAGTGCTCCGGGTGTTTGGAGTGCGGCACCTGTCGTATTGCGTGTATCCACGGGGCCCTGAACTGGAACTATGCGCGCGGCGGCTTTGGCATTCAGTACAGGTTCGGCTAGGGGTCAGCGGTCAGCCCAGCACGAAGCTGGCTCTCAGGAGACGCACGTTTTCAATGCGATCTACTCCGGCGGGAATAGGACTGAAATAGAGGAGTGAGTTCAAGGAGGGCAAGGGAAAATGGACGTAGTGGTGTGCATGAAGCAGATCCCTGATCTGCAGCAGATTAGGATCAAGGAGAGAAGACCGGTTCTGGAGAGTGTGCCCCTCGTCTGGGGGGATCTTGACAAGAACGCCATGGAAGAGGCGGTCAAGGTCAAGGAGAAGCTGGGTGATGTGAAGATCACCGTCGTAGCCATGGGGTCGGACAAGCTGCAGCAAGGAATCCTGGAACCACTGGCCATGGGTGCCGATGAGGCTGTACTTCTGACCGACCCAGCCTTCGCAGGATCCGATAGCATGGGGACGGCCAAGGTGCTGGCCAAGGCCATCGAGAAAATCGGCTCATACGATCTGATCATTCTCGCCGAGGGTTCGACGGACAACTACTCCGGCATCGTGGCGTCGGCCCTTGCCGAATTGCTCAACCTCCCCGAGATCACATATGTACGCGAGTTGGAGGTTGAGGACGGCAAGGTCAAGGCGGTAAGGAACATGGAAGAGAGCTTCGAGGTCATTCAGGCAGACCTGCCGGCGCTGGTGACAGTGGCGCAGGAGATCAACGAGCCTCGGCTCCCCAAGTTTATGGCCATCCGCAAGGCAGGGGCGAAGCCCAGGCACGAGTGGGGACCGGACGACATCGGGTTATCTTCGGATGAGGTGGGCCAAAACGCGCTGAGAGTGGAGACCGTGAGCAACCTGGCCCCCGAACAGGACAGGAAGAACGTCATGCTCGGAGGTGATCTGGCAGAGCAGATAGACGCCCTTGTGGATGCCCTGATCAAGGAAGGAGTACTGGGGAGGTAAAGATGTCGGAGATACTTGTCTACAGCGACATTGATGGAACGGCCTTTGAACTGGTTTCCGCAGCCAAGGAGTTTGCCCAGGAACTAGGCGCGACGGTTAGCGTGGCGCTCCTGGGGGAAGGCGCTGGTGGCAAAGCGGAAGAGTACTTCTCCTACGGCGCCGACAGGGCATACGTATCCGAGCATCCCGCCCTCAGCGATTTCTATGTCGGTACATTTGCCGAGGGGCTGCGACAGATTGCAGAAAGCGGCGATGTGGAGTTCGTGCTCCTTGGGTCGAGCAAGAGGGGCAAGGAGTTGGCCGGTCGCTTGGCCCAGAAGTTGAACGCCGGGGCCATTACTGACGCCAACGCAGTGCGCGTTAGAGACGGCAACCTGGAAGCCGGTAGATACTCCTACGGTGGCAACACGGTGGCCTCCCAGGTCATCGCCACCGCCAAGAAGGTCATTTCCGTCATGCCCAAGACCTTCGAGTTGGGAGCCAAAGAGGCAAACCAGGGGGAAGTCGTCAATGTGGATCTTGACTTGGCGGATCCTCCGGTGAAGGTTGTCGAGAGACGGGAAAAGGCCGGCGACCAGGTGAACCTGGAAGAGGCAGAGGTACTGATCTGTGTCGGGCGCGGGGTGCAGGCCAAGGAAGACCTGGCGATGATCGAGGAGCTGGCGGGTCAACTCGGCGCTGAAATCGGGTGCACCAAGACCCCGGCCAGCGACTGGGAGTGGTTCTCAGAAGAAAGAATGGTGG
>Ga0307380_10009595_pt1 | contig 12270 bp, 18 predicted proteins | sample UN3MG_FD_202239 | JGI IMG/M metagenome (GOLD analysis project Ga0307380, IMG submission 202239) | Soil microbial communities from Risofladan, Vaasa, Finland - UN-3 | ecosystem: Environmental > Terrestrial > Soil > Coastal area > Acid sulfate soil | place: Finland: Risofladan, Vaasa | collected... | reverse complement strand
ATCATAAAAGAACTTGTTCACGGTCTTGTTTTTTCCTGCCTCAAGTATATAGCTGCTAAATTAGTGTCAAATCTTTGCCTGATTCGAAGCAGCCAATAAAGGGTATATTCCTGATCTAAATTACTATTGTCAAATGGCTTAAAATTAAAAGTCCCGCTTCCGGCGCTGGCAATTTCTACGCTATCCAACGCATAAAATGTATTGGTGAAATTAGCGTCAACAGCCGAATAAGTTAAGCCTGCATAAATAGCCATATCAAATACCACTCTTGCACTGTCAGCTGCATGGGTCATTGTGTCTTTGGTAGTCACTGTTCCCTTGAACGCAGTTAGCCCTTCCGTATCACCTGCATAAATAAGGATATAGGCGGTATCAGCGCCACAGATATATAGCGTATCATCATCAAAAAATACGCTATCATCCTCAGACGTATCAAAATAATTACCGTCTGAATCTGACACATCCTGTCCGCTCATGTAATTTTGTCCATAAAGGGGCAAGGCAAATAACAATAACATTAATAAATACTTCATAAGTAAGTACTTCATAACTCCTCCAAATCGGGTATTTCGTTTAATTTCTTTTCTAATATATCTGCTATTTTTAGTAAATCGTTTATTTTCTCTTGATTATTTTTCTTAATTGCTGATTTATCTAAGGGTTCCCGGCCCCTCATTGCGCGAGCCTCATCAACCTCAAGAATCATTTTATCCAAATCTCCCCAAATCTCTTCTGATAAATCTTTCGGATCACGAATATCTAAGTCTACAAATTTAATTTTCCAATTCACAATCCCAAGTTCACCCTCTATTATTTTCCGGTTAAGGATGTTCTCTAATCTTCGCTGTGATGGATCGATCTCAAATATTTTAAACATCTTCATTTGATTATAACCATCATTTGAGTCGCCCAATCTTCCAGCCTCAGCAACGTGGAGCATTTTAGGCGGTACATGATGAGAAGCTATAATCTCATCCCTGTCAAATTTCCTCATTTGCTGGAAGGACATATCTCGTATTGTCTCCATTACCTTCTCAATTTTAATGTCCGCGCCTTCCCCAAGATCATCTATGATTGCCATTCTGTGAGCATTGTCAACCCCGGTGTAATTTCCCTGCACCATGTTTTTTAATTCCTGACGGCTTTGTGGATTCAACTCTGCCCCTTTGATTAACATTATCATGCCCATCATTCCACTGTTGGCAAAGTAGCTGTTATTAAATAAAATAGCGTTCCTATCTAAAGCCATCGCTCCTAATGCTGGCATATAATCCGGCATCCCGTAATACTTGCTTGCCGGGAAATAATTTTTATGATGTATAACCTCATTTCCCATATTCATATCTTGCTTTTGATACGGTTTAAAATAAACTTTCTTTGCTCCAACACCCGACCGCTTGTGCCAATATCCCGGTTTTAATTTGGCTTTCATTACCGTATGTGCCGGAACGTGATATAACTCTGCCAATTCCCCCAACCCGTTACGAACAACTTCAAGATAGAAATTCCCTACCGCTTCCGTATCTACCCACAATTTATTTAAAAGGTCTAAAAAATCCTCGCCCTCTTCATTTGGGCTTTCAATAAACTCCATCAATTTATTAAACTCTGCATCCTCTTTTTGGCCTTCATTTACAGGCATAATCTCATATTGTCCACAAACCAAATTGGCCTTTAAGTTTATACAAGCATTATTCCATGTGTTATCCTCATAAAAATCAAGTAAGATAGTCAGTGGATATGGAGGCCGTATAAAATCTTCATGCCCGAAATCAGCCTCAGAGAACGGGTCTTGTATCTGCCCTGACATTTTTAATAATGGTGCAACCGATTTTTCAAAGACCGATATTTTTGGATTTGGTTTATTTTCTTTACGTCTTATTCTTTGTTGGGCTCCCATTATACCCAGCTCTCCTTGCTAAAGAATTCAACCGTACCGAACGCTGTCCGGGTTTTAGTTGAACCTATTTGGTAGGGCGTTAATAGTTTCATATCAACAATTTTTATATAGTTAAATCCACTTGTGGCAGCCAGAGCCTTTATAACGTTTTCGAGTAACGTCTTAAACTGCGCTTTTGTGTAGTCGGCATAAACAACATGAAGATACCAGTCAGTAACCATTCTAACGTTATAAATCTGGCCATTAACGGAAAGTTTTTCCAGCTCTACATCAACATTTTCGTCAATTATAAACGCTCCGAAAGATGTGATTTCTGTATATACATTATCAGCAACATACTCAATTCCTGAAACCGCGTCAACCGCAGTTAATACATCATCAATTTTATTAAACAACTCGCCCGCCTTTCATGGCTCTATAAAGTGCGTTCCCTATTTCACGGTTCATCCGGTGTTTCTCTTTTGCAAATACTGATCCCATAAATGGGTTTCCTTTTGTACCGAACTTTTTAATTTTCCACCATATCGCCCAGGCTACTCTTGTGTTCTCTTTTTCTTTTGAGATATTCAGCTTTAATCGTACCCATTCTTTTAGCGGAGCGATCGGCATTGCGTGCGGTTTTGTCCCTTCATGCACCCCAACCGGATAAGGATAACCCGACCCTGTCTTTAAATTCGTTCCCACGTTTATAAGCCATCCATGCAGTTGTTTTATAACTTCATGAGTAATGGATTTTTTAAGTTCTCCTGAAACAGATATATGGCGCTTTTCAATTTCATCAACTACCATTCCCTCAAGCGTCAAAGCGTAATCAGTCAAAGCAATATCAATCCACTTATCAAGGTTTTTGTCCAGCTTACCCATGAATTTTTTCAATTCTGATAAATCAATTTTTACTTCTTTATCCGGCATATCTCTTTCGTGGATCTCTGTCTTTACGTCCCAATTTAGTAGGAACTGCGCTTATATTAATATCGGGATGCGTAAAACTGTCCGGTAGATAGTATTCTTCTCGGGACCCGTCTGAATACTCGATTGAGTCTGTAATTATATCAGACCGGGGATCCTTGAGCCAAAGGAATAGTTGTTTAAATGCTTCGTGCCTGAATTTTTTTGCTACTTTCAAGGATTCATCGTGAGACAATAAAGGCGTTTTACCTGTTCCGAAATTAATATCAGATATAAAACCACCTTCATTTGTGGGGCGTAAATTACCAAAATAGGCAAACTGAGCCAACGCAAGCAATATTTCTGCCTTGCGAAAGTCTCGTCCTGCCTGTCTTAATTGATATTTATCATCATCGGTGAGTGCGTCCTGCCCGTTTGCAGATAATGCCGTGTTAATTGATGCTAATAATGTCACATAAGTTGCATCTATCGCACTATCATATCCATCAGCAAGAACGCCTATTTGAGTATATGAAAAACGAAATGTAGTACCGCCATCCTCAGAGAAGGTGTTCCCATCCTCTTCTAAATATTGGTAATCAACAACCAACGCCTCAAGGGTTCGCAGAATGCGTCTTATTTCATCTTCTGCATTTGAAAGCGGAGCGGTGAAATTAGCATCTGCAACGGATGTAGGTATATTAATTTCGGTTCTGCAAAGGGCAGCTGTAGCCATTCCCATGGTGTACCCCCTTTACAGTTTTTGTGGTGCTGGCTTACCGCCTGTTTCTGAGGTGATTGCTTTGCCTTCTGACTTTCCACCCTTTAAAACTTTAATCTCATTTTCAAGGGCTTCGATTTTAAGAAGTAATTGCTGGATGGTTTGTTTTAACTGATTCTCATCACCGGCAAGCATGGCCATTGAAATAGCCATTGATTCTTTAAACTTGTGTTTTAATTCTTTTGGGACGTTCTTAAATTCTCCCTCGGAGATTTCATCCCCTCGATTGTAATTCTTTTTTCCACGAATGTTTGCTAAGGCAATATAAGTTTTTTCTGCCATGTTTACTCCTGTTGAATAAAAGGGTAGACACAACATAGTATCTACCCTTGGGCTTGCCATCCAGTTAATTAAGGATTTGTAACATTTGTAGTCGTATAGAACATATGCTTTAGTTCACGACCTACCGGGTTTGGTTGCTTTACGTCTGCCTGGAAGTTAGCTTCAAGGTAGAGTATATCCGTAACATTAACTCCGGCCTGTGCATCACCTTCTATAACCATCCAGCTGTATTTATGGAAATCTACCAGCGTAACGCCACCCAGCGTATCATATTCTGCTGTATTAGAGATAGCGTCGATAGTCGATGCTGTAACCGCTTTCCAAGTTGTTAAGTCATTTGAAAAATGGAAGATCACATTATAGTCGGCAGTTGCATTTGCGATTACTTTCAAATAAGCGTCGTTGTCATTCACATTCCCAATAAAAAGCGGATATGTATGTTGTGAGCCTGTTGAGTCAACGGCAACCGCAGTAAAAACTACCTTTAGAGTCGACCCGCCTAAGTGGTTATGAACCGTTGGAACAATCGTATAGGTATCAGCACCAAATGCAATCGTAACCATCGACACAAGCACAAAAATCACAAACAGATTAAAAAGTTTTTTCATTTTGCACCCCCTTTAAGAGCTTACATTCGCACCGAGCGATATGAAACCTCCATACGCATACTCAGGGTCGAATTTTAAGGTTATTGTGTATTCGATGATTTGTTTTCTCGGTTGCATCATTTTTTCAACCGTTATTACTTTACTTATGCCTACATGGAGATTCTTCACCGGCGTCAGCATAATGTAAGCGGCCGGCCACGCATAAATCGCTTCAACAGGAATCCCTTCAAAACCTATGTCCTGATCTGTGATAAATGCGGTATCGCCAAGTCCAGTTGCCCGGGCAGCTACTTCTCTGCGGTATTTCCTGCGGAATTTACGACCCACACAAAAGGCTAAATCAGGCATTCCGTCATATTGCTCCGGCAAGGCATCAAGCACCTTATCAAGCGCGCCTTCCGCATCTTCTCCGGCACAGTCTGCATCATTGACATTTGAATCTGCAACGGCCAATGTGATCCATCCTGAATTACAAACCAGGAACGTCCCGGTTGAGCTATCACCGTTAACACATAGATCCAGCATATCATTTCTGACTGCCTTCGCTATTTCTCCCATCAAATGCGCCTCAGCGGCTGCTCGTTCGATGTTCTCTTGTAAAAAGGTATATGAAACGTCCGGGGCTAAAATCACCTCTACGGGCGTTAAGGTGCGCCGGGGGATGGTTAATGAAAAGTTTGTGGTTTGCGCTGTAGCTGCCAGCGTGGCCTCAGTTGCCAATGTCATTTGCCGGGTAGCTATCGCAAACACGTCAATATAAGCGGTACTTGCAGTCATTCTTTTGGTCGTTATACGACTCAAAAAGGCCGACTTATCCACCACGCTTGAGATAAAAGCGTCTGCATCTTCCGGGGCTAACTGCCCGCCAGTCGAAGATAACACAACCGCTTTTTCTACAAAGGTTAGCTCTGTCCAGCGTTTTTGGAGCAGAGTCTTTACATCTGTAAACATTTTAGGCTCCTTTCCAATTAAGTGAACATATAAGTACGGACAACGCCTTTCTCATCTTTATACTTACCTTGTTTTTCCAACTCGGCTTTTTCTTCCTCAGGGGTAGTTTCCTGTCCATCCTGTGTTTGGATCCCGTTGGATTTCTTCAATCCGGCAAGTATAACAGAGTTCTTTTTAACGTCGTCATTTAATTTATTTACGATAGGCTGAAACTGATCGTTGAGTTCTTTCTTGAGCGCATCAAATTGCTCTTTTACGCCCTTTGCGATCTCATCAGTCAATGCCTTTTTTTCTTCTTCAGTCATTGAGTCCTCCTTCTTTTCGACTGTAGATTCTTCCAATAATTGATTAAGGACGGCTATCGCATCTGTGATTTTTTTGGCACTTGCCCCGGATATTTTCCTTCCGGCCTTTTCAACATCATCGAGTCCGAGTTTCTCTTTTATCAATGTCCAGATATTCTTCTCATCAGACTTTTGGAGTTGTTCGATTGTGGCAGTACCCATTAACGATAATCCACCTATAGCCCCTTTTTTAATCTCCTCCCATGTTTCGTCTTTCTCGATCTTTATCCCAACCGCCCAAGAACCTACAGGAGCATCTGTCGCAAAAAGGGAATCATTCTCTTTTGTGAGCCATGATTCCGCAACGTAGCCCTCGCCAGCCTCGGTGTTGTGATTCTTATCGACTTTGCCGATCCGCCGGTTTTTCATAAAGGCATGAGCTGCCTTCTCGATTTCCTCAAGGGTAGCAATATCACCTTGAGAATCGGTTTCCTCAGGGGAATAGACAATACCAAAAACCATGCGTTTTTCAATGTCTGTTTTTAGTATCTCAACGGATTTAACAAAGGAAGGTGTTTCAGGTAGGTCGTCGGATTTTAAGATGATGCGTTTCATATTAGCGCCCTTATCGACAAGCGAAATAAACTGCACATCGATATCAGATAAACGCCTTAATGGTTCCAAATAAACCTCCTTAAAGTTTAAGATGGTAATAATATATTAATGGGTGAAAGGAAATACAAATATAGAGGTTTTTACAAAGTAGGTATAAGTGGTTGGTTTTACTTAACTTCTGCTAAATATTTATTTACGGTTGGCTGAAATATAGGGTGGTTTTATAGCCATTTCCTACATATTCGCCTCTTAAAACGAGCATTCTTATATCAAAGGGTGGGTAGAAAGTAGTGATACCAAAGTCCTTTAAATCATCAGGCAAAACGATTGTAGCCCATTTATTACTTCTATGTAAGACTTCAAGATGCTCATACTCGTCTTTTTTCATGTGGCACCGGATAGAGCCTTTTAGTTTAGTGATCCCACTAAGAACATCTTTAAATGTCTGGATCTCTATCTCGCTGATCTGAGTGTATAAGGTACGGGTGTCGGTTATTATTTTCATTGCTTCTGCCATTGTTCCTCTGTTGACCTTACCGTCCTAGTCCGGCACTTTGCATGATACGGTGGCATCCCTACCCACTTTGGCATATCTTTCGGCTTCTTGCCTGTTATCTTTTCCTCGATCTGTTCATCTGTTAACCAAGGTGATATTTTTTTTACATCCTCCGGGTCTTTTGAGTTTATAAGTTTATCCCTTAATTTTACGTTCCATGCAACCGGAAATGTTTTACCGTTTAATTCTCTGCATATATTACTCGTTCTATGATCTATGGTGGCGACTATCCTGACATACTCAATCCCGACTTTCTGATATGCGGACGTCCTGCCAAACTCCCTTGACCTGGTAACTACGTGATTGCTCATTAAATCCCAATAATACTTTGACCGTCCGAATTCTTCTCCGAGTTGTTTCTTAAAGAATTCCGCAGCTGCCTTTCTGTCCAGACCCTCTTTTAGTATTTCCCCGGCAATATCGCCAACCTTTTCGGATATGTGGCTGTCGTAATGTTCACCTATCCAGTACATTGTATTCTTGCGAGCCCATTCAATAGCCTTTTCGTCTATAACATCAAAGGCTGCGGACACTCCGGCTATGTGCGCCATTTCTCCGGTGTATATGTCCTCGGTATACTGGTTAATGGGTCCACGCATGGAAGGGACAATATCCTGACCTAATTTCTGAGATAGTTCTTTAAGGCGTTTATTTATCTCCGTTTTGGTTAACTTTCCGGTTTTCCTGTAATCTCCACTCCCGACAATACCCCGTATAAGATCGTTAATTGCTTCCTTGGTTTGCTTATCCCATGCACCGAGTAATTGGTTTGATAACTTCATGGCTAATTTATCGTATTTATCAGCTTTGAGTAAGAATTTTATATTATCAATCTTTTGAAGTATCAAAGCCTTTTTGAGTCTCTCAACCCAATGTGAAAGCGCAACCGCAAACCTTTGCTTCTCGGTCGGGTATTGTTTCTTCATAGCCGGATCACTCATAAATCGGGCGATATAATCTTTCTGCGATTCATTTTTTAGGGGTAGTGGCATTATCCTATCCTCAAATTAGATTTACATTTTGAACATCTTATCACAAATACTCTTTCGTTTCGCCAGAACTCCGTACCGCATACCAGACACTTAGTTTTTCTCAGGGAAAACGGGGTACGATAAACTTCTGGTATTTTTAAGGATTGCAATATCTCTCTCCTGTTTTGTGGTACGCGTAAACCGCATTTTACCGTTAATTAGTCTAACAATTATCTGATCGTATTTGTCATAAACAATCGCTGTCTGCTCTGGGAGTTGTTTGTTCTCGATGGTGTACATATCCGTCACGTTCCACTCTTTACGTAATACCTTTTTTAACTCGTCCAAAAATACATCGCTCGCATTATGCGAAATCTTCACGATATACGGCTGCGGTTCCGGGGTTACTTTTTTGATTGCCATGATGCCCTCCTGTCATTCTTTCTTTTTATCTCACAGTAATTCCAAATCTGGATATAAGTTATATCATAATCAAGTTGTAATTTTACCATTATATTCCTGGCGTCTTGCCGGAGCTTGATATACTTATCATAATTAACCTCTATTTGCTCTATATCGATTGGTTTTAGGTCCTCAACTCTCATATAAATTTTACCTTTACTGGTTCTCTGATTGCTAATTTATCAGCGAATAATCCATATACAAAAGCATCACCATAATCGGGCGATCTGCCTAAACGTTTTTTAATACTGTCCTTTGATTCAATCGCTACCGTCTTATCCCCCTTGACCTCGTACCTTATAGACGTTAAATCCCCCACCAGCCCCATGTGCTTAAACTCAAGCCTTATCTTCCCCTGTCTGAACATTTCTCTTGCATAGAAATACATCTGTGAGCGGAGATTATAAAATTTATATTCTTTTAGTTCCTCTAACCTGACCGGGTTTTTACCGACAACCAAGTCAATGATTTGGAACCCTGCGCGTTTCATATTATCGACCACACCAGAACCTAACCCGGTCCCGTCTACTGAACACAAATGAGGATCGATAACATTATCAATAATACGCCTTTGAGCAACGGCTGCCACCCGGTCGGTACTAAGCCCGTGATGGTTCTCAAGATCAATTAAGGCGTTTCCTTCAAATTCTGCGAGCACCGTATCATCATCGCCATACCGGGCAACGTCTACGCCCAACTTTCGGTGGCCTTCTATCTTTTCCACTGAATAAGCGTTTTGAATCCACTCGTGATCTATTAGCTGATCCGGGTCGGTTTCTTCTCCCCATTCACCCATGGCATAGATCCGATGGAATACCCCGGTTAATCTTTCATACCTGGCATCATCGTTTTTATCTCTGAATTCATTGTCTAAATAGGTTGAATGAACAATGGTTGTGTCCGGCGGTGAGTTATCCCAAAAGTAAGATTTTAACCAATGGCTTGATTTGATTGGATTAAACGTAAAAATGATTTGTTTATAGTAAGGCGTATCACCTCTTAAGCGTAAATCGATTTGTTGGAAATCTTCCATTGTAAGCTCTGTCGGCTCTTCACACCATATCCCCGTGATGCCTTCAATCGACTTTAGTTTTTCAGGATCATCCACACCAGTAGATACTATCGCATTGTTTCTTGGCCCCTTTATTTCCATATAAGAATCAAAGAATTCAAACATATTACCAAATTCTGCTTTTATTATATAGTTTTTTATCAACTGATATTGGCTTTTTCTTATGGTTGATCCTATTTTCCTTATCATCAAAAATCTGTGGTTCTCTTCTTTTAAGCATCGGTATATTAACTTCTGTCCTGCAAACACCGATTTACCCGAATCTGCTCCACCATACAAAACAAGATTCCGGCTTTCATTGTAAAGATAGTCGCCATAATAATCATTTACTATTAGCATTCATCTTATCCGCTACGCTTTTAGTAACTACTTGCACCACAATCGGAGCCGTTTCATCTCCACTATGTTTCATGTCAATTAATTGCCTCCCGTATTCCCCGGGGTACCTTCTTTCCAGTAACCAAGCATAAGCCTGCCAGCTATTTCTACCTGATTTTCTAATTTGCATTAAGGCCTCTTGAGTGATTTCGCCTTCCGCTTTTTTTATAGAGTCGAATAACTGGATAAAAATCGTTTCCTTTTTGATCTTCTTTGCTTCATATTTCTTTAAATCCTCTTCCGCCTGTATTATCCATTTTCTTAAAGTAGTGTAATCAATCCCAGCATAACTGCAGGCGAGCAGGTAAGTAGAACCATTCCTGATTGCAGTTGATAAACGCTTCATTGTTTCGTTATTTAACTTTGTTGGTCTTGCCATTGTTTACCTCTATTTTAATATCATACTTTTTTTTCAAATCTTCAATTATTTTGCGTGCTTTCGCTAAAAGATAAATAGCCTCTTCTAATTCATCGGCTATTTCTTCGGATTGTTCTTTTGTAAGTTTTTTCATATAGCAATAGTTTGTTCAAATTTTTGTTTTATATTTGGCGTGAATAAATTTACTTGCTCTTTTGATCTTTTTATCCAATCATTTGCTTTATTATAAAACTCTTTTTTTATTTCAAATCCATACGCTTTTCGATTCATTTGAGCAGCAGCAACCAATGTCGATCCGCTCCCCGCCACCGGGTCAATCACAACATCACCTTCATCCGTAAAAATTGAAATCAGATATTTCAGTAAATGTATTGATTTTTGAGTTGGATGGATTTTCGGTGATTTGGTGTCTCTTGTAACCTCAATAATATTAAATATCATTTTTCCATTATTTCTAAATTTTGGCAATTTGTCTCTGAATAATACCAATCCATATTCAGCGTTTCCGACTATTCGCATATTTGCTTTTAATACCTGTGCTGAAAAGTTTTTTCTAAATACCAGGTTAATATATTTATTTATACCGTATCTTTTTGCTAATTCGATCAAATACATTTGCTGGTCATATCCACAAAAAACAATCATACACGGTGATTCATTTCTTTGTTTTGATTCTTTGCGCATCATCTTACTGCAAAAATGCATGAACTCTGCCGGTTTAAAGTTTTTGTCAGTATCAAAAAATTCTGTTCCTGCTAAATCACTTTCACCATTTTTATTGTCTCCTCCAACATACCAAGATGGGTTTGATCCATAGGCATTTATTCCGACATTATAGGGTATATCTGCGATGACTAATTGAGCTTTTGGTATATTATAAACTTTGTAATTTTGATAATGGTCATTAATTAGTTTCGTTTCCATAATATCCTCTACATAGAAATAGGCGGCCTGTAAAAGCACCGCCTTTAATTTTAATCAATTCTATACAAATCATTAAAACCTAACATAGTTGACTCCAACGTAACTGCCCAAATAAAACGCAAAGCAATTAAATCTAACTTAAAGAAAAGTAATTCAACTGCCTCAACGCAACAGGAGATAACATAACTTAACGCAACCTAACGAGACTGAACTGCCTTAACTGAATCCAACCCAATGGGACATAACAAAACATAATTGAATATAATTTAACTGCCAAAATTCAATGGAACTCAACTTAGTTAAATATAATAAAAACTAACGCAATTCATCCCATCTCTTTCTCTGCTAAATCTAATGAATAATTAACCGTATCCCAAAAGGATGCAAGTTGTTTATAAGTACTGTATTTCTTCTGCAATTTCACAAGATCAGACCTTATTTCATTTAATACCTGATTCATAAAAAACTCATCTTGTGATATAGTCTCAATGTTTTCATATTGCCGTTCTTCATCAACAATCACAGATTCATACATTCTAACCGGTTCGTCAAATGATTCAATCTCAACATAAATAGCACTAATGAGGTTCCTTGCAGTATGAATACGCCATTTATAAGCAGCAAGAGTATCATCCCAAATAAATTCGTCATGGTAAGGTGAACTTTTCTTCTCTGCATCTTTAAGCACAATCAACGGAGTAAGTATTTTGTTTTTGGATTTAATATTCTCTAACCTTTCACCATATTTTTGTGCTTTTTTCTTATCGAAATTAAAGCCGGGGTTGTTTTTAATGTTGAATTTTCTCACTTTTTACCTCCTGTTTTAATTCTGTAAGTTCCATATGGGCCCGGACGCCCTGAGCTAGGCCTCCATTCTAATACACCTAATCGGCCAGCGTCTTCTAATAAACTCAGAAGCGTTTCTTTGGAAATAAGACTTTCATCATATTCAATCGTTACTTCCGCTTCCCATTCTTTAAACCACGGACGATATGCCAAATCGGTAGATTTATTGGAAAGTCGAACTCTGTCGCATCTTCCTTCCCAACCCGAATGTTTTGTAATCGGACAATACTCACCAATAACGAAAAACCAAGTGTTTGCATCCACCATTTTCGCACCGCGCTGTTTAATCATTCTTATCATTCCGGCCTTAAATGCGGGGCTCGGAATACCATAGCCTCCATTGTGCCGATGTAACGCACCTTCCCATTTTTTC
>Ga0307380_10009594_pt1 | contig 12270 bp, 14 predicted proteins | sample UN3MG_FD_202239 | JGI IMG/M metagenome (GOLD analysis project Ga0307380, IMG submission 202239) | Soil microbial communities from Risofladan, Vaasa, Finland - UN-3 | ecosystem: Environmental > Terrestrial > Soil > Coastal area > Acid sulfate soil | place: Finland: Risofladan, Vaasa | collected... | reverse complement strand
TTCAAATCTGCAGAAAGATCTATTAATTTCTCAATTCCTTTAAATAAACCCCCTAAGCTTAATTTGCCTATCCCAAAATCAATATCTAATCCTTCTTCATCTTCCTTCTTTTTTTTATTATTCATCTGATTACCTCCTTTCTTATTTTACTCTTCCCTTTTACAGTTATCCTGCAAGATGAAGGGCTAAAGAATCCGATACAATCCTGTTTTTCTAATGACTTGCATAGCATATATGTATACCCAATCTCAAATCCTGCCTTGCTACTTAATTCCTTCATAGATATCAAACCATTTTTTTCCTTTATAATCTTTAGCACCTCCACTTCCGTGGCCGTTATTCCCATAATTCATTTAATAATTTAAAATTTCGACATTCTTTAAGAATTTTTGCTTATTTTCTTTCATCCTCTTCTGAATATTTTCCTTAATTCTCCAGCGACTAAATAATAATGAAGCCTCCCTCCATTTTCAGCAATAACATCTAAGGTTTCCTGCTCCATGCTGGTCATTCTTTACCCCAAAATTATCTTCACCCTGCCAATCCATTGGTGCAGGGTTTAAAAAGTTTTCCATTTGGCGCGGTCTTCTAAATATCTTTTTAAGGCATCTGTTCGCTTAGGCTGTTTACCCAATGCTGCCCAGCCTTTGATGAGAAGTCTGACTTTACCAGTTCTAAAGACATCTATAAGGTCATTCAGTCCCATAGAATTAAGGATAACTCTGGCGTAATTCGTGTCCAGACGCATTTTTCTAGCAATTCTTCCTACAGTGGATTCACCACCTTCAACGTCAATAATTTTAAGGATTTTCATTTCATCTGGTGTTGGCATTTTTTTATCTTTCTTCCATTTCAAGTAGACCCTTTTGTAACAACGCCTTTACCCCTACATTTTAAGCAAGGAAGCTTATTGCCTGGTTCTGCGCCAGTTCCCCGGCAATGACTGCATCTCTCAATAGGCTCTGTAATGCTAACTACACCTTTTCCACCGCAAATTGGACAGGTAATATTTGTTCTGGATGGATAATCACCTCTGCCTTTGCAATAAACGCATACCACCGCTGGTCCAGTTAAAGAAACTATGCCTGAACCTTTGCAGGTCGGGCATTTTATGCCTTCGGTTCTGGGTAATATCCCTGTACCGGCACACAGCGCACATTTAAACCTATCCCCTTCTAAAATCTCACCCATTTTTCGGCCTAACCTTGTTATGCCACCTTTAAAGTCGAATGTCTTCCAATCCATTATAATCTACCTTTGCAACCATGGAATCACCGAATTAACGGATTACACAGGAATCCGTACTCCGTGGTATTAATATTTTAAAGGCATCTTCTTCCAATCTTTTTTGATCCCATCTTTCTGGGTAAAAGTACCTCCTGAAGAACCTACGTTTCCAGTGACTTCAATAATAGCCTTAGCCTCTTTTAGTCTATTCATCTCCAGTTCCATTTCTTCCAGGCGTTTTTTAATAGTATCCTTTCTCATAGATAGTCCCTCGTCTTCCTTCAGGAGCCTTTTTTTCTCTTTATTGAGCATATACAAATCTAAATACGTCGAACTTTGATTTTTGGGTAAAGAGCGCTTGCCTATGCTGCGCATACTCCTTATATTTCGAAGACCACTGATATCGCTTACGCCTCTAGCCATCCTTAATCCCTCCTTATTGGAATTTTTCCTCTAGCCGCAACCTTTAGGCTGCGCAATCAATGTGGGCTATCGTGCACTTTTCCTTGCTGTAATAAGAATACTTTTTTTAGTGCTTGTCCCTACAATCTTCAGTTCGATCAATTGGCTTTCTTTAATGCCTGCTTCCCGTTGAATATTACCGGGAATGGCAATCTTTCCCTCTTTATCCACCTTACAAAATGCTCTCATTAAAGTCATTTGATTGTCCTCTTCCAGTCACTAACAATGTTTTTTAACCAGCTCCTTGACTATCTCTTTTACCCTTGCCTGATTCGTCTTTGAGCCAACTCTGCTTGTTTCAGAAGCCAGAATATCCTGGCAAATCGCCATAAAGGCGCCATTAGATTTGGCAGGAGTAATACGTTGAACTTTAATTGTCTTGGCAATCATTATGCAGCCGCGGATAGTTGGAGCAAATTCACACTTTCCAGATTCTCTTAAGCCCCTTACAATATTAACTGTCATCTTTGCATGCTGTTTAGAGAGTTTGGATTTTGCCTTCGTTATTGCTACCTCTGTATCATAGTCAAAATGGTCCAAATCCATAGTTATCATCCTGTCCCTCAAAGCATCCTGGCTTCTGTGGACACCAGCATATTCTTCGGGGTTGCTCGTGAAAATAGCGGTAAAATCCGGATCAACCCTTAAATATGGCTCCTCTCCTCTTCCTACGGGTAAATCCATCATTTTCTCCTGTAAGATTGAAAGAAGTATGTTATTTGCCTCTGGTCTTGAGCGTGTGAACTCATCATAGATTAAGGTAAAACCATATTTACAGGCAACGGTCAGACGGTTATCAACCCATCGTTTTGCCATCTCCTCTTCCATCTTTAAGACTCGGGACACAAAGCGGTCAACAACCTTCCTGAACCTGTAGCCATATTCGCCGCCGACCAAGTCAGAGGTTGTGAATTCCTCATCTCCATGAATCATAACTACCGGACGGCCAATTTTAGAGGCGACATGCATTGCCAGAGTCGTCTTGCCGGTACCCGAGGGGCCCCTAAAATGAACCGGAAAACCTGCCTTAATATAGGAAATGGTCCTCTTGGTAATATCCTTTACATAGTTAGTCTCCACAAAGTCTGGCAGAGGACTTGGATCCAATACTGTAGTCATCTCATCAATCATTTTATCTCACCTCCTCGTTTAACTCTTGAATCTTTACCGCAATAAGGGCAGTATTTATACTCATACATATACCGCCAACTATATGCGCATCCCGGACATACTATAGTAAGCGGTTGGCCACAATTTGCACAATGCTTGAGGTCACCCCATGTTGTGGCCCCACACTTCGGACATTTGAACGCACCATTCATACGCTCACCTCCTCTATCATCTCAATTAAGACTACCCCCTTTCCTTTACAGGTAAGGCAAGGAAGTCCGCTTTCAAGAACACGTCCGCTTCCTTTACAATCCTTACATACCTCGGTCTTACCCTTAATCGCAACCACTCCTTTGCCTCCACACACGGTGCATGTAATTCTTGCTCCGAAAGGGAAAACCCCTGTTCCCAGACAGTAGGCACATTTTATATGGGAGTCATCAACCTCGACCTTACCTCTACCTCCACAGACCTGACAGGTGGAAAGCTCAGATAACAGATTAAAGGGGTCTTTGCCTTTGCCTTTACAGAAGGCGCATTGTACCACCCTCATTGTCTTACCTCACCTTCTTACTTTTTGCTTTTTTATTCCTTTTCTTATTCCTCTAGTGGAAAATACAGATTATCCTCTTTCCTGACTTTGCCCTCATTTAATAGGCTCTTGGCTATTTTACCCAATCTCAGTTTCGTCACTCCAAGGGGCTCTTCCATGTTGCCAACCCTCACCCCTTCCGGATGCCTCTCAATAAAATCCAATACCCTCTCTTCCAGGCTTATCTCAGGAGGCACTTCCTCTTCTTTTGCCTCTTCAACAACCTCCTCAACTACCTCTTCTACCGGTCTTACCTTAACCTCTACCTCTACCTCGGGTTTAATGCCTCTTTTCTTAGCCATCTTAGCAGTGAGGGCTTGTTCCACTTCGGGTTTAATGCCTCTTTTCTTAGCCATCTTAGCAGTGAGGGCTTGCCAATTAGCAGTGAGGGCTTGCCAATTAGCCGCCATCTTTTCTCTCTCAGTCTTGAAGGCTTCCAATAAATCGGCAACTTCCGCATTCCTTTCTTTCTGTCGTGCTTGAATATTACCCATTAATTTCTTATTATTACCCATTAATTCCTTAGTGGTATTAACCAGATCATTCACATACTTGGCCAACTCTTTCTTGAGTTCCTCGCTCATATCAGCATGGGCATCAGAAAATTCCTTGAGTTTGTTTTTAACATAGGTTTCAATTTCCTTTACAGCCTTTTGAATGTCAGCCATCATGGTCTTGAAATCCTTTAGCCTCTCTTCTTCTCCCTTTAGCCTCTCTTCTTCTCCCTTTGCAAGGTCCGCCTTAAGCTTATCAGCCATCTCCTTATGCCCTTTCTGAATACCTTCTATCATGTTGCCTACACTATTACTCAACTCATTAACAAAATCTTTTAATGCTTTTACCTGTTCATTAGCCATCTTCTTCCTATTGGTCGAAAAGCCCTTGAGCGTTCTGTGGACATTATTAACAAGTATTCCAATCGCCTTTACTCGCACATCATAAGAGGAGACAATGTCCTCACTTAGGTTTTTCATGTCACTGGCAATTCCCATTTTTACCTCCTTATTTTTTACTTATTTCTCTACACCTTCTTTTGGTGCATTTATATTAACTCCGTTAGAAATTCTTGTTTCTAACAGAGTGAATTGCTCTAAGCGAGTTATCCCTTTAATGCTTTTGCCTGTTCATTCTTTGAGCACTCTTCTTTAGCCCAAGCCGCCAGTTTTCAGCTGCTTCTACTCTTTCCTTTTTAAAACCTTCGAGCAAATTGTGCACCATTTCTCTTCTTTCTTGCTGGCGAGTTATCCGCTCTTTATGTTGGGACTCAAATTCTCTAACCATTGATTTGAAATCTTTTATACGAAGCTCCTTTCCTTTAGCTAAGAGTTCTTTTAGCCTTTTTGACAACATTGCTTGTTCTTTTTGAAACTCTTTCAGCCTGGAGGTTACCTCCTCTTTTCTCTTATCCTGTTTAGCAAGGATTTCTTTAATTATCTCTTGGAATCCTTTGATTTTTTGGGCTTCACCTTTGGCAAGGGAAACTTTAAACCTCTCTAAATTCTCCCTTAAAGCTTGGACCATTTCCTTCTGTTCATTAAGGTAACGATTCAATAAATTCCTTACTTCCTTCTTCCTCTCTTCCTGAGTCAAAAGAATGCCCTGCATCATATTGTCAAAATCCTTCCTCCTAAGAGATTCGTTTTTTGCAAGACTTTCCCTCAATTCCGCTCTAATATTTTCTCTTTCTTGTCTTGTATCAAGGAGATCATCTTGAAAACCCTGAATGATTTGATGGGTGACATCAAAAACAGATCCAATGCTCTGAATTCTGGCCTCATAAGAATGAAGGATATTGTTAACAAGGTTATTTGAGTCTTTGTATACAGGCACTTCCTTTCCTTTTCTCTTAAACTTTATTCTCTTTGAGAAGGGAAGGAACTTCTTGGCGATCCATGCTTTCTGCTCTGAGTGATTCAGAACGCAAGGATGACTCGGCAAGAATCCTTCTTACCTAATCCTTAGGCTGCGGTTGCAGTGAGACCGATAGCTTCGGCATATTTCAGATAGGTCTCGACAGATGCCACTACAACTCTTGCCTCAATTGCGAGTATTTCAATACCCACTAAAGAGACCCTCACCCAGGCATCAACCACAACACCCTTGTCCAGGATTCGGTCAACAACTTCTACAAGACTGGAAGAAGCGATTGCTTTTTCTACTGGCATGGTTTTTTCCTCCTTTCATTTGGATTCCGCTTTTTCGCTTTTCTATGAGGAGCGGTCAACCTCGTCTTATTTTTTTTTGCTAATATATTCTTTACTTTTCGCACCAGTTTTTTAACATCAAAAGGCTTATCTAAAAAACCAATAGCACCTAATTCTTTTGCCTTTGCTTTGATATATTCATTTCCATAGGCAGAAATCATCATTACCATTAATTTTGGTCTTATTTGTTTTGCTTCTTCTAAAATAGTTAATTCCGAACTCCCCGGAAGTTTATAATCCAAAATCATGAGGTCATATTTATGTCTTTTTATTTTCATAATCGCTGATTTGCCATCATGGGCTTTATCTGTCAGAAAGCCTTCTTCCTTAAAGATATCTGAGAGCAAATTACACATATCTACATCATCTTCAACAATTAATATCTTGTCCATTATTAATTCCAATTTATTGAAAGAGCAAATATCATGCCAAATATCTTTAAACGAGATGAAATAATTTTAAAAATTCATGTATTACTTTTAATTGCAGGAAGTTAAGAGATTATTAACAGCAGGAAGTTTTAGAAAATAGTGTTCTGAATAAAAAAATTGCTTTAAAATTTTTGGGACATATTTGGGACAGGATTGGACGAAATCGTCACAAACCTAATTTTTCCATTTTTCGATAAAGAGCTTTCCTTTGTATTTTCAAAATTTTTGCTGCTTGCGTCTTATTATTGTCTGCTTTTTCAAGGGCTTTCTGGATCAAATTTCTCTCGAAATTTTTAATTATCTCCCCAAATGAGAATCCTTCTTCAAAAGTCTTTATCATCTCAATTTCTTCTTGTTGCTTCATATCTGCAGATAAACTGGAAAGATTAATATATTCAGATACGTTATAATCAGTTAAAATTACAGCTCTTCTAATAGCATTTTTCAATTCTCTTACATTTCCTGGCCAGCTATAATTATGTAGAAATTTCATAGTATCTGCTGAGAATCCTTTTATCTTTCTATTAAGTTCTTTATTTGCCATGTTTAAAAAATGCTTGGCTAATGTTGGTATGTCTTCTTTTCTTTCTCGCAGCGGCGGAATGAATATGTGAAATTCATTAAGCCTGTGAAAAAGGTCATTTCTAAATTTGCCGCTTTTTACCGCTTCATAAAGATCGACATTTGTGGCTACGATTATCCTCACATCTATATTTATATCTTTTTTGCCTCCTAAGTGCTGCAATTTTCTTTCTTGAATCACCCTCAAAAGTTTCATCTGTATGGCATCTGAGAGATTGTTGATTTCATCTAAAAACAATGTGCCTCCATTAGCCTGTTCAAATCTTCCTTCTTTTTTAGAATCGGACCCGGTAAAAGCTCCTTTTTCATAGCCAAACAATTCGCTCTCCGCCAGCTCCACAGGAATAGTACCACAGTCTATGGTGATAAAAGGTTCATCTTTCCTTTTGCTTACTTGATGAATCATCTGAGCAATCAATTCTTTGCCTGTTCCGCTTTCGCCTTGGATTATCACGCTTAAATTGGTTGGAGCAATTATTTTTAGTTGGTTCAGGACTCTCTTTATCTGGGGGCCTTCTCCCATGACCTCTTTAGTAACAATATTTTCACCTACTATTTTTCTTAAGCTTTCTAGTTCTTTGTTTAAATATTGGGTCTGAAGGGCTTTTTTAATTCTAATAATGAGCTCCCTATTGTCAAAAGGCTTGGTAATATAGTCAAAAGCCCCTAATTTCATTGCTTTTACTGTCTCATTAATATGACCGTAGCCAGTAATCATAATGACTATTAAATCCTTATCGGTTTTTTTTATCCTTTCTAAAATCTTCATTCCATCCATATCGGGAAGCTTAATATCCAATAAGACTAAATCAGGAGAGGTCCTCTTAATTTTGTTAAATGCTCCTGTTCCATTATTTGTAACTATGACTTCATATCCTTCATCTTTTAAGATATTATAAACAGTAAATTGGAAATCTTTGTCATCATCAACAATTAAAATTTTCTCCATATTCTCTTTCCTTATTGAAATTCTGAATACCTATTTTATTATGCTCTTGAAATTGGAAGTTTAATAATCACTTCTGTACCATGGTCAACCTTACTTTCTATTTTTATTCTCCCTTTGTGGTTGTTAATAATTTGAAGAGCCAGACTTAATCCTAATCCTACTCCATTTTTTTTTGTAGTAAAAAAGGGTTGAAATATTTTACTCAAATCTTCTTGACAAATTCCTTTGCCCGTATCTAAAAAGCTAATTACTACCTCATTATTTTTAAAATCAGTATAGGTCGTAATAGTCAACCTCCCGCCATCAGGCATTGCATCTAATGCATTTAAAATAAAGTTCGAGAATGCCTCTATGAGCTCTTCCTCATCTAATAATATCCACGGAAGCCCCCTCGGCAATCGGCGAATCAAATGCACATGCTGCTTTAAAAATTTCGCTTTAAATAGAATGCAGGATTTATTTATAACGTTGCCAATACCAGCCATCTTAAAAGAAATTTCTCTTGGCCTAGCGAGATTGAGTAGGCTCTTAATAACCGTGTTTGCATTATCAGAATTTTTTAAAATAATCTTTAAATATCTTTTTACTTTTCCAGGGAGCTCATATTTACTAAGACAATATTGTGCCGAGGCAAATATATTACCCAGGGGATTCCTTATCTCATGGGCAATTCCAGATGCCAATTCTTCTATCGTCACCATCCTCTCTTGATAAATTAATTGCTCTTCTAATTTAATTTTGGTAGTGATATTTTTTAAATGTTCGATTGCCTGGATGACTGTCCCATCCGTATCTTTTATGGGAAAAACGTCTATATGTAGTATCATTTTTTCTTTATCAAATCTATCGTAAATCTTAGTCATACTGCAAGGATTGCCACTTTTAAATGTCTTATGAACAGGACAATTATCGCAAGGTCTTTCATTGTTATAAAATTCATTAAAACAATTTTTCCCGATCAAATCTGAAAAATTCTTTTTATTAAACATCCTCAATATTGCTGAGTTAGCCATCAAGATATTATAATTCTTATCAATAATTAAAATTCCATCATTTATCCCATCAAAAACTGCCTGGAGTCTTTTCTTACTCAGGATAATTTTGGTGATGTCCTTGACTATTGCTACAAAATATAAGGGATTATCTAAAGTATCTTTAACGATATTTAAAGAAATCAACACTATTAATTCGTCTCTTTTTTTGGTTAGGCAAGCATATTCAAGGTCTTTAACAAAACCTTGCTCTAAAGTTATATTTACATCTTTCATAAGTCTCCGATGGTCTCTGTCGACAACGAAGTCGTTAATATTCTTGCCTATTATTTCATTCTTCATTGCACATTCTAATAAATCTAATGTTGCTTGGTTGCATTCCACCACATTTAAATTCAAGTCGGCAATCAAGATGGCCTCCGGAGATGAAGCAAATATATACTTAATTATTTCCTTTTCTATACGCAGCACTTCTTCGCCCTCTCGTATTATTTTTGTATGTCGTTTTCTTCTCAGATATCCATCTCCCTTACTGAACATTTTTTAATATAAATTTTAACCTTTTATCTTCTTTATTTCAACTAGTTGTGGGACTGAACATGATTGTTTACACACTAAGCCTTACTTTTTCTCTTGACAGTTAAAACTCCAAGTGATAAAAAATTGTATTCTCTAGAATTTCTTATAGGAGGCATCATTGAGGAAAAAATTATTTTTATTCAGCTTGCTTTTATTGTTTATTATCCCAATTTTTATCACTGCACAGACACCACCGGAAGAATTTTTAGGCCATAAAGTCGGTGCAGACCGTAAACTCGCCGATTACAACCAGATCCAGGCATACTTTCAGAAACTCGACCAGGAATCGGAAAAAATCAAGGTTCTAACAATCGGCAAAACAACATTAAACAAACCATTGATCATGGCAGTCATAACTTCGGAAGAAAACATGTCAAAGCTCAACACCTATCAGGAAATTACAAAAAAACTAAGAGATGCAAGAGACTTATCTGCTGAAAAAGCCAGGCAGCTTTCCAAAGACGGGAAGGTTATTGTTCTTATTACCTGCAACATTCACTCCACAGAAATCGCCTCTGCCCAGATGTCCATGGAATTTGCATATAACCTTGTAACAGGCAAAACACCATTTGATGCTGATAAAGTTCTTGAGGATGTCATTGTCCTGCTAGTTCCCACAACTAACCCTGACGGTGAGCAAATGGTTACAGACTGGTACAGAAAATATGTAGGAACTGAATTCGAAGGATGCAGCATGCCCTGGCTCTATCATCATTATGCCGGCCATGATGACAACCGTGATTGGTATATGCTTAACCTCCCCGAGACAAGAGCCGTAACCAAAGTTTTATATCAAGATTGGATTTCTCAGATCCACATAGATGAACACCAGATGGGATCTACAGGTGCACGTCTTTTTCTTCCGCCTTTCATGGATCCTCCCACCCCCAATGTCCACCCACTCATCTGGCGAGGAGTTGCTCTCTTGGGAACAAACATGGCCTTTGATTTACAGAAAAATGGTTTCAGCGGTGTCGTTTATGACAGAAGTTTTACAGGATGGTGGATCGGTGCCTGTGATGATACTTCCTGGCTTCACAATAACATCGGTCTGCTCAGCGAAATGGCTTCAGTCAGAATAGCATCACCTATATATGTCGATCCTACAGAACTCCCAAACTCCTATGTTGAAAAACACATGCAGTTTCCTGACCCATGGCCAGGCGGCTGGTGGAGATTGAGAGACATTGTGGAATATGAACTGGTCCTTTCTACAAGCCTTGTAAAAACAGCTTATCTGCATAAGGAAGACCTTCTTTTTAATTTTTACAAGATGTGTAAGTACAACATTGAAAAAAGAGAAGAAGGACAGCCCTTTGCCTTTGTTATTCCAAAAAAACAGCGCGATTATCCCACGACTCTCAAAATGCTCGACATCCTGATGCTCGGTGGTGTAGAAATCCACCAGGCTAAAGAAGATTTTACAGCAGACGACAGGGTTTACCACAGCGGTTCTTTTGTGGCATTAATGGCACAGCCTTACAGGGCTTATGCGCAGAACTTGCTGGAGAAACAGAAATATCCGGACATGCGCCAATATCCAGACGGACCTCCTGTTCCCCCCTATGATAATGCTGGATGGACTCTTCCACTGCAGATGAATGTAGCATGTAAGCAAATTCAAAAGCCGTTTAAAGCGAACCTTGTAAAGCTGGATAAAGTCCCTTACACTCAGATTACACTTCCTAAAGAAACCGCATCCTATATAGTACTTGATTCCAGGGTAAATGCTTCCTTTTCTGTGATTTTCTCTCTCATCAATGAAAAAATCGAGGTCTACCGCTCAAAAGATTTTATAAGCGGCGAAGGATTTAATGCAGCCGCAGGAAGCTTCATCATTAAAAATACACCACAGGTACAGAAAAAGCTTCCAGATCTTCTTGATAAATGGCACGTCAAGGCGTATACGCTGGATAATATCAACGACATCCCAAAAGCTCCCTTAATAAGGCACAGAGTAGGACTTTACCAGTCATGGAAGTCTAATATGGATGAAGGCTGGACTCGCTATGCTTTTGACAGCATGGGGATTCCTTTCAAGACTCTGCACAACAAAGACTTCAAAGGCACAAAGAAAAAGAAAGCCAACTTGAAAGAAAATTTTGACGTGATTGTATTTGCCAGTGAAAACGCTGATATTATCAAAACAGGAAAACCCAGCGCTTCATCACCGTATAGAAGATATTATTCAGGCAGCACACCTCCTGAATATGAGGGAGGCATAGACAAGGAAGGAATTGAAGCTTTAAAAACCTTTGTCGAAGAAGGTGGTATTCTTGTTACTCTAAACAGAGCATGCGGGCTGGTTTTCAAAGAATTTAAATCCCCTGTCAGAAATGCTATTGAGAATGTCCCCAGGAGCAAATTTTTCTGCCCGTCATCCATTTTAAAAATCACAGTCGATAATAAATCTCCTATTGGTTATGGAATGCCAAAAGAGGCTGCTGCCATGTTTGATAGGAGCCTTGCCTTAAGTACACAGATTCCCTCTGGATACTGGGACAGAAAAGTAGTAGCCAGTTATCCAAAAGAAGATATTCTCTTGAGCGGATGGCTCATGGGAGAAGATGTTATTGCTCGCAAGGCGGCAGTTGTCGATACAAAATACAAGAAGGGACACATCATTCTCATCGGGTTTCGCTGCCAGTATAGGGCTCAATCACACGGAACATACAAATTCCTCTTTAATGCACTGTTATATCCCGAACCAAACTGACGTGGGTTATTCATAAAAATTGCCGATACCTTTATTTAACATTGATGAAATCTGCTTATCAGCATGATTTTTTTCAGGATTGAGATTTTTGCTTTCTTTGTTGAATCTAACTTAATTATAATAGGCATTCTTTACCCTTTGGGCGAGCCGATCTTACCGCATCTACTTCGTTACAGCACATTCGTGGTGAAGGACCACAACTTCATGCGCTGTGCCTTGCATCTGCGGCAAGCTTGACTCGTGAATAACCCACGTCCACGTAGATTATTCATAAAAATTGCCGATAGAATTAATATAATATCAACTAGTTTTGATCGAAGATTTTCCCGGGGTTCAGGATATTCTGGGGATCAAAATGCTTCTTTATCCCCTTCATAAGTAAAATCTCTTCCTCGTCCAGGACATAGGAAAGATAAGGCTTTTTGA
>Ga0307380_10009592_pt1 | contig 12273 bp, 9 predicted proteins | sample UN3MG_FD_202239 | JGI IMG/M metagenome (GOLD analysis project Ga0307380, IMG submission 202239) | Soil microbial communities from Risofladan, Vaasa, Finland - UN-3 | ecosystem: Environmental > Terrestrial > Soil > Coastal area > Acid sulfate soil | place: Finland: Risofladan, Vaasa | collected... | reverse complement strand
CCGTCACCACATACCCGCCGTCGAATACCCGGGCTCCCAGGAACTGCCTGGCCACGGCGGACAGCCGGTTGTACGTCGCCCGGGCTTCCTGCCGGTCCGTGACAAAGTTGACGACGAGGCTGATGTTCCCCCGGTAGCCGCGCCGGCTCAGAACCTTGACCACCGCATAGGCATCTGTCACAGCCGTTGGCTCAGGCGTGGTGACGACCAGGGTGCTGTCGGCGGCGGCTGCAAAATGCATCACGTCCGGACCTATGCCGGCTCCGCAATCAATGACGATGACATCGTTGTCGCTCTCGAGTGACGACAGCTCATCGAGGAGCCGTGCCCGCTGAAACTCCGAAAGCTGCGCCAACTGGGCCAGCCCGCTGGCGCCCGGCACGAACTGCACGCCGCAGTCGAGGTCCATGACGACATCCTGGAGGCATTTCTTTCCGGATACCACGTGCGACAGGTTGAACCCCACATTCACGTCCGCCAGAACGTCGAGGTTGGCAAGGCCGAGGTCCGCGTCCACGAGTGCCACGCGGTTCTGGCCGGCCGACAGGAGAATCGCCAGGTTCAGCGCGATGTTGCTCTTTCCGACCCCGCCCTTGCCGGAGACGACGGCGACGGTCCGCGTGTGCTGGGCTTGCTTCATGAGCTTGCGCAGCTTGCTGGCCTGATCGTTATGTGACACAGACCAATCCTCCCATTATCCGCCCTGCCAGTTCGCGCGAGTCAGCCGGGGAAATGTCGTCGGGCACGTCCTGCCCGGTGGTGACATAGCTGATCGGAGCGCCGACCACGCAGGCGACGTTCAGGATTGTTCCGAACGTTTCGGCCTCGTCGAGCTTCGTCAGGATAATGCGGTTGGCTCCCATGGGGGCGAAACTCTCGATAGCCCCCTTGGTGCAGGCGCGATTAGACGTCGCCGAGATGACCAGGTGGGTTTCGTCGGCGGCCGCGTCGGCAAGGAAGTCGCGAAGCTGGTCCAGCCTGGGCTTGTCGTTCTGGCTCCGCCCGGCGGTGTCGATCAGCACCACGTCCACCCCGGCCAGCGAGTCAACTGCCTTGGGCAGGTCCGCCGGCGCGAGCACGACTTCCAGCGGAACTCCGATTATGTTCGCGTAAGTGCGAAGCTGGTCCACCGCGGCGATCCTGTAGGTATCTATGGTCACCAGGCCCACCCGCTTGTGCTCATTGAGCTTGAAGTTTGCCGCGAGTTTGGCGATCGTGGTGGTCTTTCCGACGCCGGTCGGGCCTATCAGCGCGATCACCCGCCGCCCGCCGCTTTTGGAGGCCCGCGGATCGACTGTTGCGATGCGGCCGGCGATCAGTTCGTAAAGCTTCCGTGCGGCGGTCTCGCGGTCGCCGATCTGCTGTTTGGTCAGGCTCGACCGCAACTGCTCGATGAGCTGCGAAGCTATTTCCTCGGCCACATCCTGCTGTACGAGCATTTCGTAAAGTTCGCGCAGCTCCGGGGGGAATTTCCCGCCGGTGGAGTTGCCGGCGACCAGCGTTTCGACCATGCGGTGGATTTCCGTCATCTGCTTGGCGACGTGGTCTGCCGGCACAAGGATCTGCGGACGAGCGGCAGGTGAACCGTCGAGGCGGTCTCCGGGCGCCTCGTGCGGCGCCTCATCGCCCTTGTCGGCAGGCTGTTTGGCGGCGGAAGGCACGTATTTCCCCTTCGCCGTCAGGTCGGCGGCGCTCAGGTTGGCCACTGCGGTAACCTCGCAGACCGCCCGCCTGCCGACAAGCCGAAGGAGTATGCCCCTGCGCCCTTTCCGCGTTCGCAGGATCGTTGCGTCGCACCCGAGGTCGCGTTTGACCTCGGCCATAGCCGCGGCGACGGTGGCAGCCCGATAGGTGCGCGGGCGGGCCGTTTCGATCCCCACGTTTCCGACGGACTGTACCGCGATTGCCTTGACCTCGTTGTGTCCGAGCACGGCTGCGTCCGGCTCAACCGGTGCAACAAGCTGCCTCACGGCAGCGCGGACGTGCCCGGCGCACAGTACCACAGGCCTGCGCCCCTGTTCTCGCAACGCTGCAATGCCCGCGCTGACAGCCTCGGTTATCTGGGCGCGCAGGGCTCGTGGAATGACCAGGGCCCCGCCGCCGGCGGCACGCTTCAGATACCTCCCGACCGTGTCCTCCAGGTCCGGCTCCAAACAGACGCACCACAGGCGGCCGTCTTCATCCGCATGCTGCCGGGCAATGGCCGGTGCGAGACACTCACGCGCCAGTTCGGTGAGCTCGTCCGGGCGCCTTGCGTTATCGGCTGCATCGCCGATCGCCTCGAGCACGGCCTTCAGGTCGCTGACGGACACGCCTTCCCGCAGAAGGTCCTGCAGGACCTTCTGCATCTGCGACAACTTGAGCTTTTCAGTGACCTCGGCGACGAGGCTGGCATGATCGGCCCTGAGGTTGTCGAGCAGCTTGGCGAGCTGCTCGCGCGAGAGCAGGTCGGCGGCGTGCCTGCGGGTGAGCAAGCCAAGGTGCGTCATGAGCACGCTCGCCGGGTCCACGACGGTGTAGTTCATGCGCTCGGCTTTGCGGCGCTGAGAGGGGTAAATCCAGACCCCCGGCGTGCCGAGGCCTGGCGCAACGACTTCCTGGCCCGCCAGTTTGCCGCCGGCGCCCTCGCCCGCCAAGGCCAGCAGCTCCGACACGAACAGCTTACCGGAGCCGACCTTGACACCGTGGATCTTGATGACGTACTCGTGGGCGCCGAGCCTTATGTTGTCCCTGATCCGCACCGGCGGGATAATCACCCCCAGCTCGGAGGCAACTTTTCTTCTCATCGCCGCTATGCGCCCCAGCCACTCGCCGCTCCGCGACGACGCCAGAGGCACCAGGGCGTAGCCGATCTCGACCACGACCGGGTCAACGCGCGAAAGTTCCTCGGCGCCGCCGACCGCCCGCCCCACGGTCAGCGGCGGCTCAGCGGACGGCGAGGATGAGGCCTCAAGCGGCTCTGTCTGCTGCGCCGGCGGGCGGTTGTGTCCCTGGCCGCTGCGCGCGGGCTCGGGCATGCCCTGGCCTATCCAAATGGGGGCGAACCGGCGGTCTTCGGGGATCGCCTTGCAGGTCAGCACCTTATGCTTGTGGGATTCCCTGCATGCCCGGGCTTCGCGGCGGCGGCTGCGAGCGGACCATATTGCCACCAGCAAGAGGCCGGCCGCCGGCGCCGACAGGCCCGCACCTGTCCACGCCAAGGCCGCTCCCGACACGTCCGCCATCCACATGGCACATTCGGCAGCGGCCCCCAGCATGACGAACGCCAAAGCGCATCTGCCCGAGGCCGTCTCGGGCACTGCCGCCCAGATGAGTCTCCAGATTCCATTCAGAAGCTTCATTGTTGCCCAGCCCTCCCTGGCCGGGGTCATCCATGGCTATCGCGGCCTATTGGCTGTCAAGGTCGGCGAAGTGACACCTTATCTCTTCAAGCGATTTGTTCTGAGCCCTCAGTCCGGCGATCTGATCGAGGCGCTCAAAGGTTGCCTCGTCGTACAGCCGATGCCCGCCGGGCGTCCAGCGGCTTTCGCGCAGCAGACCCATGGTAGTGTAGTTATGTATGGTCTGCCGGCTGACACCGGAGTATTCCACGACCTCTCCTATGCGATAGAGTTTCGGAGGAACTCGCCCGCGCCTTTCCGGTCGTGCCTGCAAAGGAAGCTCCGTCTGGGTCGCGCGAACATATGACTCAGCCGCATTCATGCCTTGCGCCTCCGGCAACTGAGATCCACTTGATATACCTGATCAGCCTTCGCTCACCAGCTTCGATTTGCCTGACGTGATCGCCCGTCAAGGTCACGAAGGGCACTTTACGTTTTGCAAAATGTAAAATCTACCCTCACACCGCGAAAGGTCAACAGAAAAAGTAGGATTTCCAAAAATTTTCGCCCGCCTGCCGATCTCCTTGGACGCGCAGGCCGCAAGTGGCGTGTCCTCCGCCAGATGCTGCACTTGTGGGCCTGATCTTCGCTTACAGGGCCGCCGCCCGCCAGCTATGGAACCCCTCTGTGCACCACGCGCTGCCCAAGCTGATCTTGCCCACAATCGGGCTGCCGCTGGTCAACCCCGCAGCCCTCAGACAGAGCCGCCCTGCCCCCGCCGCAGGACAGGCGCAGCGACAGGCCGCAACATCACCCATCCGAGAACCACGCCGTCAGGATATCCCGCCATCGTCACCGGCAACAACAGGGCTGGCAAGGCCGGCTCGCCCGACGGTCCCTGCTTCCACAACTTGTAGGAATGCTCGACGTTACCCCGATGCCGCTTCACCTGGTCTGCCGGTTTCGGAAACGCCGCAATGGCAATAGCCGCCTTGTCCGCCGGCGTGTATCATGAGTGCGAGAAAGTATCGCCGCCGGGAAGAGACCCATGACGCTTGACCTGAAAGTGTATTCATCGAAGGTTCGCGTGACCGACGGCGCCTGGGGCACGCAGTTGCAGGCCCGCGGCCTGCCGCCGGGTGCGTGCCCGGAATTGTGGAACGTCGAGAATCCGCGGGCCGTTGAGGCTGTCGCACAGAGCTATGTAGCCGCAGGCAGCGAGATCATCATCACCAACACCTTCGGCGGCAACAGATTCGTGCTCGGCAGCCACGGCGCCGCAGCTCGGACAGCCGAGCTGTGTCGGGCAGGGGCAGCCATTTCCCGCAAGGCCGCCGGCAAAGGCGTGAAGGTCTTCGGCTCGATTGGGCCGACGGGTAAAATCGTGATGATGGGCGAGGTGCCGGAAAAGGAACTCGCCGCCGCGTTCGCAGAGGCGGCCACGGCCATAGAACTCGCCGGGGCCGACGCCATCGTGCTGGAGTCGTTCAGCGAGTTGGAGGAGATAAGGATCGCCCTCGACGCCGCCAAGAGGGCAACAAAGCTGCCGGTGGTGGCGTCGATGACCTTCGCCTCCGGCCCGGACAAGACCAGGAGCATGATGGGCACCTCGCCGGCCGAGCTGGCGAAGCTGGCCGAGGAGGAAGGCGCCGACGCGGTGGGCGCCAACTGCGGCATCGGGCCGGAAAACTACGTCAAGGTCGCCGCACTGCTTCGCGAGGCGACCGGCCTGCCGATATGGACCAAGCCCAACGCCGGCGTGCCGAAGATCGCGGGCGGCAAGACGGTCTTCCCCATGGGCCCGGCGGAATTCGCCTCGTACGTTTCGAGGCTCATCGAGGCGGGCGCGAACTTCATCGGCGGCTGCTGCGGCACGACGCCGGAGCACATCCGCGCGATCCGCGAGGCAGTGAAATGCCAAAGTTGACGACAGCCATCACGAGTAGTAATGTGGCGATGCACGTTGTGCCCGGAAATGCATAACGTGCCGGCTAGAGGTAAGGGGCACGGGATGGCAAACGCCATTGACGTCAAGCATTCAACCCCAACGGAGGTCGACCTGAGCGGCAGCTCAGACAAGGCCTCTGCCCTGTTCGAAATCCACCACGTCGACGCTTTCGAGTGGTTAGCTTGCGCCGCGCCGTGCTCCATCCATGCCGTTGTCACAGACCCGCCTTATGGGCTCGTCGAATACAGGCCGGAGCAACTGACTAAGAGAAAAAACGGCAACGGCGGGGTTTGGCGTATCCCTCCATCATTTGACGGCTGCAAGCGGAGTCCTTTGCCCCGGTTTACCGTTCTGACTGAGGAGGACAAAGTAGCCCTTCGGGCATTCTTTGGGAGATTGTCAGAAATGCTCATGCCGGCGCTCGTTCCGGGCGCCCACGTCTTTGTCGCCACGAACCCGCTTGTCTCTTACCTCGTCTACGAACCGTTCATCTCGGCCGGCTTCGAGAAGCGCGGGGAGATTATAAGGGTTGTCCGAACGCTCCGAGGAGGGGATCGCCCCAAGAACGCGCATCTGGAATTCAGTGAAGTCTCGGTCATGCCGAGATCTTGTTGGGAGCCTTGGGGTTTGTTCCGCAAGCCTTGCGAGGGGAGGGTGCAGGATAATCTCCAGAAATGGGGAACCGGTGGGCTTCGAAGGATATCGAACCGGGAGCCTTTCAAGGACTTGATCTACTCTTCGCCGGCGCGCGGTGCTGAACGGAAAATCGCACCGCACCCGTCCATCAAACCCCAACAGTTCCTCAGGCAGATCGTTCGTGCATCGCTGCCGCTGGGAAAAGGCATGATCCTTGATCCGTTCATGGGCTCCGGTTCCACAATTGCCGCAGCCGCCGCCTGTGGACTTAGGAGCGTCGGTCTTGAGATAAACCCGGAGTTCTTCGACATGGCCCAGAAGGCCATACCGCAGTTGATGGTGCTTCCGGCGAATGGAACTAAGGCAAATGGTCCGGAATTCTGATTTTGACTCATCGGTTGCCCTTCCGCCCGGTTTGACTGCCACCGCCATAAGGAAGGCCATCGAGTACATCGAGCGCGAACTCTCGGATTTGATCGACCTCTATTTCGAGCAGGCGAACGTTTTCAGCGCGCTCGTCGGGATTTACGGCACGAAAGCCTTGGATGCCAACAGCGTTTACGAGAAGAGCCGTCATATCGACACCGCGCAGCAGCGTTTCCCCGACCTCAAAAGACGAGGCAGCGGAATCACTCCTTCTCCGCAGGAATCGCTGGAATGCAAGGCGAGCAAGCGCCCTTGGGCTGTGCAGTCACACTACGATCACCCCGGGTGGTACGTCGTCTGGCGTTACCTTGTCGATCCGACCTGTTCCCTCGAGCCGGAGCGCCCTGTGATCATCTGGCGAGTCGATATCGTCTTCATCGAGAAGGGTGATTGGAAGTACGAGGCAAGCACTGCGGGGAAGGGCGGAGGCGGGCGAACACATACGTTCGGACTCAAGAACCCGGCCAGCAAGCTCCAAGGCAAGGCCGTCTATCAACGTTCGGACGTGAAGATCGTCGACGGAAAGGCGGTACCCCGCAACGGCGACTGATCGTGTGCGTGGTGAATCCTTACCCTCTCTCCAGGAGCCTCAGCAACTCCATCGGGCGCTCGATCAGCGTTTTGGCCCCGCCGGCGATCAGTTCTTCGGCGTCGCGGAAACCCCAAAGAGCGCCGACGCCGTACATGCCCGCCGCGGCGGCGGTCTTCATGTCCGTACCTGAGTCGCCCAGGTAGATGAACTCCGCCGGGGGGACGGCCAGGTCGGAGGCGATCTTCAACGCGCCTTTGGGATCGGGCTTGTGCGGAACCTCGCCGCCGCCCAGTACGGCGTCAAAATGCCACCTGCCCAGCAGCTTCGATACGCAAAGCTGCGTGAAGTCGTGCGACTTGTTGGACAGCACGGCCATCTTCACGCGACGCTCTACGAGCTCGTCCAGCAGTTCGCCTATGCCGTCGTACGGCCTGGTCCTGGAATCCCATCGCTTTTGGTATTCGGATCTCATCCTGACGACCAGCCGCCCGACGATCGCCTCGTCGCTGCGCATCTCTTCCGGCAAGGCCCGCCGGGCCAGGTTCACCATCCCGTCGCCGACGAAATACCTGTAGGAATCGATCGGGTGCGCTGGCAGGTCCATCGCCGCCAGCGACGCGTTCATCGAGTCGGCCAGGTCTTCCAACGTATTGAGAAGCGTGCCGTCGAGGTCGAAAAGCACCACCCTGTAGTTCATCGCCTGCTCCGCTGAAAAGACAGCCCACGCACGATCATGCGCGGGCTGTTGCACACTATTCCGCAAGTCACCCAGCCGTCAGACGCTCATCGCCATCAGGAACTCCGCGTTGGTCTGGGTCTTTTTCAGGCGGGCGATCAGCAGTTCCATCGCCTCAACCGGCTGCATCTCGCCGAGCACTTTCCGCAGCAGCGTCACGCGCTTAAGTTCATCGGGGTCGAACAGGAGCTCTTCCTTTCGCGTGCCCGATCGGCTGACGTCGATGGCCGGCCAGGTGCGGCGGTCCACCAGCCTGCGGTCGAGGTAAAGCTCGCTGTTGCCGGTGCCCTTGAACTCCTCGAAGATGACCTGGTCCATGCGGCTGCCGGTGTCGATCAGCGCGGTGGCGATGATGGTAAGCGAGCCGCCGTTCTCTATGTAGCGGGCGCTTGCAAAGAACCTGCGCGGGGCCTGCAGCGCGCTTGCGTCCACGCCGCCGGTCATGATCCTGCCCGAGGCCGGCGCCATCGCGTTGTATGCCCTCGCCAGGCGAGTCAGGCTGTCCAGGAGGACCACCACGTCCCTGCCGTATTCGACCATGCCCCTGGCCATGGCAAGGACCATCTCGGCAACCTGCAGGTGCCGCGTCCTCGGCTCGTCAAAGGTCGCCGCGATAACCTGGGCCTTCGTCTTGCGCCTCATATCGGTCACCTCTTCGGGGCGCTCGTCGACGAGCAGGATTATCACGGTCGCCTCCGGATGATTGGTGGTTATCGCGTTGGCGATTTTCTGCAGCAGTATCGTTTTTCCGGTTCGCGGAGGGGCCACGATCAGCATGCGCTGCCCGAAGCCGATCGGCGCTATCAGGTTCACCACGCGCATGTTGATCTCGTCCGGCGTGGTCTCAAGGAACATGCGCCGGTCCGGATGGGCAGGGATGAGGTCCTCGAAGCCGGTCCTCTGGCCGAGCTTCTCCGGCGATTCGTAGTTGACCGCCTCCACGCGCAGCAGCGCGAAGTACTTCTCCGATTCCTTGGGCGGGCGAATCTGGCCGAAGACGATATTGCCCTGCTGCAGGTTGAACCGGCGAATCTGGCTGGGCGAGACATAGATGTCGTCGGGGCTCGGGAGGTAGTTGTAAGACGGATTGCGGAGGAACCCGAAACCGTCGGGCAGGATTTCCAGCACGCCCTCCCCGTACATCATTCCCTCGGCCTCGATTCGCTTCTGGAGTATCCTGAAGACAAGCTCCTGCTTGCTCAGCCCGGCATAGCCCTCGATCCCATCGCCCCTGGCGATCCCGTGCAGCTCGACGACGGTCATCTCCTGAAGTGCGGTGATCTGCAGCTCGCCGCGCTTGACGCGCTCATACTTGGCATGCATTTCGTCGTCGAAGCCGGTTTCTTCGCCCTTCTCGGCCCCAACGGCGGCGGGCGTCCCAGCCGGCTTGTCCTCGGCCAATTCAGTCGGTGCATCCTCGCGCCCGCCCGTCTCCTCGGCGGCCTGCGGAGCGTCAGCCGCGACCTCGTTGCCGGCATCCTCGAGGACCTCGCGGGCCTCGAGGAGCTCGTCGGCGGCATTCACGGCCTGCTCTTCAGCGTTTGCCGACTTTTTCCTTGAGTCGCCCCTGGTTTTACTTGTTGTCTTTCTTTCCGGCTTTGCCATGGTTATCAGCAACCTCCAAAGCGGCAAGGCTCTCGCCTACACTGCCGCAATAGGGACAGGCAAGATCAAATTGCACCGTGCGGGCGACAGCTCGGCGTTTTCTCGGGCACCGGCCCGGATGGCCGCCCACACTAACTTCAACGCTGTGGGCCACTTGCCGCGGAGCGGGGCCAGGATGGTAAGCTCAGCATGTCGAAGGCCCACACGCTCGGCAAGCTGACCGAGCGAATGAACCTCTATTTCCTGGGTCAATCCGTGGGGTGGTGGATCCTAAGGAAAAGTTCGCCAACCTGCCTATGCAGGTGGGATACAGTGGAACTGTTATCAATAGTATAGTCGCACTTTCGGGCCTTGTTGTCCAGTGAAATTTGAAACTTTTCTCTGGCCTCCACCTCGCCGCGGCCACAGCCCGGCCTGAGCGACAGACGCCGCACCCGAACTTCCTTCGGCGCCGCGACAAAAACCACGTGCGTGCAGAGGTCATCCCAGCCCGCCTCGAACAGCACCGCCGCGTCCAGAGCCACGCCCTTGACGCCCCCGTCCGAGAGGGCTTCGCTGATCTGACGCTCCATGCGCCTTCGCATCCGCGGATGCACGATCAAATTGAGCGCCTCAAGCTCGCGGCGATCGCCAAATACGATCTTTGCGACGGCGGGCCTGTCAACGCTCCCGTCGGCGCGGAAGATTTCCTTGCCCCATCTTTTCCTCAGCTCGGCCTTGACGTCCGGCTCTTCCAGCGTGGCATGCCCGACGGCGTCGGCGTCGATCACCTTGCAGCCGAGCGCACCGAACTCGGCCGCCACAGCGCTCTTGCCGGCGCCCATGCCGCCGACGATACCGATCACAGGTTTCCTCATCGCCTCTGTCACAGTGGCCGAATTGTCTCCCCTGAGGCGAGCATGTCAAGCACCGCCGGCCCGCATTGCCGCTACAACTGCCTCAGTCAGTCGCAACAGGTCCGCCGGATCGTGAGCGGACGAAAGGCTTATCCGCAGCCGGCTGCTTCCCCGCGGCACTGTCGGCGGGCGGATGGCCGGCACAAAAAAGCCCTCTTCCAGCAGCCGAGCGCTTAGGCGCAACGCGTCGGCCGCCTCCCCGACAATCACCGGGATGATCTGGCTTTCCGAATCGCCGGTCGCCAGGCCGGCGGCGCGGAGACCTCTGCGCAGGTCGGCGGCCATCTCGAGCAACTTCCGCCGCCGCTGCGGCTGGCGCTCGATGATGTCGAGGGCGGCCACGGCCGCGGCGCATATCGCCGGCGGCGGCGCGGTCGTGTAGATGAACGCGCGGCCGGTGTTGCGGATAGTTTCCATGAGCACTCGCGGGCCGGCCACAAACCCGCCAAGCGACCCAATCGCCTTCGACAGCGTTCCGACAACGGCATCGACGGCGTCTTCCACGCCCAGCATCTCCGCGACGCCTCGCCCGCCGGCGCCCATCACGCCGGTGGCGTGGGCCTCGTCGATCAGGAGCTGGGCGTCAAAGCTGCCTTTCAGCCGGACCAATTCGCGCAGCGGCGCGATGTCGCCGTCCATCGAAAAAAGCGAGTCGGTTACGATCAGGCAGCGGCGGCCGTCGCGGCGGTGCTTCGCCAGCAGCTTCCTTAGCCGCTCGACATCGCGGTGCGGATATGTCCGCAGTGTCGCGCCCGACGAGCGGGCGGCGTCGATGATGCTGGCGTGGTCGAGCTTGTCGCAGACGATCAGGTCGCCGCGCCGGGTAAGCGCGTGAATGGCGACGTGATTGGCCATCCAGCCGGTGGGCGTCACGAGCGCCGCCTCGGTTTTCTTGAACTCAGCGAGCTTCCGCTCCAGCTCGACGTGCGGGCCCATCGTGCCGCTCACCAGGCGTGAAGCCCCCGCCCCGATCCCCCATCGCTCTATGGCGGCCACGGCGGCGGCCTTCACCGCCGGGTCATTCGCCAGGGCGAGATAATCGTTGCTGCAGAGGCAGACGACGCGCCTGCCGCCGATGAGCACGTGCGGCCCGCAGGGCGATTCGAGCGCCCGCGGGGTGCGAAGCAGGTCGGCCGCCGCCAGCTCATCCAGCAACTTCTGCATGTCCTGCCAGACGCTCATCATTGGCATTATTCACCGGCGCAATAGCTTACGTCAATGCCGCCTGCGCGGCGGCGGCATCCAGCCGTCGGAACAGGCAAAAATTCGCCATGGACGGTTGACAGGCGTTTCTGCCGGCGCACATAATGCGACATGGGGCCAGAGATTCCCAACAACGCTGTCCCGCTCGTTCGGCCTTCAGCCAGGCAAGACTGCCCTCCGTGTGTCGCTTCCGCTGTTTCGGTATGTGCGCGGTTCGGGCCTCGTTGCCGCCGCACGTGCTCGGATGCCGTCCGAAGTGGGAATCTCCGGCAACCGCAGTCAACCTGCCATGAGGAAGAGCCATGAACGACAAGATCATCGGTGAAGGGATAACTTTCGACGACGTGCTTCTCATGCCGAGTCGATCGAACGTCGCGTCGGACAAGATCGATACGTCCACGATGCTCACCCGCAACATCGCGCTGAACATTCCGCTCGTCTCGGCCCCGATGGACACGGTGACCGAATCGGCGCTGGCAATAGCTGTTGCGCAGGAAGGCGGCATAGGCATCATGCACCGCAACCTCAGCAAGGAGGCCCAGTCGCTCGAGGTCGAAAAGGTCAAGCGCAGCGAGAACGGCATCATCACGGATCCGATAACGCTGCCGCCGGCTGAGTCGACAGCCACGGCCAGGCGCCTGATGGCCCAACACAACGTCTCCGGCATACCGGTCATCGAGGCGGGCGGCAGGCTGGCAGGCATCATCACCCGGCGCGACATGAAGTTCCTCTCCGGCGATACGAAGATCGCCGACGTGATGACAAAGGCCAACCTCGTCACCGCGCCGCCCAACACCTCCCTGGACGAGGCCGAGAAGATCCTCAACCAGCACAAGGTTGAAAAGCTGCTGCTGGTGGACGACGGCAACAGGCTGGCCGGACTGATCACGATGCGCGACATCGACAAGATACGGCAGTATCCGCGTAGCTGCAAGGACGCGCGGGGACGGCTGCGGGTCGGGGCGGCCGTC
>Ga0307380_10009589_pt1 | contig 12275 bp, 9 predicted proteins | sample UN3MG_FD_202239 | JGI IMG/M metagenome (GOLD analysis project Ga0307380, IMG submission 202239) | Soil microbial communities from Risofladan, Vaasa, Finland - UN-3 | ecosystem: Environmental > Terrestrial > Soil > Coastal area > Acid sulfate soil | place: Finland: Risofladan, Vaasa | collected... | reverse complement strand
CAGACTGGTCTTGGTGTGGGTGTCATGGCCGAGCGAGTCAACACCGTGGCTGGTCCCATTCCGTGGGCCATCGTTCCCGGTAACTCGATCAGTTCGTACACTTCGTCTGAGTACAGTGCCAACACCGTACGAGACGTCTACGTTCTGGACGAGGAGTCCCTCAGCCTTCCGTTCCTTGGCACTCCGGGGCCGACCGTGCTTGAGATCCCGATCGGGATTAGCGGACAGTTGACCCACTTGTACATCGTGTTCTTGATGAACGGGATGGCGCTGAAGGTCAAGCCTTGGCACAACAAGTTGCGCGTCAAGGTCGCCTAACCGCTACCCTGAAGCCAGACGAGGGCACCTCCTCCAGTGGGGGGTGTCCTCGTTGATCTGTAGGAGCACCGATGAAGCCCTATCTGACCGCTCAGAAGTTCAGGACCATGGGGTTTGGTGTCGAGACGGAGGAGCACGAAGACCCCTTCATTTCGGCTCTGTGCCAGCGTGCTCATGCCTTGGTCGAGGCCTACTGCCTCGTGCCTCGCCTGCCCGTGGTGCATGACTTCAGGGGCGGTTCCGTCGTTGGTGAGCAGCACCAGTGGCGATACCCCGGCACACCGACCGACATCGGGCAGCGCAAGTTGTGGCCGTTCCATTGGCCTGTGACTCAGGTCAACGACTTCAAGATCAAGGTCACCAACACCCAGTACGTCAGCATTCCCGCGAGCGAACTCTTCATCAACAACACCCAGCGGTATGTCGAGGTCGTGAGCCTCGCCATCACCAGCCACGGACTCTTCCAAGCCCTCGTCGTGCCTAACATCGGTCTGGCCACACCCGTGGCTGAGGTCGCGTACGAGTACGGGCGCCTCTTCGTCGAGACGGACGAGGTACTGACGTGGGTCGACGGCACGACATGGCGGGCCCAGCACCAGTGGTGGAAGGCATCCGCCGATGCCACTCCGATCGTCGTGAAGAAGGACAACGTCGCCCTCACACCCACGACCGACTACACCGTCGATATCGACGAGGGCACGGTCATCCTCGAAGAGGACGCCTTCGACACCAACGTCATCACGGCTTCGTATACGCACACGCTTCCGTCCGAGATCAGGGATGCCATGGGCTACATCGTGGCCTCCATGCATGCTGAGACCGAGCACCACCAGCGGGGCATGGCCCACCTCAACCGGCTGACGATCGAAGAGGTGTCGATGGAGCGCGAGCGTCCCAACGTGCGGTCTACTGTCTCCTCCAGACTCGAAGAAGTCTCCCCCGAGGCCGCCCTCCTGCTGGGCTCTTATCGCTTCGACGGAGCAGTGATCAGGTGAGCCCCCTCATCAGCGAGAAGCAGATGGCCGCCATCAGCACGTTGGCTGAGACGGGCATGGTCACGACCGTGGAGATATTTCGCAGGAGTGGTGCCGTGCCGTCGGCGTCTGACGACTACGGCGACAACGTCGAGTTCAATGAGACGAGTCCCTCCCGCAGGGGCACCGTGCAGGGGTGGCTGAGGACGGTGCCAGCATCTCAGGCAAGCATCGATGCGGGGGCAGTGGTCACCGACACCGTGTGGGAACTACGCGTCCCCTCCGGCACCGACATCCAAGTCGGTGACGACGCCACCATCAAGACGGTGGAGTACACGGTCGTGTCTACGGACGCTGACAACACGTACTTGCCGTACATCAAATGCAACCTGAGGACGCGAGCGGGATGATCGACTTCAGCGCTCTCGTGCAGACAGTCCAAGAGGCCGTAGCGCTCGGTCTCGGCGAAGGAGCCGAGATCGTGGCGAGGGGCGCACGCCAGAAGGCTCCGGTTCGCCGGATCTTCTCGAACCGTGGGCCCGTCATCGGCACCAAGACTGCCTCCGAGATCGAAGAGAGTCGAGACATCCGAGCGTCTCTTGGGCTGTCGGTAGAGGGCTCCCGGGACAACCCGAGCCCTCGCATCGTGAGGAGCCGCATCCCTCCTCGTCGGTGGATGGATAGGCGGCTGTCACAGGCCAACCAACTCCTTGCCGATCGTGATGCTGTCATGGCCCGGCGCTTGTCCGGGTTTGGCAAGGCTGGTTCTCCTCGCCGTCTGCAGCAGTTTCATGCTAACCAGAAGGCGTGGCGGACAGCCCTCAGTGCGCGAGGTGCTTACGAAGTGCGTACTCGTCGAGCCGTGGGTAGGTTCGGCGGGCATCGTACGATCGGCGGCACCCTACGGGCATCGATCACGGCTGAACCTGTCACTCGTTCGGGTGGTAAGTCGGTCGCATGGGTCATCGCCTCAGCGGAGTACGCGAAGTACATGGAGTTCGGCACGGTTCACGCCGCCGCCCACCCCTTCCTTCGTCCTGCTGCTGAGGAGAGCCGCCAGAAGGTCGCCGCGATCGTCGGCGACCAAGTCAGGGCTGCGATCTCTCAGGCTCGCCTCGGCAAGTTTGAGATCGAGATCGTCATCCCGATCGGGGTGCAAGTGTGAGTACTGTTGCCCCTGTCAAGCGAGCCATGGTGCAGGCTATGCGTGCCTCATCTCCCCTCGTCGCCGCCATCGTAGGCGGAGTGAACGAGGGCATGGCTCCCCGCAAGGTGAGATACCCCTTCATCGTGTACCAGTTGGTCTCGTCGGTGCGAGAGCGCCAGTTCGATGGCCAGCAGATCCACTCGTTGTGGGATGTCTCGGTCTATGCGGAGAACCCCGTCGACGCCAATAACGTCGACGCGCTCGTCAACGCGGCCCTTGATGACAAGGATCTAGCCGTAGACGGGCAAACAACCATGCTGTGTCGTCGGGTCACCGATCTGCCAACGGGGCCTGATATTGACTCCCGAGGACGCCGCATCTGGCAAGCCGGAGGCTCGTACTCCGTGTGGACGGACTTGACCTGAGATGGCTGAGAACGCGCTGCACGGCAAGGACGGTGCCATTTACGTCGACGGGCAGAAGATCGCCGACAAGGTCGAATGGTCGCTCCAGATGACTCGTGACTACGCTGATGTCACCACGTTCCGTGATGGCAACAAGGTGTACGCCGCTGGTCTGAGGGACGTCCAAGGCTCCTTCGCAGGCTTCTATGACACGAGCGGTGACCTTGGCATCAGCAAGGCTGATGGCACGGCCTACACCGTTCAGGTCTGGGCCAAGGATGGAGTGACCAAGGTCGGTGAAGGCCCTGCCTATCTCGATGCATCTGTCACCGCTAAGACCTCCGACGCCGTCCGCGTGCAAGGCAACTTCAGGGCTGCCGGAACGTGGACGATCACCTGATGGGGCACCCCAAAGGGAACTGAACCATGGCCGCAGGCCAAAACACCAAACTTCACGGTAAGAACGGCGCCATCTATCTGGATGGCCCCAAGGGCTCAGGCACGAAGATCACCTCCAAGACGGAGTGGACCCTCAACCTGTCTCGCGATTACGTCGACGCGACCATTTTTGGCGATGTGAACAAGACCTACTTGGTCGGTCTGAAGGACATTCAGGGCACGTTCGCGGGCCTTCTGGACGTCAGCGGTGACTTCCAAGTCAACGCGGCTTCGAGCGACGCTGTCAACATCTACCTGTACGCCGATGACGGCACTGTACCGATCCTGATCGCTTACGGTCCCGGTCTGATGGATGCATCGATCAGCGCGAGCAACACCGACAGCATCAAGACGACCGGAAACTTCCGCGCCGCTGGTGCGTGGACGGTCTTCACGGACGGCACCCTCTAGTAGGGCAAGTCCCCTAACGTGACATCTTCCGGGTGGAGGGGTCTGCATGCCTCTCCCGGCTGCTAGCCTCCACCCGGATAGGAGATGGCGAAATGGCATATCTGTTCAAGGTCATCAGGTCGGGCATCACTTCGCCTGCTGGTGTCGTGGACATCGAGTTCCTCGGCGGTAAGGTCGGGGACCTATCCAGTTGGACGCTGACGAGGCGTGGGGACGATGGTCCCGATGCGGATCTTTACGATCTCCGCGCCACGTTCGCATACATCTCAGAGGCTCTGTGGGACGATCCTGAGTACGACAAGCGGATCACCCTCAACCTCAACAAGCAGAAGCAGTACAGGCTGCATCAGGCCGAAGGTTTCCCGACGGTGAGGAACGGTCGTAGCCTACTGATGGAAGGAGTCACTATCCATGCCGTCTAAGCAGATTTCGGCTGACCCCACTACCAAGACCATCGAGATCCGAGGCTCACGCTTCGTCATCAGGGAACTCACCATCGGTGAGTACGACGACCTAGAGAAGAAGGCCACCTCTAATCGTCCCAACCCGGTCAATGCGGACGCGCCAGAGATCGAAGTCGTCGATCGCCAGCAGTTGTTGCGGTTGATGGTGCTCAAGTGCGTCGTCGATCCCCACCTGACGGCGTCGAAGTTCGCCGAACTGCCCACGCGCGTGGCGCTCGGACTCAACGACTACGTGAACAAGATGCACTTTCCAGAAGAGAAGGAGTCACGCGCTGATCTCGTCGAGATCGACCCTGATGACGAGGAAGACGAAGAGGCGCAGGGGGAAGGCTAACCACCCGTGACTTCTACTTCCTGCTAGCACGCAGATACGGGAAGTGGCCTCACGAGGTGCAGAACCTCCCATTCCATTACTTCCTCGCCTTGCGAGCGGACTTCATTCGCGAGAAGATGGCAGAGAGACGGGCCATCGCAGAGGCGAAGGGCGAAGACGTCATCGAGTTTGACGCTAAGGCAGCCAAGTCAGGTCATCTGGCCACAAAGGTCAACGAGTCCATGGACAGGCAGCCGGTGTAGAGGCAGACGCCAAGAAAGTAGGCTGATATGGCAGCCCAGAACTCTGTCGCCGATATCGGCGTCAAACTCACAGCGGACACTTCGTCCTTTGAGTCCTCGATCGAACGCGCTGCCGGGAAACTGCGTGCTCTCGGCGGCACGACCGAGGCTGGCGGCAAGGGCGGGACAGGGAAGCCCGGTGGCAGCGGCGCCGGAGGCGGCACGACTGGCGCTGGTGGTGGTGATCGATACGTCGTCAAGGGTGACGTGGCCTTCACCAAGACTCAGGCTGCGGAGGCACTGAAGACCGCGACCAAGGGCCTTAGTGTCAGCGTGCCCATCTCTATCACCCGCGACTCCCTGACGAAGGCCAAGGCCGACATCGTCGGGAAGATCGGCACCATTCCGGTCACCATCGCGCCCAAGTTCTCGGAGACGGGCGCTGGGAACATCAACAAGACCATGGGCTCCGTGCTGTCGATGCAGTACGGCATCAGCCAGACACAGGGTTCCGCGCTCTTCAAGGAGACCGTGTCCAAGGCCATCCCCGGCAGGGCCATGGGTGGTTCTGTGCGTGCGGGCATGGCGTCTGTCGTCGGCGAGCGTCGGCCAGAAGTGTTCGTCCCAGAGGTGAACGGTCGCATCCTGCCATCGGTGACTGCCTACAGGCGCGAGATCGGCTCGCTCAACGCGCTGCAGCAGGAGATCTACCAGCGCCAGCGCGGCATCGAGCAGTCGCTGCGGGATGTGCCACATGCGATGCGTGGTCGTGGTGTGCGTGGTTACGGCGGCAAACTGGGAGTTCAGCCGGGTCCATCTTCATCCGCTGTCGCGGAACCCGGCTGGCTCTATCACGCTACCGACAACCTCGACGCGATCCGTGGGCGCGTCCCGGGGTCGAGTCCGGGGGTCAGGCCCCTGACGGAAAGCATCTTCAGCCCGCCCTCTTCTTTCTGGGCCACCTCTCCGGCTCCCAACTATGGCGGGTCCCTCGTCCGTGCCCCGTTCATCAGGCCCGCGCCCGGCAGGCCAGCCCTCGGCGGCTTCGAGTCCACCGGTGATATCCGCTACGGCGTGAGGGGCGCGGCGTATTCCGAGGTGTTCCAGTCGGAGGACGTGGTTCCGCGCTCTGCCCTCCAGTACTGGGGCGAGGATGAGCGGTGGCACGGCTTCCGCAAGGGCAGGACGAGGACCCGGCCACCGCTGGTGAGGCGACAGGATGGCGGTCCCATCCACGCCATGGCTGGCACTCGCCCGATGAAGGAGGGCGATCTCCACAAGGCGTGGCCGTATCGGCGGCAGCGCAACACCATCGAGCAGTTCATCCAGAACAACCCCAACCAGTCGCAGGACTCTCGTGATTGGTACGCCATCGCACAGGCACAGGCCCGCGGCGACATGGCCGACTTCAACTATCAGGGCGACCCGAACATCGGCCTGATGGCAGCCGCGAACCTGTCGCCGGGCATGGCATGGCCGAACAACCGGGCGCTCTTCCGGCAGTTGCTACAGGGTGTACCGCCGAGCCAGATGAGCGCATCTGGCAACGTGCCGGGCTTCGGCGATGTCGGTGGCGGTGTCTCGCGTGGGCGTGGTCCGTTCGAGCGAGCCGACAAGGTGTTGCACGCAAGGACGCTGGACGAGGCGGTGCGGCTATCGACCGGCCCCAAGGTCAATCCCTTTGGCCTGAACCTTACTGGCCTCGATCCGAACGTCTTCACGAACGATGCGCGGATGAACCAGATCGCCACGAACGACCAGAAGATCATCCGCATGGTCGATGGTGAGCCCAAGATCGGTGTCATCGGGTCTACCTCCAAGGGTCCGTTCCGCCGCGACACGATGAAGGCCTACGAGTCGCTCTTCCAGAAGCACGGCGCGAGCATGGGGGCCCGCAACCTCTCCGAGTTCCAAGCCATCCTGTGGTCCTCCAAGGGACGCGGCGAAGACCTCGGCGACGACTGGGCCCGCACACCTTCAGGCATCTCCATCCCCCGCCATCCCGGCATCGCCGTACCCGTCATGCGTATGGCTGGTGGCCCTGCTGACCGTGCCCGCGATTGGCGCGAGGAAGACTGGCGCCGGGCGTTCCGTCCTGAACAGGTGCCCACCGAGAACCTCATGCGGTTCATGCACGTCGACCGCGAGGTCACACCCAAGCCCGGTGGCGGTCGCTGGTATCTCGACGAACTCACCGAGAAGATCGGCGCCGAGGGCTTCGACGAGAACCGCCCCCTGAACTTCTACTACGACCCTGATGCCCACAAGGGCCTGCTCGGTGACGGCAACCACCGCTTCTCCGTGGCTGCTCGCCTCGGTCTGGACACTGTGCCGACCGCGGTAAACATCATGCGTGGCTCGGCGGGAACGACTGGCAAGACTCCCTACAAGTCGCTCATCGGACCCAAGACGACATTCCCCGATGAGTTCGGCTACATCCCCCAGAACCTCCCAGCATCATGGGTCGGTTTGCAGCGGCCTGAAGACAGCGAGTATCAGGTCCAGCGGTACATGAAGCGCCGCGAGCAGTACCTCAGGGAACTCCCCCGTAAGGGCATGGGTGGCCTGCTTGGCCGCATGGCTTCGACGGGTGCCGGGGCAGACTCGGCGGCGTTCGAGGAGCGTGCCGTCAACATGTTCGGCACGACGGACGACCCGAGCCGTGCTGGCTTCCTCACGCCCTCAGGCAAGTACCTCGACTTCAACCAAGGTGGTGCTGGCGAGTACCAGCGCAGCGGCAGGATCGCTCAGGAGTTCCCCGAATGGCTTGGTCAGGGCACGCCTCGCGATATCCCCCACCATGCCTCTCGCAGCCTCCTCGGTGCCGGGCTCAACCTCGGCCAGACGTACTCGGGGATGATGGACAGGGGCAACTTCAGGATGGCGATGTTCCAGCCGGGAGACGCGCTTCTCGGCCAGATGTCGAAGCCACTCACGAATGCCCAGATGAGGCGTCTCAGCGCTGACATCAAGGGCTACAACATCGATTTCACGACCATCGATGTCGATGATGTCGCCCCCCTCGCCATGCTCAAGGGCACGTCCCGCAACCCGTTCGGCGACCCTCGGATGGCAATCAGCGCCCTTCGAGAAGCCAGCGACATGGCCGGGCTCGACTGGCGCAACCTCCCGCAGGCGACAGAGAACTGGGAACTGCAGGCCTCCAACCGGCGTGCCGTCCACGAGGCCGGTCGCTTCCGCAAGATGGGCTTCGCCAGTGGTGGCTTCGCCCATGCCCAGCACGGTGTGAGTGGCATCCGCCACGCTGGCGTGGGCTCGCGTGCCCTGAAGGACACGCTAACGAAGTTCTACAAGGGCGAGCCCGCTGGTGGCACGTACCCCGTGGCCAACATCCCCACCCCCGACAAGGGCTACGCCGTGGGCATCCCGCAGATGCTCGGTGGTGCCAGCATCCCGGTCCAGATGGACCCCAACAACCTGACCACCAAGAGCGTCAGGGAGTTCATCTCTGCCTTCCGCTCGCAGCAGTCCTTGGGCGCTCCCTACGTGGGCACATGGATGAACCCCGGCGGCATCATCGATGTCGACCCCTCCACCGTCGTCCACACCAAGCGTGCAGCCGAGATGATCCTGCGTGCCGGTGGCGAGCACGCGGCCTTCGACCTTGGCCGCTTCGACGAGGTGTGGAGCAGCCACAGCGACCGCGGCGTCGGCGGCAGGGACCCTGAACTCATCGCCAGCCCGCGTGCATCCCGAGCCACCCCTGAGCGCATCCTCGACGCCATCTACGAGGGGCGTGCTGCTGGCGGTTCAGGCGGCAAGCACGGTCTCTACATCGTCGGCGAGATCGGCGAGGAACTCTTCGTGCCCAAGACTCGGGAAGAAGAGATCCCTGAAGAGGTGATGACCCAGATCCCGAAGGCCGCAGGCGGCACTCAGGTCATCGGCAAGAAGCGCAACGCACTGTTCGCCCCCCCAGAGGACGGCTGGATCATCCCCAACCGCCTGATGGACAAGGTCGACCACCTCATGCCCCACCGCGACAAGGGCGGTTTCGCGACGGGTGCTCCCCGCATCCCCGGCTCCTTCACGGAGAACTACATCGGCGGGTCTGATGTCGCAGGGAACGTCCACGCTTTCGGTGGCGGTGCCATGGGGTTTGAGGGCGGCCAGATCATGGGCCCGGAGTCGGCTTTCGACCCTCGTCTCATCTATCAGGGCCTGCGCCCCGGTCGCTCCGGCATCCTCCGCAGCAACGAGATGGGCCTCAGTGGTCGAGGCTTCGTCGGCAGCGGGGATGCGGCTATCGGCGGAGGGGTGAGGCAGTTCGTTGACGCCCGCCGCCCGTCGGAGATGGTCGGCGGTGGCGAGAACCGCACCACCTACAGCGACGTCCCGGCTCCGTTCGCCCGTGAAACTGGCCCGTACAACACCGACGAGGGCATTCGCCAGCCCATCACGACGAACGCGCTGGGTGGGGCACGCAAGCCAATGGGCGGCAGCCTCGCCGATGCGACCTTCAGCGGCTTCCTGCCTGCTGGTGGGCCGCTTCGTGTAGGCGACGAGGCGGGAACCTCTATGGCTGGCCCGTACGCGTTGAAGCAGGCGGGTGGCTTCAATCCGAACCAGATGTCCGCGATGCAGGCCGACACGCTGGAGTTGGGCCCTGTCCGTGAGATCAACATCGAGCAGTCGCGTGAGACGAACGTCGGCTCAGGGCAAGCCCCTGAGTACGGCTCCCCGGGCATGGGCGGCAATCCTCTTGCTCGCCCGATGTCTCAGTCCACCAGCGTACCGACACGTGGCGCAGGCGTGGGGGTGTCGGGTGACCGTGAAGACTTCTACCGCATGCAGGAGCAGTCCCTGATGCAGGCCGGTCAGGCTACGACCACGCGCACCCCTCGTGGTCAGGTCGCGGTGCTCGCTTCGACGTTCTTCGGTGGTGGCCGTGCCCAGCAGATGCAGAACGTGGCCGAGCAGCGTGTCGCCCTGAAGAACCTGAAGGCAGTAGAAGCCGGGTTCTCGCAGCAGACCCTCGACCAGTTCCCTGATTACTTGGAAGCCCTCGACGATCTCAACATGGCGACCAAGGAGAACCATCCTGCGGCTCTCAAGAGAGTCGAAACCATGGAGCGTGAGAACGACCAGTTGGGGCAGTGGTCGAAGGCCAGTGAGAAGCGCAACGAGGTCATCAAGAATGGCCTCCCCGGATTGAAGGAAGGCATCTTCGGTCTCGGCAAGGTCATGCTCGGCATTCAGGCTTACTCGATAGCGATGAAGGCTGCCGGGATCGCCATGGCTGCTGCTGCTCCAGCGGCTGCGACCATGGTCGATCAGTTCCGTGGCTGGCGCTCCATCGCAGACACGACCACTACGGCGATGGCCAAGGCCACTCGACAGGCTGGTGGCAACGTCGAGATGGTGGTGTCTCAACGTGTTGCGACAGCAGGCCTGACTGGTGATACGGCTGACTACCTCTACCAGACGTTGGGGCTTGCCGCGGCAGTCAAGGCTGGCGCTCAATCCTCGAAGGAGGCCGAAGGTCTCTCCAAGGCTGCAGCCGGTGTTCCCGGGACTCCGTCAGGAGTCTACGGCGGGTACGGGGGCATCCTTGAGACTGGACTATTGGCTGAAGTGTTCGGAGGGGGTCCGGGCTACACCCAGACATTGCTTGGACGCTCGAACGTCGATAGCGGCGGCACCCTCACGGACCTCACTGACCTTGCTGTCGAGGCGGCCCGAGTCGCTGCCGAGCAGATGGAGGAGATGCTCTCCGGCGTCGGCACCAGCGCTTCTGAGTTGCTCGACAAGCGGATCAATCTGGTTGCTGAGAACGAGAACTTGCGGCGTGGTCTCCCCAATGAGGGGACTCAGGTCGCCAACACTGCTATCGACGTGACGAAGCAAGCGATCGCTGGCGGGGCTGAGGTCGTGACTTCTCCGCTCACTGTCCCGTTGAGGGCCGCGGGGGCTCTTGCCGATGCGGCTGGCAACAAGGATCTGGCTGACCTACTCGGGGCCATCAATCCCACGACCCTCGTCGAGGGCCTCGCGGGTATCTTCGGCGGTGTTGCGGAAGAGACAGGCAAGCGCATCGGAGAGGGTGGTTCGGGTCTCCTTGCGACACCTCCAGACCCTGCGGCTGATGCCCAGCGGAGGTTGCAGGAGAACGAGGCTGAGATACGTGAGTTCTACCTCGGCGAGCGTGATACGCAGTCGCGTCTGGCGGAGACCATGGACGCCAATCTGCAGAGGGGGGCAAACCGTGTCGATGCCGCTTCTGGGGTAGGCGGCGCTCAGTATGGGTTCGGTACTTCGCAGACAGAGATCGATACGTTCGCTGATGCTGTTCGAGAAGTCGATGCGGACAGCGCGACCCTTGCTCGGAATACCGGGATCGTCCTGCGCTCAGGAAAGGAAACGCGGAAGGTCTGGGATGAGATCGGAGGCGGTTGGGTCGAGGTCACGGGCAAACTCGTAACCAACGCCAAGGAGTTCAACGACCTCACCACGCAGGCGGCTGTCGGGTCTGGAACGCCCGACGTGATCGAGATGCTCAGGGGTCAGGGTCAGGAGTTCGCTGCTCAAGTGACTGGCATCGATATCCAGTCGGAACGCCAGCGCGGTCTTATCTCCGGGCAGATGTCGCAGCGATTGCTGGCAAACCCGCTTATCACGCCGGGCATCCAAGCCTTCGGTCGCACGCCGACTACGGCGTCCATCGCGGGCATGGGCGGTGGTGCCTCGACTGGTGCCATCTCCTCCCAGTTGGCTGACGCTCAGGCCTATCAGGACCAACTCGGGGATATCGCCAAGGAGGGCTACCTCGCCCAGATCGCTGCTCTTGAGACGGCGTGGCCGGAGGGTAACGATCTCATCGGTGAGTTCAAGGGTCTCTACCGTGAGTCGAAGGTGCTTTCGAGGGACATCAAGAACACGACCGAGAATATGATGTCGCTCAACCAAGAGGCGGCCAAGGCCCAGTGGGCCAACCAGATCCGTGTCGCGAAGCGTTCGCTCGGTGATGCCCTCGGCATGCTCGGTCAGGTCGGAGGCACCCGCCTCGGCTACCTCCAGCGTGAGCAGTGGCTCGCGTCGAGGGCCAGCCAGAGCCTTGGCCTTGCCAGCCAGCGCCTCTCGCTCGTGTCTCAGGAACTGAGCATCGCGCTCCAGAAGCGCCAGATCGCTACGCAGTTGGCGGTGGCCCAGTTCCAAGCCCCCGGCGAGACAGGGGAGGAGCGCTACGCGAAGCAGCGTGAGGCCATCGTCCGTGCCGGTATCCAGCAGCGTCAGGTCGGCATCGGCGAGCAGCAGTTGGGTATCAGTGGGGAGCAGTACGGGCTCGCCACGAAGCAGTTCGTCCTCGCCGGAGAGATCTGGTCGGAGAACGCCCAGAGGGGTGCCACTGACGCCAAGCGCTCTCTTGCGGTGATGCGGGTGTCGCAACGCGCCCAGTTGAATGCGCTCGCGGCACAGGCGAAGATCTCGGGTGCCCAGCAGATCATCGGCCAGCGTGTCGCGCTGATGGGCAACATCCTTGGTCAGGCGAACCAGACGTGGGGTGTCGCGGTCAACGCTGCGGTTACGGGCGTGGGCAAGTTCA
>Ga0307380_10009588_pt1 | contig 12276 bp, 7 predicted proteins | sample UN3MG_FD_202239 | JGI IMG/M metagenome (GOLD analysis project Ga0307380, IMG submission 202239) | Soil microbial communities from Risofladan, Vaasa, Finland - UN-3 | ecosystem: Environmental > Terrestrial > Soil > Coastal area > Acid sulfate soil | place: Finland: Risofladan, Vaasa | collected... | reverse complement strand
TCGTTCTCCCGGTCGAAAAGACTTATATCGAGGTCGGCCAGAGGACTCTTCGCGGCCCAGTCCATTTCTTCCTTTCTGAGCCGCCGTCCGGCTTGCGGGTCGGGGGAAACCTGCATCTCAAACGACCAGCGCTTTGTGCGCAGCATGGCACGGCGCCCGTACGTGAGTTTCTCGCTGATGGCTTCGGATCGCGGTTCACGACGTCCGTGCGCGGTCTCGGCCAGGTCCCGGCCCTCCAGATATTCGGGCAATCCTGCGCCGGCGGCATTCAGGAACGTCGGCGCCAGATCCACCAGCTCGACGAAATCGTCACAGACCTTGCCGCGAGGCAGACGCCCGTCCGAAGAAGCGGCAATCAATGGCACGTGCACGGATTCGTCATAGAACGTGAACTTCTCCTGCATGCCGTGCTCGCCGAGCTTGCATCCGTGGTCGGGATGGAAGACGATCAGCCAGGGGCGGTCCCCGCAGAACGCCTTGAACGCCCCGATGACCCGGCCGATCTCGCTGTCCGCGTAGCTTGTCAGGCCGTAATAATCCGCCCTCAACTTGCGGATTTCGTCCTCTTTCATACCATGGACGCGCAGGTTCTCGTAGGCCGTTCTGGTCTGCCGCCCGAAAGACGCAATCTCAGTCTGCGTGACCTGCGGCAGCGGGATCGATGCGGGGTCGTACATCGCGTTGAACGGGGCAGGCGGCAGAACCGGCGTGTGAGGATAAATGTATGAGACGCGGAGACATAAAGGCCGGTCTTTGGATGCGTCGGACTGAAGGTGTCGGATCGCCATGTTCGAGAGATGGGCGCTCAGCGTCTGGTCGGCGGAGACGGGATTCGTTCCGCCGATGATCAATTTCTTTTCGGTCAGGTACCGCCGGAGAACGCCAAGCTCGGCTTCGCGCTCGGCGCCCTTGAGCAGTTCCGAGGGTGTGGCCTCCTGGATGTTGGCCTTGCCCCATGAGTGGAAATCCTCATCCGCGAAGGCACTCACGACGTTGTACCACTTGCCGTCCGGCGTGTAAGGCTGGTTTTTTGAGGCCAGCCGGTAATGGTGCTCCTTGCCGAAGCTGACCACTTCGTAGCCGCTTTGATGCAGCAGGTCGGTGAAGAAAGGCACAGAGAACGGCGTATCCGGATGCGAATACTCAAATCCGTAGACCCCTGTGTGGTGCGGGTAGCGCCCGGTCAGCATTGAGACCCGCGAGCCTACGCACAGCGGGGCCTGGCAATACGCCTCGCGAAAGAGCACGCCCTCAGCCGCAAGGGCATCAAGATTCGGCGAGCGGACCCACTCATGCTGGCCATACGCCCGGATCGCGTCCCAGCGGTGCTCATCGGTCATGATCCAGAGAATGTTCGGGCGTTTTGGGCTGGTTTGTAGTGTGCCCGTAAGGGCATTTTGGACGAAACGCCTTACGGCGTCACTACGAACGGCTGCACCGGCGCCGCCGAGGCGATGGAGGAACGCCCGTCTGGATATACCGTGGGGTGACTGGCTCGGACCATTGGAAGTTTTGAGGGTCATATTTGCTCCAAAATTAAAGCTCAAAGCCTAAACATCTAAATGTTCCGGTGCCTTGTGTCAAGGGATAGTAGTCAGTTTGTAGTGTGCCCGTAAGGGCATTTTGGAGGTAACGCCTTACGGCGTCACTACGAACGGCGACTTCTGACGTTTGACTGTACCGGTCAAATGGCTTATAAAGAGACCGCGTTCAGGAAATCACGTGACCGGTTAAAGGGCGCCAAATGAAGACGCTTCGCTTTGGAATAATTGGCTGCGGCATGATGGGACGCGAATTTGCCAGCGCTGCGGCGCGATGGTTCCATCTGCCCGGTATGAAGGTACGCCCCGAGATTGTCGCGATTTGCCGCCGCGATATCTCGCCCGAGAGCATCAATTGGTTTACGGACAACATCCCCACGATCAGGCAGGTCACCAATGACTATCGCGCGCTTCTGGACAATCCCGACGTCGAAGCGGTGTATATCTCGGTTCCGCACAATTTGCATCAGGAGTTTTATTGTGCCGCGATGGAGGCAGGCAAGCATCTGATGGGCGAGAAGCCGTTTGGCATCGACAAGCAAGCCGGCGATACGATTATTGCCTGCGTCCGGAAGCGCCCCGAGCTGTTCGTCCGATGCTCCTCACAGTTCATGTTCTTCCCTGCCGTGCAGAGGATCGGCCGGATGGTTGAGGCTGATGCCTTCGGCACAATTATTGAGGTCAACGCCGGTTTTTTGCACAGCAGCGATTTGGATCCTGCCAAACCGATCAACTGGAAACGAATGGTCGAATACAACGGTGAATATGGCTGTATGGGCGATTTAGGCCCACATATTTGTTCGTTTCCTTTTCGAGCGGGTTGGCTCCCCGTCAATGTCCGTGCGGTGCTGTCCAATATCATGCCGCAGCGCCCCGACGGCAAAGGCACGATGGTCCCTTGCCGAACGTGGGACAATGCAACGTTGCTCTGTGAAGCACGCGACGCGAATTCGGGCAACCTGTTTCCGTTAACGCTCAAGACGCAGCGTATCAGCCCGGGTCAGAAAAACAATTGGTATCTTGAGATATTGGGCACCAAGGCCTGCGCGAAGTTCAGCACGAACAATGCCAACACGCTTGAAATCCTCGAATATACCGGGGGCGAGCAGCGGTGGCAGAAGATAGAGACGGGACAGGAAGTGCCTTTTGCGTCGATAACACACAGCCTCTTTCAGTTCGGTGTCTCGGATGCGATTCTTCAAATGTGGGCCGGATTCCTATACGAGTTCGACGAAGGCCGGCCGTTGACCCGATTTTCCGGGTGCGTGACGGCGGAGGAAGCAACTTTGTGGCACCAGTTGTTCACAGCCGCCCTGGAGTCCCACAAGAGCGGTTCGGTCGTCACGATCTCAAAATAAAGTGTTGAGAGGAAACCTTCTCCGGCTCGTATGGATGCTGCAACTATTGAAATCCCTGATGTCGGCCGGGTGACGGTTAGAAAGTCCGACAGAGCCAAACACATCCGCATCACGATAAACCCCGACCAGACTGTCCGACTGGTAATCCCGAAACGTGTATCTACTGAAAAAGGCGGGCAGTTCCTGCGTTCCAAAGTCCCGTGGATCAGAAAGCATTTGCACAGGCTCAAACGCGTCCAGAGTGCAGAAGGGAATCTCCCGCCGTCAAGAATAAATGAGTCGCAAGCCCGGGAGATGCTCGTCGGGCGGCTCGAAGAGATGGCGCAAATCCATCACTTGAAATATAGCAAGGTCTCAATCAGGAATCAGAAGACCAAATGGGGTAGTTGCTCCTCCAAAAATAACATAAGTCTGAACATCAACCTGGCCAGACTGCCCGACCAGCTAAGGGACTATGTCATACTGCACGAGCTGGTTCATACCCGGTTCAAGAACCACGGCAAAGAGTTCTGGGCGGAACTGAACAACTCTGTCGGAGGCGATGCCAAAGAGCTGGCCAGGAAACTGAGAAAGTACAGATTGAGATAAATGATAGGCGCTTGCAGACCGTATCGAGACGACCTATAATCACACGAAAAATTAGCTATCAGAACTCAAATATCAAAATGCCGGTTTTAGGCGTTCTGAGCGAAGCGAAGCATCTCCCTTGGCTGGCCAGATTCTTCGGCTTTGCCTCAGGATGACACGTGCGTGTCATTTTGCATTTTGCACTTTTATTTTTGATTTTTTTGGAGGCCTATCATGGATCGTCGTGAGTTTCTTAAAGCCGGAGCGACTGGGGTGGCCTGGTCCTCTCTGGTTGCCGGGTGGAATATATACGCCGGCGAATCAGGCTCGCAAAAAACGAAACGCTACGGGTTGATCGGCTGCGGCTGGTATGGCAAGGGCGCTATGTTTCGTCTGCTCCAGGTTGCGCCGGTCGAGGTGGTTGCACTGTGCGACGTGGACTCCAAGATGCTGGCCGAGGCTGCCGAGATGGTGGCCGGCCGGCAGGCATCCAAAAAGAAGCCGCGGACATACGGTGACTACCGCGAGATGCTCAAACAGGAACAGCTCGATATTGTGCACGTTGCCACGCCCGACCATTGGCACGCGCTGGCCATGATCGCCGCCGTCAAGGCGGGGGCCGACGTCTATGTCGAAAAGCCCATTAGCGTGGATGTGGTCGAGGGCCGCGCCATGCTTGCGGCGGCGCGCAAGTACAACCGGGTCGTGCAGGTGAACATGCAGCGGCGCAGCACGCCGCACCTGGTGGAAGCTCGCCAGAAGATTATCAAAGAGGGCCGGCTCGGCAAAGTCGCCTACGTGGAGATCTGCTGCTACTACCACATGCGGGCCCGGGGCAACCCGCCGGATATGGATCCGCCCGCGAACCTCAATTACGACTTATGGACGGGACCGGCCCCGATGCGGCCGTACAGCTCATTGGTCCATCCGCGGCGCTGGCGGGCCTTCATGGAATACGGCAACGGCATCATCGGTGATATGTGCGTGCACATGCTCGATATGGTGCGCTGGATGCTCGATTTGGGCTGGCCCAAACGCATCAGCTCGTCGGGCGGCATCTTGCTGGACAAAGACAGCAAAGCCAATATTACCGATACCCAGACGGCCACGTTCGATTTCGGTGATATCCCCGTGGTCTGGACGCATCGCACCTGGGGCAGCGCGCCTGATCCCGATTATCCCTGGGCCGCCTTTATCTATGGCGAGAATGGAACGCTCAAGGCCGACGTTCACAAGTATGAATTCATCCCCAGCGGTAAAGGCGAGAAGATCGGCGGCAAGGCCCTTTACGAATATGACAAGTATCCCGAGGATGAAACGGAGAAGGACCTGGAGCGCCACGTGGCCTCGGCCATGCGGTGGCACTGGAAGAACTTCCTGGGGATGGTCGAGACGCGAGGACGGCCGGTCTCCGATATTGAGCAGGGCTACATCACCGCCGCATCGTGTATCCTGGCGAATATCGCGTGCCAGCTCGGCCGGACGCTCGTCTGGAACCCGGAAAAAGCCCAGGTCGTGGGCGACGAAGAGGCGAACCGCCTGTTGCGTCGGCCATACCGCCAGCCCTGGAACCATCCCGATCCGCAGAACGTCTGAAGACACAGTTTGTAGTGTGCCCGTCAGGGCATTTCGGAAATAACGCCTTACGGCGTCACTACGAACGCATTTATATCCGGCAGGTTCCAGCCTTTTCGGTAGGTCCGCCGGATCATCGCATCGGCTTCGGGGGCGTTCTTCGCTTTCAAGGCAGCGGAGTCCCATTCGATTTTCTTGCCGAGACGCACGGCGAGATTGCCCAGCAGGACCATTTCGGTGAGCTGACCGGCGTAGTCGAAACTCGATAGCGGTTTGGGGCCTCCCTTGCATGCTTCGAGCCACTCTGTATCCTCGTTGGGCACGCGGCGAATTGTCTTGGGGACATCGGCAAACTTCTCGCTGCGGCCGCCGGGCGTGACGATCCAGTCGGTGGCGCTTCGCCTGAACAACATCATTCCTTCGTCGCCGACGAGAATCACGTCCCATTGCTTTGGGTCATTGCCAGTGGTTTCTGTTTTCTGTTTCTGCCGCGTTTTACCTTTTTTGTTGACGGCCGGTTCGACCACTTGCTTGCCCTCGGCCCCTTGCGTCGCCTTCTCGAACAAATCATACGGCGCGTTTTGCCTGCCGTCCTTGTTGCCGTCATACCAGACGTATTTCACCGCAGGCCCTTCGACCGCGGCCTTCGGGCCGACGGCGCTGCCGAGTTCCCCGCCGCCCACGGACTTTCTCGATGCGAAGCGATATGTGATGGTGGACCAGTCGGGCCCCGTTTCGCTCGTCTGGCCGCCTGATTCAGCCTCTACCGACAGCGGCGCGCCCAGATCGAGCGCCCAAAAGGCCATATCCATGATGTGACATGCCATGTCGCCCAGCGCGCCGGTGCCGAAGTCCCACCAGCCTCGCCAACTGAACGGGACGTAGCACTTGTTGTACTGACGTTGCGGTGCCGGGCCGAGCCACAGGTCCCAATCCAGGCCGGCGGGCTTGGGTTCGTTGGCGAGGCGCTGACGCTCGTCGATGGCCTTTTGCCCCTGCGGCCAAATCGGGCGGTTCGTCCATGCGTGCACTTCACGGACCGGTCCGATGATGCCCGCCCGCACCAGCTCGACCGCGCGACGGATAGGCTCGCCCGCGTGGGCCTGATTGCCCATCTGAGTTTGCACCTTGTAGTACCGGGCCGCCTGTGTCATCAATCTCGCCTCGTGAAGCGAGTGCGTCAGCGGCTTCTGGCAATACACGTGCTTGCCCAGGGACATGGCCATCAGCGATGCAATCGCGTGTGTATGGTCGGGTGTGCTCACCGTGACGGCATCGATCCCTTTTTCCTTTTCGAGCATAACGCGAAAGTCTTTGTAGCGTTTGGCATTCGGAAATTCCGCGAACGTCTTGCCCGCTCGAGCTTCGTCCACGTCGCAAAGCGCCAGGAAGGTGCCGCCGGCCTGGGTCAGGTTCTGCACTTCCCCGGCTCCCTTGCCACCCACACCGACCCCCGCCAGGTAGAAGCGGTCGTTAGCGCCCCAGACACGCGAGGGAATGATTGTGAATGCAAAAGAAGATGCGGCGGCCGCCACAAACTCACGACGGGTGATTCTATGATTACGCATGGTCTATCCTTTCTTTTTCTCATCAGGCAGAGTAATTCGCAGGTCAAAGGGTTCATATCGTATCGAGTCGAGGACTTGAACCTCGCTGACGGTCATGGTGCGCTGAGGCACGATTCTGAATCGCACAAACCTCGCCTGCACGGGTTCTTTCGGTATCAGCTCGTACGTGAAACCCGTGGCGGTTTCATCGTCGGGCATCATGTGGTTGATCGGGATGTCCTTGTGTCGCAGGTTCAGGTTGAAAAATCCCTGGCTCACAAAGTCGCGGTTGTCCCGGGACGTTTGCACTTCGACGGTATCCCTGACCTGGCCCTTGAGGGCGTCCCACCAGGGCCAGCCGGCGCTGAGATGGATTCTGAACGCGCCGCACAGTTGCTCGGCTCCGAGGTCCAAGTCGATCACCGGGTCATTCCCTTTGTCCCAGCACAATGCATGCCCAGGGCCGATTCCGCCTGCGTAGGGAGGTCCGCTGAGTCCGTCGGTCAGCTTCCTGCCGTCCGGGTCCCCTGCGCCCCATTGGTTTTTTGACGGGATGGAAACGGAGTATTTTGCGCCTTCAGCCAGATTCCGGCCGTACGTTACCCATCTCGGTACGAACTCTGGACCCATCGTTTCTTTGCCGTCAGAGTACCCGTATTTCACATTTTCAGCCGCCCCTTCGAGGTTGAGGGTCAGTGCGTTGACCACCGGATGGTCGGCGCCTCCGACGTGAATCTGGTAGGTGAAAGGCACGCTCGTAACAAGCTGCGTGTGGCTGCGCTCCACGAGGGAATAGTCCGGCTGGACCTCGCTCCAGTTGTACGTCACCTCCAGAGGGTGAAAACTTGTATCCGCCGGCTGGTATTTCGCCTCCATCCGAACGCTGTAAAGACTGCACGCGCCTTTCCCGGCGGCGGAGCTGCTGAGCAGGTATTTGAAAAGGACAGATCGGCAGCCCGCGGGGACATCGGCGACCGTTTCGTAGCGGATAACGTCCCAGGGCGGATCGGTTTTTGTCAGGGAATAGCTCGCATGCCAAGTCTTCCCGCCATCGAAGGAGTGCAGCAATTCTATGCGCGAGCGCGGCGCGCGGTTGTAAAAACGTCCGCCGTACGTCACCGACGTTGCGTCACCCGGCGTATCGATTTTGAAAACGACGTAGGCGTCTTCATTGGGTTTCGCTGCGTGCAGGACGCCCTGATAGCCCAGACGTTTGGGCTCCGAGGCGATATTCCTCTCGTCCACGACATAGGGCTTGTAGTTCTCGCCCTGAAGGTCGGGCCAGAGCACGACCGAGTCCGTCTGCTCGCCCAGCCCGACGTAAACCGTGTTCTCCCCCAGGAGCAGTTTCGGCTGTGTCTTGCTGTTGAGCATAGTGGTTGTTTTGAAGGCTATGCTATCGAGGCGGCTGTCGGACGGCTCTGCGGTGCCCATCAGGCTGACACGGACGAGGACCTCGTAGGCCCCGTTGACTTCGTCCATGAGCTCCAGGTCAGCATCACATTCGCCCGTACCGTCGTTGGTCCAAACGTCATTCCACGTCAAGCCGTTGGTTGTGCTCACCTCGATTCGGTTCAGGTCCGCCGATGTTTTTCGCGAGAACTTTGCCTCGATGTTCATCGACGTGATTACATTGGCCCCCTGTATCTTGAACACAGCATATCCTACTTCGCCGGCTTCGGTGGGCACAACGCCGCCGTTTTGAGCGGCCCGGCAGCCGTGCAGATCGCAGGCCGATGCCAGACCGTCGGCGGTCAGCGCTGGACGAAATTGCCATACCCCGTTTCCGCGTATTCTGTAACGCCGATTCGCTGCTTCGGGGTCTTTGCCTTTATTCGGGATGTAGAAGGAGCGCGCATCTCCGAGGCTGCGATAGTAGCGGGCATAGGTCTCATTGTCCCTCAGATTCAGTATGTACCGGTGCCCGCTGTCCCAGTTGAAGTAATAATAGCGATACTTCAAGCCGTTTGGGTTGAAACAGCGGTATTCCTGCGCCAAATCACGTGGGCAGTCGGCCCCGGTGAGGAAGCTTTTGATGCCGTTGGCATTCAGGCAGTGGTATTTGGCGATGTGGCCCGGCTCGGCGGCTCCGCCCGACAGTGAACACGCCCCGCTTGCACCGATGTCCTCTACGCCGGCAATCGTCACGCCGTCGCAAAGCGTATAGAGCGCCGACATGCTGTTATCGTACATGTGCCATCGGCCTTCGTACTGCACCTCCGGGACGGTGTGCAGCGAGATGTCCCAGAATTTGACCGGGTAGCCCATCGCGTTCCAGATCGAGCAGTTGATTCCGGCAATCGTGCTGCACATCGTATATCCGTAGTCGTTGAACTGCCGGATCGGGTCGGTGCATTCGACGCCGTGGACGATCATAGGGCTGGTTTGCCGCCGTGCAATGTGATTCCAGTAGAACAGCGCCCAGCACTTTTCACTGTCTTTTTCCCATCCGCTTGTGATGCTGCGGATCAGGCTCTCCATGTCATAGTAATCGGGGGATGCGTCGGTAACAACTTTCACATTGTACGTGCTCGCCAAAGCCCCTGAATTGAGTGAGGCCATCCCAAGGCAAACGGCGACAATCAAAGAACGGGCTGTATGAAAATCTCTTTTCATAAGGTAATGACCTTGTTTGTACAGTATGTAGTATTCTCTAAGGCTCATGATGTCCGACGAAGGGTGTGTCTGTATAGGGATAGGAAGGTGTATCCGTCCAGAGGTATCGATTTTTCTCGCGGTGGTCCTCGACGCTCCATTCCGGTCCTTCCGCAACGATTTCCTTGTGAATCGCGATAAGTTTTTCCTTCATCTGTTCAAATCGCTCGGGCTCATCTTGCCAGAAGTCACGTGTTTCCGTCGGGTCTTGCTTGAGATTGACCAACTGCCATCGAATAAACTTCGGATTTCGAATAAAGTCAATAATTTCCGTTCCGTCCGGAACCGGCCCCGTGCCGGCAAGAATTTTCCAGTCGCCTTCGCGCAGGGCATAAGAGTATCCGCCCCGCCCGAACCACATTGCCCAAAACAGCGGGCGCTGCCGCTCGATGGGTTTGTTCTCGAGGGCCGGCAGGAAGTTGCCGCCGTCAATAACACGGTCTGTGGGAATCCTCGCACCGGTGACCGCGCAGACGGTCGCAAGGACATCCGTGCCGTTGACAGGTTCGTTAACGACGGTCCCGGCCTTCGTGCGTCCCGGCCACTGAAGCAGCCCCGGCACGCGGATACCGCCCTCGTGCAGATGCCCCTTCGCTCCACGAAGATTACCCGGCGAGCCGAACGAGTATTGCGCACGATGCTCCGGCCCGTTGTCACTGGTGAAAAAAATGAACGTATTGTCACGAAGGTTGTTCCGCTCCAGGTAAGTCAGCAGGTTTCCAAAGGCATCGTCGAGCTGGGCCAGGGCGCCGTAGTACACCCGCGGATCCCCACCGCGAGAATTCTTTGTGTACTTCGGGACATAGCCGTAGGGCATCTCTGCCGCCGCCCTGCGGGCCTCGTTGGCGGGGAACTTCTGGCGGTATTCTTCGGGAGCCCAGAGCGCCACGTCTTCGTGGGTCTCGTGCGGGGCAAGATAAGCAAAGAACGGATGCGTCTTATCGCGGCGATTGTCCAGCCATTGAGCAAAGGCCCGGACCAGATGAGTCGCCGAGCCGGCGCTGCCCTGGGCAGAGACAGTCCGGTCGAAGCCGTGTTTCAAAGGAGCGTCGCTACCTTCCTTTCCGACGTGGCTCAGGTGCCATTTGCCCGCGTGGAAGGTATCGTACCCGACGCGCTTAACCAACTCAGCGATCGTGATTTCCGATTCCCGCAGCGTCCGTTCCGTGGCCGCCCCCATGATATCGTACATGCCAGCCCGGTAAGGCATGCGGCCCGTCAGCAGTCCGGCCCGCGCGGGAGAGCAGTTCGGGGAGGCGGCGTAGCAGTGGGTGAATTTCAGTCCTTCTCGGGCAAATCTGTCAAGGTTGGGTGTCTTTGTGAAGGGATTGCCGTAGCAGCCGAGGTCCCCGTAACCAAGGTCGTCCGTGAGTATAACGATGACGTTCGGCCTGGCCCTTTCGCCTCCGGGTTCTGCGCCGTGGGCCAAACTCGTCCACACCGAAGCTGCGGCCCCGACGCCCAACAACTTCAAGAACTGCCTTCGTCTTATCTTTCGCTGGTATCTTCCCGGCATAGTACGACCTCCTCATCCTGTCTAAAACACCACTGAACTTCAACTCAGGGCTGAGCGACACAGTCATAGAATAGCATACTATAATTTCCTTCCATATTCATCAATCACCGGCCGGCTGATTTTTCGCTGATTGCACATTGGAAGTATTTCTCACGCAGCGAAAGCCATAGATGTCGTATCCGAAGCAGACGTCGGCGTAGCCCGGATTCTCGTTGTAACGATAGGCGCTGCGGCACGTTTCGTCGCTGAACTTCCAGGCCCCGCCCCTCACGACTTTGGTATCCCCGGCCTTCGGTCCTGTCGGGTTCTCTTTGGGGCTTTGCTGATAGTAATCCACCTGGTAGAAGTCGTTGCACCATTCCCAGACGTTGCCGTGCATGTCGTATAAACCCCAGGCATTAGGCGGTTTCTGACCCGCGGGCTGGGGTTTTCCTCCGGAGTTTTTTTCAAACCAGGCATAATCCTTGAGCTTTGAGGGTTCATTGCCAAAGAAATACGCCGTCGTGCTTCCCGCCCGGCAGGCATATTCCCATTCCGCCTCCGTCGGCAGCCTGTAGCCGTTCGCCTGGAAATTACATTCCCACGTCTGCAAATCGTAGCAAGGTTCAAGCCCTTCCGATTTGGAGCGGGCGTTACAGTATCTGGCCGCATCGGACCATCGCATTTGCTCGACGGGATTTGTGGCTCCCTTCCAGCGGGAAGGATTCTCTCCGACCACTTTCTCGTACTGCTCCTGAGTTACCAGGTTCTTGTCCATGTAGAAAGCGCTTATGGCAACTTCATGCGGCGCTGCATCGATTTGCGTCTGGTCCCCCATGACAAAGCGGCCGGCCGAGATAAGAACCATCTCTGTGCCGGATTCGGTCTTCGATTCTGCCGGCGCGGCGTTGGGGGCCTTTGCGGCGTCGGCCGGAGCCTTCCGCTTGCAGCCAGGAAACAATATCAACACGAGTGATAGGACTACGACATGATGCTTCATGATTCTACATCTCCTGTGTGCAATTCTGATATCGGCTTGATGGGCTCAATAATCCGGCCATATCTCATAGCCATCCGGGTTTCGCAGACACTGTTTGCAAAGATTTCTGATCTCATCGGCAACGGGAATCGCCTCGGGCCGGTCCACACAGCCGTAACCCGCCTGCTGAAACAGTTTTCTGGTTATGGTGTGGAACTTGCAGACAAGGGTGTCCTGCGTTCCACCCACGCGCCGCCACCTCATCTTGAGGTCATTATAGTGCGAGAGATTTCCGGGGTCTTTTTTCAGGGTAAGGGCTTTGGTCTCGCGTGCCAGCTCGTCGGCGTATGCCAGTGTCTTCATGTTTTCTTTTTGGCTGTCGTGTTCCTGAATTATCCCCTGCGTGATGGTTCTGGTCTGGTCTATGAACGTCTTGAGGTCGGGCCGGGCTTTGCCCGTCTTATCGAGATAATCCATCATCCTGCCGGCAAAGTCCTGGTACTCCTCGATCCTCTGTCTCTGTCGAGCGATGAAGTAAACCATATCGTCCACACCGCCG
>Ga0307380_10009587_pt1 | contig 12277 bp, 8 predicted proteins | sample UN3MG_FD_202239 | JGI IMG/M metagenome (GOLD analysis project Ga0307380, IMG submission 202239) | Soil microbial communities from Risofladan, Vaasa, Finland - UN-3 | ecosystem: Environmental > Terrestrial > Soil > Coastal area > Acid sulfate soil | place: Finland: Risofladan, Vaasa | collected... | reverse complement strand
TGATCCGGGGATAACGATTTCGCGCAGTTGGCCACCGATCGCCGAACGCATTCAGCGGCGGACCGCGTGAGAATGGTCGAATTCCTCGGGATTCAGCACGCTATCAGTGCTACCTACAAATGGCTGGATCTGAGACTTATGAAGAACCAAACGGTCTCTTGGAGTGCGGCGACATGTCGCCGCTTTTTGAGGGGCCGGGAAACGTAGCGAGAAGGGCTTCGGGTGAACTCTCGCATCGCTCGCCCGTCGCAGAAACGCGCAAGAAAGCGGCGACGAGTCGCCGCACTCCAGAGAAACCATCCTCATCGAGGCAACGAAATGCACCGAGACGAACAGGCGCCCCCGGCTCACGGCAGTCTCCAGAGTCTCGACCTCTACCGCCTGGCCAAGTCGCTCATCCCCGGCGGCACGCAGCTCCTGAGCAAACGGCCGGAGATGTTCGCGCCCGAGCAGTGGCCCGCCTACTACCGCGAAGCCCGCGGCTGCGAGATCGTCGACCTGGACGGCCGGCCGTGGATCGACATGTCGATCATGGGCGTGGGGGCGTGCCTGCTGGGCTATGCCGACGAGGACGTCACCGCCGCCGTGATCCGGCGGATCCAGGCCGGCTCGATGTCGACCCTCAACAACCCCGAAGAGGTCGAGTTGGCCCAACTGCTCATCAAGCTGCACCCCTGGGCCGAGCAAGTCCGCTACGCCCGAACCGGCGGCGAGGCCATGGCGGTCGCCGTGCGGATCGCCCGGGCGCGATCGCGGCGCGATTGCGTCGCCTTCTGCGGCTACCACGGCTGGCACGATTGGTACCTGGCGGCCAATCGCGCGGCCGAGGGCGAGGCCGACCGCTTGAAAGGCCACCTGCTTCCCGGGCTGGACCCGGGCGGCGTGCCGTCGAAGCTGGCCGGAACCGCGCTCCCCTTCGCGTACAACGATCTCGATGGGCTGGCGGCGATCGTCCGCGAGCACCCGCGCGAGCTGGCGGCCGTGGTGATGGAACCCACGCGGCGCGTCGACCCGGATCGCGGCTTCCTCGAAGGCGTGCGCGAGCTGTGCGATCGTGCGGGCGCGGTGCTGGTGTTCGACGAGATCACGGCCGGATGGCGGCTTGCCCTGGGCGGGGCCCACCTCCGCTACGGCGTCGAGCCCGACGTGGCCGTCTTCGCCAAGGCGATCGGCAACGGGCACCCGATGGCCGCCATCATCGGGCGGGCCGACGTGATGCGGGCCGCTCAGGAGTCGTTCATCTCCAGCACCTACTGGACCGAGGGCGTGGGACCGACCGCCGCGCTGGCCACCATCCGCAAGATGGAGCGCGTCGACGTGCCGGGCCACGTTGCCGCCATGGGCAACCGGTTCCGCGACGGCCTGGGCGAGGTCGCCCGACGGCACGGCGTCGCGCTGAAGCTCGCCGGCCACCCGGCGATCACGACCTTCGCCTTCGACCACGCCGACCCGTTGGCCCTCGGGACGCTCCTGACTGTGCGGATGCTCGATCGGGGCATCCTGGCCGGGAGCGGGTTCTACGCCACGCTGGCCCACCGCGACGAGCACATCGACGCCTACCTGGCCGCGGCCGACGCGATCTTCCCCGAGCTGGCCGACGCCGTCCGCCAGGGCGACGCCGCCGCGCGGATCGGCGGGCCCGTGCGCCACAGCGGCTTTCAGCGGTTGGCGTAGGGCAATTTCGTTGCTTGCGGCGGCCGACCGTACGATAATCATCCTTGCTGCCCGATGTGATCCATCCTCGCCGTCACCCATGAAGAGGAGCCGAGATATGGTCCGCCAACCGCTTCTGATTTCCCTCCTCGCAGCGGTGTCCGTACTGGCTCTTTGTCTGGGCGGCACCGCCTCGGCCGTCGAGCTCTACTGCGCCACCGACGGCAACGACGCCTGGTCCGGCAGGCTCGCCGCGCCGAACGCCGACCGAACCGACGGCCCCTTCGCCACGCTCCCGCGAGCCCGAGACGCGGTCCGGGAACTGAAGCAAGCCGGGCTCGAGGAGCCGGTCACCGTGTTCGTGCGCAGCGGCAGCTACCGGCTCAGCGAGCCGCTCGTGTTCACGCCGGACGACTCGGGCACCGAAGCGTGTCCGATCGCCTACGCCGCCCATCCGAACGAAGCGCCGATCATCAGCGGCGGGCGCCCGATCTCCGGCTGGAAGAAGCCGGCCGAAGGGAACGTCTGGACGGCCGAGGTCCCCGAGGTCGCCTCGGGCGGCTGGTACTTCCACCAGCTCTTCGTCGACGGCCAGCGGCGGGTCCGCGCCCGGATGCCGAACGAAGGCTACCTGATCAACGAAGGCCCCATCGAGCCGCTGGTCGATCGGCAGAAGGCTCACCAGGATCCCTCGTCCAAGATGGGCTTCCGCTTCAAGCCGGGCGACATGCGCCGGTGGACGAACCTGGAGGACGTGAACGTGCTCCAGTTCCACTCCTGGACCGTGTCGGTCCATTGGATCAAGGAGCTCGACGAGGAGAACCACGTCGTCCGCTTCACCGCCCCGGCCAACTGGCCCACCGGCTACTGGACGAAGAACGAGCGCTACTACCTGGAGAACTTCCCCGAAGCCCTCGACGCCCCGGGCGAGTGGTATCTGGATCGCAAGAAGGGCGTGCTGAGCTACTGGCCCATGCCGGGGGAAGACATGACCAAGGTCGAAGTGATCGCGCCCGTGCTTCGCCATCTCGTTCGGTTGGAGGGCGTGCCGGAGGAAGGCAAGCCGGTCGAGCGGGTCAGCTTCCGGGGGCTCTCCTTCCAGCACACCGACTGGCTGATCGCCGACAAGGGGCCCGCCGACGGCCAGGCCGCCCACTTCCTCGAGGCCGCGATCCTCGCCCGCGGTGCCCGGCATTGCGGGTTCGAATGGTGCGAAATCGCCCACGTGGGGGAATACGCCCTCTGGCTTCGCGCCGGCTCGACCGACAACCGCGTGTTCCACTGTCACCTGCACGACCTGGCCGGCGGGGGCGTGAAGATCGGCGAGACGGCCGACCCTCCTTCTGAGGCGCTCGCCGCCGGGCGAAACGTCGTCGACAACTGCTTCATCCACGACACCGGCCACATGTTCCACGCCGCGGTGGGCGTGTGGATCGGGCGGTCCAGCTACAACACGGTCACCCACAACGAAATCTGCGACCTGGACTACACCGGCGTCTCCGTCGGGTGGAGCTGGGGCTACGCGCCCAGCTCGGCCAATCACAACGTGGTGGAGTACAACCACATCCACGACGTCGGGCGCGCCGTGCTGGGCGACATGGGCGGAATCTACACGCTGGGCATCTCCCCCGGCACCCGCCTTTGCCACAACGTGATCCACGACGTCTACTCGCCCGGCATCGGCGGCGGGGCCGGCATCTATCCCGACGAAGGAAGCACCGAACTCTTGATCGAGAATAACCTCGTCTACCACATGGAGCGCGGCTGCTTCTCGCAGCACTACGGCAAGGAAAACACGGTCCGCAACAACATCTTCGCCCTCTCCCGCACCGGCGAGGTCGCCCGATATCGAGAGGAAGATCACCTCTCGTTCACGTTCGAGCGGAACGTCGTCTACTCGACCAGCGGGTACTTTCTGATCGGCAACTGGGGCAACGGCAACTACCGCATCCAGGGCAACCTCTACTGCGACACGTCGACCGCCGACCCCGACTTCGGCGACCTGGGCTTCGACGAGTGGCAAGCCCTCGGCCGTGACGAGGGCTCGCAGATCGCCGATCCCCTGTTCGTCGACGCCGCCGCCCTCGACTTCCGGCTCAAGCCCGAATCGCCCGCCTTGAAGATGGGCTTCGAGCCGTTCGACACCGGCGAGGTCGGGCTCTACGGCGAGCCGGAATGGGTGGAGCTGCCCAAAGAGATCGTCCGCAAGCCGCTCGATCTGCCGCCGGTGGCACACCGCGGGCCGCAGCCGATCGACGAAGGCTTCGAGCAAACGCCCCTGGGCGAGCCGGCCGCGATGGCCACCACGTCCGGGGAAGGGCAGGGGGGCTCGATCCGCGTGACCGACGAGACGGCCGCCGGCGGCAAGCGATCCCTCAAGCTCACCGACGCGCCGGGGCTCGAGTACACCTGGCAGCCCCACCTCTACTACCATCCGCAGTTCCGCCGCGGCACGGCCCGGTTGACCTACGCGGTCCGGCTCGAGCCGGGCGCGATCCTCGTCAACGAGTGGCGCGACACGGCCCAGCCGTATCGCGTCGGCCCGTCGATCCAGATCGATGCCGACGGGCAGCTCACGGCCAATCGCATGCCGCTCGTGAAGGTGCCCCTCGGAGAGTGGATCCGCATCGAGATCCGCGCCCCGCTGGGCAAAGAGGCCACGGGCACGTATCAGCTCACCGTCACCGCGCCCGGCCAAGAACCCAAGAAGTTTGAAGGGCTGGCCGTGGGCAACCCCGACTGGCGCTCGCTCCGCTGGCTCGGGTTCATCGGCGTGGCGGACGCGAAGACGGCGATCTACTTGGACGACGTGAAGCTCGAACAGCTCCCGTAGGAATCCGCCGGATGCCGGGAACAGCTCGGTGGAAAGCCCCTCTGCGACGTGTCCCACTCGTCTCCGACTCGACAGGGGGCAGAAGAACCCCCGTACGGGGGGTTGAATCCGCAGTCCCGCCCGCCTACAAGCGATAGGTAGATTGCCGTCTGATGGACCAGCGGCGGAAGTCCGGTTATGTCACGATTCTTGTTTCGACCCCATTGACGTGAAGGAGACAAGCCGTGAACAAGCTGTTGGGTGTAGCTGTCGTCGTTGCGGTTCTTGCGTTGGCCGATGGTCCATGCCGGGCGGCCGGCTGCGGGCCGTGTGCTCCGCCTTGCTGCCAGTGCCGCACCGTGATGAAGACCTGCCGGGAAGTCGTCTACGAGCCCCAGCAGGTCACCTGCTACCGCACGTGTTACGAGGCGGTGACCGAACAGAAGACGGTCACCCGCACGAAGTACGTGCCCGAGACGCATTACCGTGAATGCGAGTTCACGGTCTGCAAGCCGGTCTGGGAGAAAGGGACGCGCACGGTCACTTACCAGGTCTCGAAGCCGGTCTACGAGACACGCGAGCGCGAGGTCCAGTACACCGTCTGCCGGGCGGTCTACGAGAAGAAGGAGCGCGAGTGCCGCGAGACCGTGTGCAAGCCCGTCAAGTATACCCAGACGGTGAAGGTGTGCGGCGGTCATTGGGAGACCCGAGAAGTCGAAGCGTGCAAGCCGTCGACGTGCGCTCCGGCGACTTGCGTCCCGGCGACTTGTGCCCCCGCCACCTGTGCGCCGGTCCAGACTTGCCGGGTGTGGGTGCCCGAGGTCACGGAACGGGAGGTCGAGTGCGTCAAGTACGTGCCCGAGACGGTCGTGAAGAAGGTTCCGTACACCGAGTGCCGTCTCGTCCCGGAGACCAAGACGAAGACCTGCACCTACCAGGTGTGCCACATGGAGACGGAGACGGTCACCAAGGAAGTTCCCTATAGCTCCTGCCGGATGGTGCCCGAGACGCGCGTGGCCAAGGTGCCGTACACGGTGTGCAAGCCGGTGACCTACCAGCAGACGGTCCCGTGTGTGCGTTACGTGCCCAAGCAGGTCCCGTGCACGGTGACGCGCTACGTGCCGAAGGTGGTGTGCAAGCAAGTCCCGGTCAAGGTCCGCTGTGCGACAAGCTGCTGCTGCCATTGAGCGTGTGGGGAAGCGACCGCGCCCCTGTTTCGCTCTTGCCCGTGATTGCCCCCGGACGGGATCATCCGTTCGGAGGGCGGTCACTGTTCCACCGCGAAGCGGACCCGGATCTCGAGTCGGGGCACGTCGGGATGGTCCGTTTCAAGAACGATTCGCCCGGGCGCGCCCTCTCCCGATCCAAGGTGCGCCTCCGGCGGCGTCCCCGGCGGAATCCGGACGGTCAGCCGGGTCTGGCTGACCGCGCTCGACTCGGAGTAGGTGGTTTCAGCCAGATCCACCGCGAGGAGCTCCGGAACGATCGCCACCGCCTTCAGCTTCACCTGCTTGGCGTGCGGCCCCCGGGCGACGACCATCAGGGTCCGCTCGGCACCCCGGTCGCGCTTCACCCTCCCGAACGAGAGCACGCCGGTTTGGGCGCTCCAACCCCAGCCGACGATCGAGACGTCGCTCGCCACCACGCCCTCGATGGGCAGCTCGACCGTGGGCACTGACTCCACGTTCGTCTTGAGCACGATCCGCTGTCGAAACGCCCCCCGCGGCATGCCGGGCTTCACGGTGATCCGCAACAGGTAGCCGCCGCGAGCTTCCGTCTCCTTGCGGGCCTGCTCGGCCGGAATGCGCTCCCAGGCGACCTCGAAGTGCTCGGCAGTGAGCGGATCGGCGCACTCGTAGCCGACGATCGCCAGCGGCTCGTCCAGGTAGTTGTAGACGCGGACTTCCGCCATCGCCGGCCGGCCCTCCGCCACGCGGCTCAGACGCAGCATCGACGGCACGACCCCCACCGGGCCCTTGAACCGTCCGGCCACGCGCAGCGTCACTTCCCGGCGGTCGGGATCGTTCGTGCGGATCGTGGCCGTCTGGCGGAACGGGCCCACGTAGAGCTTCGACGTCCACTCGAGCGTCACGTCGGCCGACTCGCCGGGCGCAATCGGCCCCTCGGGCAGCCGGACCGCGCAGGCGCAGGTGCAACACCCGCAGGTCGACCGTCCGCGCTCGAGCACCAGCGGCCCGTCGCCCGCGTTGGAAAAGACGAACGCGTGGCGCCCCGTCACGCCCACGTCGATCCCGCCGAAGTCGTGCTCTTCCTGCTCGATGACGACCCTCGGCGCCGACTGCTCGGTGATCGGAGCGCCTCGCCCCACCACCGCCCGCCCCCCCACAGCGCCCAGAGCACCGACCCCAATCACCAAAAATGTCAAAACGCCGCCCTTCATCCGTAACGACTCACCCAAAAAAGCGTGCCCCTCATCCCTCACCCCTCAACCCTCAACCCTCAACCCTCACCCACTACTCGTCCCCCACCACCTCAAACCCCGTCAGCGCCGCAAACTCCTTGAGCTTCGGCCTCAGGTCGCCGTAGAACGCCACCTGGTGACAGCCCCAGCTTCCCCACCAGTTTCGGAACGCGCCCCCCTGCGGGTCCGAAGGGAGCAGGTAGCAGCGCGTCGGGTGCTCGATGCGGACCACGGTCTTGTTGCGGCAGATGCGGTTGTCGAAGTCGTCGAACACCAGGTTGCCGTCGAGCACCGTGGCGGCAAAGGCCGAGACCTTCCTGCGGTAGACGTCGAACTTCACGACGGTGGCCGTCTCGTCGGCCGGCCAGCGCACGGTGGTCGCCGTGGGGACGTCTTCCGGGCCGAACCACTTCTTGTTGCTGTGGATGTGGTCGCGGATCAGATACGGGACGCGATCGTTCCCGTGCGGATTGATCGCCGCTCCGCAATGGCCGAGCACGATCACGTTCTCGGGCCGGTCGGCGATGGGCGGAAACGCCCAGTCGTTGAGCACGTCGCCCACGAACCCCGGCCGGCCGTCGGTCAGGCAACCGCCGATCACCTGCGTCACCAGGCAATCGACGTGGCTCTGGCAGCAGCAGGGGACGTGCTCCTTGGCGAGCTCCAGGATCGCCAGCGGCGTCCAGGCCTTCACCTTCTGGTCGGAGAGCGTGAGCGTGGCGCTGTCGTAGGTGATCGCCGCGGCGTCGTACTTCTTCAATAGCGCCTTGAACGCGAAGTACAGGTAGGCCGGACGGACGACGTCGCTCCGCTTGACGTTTTTCATCTCCGTGGCCTCGCGGATCCACGTATCGGCGAGCCGCTCGGCGTCTTCGTCGGCCACCTTGGCCATCTCGGCCAAAAGCTCGTCGGAGCGGACCAGGATCAGCTTGACGCCCAGGTACTCCTCGAGCCGCGGCCGATACTCTCGATCGTACTCCTTGACCGGCGAATCGCCCCACACGCCGGCCATCCCCTCCTGGTCGATGGCGTTGATCTTGTCGTAGTCCTGGATGCTGACGATCCGCGTCGTCTTGAGCCGCTCGACGACCTGCCGGGCATTGGCCCCCTCGGGTGACTCGCCTCGTGACGCCGCCGGACCCGCCGCACTCGCCACCATGACCACGCCGGCCACAACCATCCAATACGCCCGTCTCCCATGCATGATTCGCCTCCCGCGTGACACCTTGGCTTCAGCTACTTCCGGGCCCATTATAGCAAGCCCGCGACACGCCGAAAACGAAATTACCCACGAATCGGCCCCCTCGTTGCGGTCACCGGCCGGCCGCGATACACTGGCACGCGTGCCGTGGGCACGTGCTTCGAGGGACCGGCGCGGCGGCGCGCAGACGCGAGCTGGCGCGCTGTTGTGACACGGGCCGCCGAACCAACGCTCTGATCCAGGAGGCTACGATGCCGGACGATCGCATGAGTCGAAGGCAGTTTGCCTGGCTGTCGGCCGCGGGGATCGCCGGCGGGGCGTTAACGCTTCACGGTTCGGCGCGTGCCGCCGCGGCCGCGGACGACTGGGACCCCGAGCGACCGCCCGTGGTCACCGGAAAGCCGCTCAAGGTCCAGCCGGTTCTCATGCACGCGACATTCGATCGGCGGGAGCACGCTTCGTGGCGATCGTGGGGGCGGATTAACACGCCCGAGGCCGCCGCGGAGGAGATGGGCCGAATCGACCGGGAGCTAAAAGCGCTCCCCGCCGGGGCCGGGTTCCCCCTGGAGGTGCTCCCGCTGGTGAAGGTCATTTCGGTCGAAGAGGCGGCCAAGGTGCACCAGGCCGACTACGACGCCGTGCTGGTCTATCCGGCGACCGGGTCGGGCACGCTGCTCAAGGCGTGCTTCGCCGCGAAACCGGAAAAGGACACGCTCGTCTTCGTCCGCCACCGGTCCGGGCCGGTCTACTACTGGTACGAAGCCCTCAGCACGCGGTACCTCAAGAAGGAGACCGACGAAGAGGTCCGCCAGAACGGCTCCCGAAACCACGGCGGCCCGACCGTCCATGACGCGGTCGTGGACGACTATGGGGAAGTCCTCTGGCGGCTTCGGGCCCTCTATGGGCTCAAGAACTTCATCGGCCAGCGGATCGTCGCCCTGGGCGGGGCAGGGGGGAAGTACGATCCCCAGGCGCCCGCCGTCGCCCGGGAAAAGTACGAGCTACAGATCATCGACACGAGCTACGACGACCTCATCGAGCGGTTCAACCGCGCCGCAAGCGACCCTGATCTCGTCGCCCGGGCCGAGAAGCGCACGGAAGCGTATCTCGCCCTGCCGAACACGAAGCTGGCCACCGAGAAGCGCTACATCGTCAACGCCTTCGTCCTCTACGACATCTTCAAAGCGTGGATGCGGGAGCACAACGCGCCGGCGTTCACCATCGGCGGCTGCATGGGCCGCGTGCTCCCCATCGCCGACACGACCCCCTGCATGCCCCTGAGCTGGCTCAACGACGAGGGCCTGCTCGCCTTCTGCGAGTCGGATTTCGTGATCGTCCCCTGCGGGATCTTCCTGCACTACATCGCGGGCAAGCCGGTCTTCATGCACAACTCCACGTTCCCCCACAAGGGGATCGTCACCTGTGCCCACTGCAGTGCCCCGCGGCGCATGGACGGCACGAAGTACGAGCCGGCCAGGATCATGACCCACTACGAGTCCGACGCGGGGGCCGCGCCCAAGGTCGACATGACCATTGGGCAAGAGGTCACCTTCATCGACCCCGAGTACGCCACCGGCCGCTGGGTCGGCATGAAGGGCATCATCCGCCGTAACCCCTTCCACGAAATCTGCCGCACCCAGCAGGACGTCGAAATCCAAGGCGACTGGCAGAAGCTCCTCGACGAAGTCCGCGACTCCCACTGGATGATGGTCTACGGCGACCACCTCCAGAAAATCGGCTACGCGGCCCGCAAGATCGGCATCGATTGGGTGAATATCTCGGAGACGGCCTGAAAGGGACGCGCACGCGTCAAGGCTTGCCGAGCATCAAGCGAGTGGAGGAAGAAGTAGGGTGCGCGAAACGCACCAATACAGGATCAACCACCGGTTATGGTGCGTTTCACTCGCCCTACTTCGCTTCAGCCCGAAGAGCGGTTGTTTCCGTTCCGGGCTTGATCCAGGAGGGCCTCGGCTCTCAACATCGCGTGCAGGCTTTCCCGCAGCGTTTCCATGTCGAAGCGGCCCGTCTCGCCGGCAAGCAGGCAGAAGGCCGTCTCGACCAGCTCGTGCCATGCATCCCCCAATATCCCGCTTCTCCCGCCGATGCCGACACCGTACCGCCCCCAGTGCCAGTCAGCATAGGCGGCGAGACTCTCCAGAAGCCCGCGTATTGCCGGCTCGGGCGAGTCGGCCTGCGGGCGGTTCCATGCGTCGACGTGCCGCTGTTCGGCGGGGCCGTCACGATGCCCGTTGATCCTGTCGAGCGTCTCCAGGAGTCCCCCCGGCCGGCGTCGACCGTCGATCCTCCCGGGCTCTCCGGCCTGAGTTTGATCCGCGTGCATGCTCAGCTTCGGCCTCGCGCTCTTCGCCTCCAGCGCCCAACGAGGCCGAGAGCCCCAAGGCTGGCCCAGATGGCTAAGCTGGCGGGTTCCGGAATTGCGTTGGCCCCCGGCGCGCTTATCCACACCTCATAGTCATCGTCTGGATCCGTGTTGTCATAGAATAGCACGTCGTCTGGACTGAAGAACAGATAGGCGGCGTTTACAGGGATCGTCATACTCAACGGCGTTGTTGGCACCAAGAAATCCTGGGGAATGTCCGTGAGCTTCAATCCGTTGAAGGTGGGTGGCGTCGTGTGGTCGTCACCGAAATCGATAGCGCCGGGTATCCGGTCTTGGTAGCTCGCATCCAAAAACTCAGCGGTGCTGCTGAAGACGGCGACGACGTCCGTGAAGACGTCTTGATATTCGGTGCCCCTTCTGTAATCCCCTTTACTCTGCATCGTGACCGTGTCGCCTTCGGTCAAGCCGAGATCAGCCAGAGTAATCCGGTTGAACGCGGGGCTCAAGGCGCCGTCGTTTACCGTTCGGAGATACGTCGAGTTGGGATTCAATTCGACGACTATCACGGAAGCATGAGCACCCGTCAGTGCGCCCAGAAAGGCAAACACCAGGAAGCTTTCCACAAGGCCTCGTCTACCACACATAGCCACCTCCCAGGTCATCGCGTACGGGGACTGTCACGCTGCATTTGCCAGTAGAGATCTCGTCCGAGTCGCGCCCCGACTCGCTTCGGGTAGGGCACGGTTTGTCGTGAGAACGTCGGATATGCCGCTTTGGCTTTGCGTCGTATTGCTACGCTTTCCGGCCTGGCGGCCTTTTTCGCACCAAGCTACTTGTTCTTCCTGCGGTCGTGCGGGACCACGACCACGCAACTCCACTTGGTCAGACGGGTCGATCGCGCGGCCTCTTCGCGAGCAGAGGCAGCGCATTCCTGGTTGAGACAAAAATACCTATGTGCGCAAGTATGTAAGCTGCCCCTGTTGCATAGCGACAAAAGGCGTCCCCCACTCACACAAATCGCGACAAACGCTCGGAATTTTCCGCTGCGCTGCGGGTCAAGGCGCTTCGGGGTTTCCGGCGATGAGGGTGGGCTCCACCCAGAAGACGTGGCTGTTTCCTCTGACGGGGGGTACGGCCAGTTGCAGCCAGATCGATTGCCCGGCGAAGTCGCTCAGATCGACGATCGCTTCCTGCCACACCGTGCCACGGGCATTCCACGCGAAGAGGATCGGACCGAGTTCCCCGGAGGGGGTATCGAACGGGCGGACCCGGACACGCCAAGCGACCGGCTCGGCCAGTGGCTTATCTCCGGCCTGCCCGAATGGGTTGAAGAAGGCCATTGCCGCCCGCAGTTGCACCGGGGATTGCGGCGGCAGCCGGAGTGGGAACTCGACCAACGCGCCCCGCACGTCTCCGTCCACGACATCCCATGCGCGATAGCAGTACACGGAAACCGCGTCGTGGCGGGCGCCCTGCGGGTCGCGAACCTGCTCGACGAACGAGCGGGACGGCAATCCGGTCGCAAACGTCCAGGCTTGCTTCTCTGCGTCGTTCGTGAACACCACCAGTCGCCCGAGCGGCAGAAGCGGAATGCTGCCGCCTTTGGGAACGGGAAAGGGCGTCGTCGACGCATCCTCGCCGGCCGCGCGGCCTGTGTGTTCGACGGGAGTCGGCGCAGACGCCTTGGGCGATTCGACGCGAGGTGCTCGATCGCTTTTTTCGGCCGGCGCCGACGCGGGGACGGCGCCCTGGGCACGTGCGACACCACCAGAAGCACAAAGCCCGTAGGCCAGCAGCACGTAGCCGAGCAGGGGCATCTTCCGGGCGGTGACCCCACGGTTCGCGTCA
>Ga0307380_10009584_pt1 | contig 12278 bp, 11 predicted proteins | sample UN3MG_FD_202239 | JGI IMG/M metagenome (GOLD analysis project Ga0307380, IMG submission 202239) | Soil microbial communities from Risofladan, Vaasa, Finland - UN-3 | ecosystem: Environmental > Terrestrial > Soil > Coastal area > Acid sulfate soil | place: Finland: Risofladan, Vaasa | collected... | reverse complement strand
TTTATCCCCTATAAAATATCTACCCTTTTGTTTTCCGGTTTCAGGTTCAGTTTCTTTTGCAATAAACTGTCCCCAGCCCTCTTCGAGCCCTTCGAATATCTTTGCAAATTTTTTTACTTTATCGTTCATGTAACTCCCCAGTTAAAAACTGTGGGGGCAGGAGCCCCCACAACACAAACTAAAACGGTATATCGTCGTTAGATTTTGTTGAAGCAGTAGGTGCGGATGTTTCTTCTACTCCATCTGCAGCTCCGTGATCCACGGTCTTTTCGCCTTTTTTCATAGACAAATAGAAACCTTCAGCTTTTTTAAAGGTTTCAACATTATCGACCATTTTATCAGCTTCGATTTCCCAACGATTCCAAGCACCTTTTTTATTGCTTTCGTCTTTTGACTTAGCAGTGTAAATGAAACCATAAGACGGTAGAGGTCTGCCGTCAGGTAGTTTCTTCATCATTTGTTGGGACATCCAATTCTTAGATATCTTTCGATTAGATCCCTTCATGATCATCAGTGCTTCATACATTGGGTTATAATTATCGTCTAACACGATAACGAAATGAGAACGTGTGTCTTCCACGTAGTGACCATTATCTAACCAATCTTTTCCGCCATTAGGTTTTGTCTTAGTCATAATGTCAGATTCTTTTGGATAGATGTTTATTGGTGCACTTGGGCCTGTACCCATTTCTGCCCACTCAATATATTCTCGGTTGTAAAAACAAGGAATAACTTTAATACCTTTTTCGCCATCGAAGATTTCTTTCGTGACCGTATTAATAATATTTCCTGCTTGAGCACCTTCAATATATTTGCCTTTGCTCTTATTTAACTCGGGCGATGACGGTGATAAAACCTTTAAAAACGGTAGGGCTAAGTCTTCTGCGCCTGTTACGTTTTCAAATCCCGTGCCTGCATTTTTGCCAACAAGATCAGCGATCGCCACACTTGTTTCTTTTTTCTTTACTACTTGATTCATGTTTCTTTATCCTTTAGTTATTTTTGTTTGTTGCCCGATGAAAGCACCAAACTTGTCTAACGGTAGATCGTCCCGTCCTTTCTCAACGACTTGTTCGTTAACGAAAGCACGCAGTGTTGAGGGTTCTACCTTCTCCTCTTGTTTCGGCATTAGACCAAGCTTCTCTACTTCTTTTTTGAAGTCTTCTGCTTTTGCATCTTCTCCTCTGCCAAACGAAGCACTGATTATATTTTTAACCAGGTCTCCAAAACCATTATCCCTAAGCCATTGATAAACTACAGGTCTATCTTCTACCTTAGGCGTAACTCTTAATAAAGGCTTGATTTGAATTTTCTCGCCTGTTTTTAATTGTAAAGTCTGTAACCCCAATTCTTGCATTGCCTGAGGGATTAATTCATATGAAAGTTTTTCTTTCATATCAGTAAGTTCTTTTTTTAATTGATCAGCCTGATCGATTGCATTCTCAGTCTGAGATAGTTGCTCACATAATTTTGCAACGTCTTTTACCTCATTTAAATCTATTTCATTAGATAAGGTATGCGCTACATTAGCTAGAGCTGCTAATTGGTCTGTAGATATCGTCTCCGTCATCAAATTCTCCTTTCTGGTATAAGTCAATCTGCACAGGATAATACATCATTTCAGTTTTATCCCACTTGAGCAATTTATATTTACCTCTGTTTATATCTGACACAATCGAACAAGCTATTCCAATAGCTGCAGGATCTCCCATTAACAACAAATAATCTTCGTCTGTAAAATTTTTTAAGACTCTTTGCATTTGTTGTATTGTTGGCGCGGCAGATAAAACAATCTGTCTTCTAAACGGTAATACTAAAGTAAGCTCGCCAAATTGACTTGCGGATAGTATATTACGTTCTGGTCTTTCTTGTATTACGTATACTTTTGCCATTATTATTATCTTTCTTGAAATAAAAATAATATCGATTATATTATTGTCAAGAACTTTAATACAAAAAAATGAAATATAAATTTAAAACTAAGCCATACGAGCATCAAATAAAAGCATTAGAGCTATCCTGGAAACGTAAAGAATTTGCACTTTTTATGGAAATGGGAACGGGAAAATCTAAAGTTTTAATTGATACAATCGCTATGCAGTACGACAACGGGTTAATTGACTCTGCTGTTATTGTTGCGCCAAAAGGTGTTTATCGAAATTGGGAGAAAGAACAAATTCCCTTACACATGCCTGAGCATGTCGAGCATACTTGTTATGTTTGGTCTCCTAATCACACAAAGAAAAAACTAGAAGAGTTAGAAGAAGCTTTAGGTATATTAAATCAATTGAAAATTCTTATTGTCAATGTCGAAGCTTTTAGTACAGCCAAAGGTGTCAACTACGTTACGAAATTTTTAAATGCTAACAAAAGTTTACTAGCCGTTGATGAATCTACGACAATTAAAAATAGCACTGCAGCTCGTACAAAAAATATTATTAAAATATCTAAGTTAGCACGGGCCAGGAGAATACTAACAGGTTCCCCGGTTACAAAGAGTCCTTTGGATTTGTTTAGTCAGTGTCAGTTCTTAGATGATTATTTATTAGAACAAGATAGTTATTATGCTTTTCAAAATAGATACGCCATTGTTCAAGAGAGAACAGCAGCAGGCGGATCTCATAAGTATCGACATGTTATGGGTTATCAAAGACTAGAAGAGCTTGGAGAGATACTGAAACGATTCTCGTTCCGTGTTCTTAAAACCGAGTGTCTTGATTTACCAGATAAGGTTTATATGAAACGTGAAATAGAAATGACACCTGAGCAGAAGAAAGCGTATGACGAGATGAAACAGTTTGCAATGACAGAGATTGCTAATGAAACAATCACTGCTCAAAGTGCCGTTACTATTTTATTACGGTTACATCAAATTACTTGTGGTCACTTAAAAAAGAACGATCAAGTATTGCCTTTAAAAAATAATCGAGTCAATGAGATGCTTGATGTTATTGAAGAGATGGAAGGTAAAGTTTTAATCTGGGCAGTTTACCGTCATGACATTCAAGCGATTACAAAAATCTTAGCAGAGAAATATGGTCCTCAAAGTGTACGATCTTTTTACGGAGATACTTCTGATCAAGAAAGACAGGAAGCAATTGATTTATTTAAGGACGATAGTTCAGAGTTACGTTTCTTTGTTTCTAATCCTCGAACAGGGGGATATGGTTTAACTTTTGCTAATTGTAAGAATGTTATCTACTACAGTAACTCTTATGACTTAGAAGTTAGGTTGCAATCAGAAGATAGAACTCATAGAATAGGTCAAAAGAATACCTGTACTTACGTTGATTTAATCTGTGAGCAAACAGTTGATGAAAAGATTGTTCACAATCTAAAAAATAAAATAACAATGTCTAATAAGATATTGGGAGAGGAATTAAAAAATTGGTTGGTTTAGTTAAAAAGTATGATTATATAAATCTCAAGAGGAAGGCTGTCGACGGATCTCGTCTTTACGAAACAACATCAGGCAATCTGCCATCAGTCACAACTATTCTTGGAACATCAAAGAATAAAGATGGCATCCAAAAATGGATTCAAAAAGTCGGTCAAGAAGAAGCTGATCGAGTAAAAATAGAAGCTTCTACAATTGGAACATATATGCATGAATATTTGGAAGGGTATTTAACGGGCGAAGGGTATGAAAACCAAACAGAGTATGGTCAAAAAGCTAAAACAATGGCTCAACAAATACAAGAGCAAGGTTTATGCAATGTGGATGAAGTATGGGGATGTGAGGTGGGTTTGTTCTACCCTCATCTTTACGCTGGAACTACTGATGTTGTTGGTGTTCATAACGGTGATGACGCTATCATAGACTTTAAACAAGCCAATAAACCCAAACAAAGAGAGTGGATTCAAGATTACTTGATGCAATTAGCAGCTTACGCTTTGGCTCATGATGTTATGTACGGCACTAGAATTAAAAAAGGTGTGGTTATGATGTGCACAAGAGATTTATTATATCAGGAATTTGTCTTAGAAGGGGAATCTTTTTTAAGAGCTCAGCAAGCCTGGTTACGCTTAGTGGGCGAGTATCATATTAAGAACAGCAATAACAATTAATAAATTTGTTTATTTGCAAGGAACCACTAAATCTAAAAACTTTTGCGATACACAAAATTCCTTTCATGTTTCGGTCATTGCTGTTCTTCCAAACAGAATATCATAGCTACTGTGCAAAATAAACATTAGTTTATTTAAAATTTGTGGATATTTTCCTTGACGAAAGGAAATAAAATTATGTTTAATTTAACGAAAAGATCCATGGATCACTTTTTAAACTTCTTCAAAACCAAAGAAGATAAAGACGAAGAAATTAAAGATTTCTGCCAAGCTGAATATAAAAACGATTGGTATGCGGCCTACATGACATTTAAGCAAGAAGGCCGATTCCCTAATTTTATTAGAAGAACGCTCTAAGCGTTTTCAACTAAAGAAGCAAGTTCTTTGCAGCGTATGGGGGTCTGATCATGCCAACGGCTGTCGATCATCTGCGCCGCAGCTTCTTTTTTGTTACCGTCCGATAATGCTTTCCAGAACTTACGAAATTTTGAAACACCTGTCTTTCCGAGTTGAAAAACCATTTCCACGATTACGTGCTCAATTATTTGGGGTAGTCTCGTATTACCTCTATACAGTTCTCCGATTAGCTGCTCTGCTCCTGCACAAGCTCTATTTAAATCTATTAAAAATAGGTCTTCTATATCATCTGCTGATATTTTAACCCCTGGTTTAAATCTTTCTTTTTCATGTGGTTGTACCAAATGCCCAATGGCAATCGTGGCCTTGCCTAGTGAGTCTAAGTAAACTTCGTCTCTACAGCCCTCATGGTCACGAATCCTGGCCTTCAGTTCATCAGTAATTTTAATTGTATTCATTTCTACGCTCCTATTCCCCAATGTTCTTGGTGTTCGTCTTTGTTATTTTTATTGGTAGTCTTTGAGAAGAACTTTTTCCATATTGGAAAGTTTCTCTTTAATAACAGCAATATCTGCTTGAATTTGTTCAATTTTGTCTGCTTTCTCTTCTACCGCATTAAGTCTTTGTGAGAACATACCCCAAGACATTCCGATTGTCACTAAAATTATTCCGATATAGATCAAATCTTTTAATTTTGTTGTATTCATCTTAATGCTCCCATGATCCCTGTTCCTCGAACACGGCCACCTTTATTAAAGATCATACTATATCCTAAACTAGCTTTGTTGTCACCAATAGTTCCAGACAGTGCCCCTGGTCCTATTTCTTTTTCATAGGTAAGAGTAGGATTAGATAAAATATCTTGAATTCCAAAATTACCATATTGTGTTTTACCTAAGTCTAGATTATAGAGCAATTTGTCAGTTCCTAGAGTATTAGATATTTGAACATTCTTTAATAAATTCATATAGTTTTGAGCAGCATCCCCTGCATCAGCATATAAATACTGATCCCCTGTCGGAGATTCTTTTTGTTTATCCCCATAGTAATACTGACTCTGTTGATCAGAGTATCCTGGATATTTTTGTTTACTAGAACTTGCATAAAACTTAATAGGATCTTCATAAGCGGACATTTTGGCTTCTAAATCTAATCCTGGAAGAGGCTGTGTTTCAATTTTTTGAGTTTCTCCAATGCCTTGTTTTGTAAAAGGATCATAGCCTTTCATCATATCCTGAGCGCCGTAACCTATTCTTTTTGCTGTATCAAAAGGTTGAGTAAGTAAATCTTTTGCTGTTTGAAATATTTTTCCTGTTACACCTCCCGATAAAACAAAATCTCCTAATCCTTTAAACATTTTTCCTGCACCATATTTAATATCACTCAATAATTCACTAGGTGTGGGACCATATTTTCTAGCAGATGCTGCATACACATCAGCAATAGAGGGACCGCCAGGGGTTCTGCTTTGAAGTAATGTACCATCTGTTCCTTTCACAGGCTTAAACATAGTTAATTTATTAAAAATATTTTCTTGTTGCTGAGCTAATCTTCTTTCTAAACGATCACGAGATACATCTTGCCTATTATCAAAATATTTACCACGCATTTTTTCCACAGGGTCACTATAAGAAGCTGCTCGAGCACTAGGAGCAATAGATTTAATACCGCCAGACTGACCTTGGTACCCGTGATACTTAGATTGTTTTGGAGCAGATATTTTTTGACCTGCTTTTGCTTGCGCCCATGGAGATGCCATTAGTTTGCCCCCTTAAATCCTAACAACGCACCAAGCCCACCCTGAGCCGCGATCCGTGGTCTTTGAGCTGAGCTTGCAGCTGCTTGTTGTCCGGTAATATCAAACGGGAATAAAGAGGCGTATCTTGTTGGATCTACTTGAGAAGGCAAGGAACTTGCTCCTGATCCTGCTAGATATGGATTAGTCGAAGGCAGTGATGCCTGTTGTTGTGCATCATACTCAGGTAAAGTAATTCCCATTTCTCTTTTGACTGGTTCTGTTTCAATTGGTTTGTTGTACATATTAAAACGAGTTCGCTGATAGTTGGAGCTACCTTTGTCAATATCTTTATAAATCTCTTGAAGTAATTGCATTTGCTCATACTCTTCATCGGAAGGAATGCCTACATCTCTTGCTAATCTATTGACATACTTTGCTAAATCTTCAACGCCCATATTTTTAATAAAGTTTTCATCTGTCATCTTAATTAACTTATCTAAAGCTTGTGGGTTATTTAAAAAAGAAACAGCTCTTCGACCTAATAAAACTTTAATAATAGTTGCAGGGAGACTGACCATTGCAGCTCCTGCTCCATAAATTAAAGCTCCGCCTTTGATAAATCGGTCTAAGCCGCCAAGTGTTACTTTTCTTGTTAGATATTTAGACACATCTCCAACTTCGACTTCATCAACAGCCTTAGCCACACTAATAAACTTTTCAATACTTTTAAACGCATTGGGTCCTAAAATTTTTGCTAGTTTTTCTTTTCCAAATTTTGTATCTCCTGCTATTCCGAGTAATGCTTCAAACTTTGCAGGATCAAAAACATTAGGGGGAAGAGCTTGCTCTATGTCAATTAGTCCATCGGCTCCTTTTTTAGGGACAAAGCCATTTCTAAAAGATTTAAAGTAGATATCTTGAAACCAAGAACCTGCAGCTTTATCAAAAGCATTATTACCTAATAAAGTTTTCATTGCATCAACAGCATCTAAGCTGTTTCCACTTAGCTGATCAAATACAGTTTTATACATTGTGTCTAAGTTTTTGCTTCCTGGCTTCATGAAATCAACCAAGAACGCACCCTTATCAAACTTTTTAAATAAACTTGCTTGAGGAGAATCTAAAAGAGAAGCATAAGCAGCAACAGTTTCATTTGCTGTTCTTAGAGAAGACATGAACTTTTCTGCATACTCTCTGTCTTTAATGTTTTTAATGGAACTTAAATCAACATTATTAAAGTCCTTCTTTAACGCATTTTTTAACTGCATGATAGCAACAGCTTGATCATTACTTAATGACTTACCCATACTATTGACATAGCCTGTAATAGATTCATTCAACATTTTTTCTAAGCTTCTATACTGATTAGCGTCAAGCATATCTACTTTGCTTAAAGACTGAAAGAATTGTTTAAACTCTTGAGTATTTTGAAGTTTCATTAATCCTTCATACTGTTCCTTAATTCCTTGCGGTAAATCACTTTTAATAATCTTTTCAATATTCCCTTCAGCAAAAGATTTAACATTAGTTAAAGGAATAAACGGAGCTGAGATTTTATCAGCATAAGTTAAAGCCCTGTTGTAAAGCATATCAGTTAGTTTTCGATAGCCTCTAAATCTTTGTTGAGATGCTTTCATCATATCGACACCCAAACTTTGTAATAGTTCTACAGGAGCATATTGACCTGTTAAAGAGTTTGCAAATTTAGCTAATTCTGTCTGAGCTCCTTCGGCACCGACTTTATAAAACTTACTTAAAAAAGGAATAACACCAAAGAATCCTGCGGATCCTTTAATCCCTGACTTTGAAAAATGAATAGGAGATAAATTAATACCTAGGTTCTTTGCTTGTTGAATTAAGTCTTGAGCTTCTTCTTTACCTAAACCTAATGCTTTTCCTATTCCTGGTTTAAATGTTCTAAAAACACCTGCAAGTGCAGGGGATCCCATTGTAAATAATGTTTCATAATACATATTATCTACAAGGTCTTTAAATTGATCACCTAATCCTTGAGTCTCAGGATCAAATCCTTGAATGTTTCTTATTACTTCATTAACTCGATCATACATATTACCTAAGCCACCCGCTCCTAAAATACTTGCTCCCATTCCTGTGGCTAGAGCTCCTAGTGGTGCTGTAAAAGGATTAGATAAAGCGGCTAAACCCCCTACTGTTAAAACAGGTGCAAATAAAGATCCTAATGCCATAGCTGAATTTTTATCAAAAGCGCCTGAGGTGTAATACTTTATTGGATCAGCTCTTCTATTTTCTTCATCTTGTAAAAAATTAATTTGTCTGTCGTATTCTCTTTTATAACGAGGATCATCTAATCGAAAAGGAATATTTTCAATAGGGCCTTCATTAGAAAAGTTACCTGAAGCAAAGGTATCCGCTTCTGTTCTAAGTTTATCAAATTTAGGATCTTCTAAATAATCAGCTCCTAATTGATCTCTGTAAATAAAATCTAGTTCATAAGGATTTAAATTTTTATTATCAAATACTCGATATTGCTTACCTTGAACAACAATAATATCTTTAGAGTCTACATCATAATCTGGTTTCTTTTCTTGGTAGAGATCAGATACTGTTGTTGCTCCACCACCAACAGTGGTTGGCTCTATAGTTTTTGTATCAGTTATTGTTTTGACATCGGCCATTACTGTAAGCCTCCACCTAATCCATATTGACTTGCTAGATCATCTAAAGTAAGCACAGGAGCTTCCTGTGTTTTTTGAACAACTTCTTCTACATTCATATTTCCTTGTGTTCCAATAATAAAGTCTTCAATATTGTAAGATTTAGGTGTTGCGGTTACTCTTTCTCCTAAATCAACATCAACATCAGGGAAGAACTTTCCAAATACACCTTCTTTAGTTATTTGAGTTTTTAATGCTTTTTGTTGATCAGGGTTTAATCCAAATACTTCCCAATCGGGGTTAACCTGAGTACCGCCTGCTTGGTAGTATCCTGAGATAAACTTTTCTCCATTTCGAGCTAATTCGTTTACTGCTTCGACCAATCCTGCAAGAATACCTTTTTGTGAGCCTGTATCCAAATTAATAGCTTTAGACGCTCTTTGTAAGTCGTCCAAGTTTAATCGACCATTACTCTTACGGCTTCGAGCAAGACCATAAGCTAAAGCGTTAATACGAACTTGGTTTTTAAACATCTCTGTATCGCCACCAAAATCTTTTAGAGTCTTATATTGTTTATTAGTAATTCTTATTTTGCTATTACCAAATTGATCTTGATATGTCTCTGTATCAAAGCTAACTAATATTCCTTCAGATGTTGGAGTTAAAAGTTCTTGAGCAAGGGAAACTGCTTGTTGATCACCCTCAGTGGCATCTTTGCCAAGATTTGAACTATAATCGTTTAAGCCTTTTCTTGCATCAGTTAAAGTTTGATCTAATCTTGTTTGGAAATTTTCATCATTACTTAACACTGCATTTAAGAAGTTACCTTGAGTTAAATCTTTTCCAATGTTTAAAGCTTGTGTAAACATCCTGTTTATGTAACCTGATGTACCTGCAATAGCTGCACTGCCTGCTTGAGAGTTTTTCAAGATACCATTAATAATATCTTCACCTGCGGTCATCGCACTTCTAACAGTGGTGACACCTTCTAGGTTCTCTGCTTGAACTTTTTGATCAGGTTCAATAAAAGCATCTTTACGACTAGCTAATTTTTGATACTCGGTTATATTTTCAGCAGGTAAATATTCACCATTAGGCTGTCTTAACATTAAGACACCATTTTTATTAACATAACCAGGATCTACTGTGAAGCCTAGCTCACTCTTAGGATCTAAATATAAATACTGACCTGATGTTGTTTGAAAGAAATCAGGATCGACTTTATCAAGTGGTAGATTACCTATCTTTTTCTTGTCTTCATTTCCATCAGCATCTAACCATGTCCAATATTTACCGTCCTCTAAATCAACTACTTGAACGTTATTATAAGTTTTATTAGCAGGTCCTAAATCGGCAGTTTGTATTGTACCTCCTATGGTGTAGACTGCCTGTTTTCTTCCGTCAATATCAGAAAGTGTAAAGTTTTTAATCTCACTACCTTCAAGTTCTGCTTTTTGTAGCTCTAAGTCTGCATCTAATGCTTTTAAGTATTGTGCTTCAGCTGCGCCCAATGCTCCTGCTTTTGCTAAAGTATCGGCTTGATTCTTTGCTGTTTCAATACCCTGAGCAATCTTACCAATGTTAGCAATTGGCTCTGCGGAAGCTAAAGAAATTCTACTCATTAGATCAGCAGGCTCTCCTGGTTGAGGTGCTCTTGCTAGACCTAATCCAATTTGAGCTATTTGAAATAGAATATTTGCTTTAGCTGCATCTGTTTTTTGATTACCGTAAATGTCTTGATACATCGGCAATTTACTTTGATAGAGCGCACTTAATAAAGGATCAGATAAATCAGGAACTCCTGCCATTCCTTGATTAGATAATATTAAATTTTGACCTGTAGTATCTTGAGTTTGACCTGCGGGCACTTGAATATCTTCTTCTGTTACGGTTGGTCCCATCATTCCTGAAGGCATTCCTGGACCTTGCATTAATATAGATTCCATCCCTGGAGGCATTCCTCCAATCTGCATCTTTACAGGACCTCCTTGAGCCATGGTCTGTGAGCCTTGAGCCATCATCTGTTGTTCAGGCATCTCGGCTTCTTCCACAAATTGTGCAATACCTTGACCCTTTGCTAATTCCATAACAGGCTGTACTAAAGCTAAAACAGATTCAGGAGTTTGCTGTGCATCCTCAGGTCCGACTAATTCAGCAAGCTCGCCACGAGCTTCTTCTTCATTAATGGGTTTACCACGAATAGCACTCATCAAGCCACCTATATCTTGAGCTTGATCAATTGCTTGTTCTTGAGCCATTAACGCTTCTGCGCCAACACCCACACCGTCCATGATACCAACGTTTTCGGTTGTATTAGGCATACCGCCTTCTGCTAAACCATATCTTCTTTTCATGTAATTAGATGCAGCTCTTTCTGCATCTTCAATGTCATACTGTGCGTCCTGTGCTACATACTTTTGCATCACCGCATCTCTTGTTTCTTTAGGTAAACTCATTAAATATTTGTTAGTAGGAGCGTCAGGGCCAAATCTTTCTTTTCTATAATCTTCCATATCCATCATCGAATCAGGGCCAAAGAACTTAGGATCTTCTAATAATTTATTGCCAAATTTTTGTTCTCTTCTCAAAACTTTAGAAGGAAATCCATACTCCTCGTCTTCAGAGAATCGATCTCTATATTTCAGAATAGGATCTTCTGCGGGTTCTTTAAAGTTTTCTAAAAATTTCATAACATCCATTTCAGCTAATTCTGTTGCTTTTTTATCTGCAGCTTCCATTTGCTTCATGGTATATGATCCTGTTTCTTCTGTTGGAGGCAACATGGCATTAAAGTAATAAGTTTTTGCTTCTTTTCTAATTCGATTAAGAACTTCCTCTCCTGGAGGTTGCATAAATTGAGTAAAAAGTTTTGAGAAAGTAGAAGGACCTGCTTGATAACGAGGAATTGTTCCTTCTGCTAATTTAACAGGACCACCTTCCATTTTAGGAGTAGGAGCAGAGTAATCTTTACCCTCCCCTGAACCATAAAGATAATCATATAAATCTATAACTTGTGTTGGGCCTAAACGAAAAACATAACTTTTATCATAACCTGCACGGATCAAAGCATTCTGCATCTTGCCGAGACCACTGCCGCCTTGATTAAATTTAAATAGAGGTCTGTTTAATACATTGTCCACTAGAATAGCCCCGCTGTTTTTGCTCCTGCTAGTCCTGAAAGTCCCGCAATTCCTAAACCAGCAGCCTGCACTAGCGGGCTAACAGACGGGGCAGTCACCGTACTAATAGTCTGTTGACTTGTAGGTGCTCCTTTGTAAATATCCGATAAGAAACCTAATCGTTGATAAGGTTCATAAGCTTGTTGTAATTGTGTTTGGTATCCAACATCCGCAGCTTGCTGAGCAAGTCCTCTTTGTGCTTCACCCAATCCAAATTGGAACTGAGCTGTTCCTTGACCTAATTGTTCGCCTAACGCTCCCAGACCAGCGATACCCTGACCTAACTGAGCCTGACCGAGA
>Ga0307380_10009583_pt1 | contig 12279 bp, 20 predicted proteins | sample UN3MG_FD_202239 | JGI IMG/M metagenome (GOLD analysis project Ga0307380, IMG submission 202239) | Soil microbial communities from Risofladan, Vaasa, Finland - UN-3 | ecosystem: Environmental > Terrestrial > Soil > Coastal area > Acid sulfate soil | place: Finland: Risofladan, Vaasa | collected... | reverse complement strand
TAGTGTATTTGATAGTATATTAATTTAGTGTATAGTGTTTTAACATGATATAATTTTTAGAATATGCCCGTACCTCATTTAGTACAAATATATTTTAGTACCTATCTAATTTAAATATTTTTAATTATATATCTGGTATCATGGTTAGTCAGAAAGAAGTATCAAAAAGCACTGCGAAGACTGGTTATACATGTAATAATTGTAGCCATGAGTTCTATGGAACAGCTACTTGTCCAGATTGTGGGAATGCTAAAGGTAATCGTAAATTAGCACCTGACCATATCGAACAGGAGTTTCACTCTAAAGAGTATTTGTTTGGAGGACTTTATAATGCAGATGACAGATTGTCAGAGGAACAATTGGTTGCTATACAATCTGCAAAAATGGCTAACGAAGAATTCCTCGAGAATATGAGACAATCTTATGTTATGAATTCTGAAGTGAAAATGCTTGGAGTGAAACAAAAGCTATTGGCTAAACAGAGAGAGTTGAAAAGACTTGAAGACGGGATTGTTGATACATACCCTCCTGAACATTCCGCTCCAGAGATGCCACAATCGTCAAATGGGCCGTTATTTGGGTCAATGTCTCCACAGGCACAGTTTATGTCACAGCTCATGAGAATGAACGGAGAGAACCGTGCAGAGTTCATTTCACAACTATCTGATGCAGATCCACAAGCACTTAATACTTTATCCAATATGTTTGTTCAACCTCAACAGAATCCAATGGGAGCTCCTGGAATGTACCCTGGGATGTACCCACAACAGTTTATGGCACCTCAGCAATCACACGCAGATCCACCAGCATCTCCTATGCTACAGATGAAAGAGATGTTTCAGCTCATGAAAGAGATGCAACCACCAAAAGATACGTCCGCAGCAGATACCATCCGGGACCTCAAAGATGAATTGAAAGCATTACAGTCTCGAATTGATGCTTCAGTAGAAAAGCGATCCTCAAGAGAAGATGGGCCTAATCCAATTATTCAGTATATCCAGCAACTTGAGAAGAAAATTGATAATTCACAGCATCAACCTACATTCAAGGACCAGATAAAAGCATTTGCAGATATAACAGATAGTCTCAAAACACTTGGTGTTATGAATCAAACTCCAACAAATGCATCACTGGATGATCAGATTAAACTTCGCAGACTGGATCATGAAATCAGTGTTGAAAATCGACAGTTCAATCTTGAACTTGATAGAACAGAGATTGAAAAAGTAAATCAACGTGCCAAAGAATCATTAGTCCAGAACCTGTTCTCAAACGGATTTGCTAAAACAAATGAAGAGCTTCCCGTTCTACCTTCTGTTGCAACCCCTCTTCCTTCAACTATATTCTCAGCACAGCATAGAGAACCGATGCGACCAATACGTGTTACAAAACCAGTAGAGATTGTTGACGAGTTTGAATCAGATGCAGGGACAATCCGTGAAGTACGTGGTTCATCGAAACAATATGATAATGAAGGAGTGTGATTTTTTTGGCAACTATACAAGATGAAGGATCCACATGGAAACTTACAATTTACCCTGAAGCTACACCAGTTGAAGAGATAAATGAACCTGATAGAGGATATCGTGCTCTTCTCGGATATGATGCACCCACTGACCGGCATATGGTCATGTACGTTTGGTATAACAAAGATAAGTATCCTATTGGAGAAGTTCTCAAGAAGATTGATGAGATGAAATCTTGTCCCCGGTGTGATACTCTTGATAAGGACCGGTTAAGGAACATAACTATCCAAACTCAAAATAAAGTTCGACCAGTGCGCCAGATGGAAGAATATGTTGAGGAAGTTGAGTCAGTATTGCATCCACAACAACTTAAATCAGTTCCTGCACCTAAACCCATTGTACCCAGAGGTAACATTAAGGATATGTTTGCTAACGCTATGTTCGATGCATATCTTACCCCTGCAGGTAAGTTCATGGTCGGTAATGTATTCGGTGATGACAAACTTGTTGAATCAGCCATGCCAAAGGATCAGGATGAACTTGCTCAACTTTGGAGTGACACAACATCTGGTAAGTTGTTGCGTTCTCCTGAAGATGCAAAGAAGTTCATGTCAGTGCTTAAAAGTGGATCTGAAGAAGATGATACAGCTGCTAAAATAAAAGCTAAAAAGGTAACACAAGGCATTGTGATCTATTAATGATTAGTTAGCGCATGGTTTATACTCTACATATTACAAACTGGCCAAGTAAAAAAGTAAAGTGTGAAAAACGCAGATTTAAAAAGAAAGTTAAAAAGCAATCTGAGGGTACAGCTGACTTGCTACTGGCCCATAATCATCCTGCATGTACCCTCAATTTTATTTTAGATTTGCCTTATTCTATAATGGTGGTACTTTTCGATTATTTTATCCGTTTCAGGACCGTTTTTCAGGCTTCCAAACACAGGAATCCCTAATTCAGAAATTCCATCTGGTGATTTACGAAATCTATAGCGTAGGGATATTATGATCAATTCCTTTTATTTTAAATCTGTCATTAACAATCTGATGGTTCTGAATTCCATTCAATTGAAGTGTCTTCACATAGCACTTTATACTCTAGATTATCACAGCTACTATTGTCTTTTAAGTATGCAATTCTTGCCATTTCAGTTACTCTTTCTATAGTTTCTGCAATGACTTGAACTCTAACATAAGACTCTCCCATTGATCCATTTGTTACTTCTACAAGCATCATTGGTTGTCATCCTCTGTTGATTCTAATTTATCCAGTGCTGTTTGTAATGGTTCCAATATGTTTGTTGTTTTAAATAATTCAGCGAATTCATCCAGTATTGCTTGTTTTTTTGACTGGAATCTGTCAAATACCTCAGGTCCAAGGTACCGCTCAATAGCATCCCTACACAACTGCCTACCTGCATCTGGATTAACTACCAATGCATTCGCTTCACATTTACGAACACCTACAGTACGAAGATATTCTTGTGTAGCTGGTTTGTTGAAATCAGGGTGTAGACGACCAGTATTTGTTTTTCCTTGAATTGTTTGTCCATTTACTGATTTTGCAATATAGCCGCCACCAGTCTCAAGATTATTAATCCAAGATAGATTATTTTCCTGGATGAAATCGTAATTTAACCCAAACCTGTCAATTATTAAGTTGTCTGGATTCCATCCAGTACCAAGTTCAATATCTTTGAAATTCTTCATTAATGAATCTGATATTCCCAGGCCGGCCGGGTCAAAGTCTCCTGCATACAAGAGTACTGGTATATGTCCTGTTTCTTCCATTTCATTAAACCTCTCTGCAATCTCTGCACGTTGCAGGATAGACGACCATCCTTTACTGGTAGCTATTGGAATGAAATAGTCTTCACACACAGGTTCAAACAATGAAACCAGATCCACCTTTTCCACAAGCATCTGGATGTAATATTTTTCGTCATCCCAGTAATCCGGATCATAATTATCTCCTGCATTTAATGTGGCTTCAATCCATGATCTGACACTATCAGCAGGAGAATTTGTATCTGGCTCCCATATACCGTGAAAGTTTCTTGCCTCTTCCTCTGCAACGAAATCAACAGGCAGCATCCCATTTTTCCTACATTCATTTATTAAAGAATTAATCCGGTTAAATTCTTGTTTAGTCACCAGTCCAAGTCCTTCTAACTGGTAACACCAGCCACGGCTTGAAACTTTAAATCCAGTAGACTTATCAATGACTAGAAGATCTTCTGCAAAAGCTTCCAGTTCTGATAACCTGTTTTTCCCACGTCCAGGTAATATCATAGATATCAACACTTCTTAAAATATTGGATTCCATTGAATGTCTTTGTCTGCAGCAGTTTCCTGTGTAGCAGTGCATTCAGTGTGTGCATTGTTGTATGCGGTAGTTCTTTTATAGTAAACCAGCGAGGCCCGAATTCTTGTTCTAAATTACGAATCAATTCAAGTGTTGCATCCTGTTTCTTAGTTGTTTTCATCATATTTTGTTGCCCTCCCACTTCCAACTATGCTTAATATATTCTTTTATTTTATCATGTTTTGGTGGATTATCACGTATATGTTCTAAGCGTTTGATATATCCTTCATCGATATGATAATCTGGTTGTTTTGATTGTTCTTTTAATGTATCAATCGCTTCTTGCATTGTACGCCCTATTGGTTTTAGTGGTTGATATATCATAGTTCATCATCCCTCATACGTAATTTCTGAGCGACCAGGTATTTCAATAAATCAGCTGCTTCTTCAATCGCCATGTCAATCCAATCCCATTTCTCATCAGTATGTTCCAGGCCTTGACCGTATGTTACACGACCTCTCTGGTTTGCTTCCTGGATTATTTTAATTGTTTCCAGTTCCACTTCAGTTTCAGGTATCATTTTAACCTACAAAAGTTCTATGGCAGAATGGACATCCGGTGATGCTCTTTGTACCATCATGGATTTTGAATATCTGTTTTTTACAGTTCCAGTATATTCCGTTCGATGGTTCAAATTGAGAATAGTTATGCTCTTTTCTCCATGCTGCATACTTTGCTTTTCTTGCTTGTATCTCTTCAGTTGATATTTCTAAGTTCATACTCAGATCCCCTTCACTATCAGTTTATATTCATCAACAATCTGGTTTAAAATTCCAATTCCATAGTCACTATAATTATCCACATCAATCGATGTATCATCTAGTGCCCATAACCATTGAGTGTATTTCCAGATTGACCGCTCTGCAGAAATACCACGTTGATTGCGTGCTTTTTCAAACGCAAAGTCAATGTAATCTTGCATAGCAGCAATGATATTTTCCCTGGTGAGCGGTGTCGCATCATCTTGATGTCCTTCAATAAAGAACTCTGGGACATATTCCTGTAGAGGATGCATTCCACCACAGATCTGAATCATTACTGAATCAATATAGTCTTTCCGTTGCTGTTCCACTCTTTCTTTGATTTCATTTACTGTTCTCATTTATAGCACCATAGTACTTAACCACTTAACCGTTTAAGTATCTTTCCATTTGATTTTACTTGTTCCTGGTCTAATCAAGGGTACAGGACTGCTGTGTTGGGTGGAATCTACTGACCAGTAGCAAGTGGGTTGTACCCTTGAATCTGTTTTTAGATTACAATGAATAATAGCAGACACCGGACTTTAATAATGATAAACAATGCAACCAACTCCGCAGAGTTGGAGGGTGGGACCGCTCCACAGAGCTGTCGTGGGTGGGGTGTGTTACTAGGTACCGACTCCTGGTGTAACAATTCTATATTTAATCTAATGACTTTATACCAGTCTTCCTGAAAGAATAACTGCTATCCTGGGGTCGGAATATTGTGTGAGTTAAAGCTAAGTTCCAACCCGGAGGGATTATATTTTGTGCGTAAGCACATCTAAACCGATTTGCGGCGTTTGCGAATCGGCATTTATTGATAACTTGACCATCCCCATAAAAAGAACATTTTAGTTACATACTGTTCTGCCTGTTCCTTAGATAACTCATAATTCCCAATTCTTTTACACCTTACAATTATCTCAGATACAAAAATCTCCTTATTTGCTTCTACATTATCTGGCTTACTTTCTGGGTAAAAATCATCCTTAATTCTATCTAAAATAATTATGATTTTTTCTTCAATTATACCTATTTGGACTGGTTGGACTGGTTGGAGTGTTTCCACTCCATTCTTCCTACGCTCGAGAACTGAGTGGGAAGTATCCAACCACTCCAACCGCTCCAACGGCAAGTCCTCTTGTAGTTGATTATTTTTTAAATCTTGGTTGGACCGGTTGGAGTACTTTTCCCAATCGTCTCCAACATCTAATGTATTTTCAATTCTGATATTATCTTTTAGATTAATCCCTGAAATTCCTGTCCATTGTCCGTTCTTCACAAAACCGTGAAACTTGTGATTTGGGACTAATTCATACCCTTCATTCTTAAGGTATTTTCTTAAGTCATTTTTGTTATATTTTCTTAATCCTCTCTCAGTTAAATATAAACTGAAATCCTCTTCAAAATGCCAGAATGGAACTATGGCATTTACGTCAAGTTCACACCGGTCTGCTATGAATTCATTCAATGGATTAGATAAAGACTCATACTTCAACATCTTATCGTGAATCGACCCTTCATTCGTGAATGTACCTTTCTCTATTAAATCTTGTAATATCACTACACACTTCGTTACAAGGTTATCATATTCTTCTAATGGGATTGTGTCAATGATATTTTTCCCATTTGGGTATTTGTTTTTAAAGTTAAGAATTACCCATCGAGAATAGAACCCGTCTGTTTTATCTTTTGTAGGTGGTAAGCTATTCGTGTTGATGATTACCTTTGCTGTATTATTGAAATCAAAAAGAGAGCCTCCTTTGAATTCACCAGGGATAGGATCTCCTCCTGTCAGCATCTTCAGCATAGAAGTGTTTTTTATTTCATCGAAGTTTGTTTCTCCTGCAGTAGCAAGTTTCTTTTTGAATAGTCTTGCAGATTCAAAGCGACTGTTAGCCAGCCCTTCAATGGATGTAGTGGCAATGTTTTTTCTTCCTACAATATTTACTAAGATATCCCTGAACTGCCCTTTCCCGTTTCGTCCTGAGCCATATAGTAAGAAAAGCCTATGAATGGGATAGTCATCCAGCATCGTATAAGCGCAGAGCTCATATAGTAATTGTACATGCTCTTCAGATACCCATTCCCTGAATAGTTTATCGAATGTTGGTGTATCTGTGTTTCTATTGAATTGATGAGGAATTGGGGTAGTCAGTAGGTACTCTGGAGATGGTTCGATGGTCGTTCCAGTAGCCATATCATAGATGCAGTTATCAAACTGTACCCATGATTTAGGTTTTTCTTTAACTTCTGCTTTTCGGCCAGTAATCTGTATCGCTACAAGCATTGCACTCTTAAATCTGCTACTAATGTAATCAGTATCAATCGTCATATCATATATATTCGACAGCATTTCAATGGTGTCTACCATCTCATAATGATTTCCTTTCCATAGCCAATAAGTATGTGATTTATCAAAAATATATGGGGTTCGTTCTATGAATTTATTAGCTAACCACATAACATCCTTTTTTTGTGGTAGTATTGGAGGGTCTTTTTCAGTCATTAAAGACACATCCACCTTTTATAAAATAATCCTGATTTCTTTATCTGGTAGATCTTCTATTTTACAGCTTTGTGGTCTTGGGTTGTCTTTGATACGAAAATGTTCTACCATTGCCGGTGGAATCCTTACTAAAATTGTACCATTAATGTCAAGGATAGTAGTATCTAATATCATAGTAGTTTTAAATTGATTTAAAAGTATTTATATTCATCGATTAGTAATTATCTTCTTTCACATTACAGGAATCACTAAAAATCCAGTACTTGAAAATCAGTAGCATAATCATGGATTTACTACCCCAGTGCCACATTATGAATGTGTGTATCGGGTCATAATAGGGCACAGGCCAGTTGTTCCACAGCGATATTATGCATGCTGCACAGCACCCGATATGAATCCAGATAAACAAGTTCAATACTTGATTAATTGTCATCGTTATTTCGGTTTATACTTATTCAATTCAGCATCAAGACGCAGTTCGGCTATCTTACAGTATTCTGAGTCTATCTCAATACCAACATATGGATGTCTTAACATCTTTGCTGCAATCAATGTACTACCAGACCCAGCAAACATATCAAGAACAATTCCACCAGGCGGAGTAATGAGCTTAATAAAGTATTGTATGAGTGCCTGAGCCTTAACAGTTGGGTGATGATTTTTACCATTTGCAGACTTTCCTGCAAACGCATTTTCACCAATCGTACCATCTTCACGGATTCTTAATAATCCAGCACTTCCTTCTTTTCTACCAGTCATTTCCATAGCTGATACATCCATTAAATGCTCTAACCCACGATCTCTTTCAGCTTTTGAGGGTTTAGCACAATAAAAGAATCGTGCTGGACTCCCTGAATCATTATAGTGTGCTCCACTTTTATGCATATCTTCATACGTTGCGAATCCATATATTTGTGAATTTGCTTTTGATTTTTCGTTATTGGCGGGGGTTGGTATCCCGCTACCATTGGTTATCTTAACTTTCGCAAACTCAGCAAGCACTTCATCAGAGCCGTCATGAATCAGATTAGCAGGGAAGCGACCTTGGTGTGTTAATCCTTTAAATGAATCTGGTGACTTGTATTTACTCCATTGCAGACTATTACCCGTTCCGTCTCTTTTACCTGACGTTGTGACCTCTTCGGTTCCAACCCTACACTCATCAATATTTAACCCACCAGTTCTCCATTTAAGAACATTCTGGACAACAGTCTTTTCACTTATTGGCTTTCTAACAAGCCACCAGCACTCTACAGCAGGCTTAAGAGCAGTTCCCCATCCATCCCATTTCTCTGCTTCAGGGGTTGCTGGGTCATCACGTCTTTCTCTTAATTTACTTGATGACTGATCGAATTTTCCTGCGAATTCTTTTGGTTTTGTCTGTCCCATTCTAGTGACTATTCTTTTTACACCTGCATGTTTATCAATTTTCTTAGAAATATTCATACTTTTAGGGAAACCAGTTCCAAATATGTGGTGTACAATATCTCTTATTTCGAACCCTGCATTCTCCAGAGCAAACCCTGTCCAGTGAGAAGTTCTCGGTAGTGCCCAGACCAGCGCATGTCCGCCTGGTTTAAGCACACGTTTCGCTTCTGTCATTACTTCGGTGAGCCATCTAATCCAGTTATCCCTTCCACCTTTATCACTATCCCATTTCTTACCCATAAAGGATATCCCTGCTGGCGGGTCAGTTACAATCGAATCAAAGTAATTATCAGGAAATGTCTTTAGTTGTTCGATAGCGTCACCGCAAATTACTTTATTTGTTGGCAATGTGTTGTTCATGTATCCTCTTTATTATATTCACTTTATTCTCAACGTAGTTGAACAAAGTGTGTATGTTTCATAAAGTATAAGTATCATACTATCAATCTCTTAAACTGTGATACTATGAAATATTCAATTGTACAGGAACGAGCTATAAATGTAATTGAAGCGGTTGTTGACCATTTCGGAACTGACAGGTGGTTTACTCAGAATGAAATTGAAGGTATAGGGTATAATACCTTGATGGCACTTGTCAATAAAAACTACTTAGAGAAGCTGTATTTCAATCATATAGATTATTACAGGGTTAAAGAGACGGTGATTAAATGAACAAACGTTTGATAAGACTATTGTTAATGTCCCCATTGATTATTGCTAGTATAACTGCTGTGGTAGTGTTTATAATAGCCATAATTATAAAAGAACCAGTAATTACAGGAATTATTGTTTTATTTCTGATAACTGTTCTCTTATTTTTAAAGGGGTTGGTCTTATACCATTTAGGGTGTGAGTGAATGACTTATAAGTATAATTTATATGCAGGGGTTGTTGATAACGAAAGTAAAGCAGGGGCAGTATGATGAATATTAAATCACTGAACGTATTGGTGGCGTGCGAATTTAGTGGATTAGTTCGTGACGCTTTTATAGCGCAGGGACATGATGCAGTGAGTTGTGACCTGTTGGATACTGAACGACCCGGACCTCACATCAAAGGTGATGTATTAAATCACCTGGATGCCGGCTGGGATATGATGATCGCTCACCCCCCTTGTGAATATCTAACCACTACGGCCAACCGGTCATTTCTTAATAACCCTGCCAGATGGCAAAAAAGACTTGATGCTATGATGTTTGTTCATACATTGATGAATGCAGATATCCCTAAAATTTGCATTGAGAATCCAGTGGGAGTAATCTCCACCCATATCCGGAAGCCTGATCAATATATACAGCCTTATGAGTATGGCCATCCAATGAGTAAAAAAACCGGATTATGGCTAAAGAATTTGCCTTTGTTAGAACCAACTCAAATAGTCAGTCCGGAGTATGTAATATGCAAATCATCCGGTAAACGATATTCCCCGTTATCGTTCCATTCATCCAGTACAAATAATATCAAAGTTCAACAAAACAGGTCACGTACGTTCCGTGGTGTTGCAGATGCCATGAGTTCTCAGTGGAGTTAAGAAATGAAACAGATAGATAATCCAAATGAGTACAGCAAATTATCTTTCCAGCAGACTAAAACTGTCTTGTCATGGATATCCAGGAATATCAAACCTCATAAAGTGCGGAATAACCGGCATTACAGTAAAGGGATTAAGCGGTATTTTGAGCGAGACTATGAAGCTGGAGGGTTCCCAATCTCAAATGGTGCGTTCAAAGGCGCAATGAAAGCCAGTGGATACAACCCGGTTGATGAATCTTGTACTAACTGGGAGTTCTACATATCCAACCGGTCCCAGGCATTCTTCCCTGATGTAAGTAAAGAAGGATTTAGAATTACCCCGTAGCAAGTCCTATGAACCCTAAGATTCCCCCCAACTAAATGTGTAGAATGATTTATTATTGCCTGTGTGGGTTCAACAACGGCTCAAATAAAAATGTTATCTTGAAATATGTGTTGAACCTACCTCAGACATAATCGCTTCAAAAATAGCCCTTAAAATCGAAATAAAATAGGTAATAGAAATGTCAAGTAATGAAATAAAGTCTAAATGCTGTAATTCCACTATTACAATTGGTGCTTTTGCATCAGAGTGTGATGAATGTGGAAATTCTATAAATCCTGATACAGGTGAACCATACAATGCCAAAACAATACAGTTTGGTGGCATAAATTGGTGATTGAAATATGATATCCACTACTCTACGTCGCCCTGGCACAATGTGTCCTATGTGTGATGGTTTAGATGAAGTTGTGCTGGTCAAATTAGAATCAGTTTATCTCTCTACCCGGTTTGCACTTTGCCTGGAATGCCGGAAAAAACTGGCTGAGAAATTATTAGCAACTCTTGATTAAAGATTAGTACACAAACTATATATTCATATACTTATATACGTACTCTTGTCGGCTCCCTGGGGCGCACTCTCTTGGTTAAAATGACTGGTGTGCAACGGTCATTTTGTAATTAGCCGACACAACCTTCTGTTTTATTTTATAACTAAATATTGAATCGAAACACTTATATCTTTATATGGTTTATGTATGGATTAACACAGTTTAAAGGTGTGATTGAAACGATGAAAAAAGTAATTATGACTCGTGAACAGCTGAGTTTTATTGACCTGGAAATTACCGGTGTACATATAGGGTTCAGGCCGGCGGAACAGGATATATTCACAATGCTGAATAATTATCCGAATCTCCGGACTTTACAGTTGCCAAAGGCGTATCATCTGACAATATCTAATACGGCAAAGATTATGCTTGCCAGGAATAACATTGAACTGACTGAAGGCTCAGTCCGGGATGCAATTCAGTATTTGGGTGATTAAATGTTGTGGCTTAATAATGGTAAATCAGTGGTTGAAATTACAAAAGAACTTTTTGCGTTGCGTAAATTAGAACCTGGTTCCAGTCCTATGAGAAGTATTCTCAGAACCAATATAATGGGGTATGAGCTCGGTGCTATCCAGGAGTTTACTTCAAAGAATTCACAGGAACGTCTTCCTGAACACATTAAACAAGGCCTTAAAGATGAGGCTATGCTTGGTATGGCTGATTTGATTACTTAGTGTAGAATGCTGTGTCTTGACATTTCTGGGTGGAACTTTGATGAGATCCAGAAGTTAGGTCTTGACCATTTGAAAGAACGACATGAAGATTTTAAAAAAGATGGATTTGGTGAAACAAAATGACACAAATTGAAATTGAGAACGGTGAAGCTGGTTTTGTTGTACGGTGTGATAATAAAGAATATTATATCACATCACCAGATAAAATGGTTCATAAAGTTAGGGAATTATTCGGTGTAACAAGGGACCATGGTTTAAAAGGCTCAAGTAAACCAGCTAATTATGATTTAGGACCAATGTTGCTCCCCGGTTCTAAGGATGATATCCTTGAGCGTTTTCATAATGGTTCTCTTAGAGTACCTCTATGTCTGCAGAAAACAGAACCAATTGTTGAGCAGGTAGATGAAATAATTAAACATAGTATTCCTCTTGGTGCACCATTCCCTGGGGATGATGTATGCTCTGAAGAACATCTTGCCACTATACCAAAGCAGCAGGCTGTAGAAGATACCCCAAGCAAGTCGGCTGTACCCTCAACTGATTCTGTATTACCCAGTAGTTTATATCGGTTTGAAGAAGGTGAACGTGTATCAAAAGCTAAGTTAGCACCTTATGTTAGTATTCCACGGTCAAATATGGGATACCATGACCAGGGTGATGGTGTAGTTGTTCTGTGTAACAATAA
>Ga0307380_10009580_pt1 | contig 12282 bp, 11 predicted proteins | sample UN3MG_FD_202239 | JGI IMG/M metagenome (GOLD analysis project Ga0307380, IMG submission 202239) | Soil microbial communities from Risofladan, Vaasa, Finland - UN-3 | ecosystem: Environmental > Terrestrial > Soil > Coastal area > Acid sulfate soil | place: Finland: Risofladan, Vaasa | collected... | reverse complement strand
AATTCTCAAACTGAGTTGATACAAATAATATAAAAATAAAATTAGATTAAGAGATAGAAGAACCACAATCAGGACAGTAGATCCCTCCTTCTTGGATTTCAGCACCACAATTAGGACAGAATTTTGGACGTACACCAACCACTCGATTTACATCTGAAGTAGCATTCACTGAAGATGGTTGTGGTGTACTCGGTTTCTGAGGATATGCTGGTCTTACTGGTGCTTGAGGAGATGTTGCTACTTCTGGGGCTACGGAATATCCCGTAGGAAATATGGTACTGAATTTTGCTAACTTAAAGAATCCAATAATTTGAAATATAAATCCAATGATTAACGTGATTCCTAAGAATCCAAGAGCATACATTAATGCAGCAGTTCTCAATTTATCTGTTCCCTCAATAGTATCACGTGCAACGTATTCTGGAAACATTGATCTATTTTCTTCAATATATAATTTCAAGTTTTCCCAAGCTTTCATTTCAATTGAAAAACCTATTATAAAAAGAATTAATCCGATCAGAGTAAGAGTAATGCTGAGGATAAAAGTTATTATCACTGGTGTAAAATAAGGATCGGTATCATAAAACCAAAAATTTGACGAAAATACAATTCCGACAATACCTCCAGCTAAAAGACAAATAGAAATCATCTTATAAATAAAAGAGGATACCATTTTTGAACGAAAATCATAAAGGTATAAACTTTTTAATTTGGAATTAATTAATTTGATGTTTCCAAGGGATATGAAGACAAAAATTATTGCTACAAAACCAGTAATACCTGTGACAATGGTTAAAAGTGTTAATATAGCTACAAGATTCATGTTTCTTCCGAACTCTTTCCATAATCTATAAAATTCATCATCTGACAAAGTTTTCACCTATTTTCTTAAATATTTAATATTGAATATGAATGTAAGTTATGAAATAACTTTAATTAGACAATTTATATTTTTTCTATAGTCCAATTTTTAATTAGAGAAACATAAAAGAATGAAAATCCAAAATACTTTCTGCAAAATTATTTATTAGAAAAGAAATTAAAACCATATGAAATATACATCTTCAATTTAGATGTTTTCTCAATGTTAAAAAAAATAAAAAAAAAAATAAATTAATAACTGTAAATTAGCAATATAAAATTATAAAATATTAATATTTTATAAAGGTGAAATCCATGAATAAAAAAAAAATATGTTTGGCTTGTACAATATTAGGACTTTTATGCATGTTTACTGCATTGACTCAAACGATTTCGATATCTGCACCTCTGGAAAATAGGTTCGAGTTACCGGCAAATTTGCCAGAAATCGAGGATTTAGCAATCGAGACTCCTCTTTCTTCAGCTACATTAACCTCTAAAACCGCATATGCTATTATAGTTGGTGTATCAGACTATCCAGGGTCCACTTCTGATTTGGCATATTGTGATGATGATTCTCTAGATATTTATTCAATGTTGATTGACGATTTCAATTTTAAATCTGAAAATGTAATTTATTTGCAAGATTCTAACGCTACAAAAGGAGCCATAAGCAATGCTTTTGACCAAATAGCTTCTCAAATTAGTGAAGATGATATCTTTTTCTTCTATTATTCGGGACATGGTGGGGGAAGTATTAGTAATGGTGGAATTTTTAGCTACTCGATCGATTCACCACATCCATATACTAATTATTATGACAATATGTGGAGTATTCTTCATTCGGATGCGGCATACATGAGAGTGCACTTTGACGCATTTGATTTAGAAAATACATATGACTATGTTCTCCTTGGTGATACAGATATAGCTGATTTATGGTATTATGAAGAATACACGGGATATTATGGAAGTGGATTTTGGTCTGGATGGATCCCCCTTCTCTCAGATAATAGTCTTTATATCAGGATGATTACAGACTTTTCAGAAACTAGGCAGGGATTTAGCATCGATCAATATGAAGTGGAAGTGTATAATGGAACACATTTTTTATGCTCTTATGATTCAATTCCATATGACCCCACATATTTTTATTCAGACACGTATTTAGATTCTAAAATAGATATTTTAAATTGTAATGAAACATTCGTAATTTTGGATGCGTGTAACACTGGTGGTATGATTCCTGAGGTTCAAGATATTGGAAGATACATTATGACAGCATGTACTGATGATGAATCAAGCTTAGAGTCATCTGGATTAGAACATGGGGTTTTTACTAATTACTTCCTTGAATCTCTCGATAATTCAGTAGACATTAATGGAGATGGAGTGAATTCTTTAGAAGAAATGTATTCTTACACTTACTTAAATACAGTTTCTTATTCGACCTATTTAGAGTATACCCATCATCCGCAAGAATTTGATGGAATACCAGGAGAAACCGTATTGGAAACTACTTTTGGCTCTTTATATTTTAATCAAACAGCAAATTCACTTAATTTTTCATTTTCTTTATATGGTAACGGCCTGATTCAAGAATTGTATCTTTGTATGTGTGATGTATCAGATTCTGTCTACTATAATAGTTTTGATCTGACGGAAAATGCTACAACTAATACGGGTTTTGAATCTTATTCTGGTGTAATTTCTTTAGATGGGGCATTAAATCTTTCAGGTTATGGATTATTCGCAAAAATAGAAGGTAATGAAATTATATCTTTAAATTATTCTATATCGGAAGATTATGATGGAGATTCTTTGGGAGATATATTTGAAATAGTAAACGGACTAGATCCAAGAGAACAAGATTCAGATTCCGATGGATTGGATGATGATGTGGAATTTTTTGGAAATACTGATCCCTTAGATTCTGACTGTGATGATGATGACCTAACAGATGGTCAGGAAGTAAATGTGTATCACACAGACCCACTTAATCCAGATACAGATGGAGATGGGACTAATGACGGGTTAGAAGTATCTTTAGGATTGGATCCTTTAGATCCTTTTAGCAGTTTACCGATATTGATCTTAAATTTTGCAGGAATAGGCATCGTTATATCCTCATCATTATACTCTGTAGTGAGCACACAAATTAAGAAGAAGAAGAGCAGAGAATACAGGACGAAATTCATACCAAAGAAATTAGCAACTGATTCGTACAAAACTCATAATATTTTAACTGTTGAGAAAAAAATGAAACCTGTATACAGACCTTCAACTATTAGCCCATCTTACTACAGTAGACCAACCTATCAACAAACAACGATGAATGTGAATGAACTTAAGAATATAATAATGAATAGAACACCTCCCCCAAAGGAAGCCCATACTAGTGAAGGGCAGTATGCAACAAGCTTAGCTGAACAAGGATTTTTAGCTATCAATCAAGGAAAATCTAATGAAGCACTTAATTTATTCGTGAAAGCATTAATCCTCGGAGTTCCACAGCCTTTGAATGATAAAATTAAAAAAATATTATTAGACGCATTGTATAATACTCCTTCGATTAATCAAGCAAATCCTCCTCAAATGGAACCACAACCTTCTCAAATGCAACCACAAAAACCAAAATTTTGCACTAATTGCGGAGTACAAAACAAACCTACTAATAAATTCTGCAATAAATGTGGGAGGGAACTGTAAATGACTGTTAAGGGATATAGAAATATAGGGCTAAGTGAAAATTATATTTTAGAGTTTTTAAAACCCACTGAAATATATTTCCCAGATGATTGCATAATTTGTTCCAAAAAAGCAGGAGACAAAATAAGTAAAAACATCTATGGAAGATTCCTCCCTACTCAAGATTATAAAAATGAGTACAAGCTTGAACTCCCCGTATGTAGCGAATGTAAAAGTAAAGTAGAAATGAAAACGGGATTGCAAAGCAAATCTGGTAAGATTCTATGTTTTTCATTAATTCTTGGGCTAATTGTTTCAATAGTTCTTATCACAGTTTTTCATTCTCTGATTTTCGGATTGTCAATTTTATTTATTTTCATCTTATTGCCTTACCTCGCCCATAGAACTCGGATGAAAAGTAAGCTAAAGGTGGAAAAATATTTAGGGATTAAACTTGAAGAAGGTAATCCAGATACTCTGAAATTTACATTTACAAATATGGAATATGCAAAAGAATTGGAAAGAGTAAATCAATTAATACTAGAAGAAAAAGCAAAAATCCAAGAACAGAAATCAATCGAAAATGAACCTACACAAAATGTGCTAACAATGGATTCAGCTATGCAAGAAAAGATCACGTGTCCATATTGTATGGCATTGGTTAACAGTCACCTTAAATTCTGCACTAATTGTGGAAGAAATATCAAACCTAATGAATTTTAATAATATAAAAACCCTTTTTTTTTTTAATTACTTTAAAGAGTATAATAGTAGTGAAATTTGAGATTTATAATAAAATGAAATAATTTTAATTTTTAAAATAAAAAGAAATGAAAAAGAAATTTTTAATCCGTATGAGCACTTATAATTAGATCCGCAAATAGATTCATGTCTTTCAATAGCATGTTGAGTTTATTTTGGGATTCTATATCAAGATCCCCTGATTTCATCACTAAAACTGTAATGATGTATTTAAAAATGTGTAATTCAATTTCTTTACCATCTTCGTTTCGTCCTTTAAAATTTGCAGAATCGGACATAAAGATGTTTTCTCTTACAGTATTACATGCATTGATGAAGTCTCTTAAATCTCCTCTTAATGTTAAACCACTACTAACTCCTTGAACGTTATGAACAATTACATTTCCTGAAACATCTGAAATGATGATTTTTGCCTTTATTTCCTCTAATTGTGCCTCAGCTTTTTCCACATGCTCCTTCAAATTGGAATAGGATGACATTAGGATGTCTCGAAATATTTTTGCGAGTTCATCTTGTTGGTAAATACTTGTTAACATGTAATTGAAATCATATTCTTTAAACATGTCCAAAAAGAGGTCTTTTGCTCTCTTTACATTAGTATCGAGCAATTCTTTTTGATATTTCTCCGTATCATATTTGTGTAAGAACAAGAAAATTTTTGGTTTTTCATTATTCTTTCGATAGATATCCAATAATCCCTTAATATATTCTTTAGCTTGTTCAAAATTTTTTGGATCGTGAAGATCCACAATGGGTATAAGGATATCTGTACCGCGAAATATCTCTGGCTTTTCCATGTATTCCTTCCTATATTCTTCTTGGCCACCAAAGTCAAAGATTCCCACTTGCAACCCTAAAAACGGATGCCTTCGCGTTTCATAAAGAATCGTTGGGCTTAACCCCTTAGTATCTTCGGGAGTTTTCTCAGCGAAAGCTACAGAGTACAAGCTTGTTTTTCCGCATCCCGATAAACCTATTAGTGATATTTTTATCGTTATTTCACCTATTTTGTTATTATTGCTTTTTATAATTATTTATATCATTTAATTTTTTAACAAAATTTATTTTAATTATTTTTTTTCTGGTGGTTCTAATTTAAAATTTTTTGAATAAATTTTACCGAACTCATCGGTAGATGCTTCGACTAAGACATTTTCATATTTAATTTCTCCTTCTTCAACTTCAAGAGGATATCCAATTTCGATCGTTTCATAAGGAAACAATTCCTTTATTGTGGTTATCCAAGGTCTCTTTTCGAATAATTCCTCAACACTGACGATTCTAATTTTTATATCTTCTAAGACTTGACCCAAACTATTAGTAAGAGAAATATTGAGTACTTTTTTAACTTCATTTATCGTTTTTGATACACTTAAGACTTTTCGAGTTCCAAGAGTTGGAGAAACTGGTGTCTGATCTGATTCAGGTTTAGTTTTGATTCGAGGTTCTTCTTCAGAATCTCTCACGATAAAGACTTTTCTTTTTTGGATGTTATATTGAGAAACCTTCTTTAGTTTTGCTAAGAATAAAACAGCATTTAAGTTTATAGAATTAAAAGGTTCTATGGTGAGATATCCTTTTTTAGCGGCATCCTCGATAATTTCTGAACCAATTCCCGTCCGAGCAAATATTGTGTTCTTCTTCGGACCACTCCCAACAGAACCAACAGAAATATCTGCATTCTCAGCAGTCAAATCAGTGCAGAAATTACAACTTGATGATTTGAATTTGTCAAGTTCCTTAATGGTATATGATTTTATTGGTTCAGCTTTAGGATCGTAATATACGTGGAACTTACCTTTATTGATATCCATTTTTTCTACTTTGGATAAATCTATCCCTTCTTTTTTAAAGAAGGAATAAATTGCTTCTGGTGCGAATGAATCCATGCAAAAAAGTCCGATTTTCAGCACGTGAGCTCTCATGAAATATTTAAGCATCCCTGCTGGTGAACTCATCATCTTATCAACAGCATCTATGTTACATGGAGTACCAATAAAAGCTATAGATCTATAATCTTGTCTAATAGCATCCATTAAAGCTTCGACGGTTTGAGAATGGCAATAAATAGAGCCTGAGGCTTTTATTGCATCTTCTTTACTTGTAATGATTTGAGCAACGGGGTGCCAAGGATCTTTAGGGTCTTTCATTGTAACCACGGCAGCATCAACTAGATGCTCATCAAACAAATAGCATAGCAGTGATGTAATACTTCCGCCATCTTGACCTCCAATAACTTCAGGAATATTTGTATTTCCGACATAACCGGTCTTAAATTCACCCATGAGTTGAATGGGATCCGTTATAGTTCTGGGACATTGGTTGTAACAAATCCCACATCCTGTACATTTTCCAATCAATTTAGGTTGCCCGATTAGGTGATCCCATTCTAATACTGGACAAACAGCAGCACAAGTTCCGCATTCCGTACATATACCTGCACGAACGATCTCTTTCATGAGCATTCCGAATGAATCTTTCTTGCCTTCAAGCTTTCCTTGAATGTAATCAAAAGAATAATCATACTGTTTTTTATCTTCGCCAGATTGATTTTCTGTCATTTTTTCAAATTGATTTAAAATTATGAGTATTAATGAAGACTTATGTAAAAGAAATGGAATACCATAAAAAAAATTTATTATAATTAACTCTAAGAAATTTACTATTCCTATAATATTAAAAAAAGTGGAGGTTTTCTTTTCAATCTCTTATGAATTAAAAAAATTAAAATATCTTACCATAAAAATATTGGTGGATATATCATCAATGGAAAGATAATAAGATATGCAGTACCTAAATTTGCCAATATTACAGTTATTAACACATATCTTTTTTCATTTTTTGGCATAAAATGTATATCAAATTCTACCTCTTTTTTTTGGATTTTATCAAAAAGTAGAATATATTCGATATAAACTGCAGAGAACTCTAATATTATTATTGTTAATATTAAAATTAAAAATGAAACACGAAAACGCCCAGAACTTACCAATGGACTAGTTCATATTACCCTAAAAGGGGTAAATTGTTATCTCATAAGAAATAATGATAATTTTCTATTAATTGATACGAGTTTTTCTGTTAAGCATTCAGCTTTTTCTTATATTAGATGCCGGAATAAATAGTTTTTTTATATCTCTTTTTTTTATCCATATCTTTTTAAATAATCAATAACTAAACGAGGATATTCTTTCGACATTAACATTGAAGTAATCATAAAGTCCGCTGATGCTCGATTACATGCTATAGGAATATTCCAAACAACTGCTATACGCAATAATGCCTTAACATCGGGGTCATGTGGATGGGATTCGAGAGGATCCCAGAAGAAGATAAGGAAATCAATTTTCCCTTCTGTTATCTTAGCTCCTATTTGTTGATCTCCTCCGAGGGGACCGCTTAAAAAAGTTTTTATTTTAAGTCCAAGTTCTCGTGCAATTAAGGATCCTGTTGTTCCTGTTCCATATAGATTATGTTGAGTCAGAATGGCTTTATTATATTTTGCCCATTCTAATAAATCTTGTTTTCGCTCATCATGGGCTATTAAAGCAATATTTTTTCTCTTTCCTGAAAACAATTCTTTATAGGTCAATTTAAGAGCTCTTTAAAAAGTTAATTTGTGATGGAAACGAATATTTTTCATAGTAAAGGAAAGGTACATTGAAATTTAAAGTTTTTATTTAAAGCAATAATCTTATGATTGATAAATCAAACAATTGGTTAGAGGAAGCTGAATGGGATTTAGAAAATGCAAGAATTCTACTCAACAATGATAGATTCAATACAGTTGTCTTTCATTCTCAACAAGCAGCAGAAAAAGTAGTAAAAGCTCTACTATCCTATAATAAGGTTAATGGATGAGGACATTCAATTTATTCTTTACTCGAGGAATATAAAGAATTTAAAGTAGTTATTCAAGCTAAACAAATAATATCATACATTAAAACTGACATTAATCGTTTCAACAATAATTTGTTTCGTTGTAGCTTTTTTTTCATTTATGAGAGGTAAAAAAATTTCAAATCAAATTAGATTGGAACCGTAAACTCCCTTTTAGATTTTTTGTGGCTTGCTTCAAGAACTAAAATTTCAAGATTTTTTACCATTTCTTCCAAACTTGGAAAATCAGGAATATCATTATTACTTAAAATTTTAGACATTCGTTTTATTTCTTTTTCTTCTCCGACTAACCAATAAAAAAAGGGTTTAGGCGCATTTCGAAGCTCCTCTATTATATCATCTAAATCATTGAACCCTCTATATAGTTTAGAACAAAAAAGCATGTTAAAAATTGCTTCAACTTCTGGATCTTCAATTAAAGCCTTGTAAACCTTGGCCATGATAACTTTTGGTTTTATATTATTCATCATTGCTTTTTCCATTGCTGGCCAAATATCAACAAATCCAAATCGGTTTGGAGGCATCCACTCCGGGAATACGCTCAAGAGTGTTTCATACGTTTTATCACTTAAAATCGGAAAATTCAATCCATGTTTATTTGTAAGATCAGCAGTTATGGTTCCTGCTCCTCCAGAACCCGCAATCATTGTAGCATTTCCCTTGATTGGAAGTTTTTTATGAGTATTATATATCATGGAAAAAGTCCTTGCATATTGAAATAATTCATGAAAACTATTTGCTTGAATCACGTTTGCTTGTTTCAAGATTGCTTTGATCAACTTGGTATTTTCTGAGAGCGTTCCCGTGTGACTATGGGAAGCTTTTTGTCCTAAGGAGGTTGTTCCACCTTTTACCATTATTATTGTCTTACTTTGTTTGTTCATGGCTTTTTTACATAATTTTATGAATTTCCGAGGATCTTTAAATGATTCTAGATATATAGCAATAACATTTACAGTTGGGTCATCAATTAAATACTCTAAAAATTCATTCTCTCCAATATCCATCTTATTTCCTATTGAACAAGAATATCTAAATCCTATATTCGGATATTTTGAGAAGATATGCATTAGATACCCTCCATTTAACATTCCAGATTGGCTTAATATAGCAATATTTCCACGATTATATTCAGAAAAGACACCAAAACTGGTAAAGAATCCTCCTTTATTATCTGAGGAACTACTCTCGTCAAACCTAGTTAAACCCATGCAATTTGGACCAACAACTCTGATTTTAGTAAAATTCTCGGTTATCTTTAAAATTTCATCGCGAAGTTCCAACCCAGCATCTCCAACTTCCTCGAATCCAGAAGCTTCAATTAGCGCACCTTTTATTCCTTTTTTTATACAATCTCTAAGTAAATCTGGTATCACTTGATTTGGCACATAAAAGATTGCGATATCAACGTCATCCTTAATATCTAAGATGCTATTTTTAAATTCTAAGCCGTAGATCTCTCCTTTAGTATTAGGATTAATAGGAAACACTTTCCCATTAAAATTATTAGAAACTAAGTTTTGTACAATTCTATTTCCTCCTTTTAACGGATTTTTCGAAGCTCCTATTACTGCTACTGACTTAGGATTGAGAAAAGTATGAATAATGTTGTTATCGGACAAATTTGTCATTTTAAGAATATTTCTTGAAATTATATAGGGAAATAATTTACTTCAAAAATAGTCTTCTACTTTCCTAATTTCGACATATTGAAATGTAAAATATAAAGTTTCAAAAAGTCACTTTTCATTAGAAAGATTTAAATAGAAAAAGAATAATTGTTTTTATAGTAAAAATATTTTTTACAGTAAAAATATTGTGAGTTTTTATGCCTGAAAAAAAAGAAAAACAAGAAAAAGAAAAAAAAAAGCCAATGTTTGAAAAGGTGGGTTTAGTATTTAGAAATCCCATGAGAGTAGAAATACTTAGGGAACTTTCATTTAATTCCCAACGTCCTGTGGATTTAGCAAATAAATTGGAAGTTGAACGTCAAAACATAAATTATCATATAGGCGCGTTAAAGAGAGGAGGAATAATTAAGACTCAGAAATTGGAAGTTTCAAGAGAGGAAGCACCAAAAATGAAAGGTGCGATAGTTGATGAGGTAACTGAGAATGGAAAATTAAAAATCTCCTATGGAGTTGAACTTACAAAAAACGGTAAAGATATCGCTAACCAATTTATAGACCCACTTTATGAAGAAACAAATTTGGACGAAGAGCATGAAAATGAACGCATTAATAAAAAAAAGGAGGAAAATTAATCATGAAAAATGTAAGTATTCAAATTGTAGAAAAGTTATTTGAAAATCCGTCAGAAATTTTGGAATTTGAAAAACCTCAATCTCATGGTAACATGACAATTATCCCTATTATCTATAAGGGTAAATCATTAGAATTTATTAGTGTTAATAAAGCCGAAGAACTTGGCTTAATAAGCATAATTGAAACAGATACCGTCAGTCAATTGGAAGTCGTAAATAATAGTGATAAACAAGTCCTAATCCCTTTTGGTGTCACCGTTCACGGTGGAAAACAAGATAGAACCATATGGGAACCCATCCTTTTAGCTTCAGGAGGAAAGCAAAATATATCTGGTACTAATAAAGGAGCAATGGAGCAAAAATACACTGTTCCTGCGAAATGCGTAGAACAATCGAGATGGAATTACCGCAAGGGAAAAGGGTTTAAATCTTCTAATACAAGGCTTCATCCCAATGTTGCTTTTGAAGCTATATCTTCTGCTGGTCAAGGGTCAGTATGGAATGAAATCCAATCTTATAGAACAGAAATGAATTATAACGCTAATATTGCCCCAACTCAGAGTTACTTGGAAATGACTGAGAATATCGAAAAAGAAACGGAAAAAATAGTAAACTCGTTTAGAAATCTAGAAGATCAGTGTGGTATAGCTACTTTTATCAATGGTGAATTTATTGGTATAGAATTTTACGCAAACGCTCAAGTGTGGGAAGAAATGAGCAAAGACATACTCAAAGCTTTTGCCATCGAATCATTGAGATTTAAAGATAAATCCGATGGAAAATCAAAACTAAATAATGGCCAATTGATTACAGCTTTACAAAATTTAAATTTAAAATTCACTTCAAGAAAAGGGATTGGTTTAGGCGAAGTAGTCGAATTTGAATCGAACGATAAAAAATGGCGAGGTAATACTCTTGTACAAGAAAATTCATTTGTTCAGTTTTATATAGTCTCGAAAAGAGGAGGTAGCACGCAGACAAGTATGAGAGAGCCATTTTTTCAAACGAATGTTGAACAAAGATATATTTAGGTTCTTAATAATTATGAAATTTTTTTTTATTATATTTTTTCTATTTTATGTTTTGAAATAAACTTTGAGCTTAGCTTTCGAAAGTTTAAAAATAGAGTTTAAATAAAGAAATAAATGAATATTTGTTATTTTAATTTGTTAATCGCTTCCTTTAATATAACTTCAAATGTTTCTAATATAAATTCAACATCGCTTTCAGTTATAATCAAGGGAGGTTTGATCTTTATAACATTTCTCCGTAGTATTTGGCCTCGCATTGTAAGAATTGGCATTGATTCTCCTAAGTACATTCCGTGTTCGGGAGCTATCAAAATTATTTCTTCAGATAATTCAGTAAATGGCTCTCTAGTATCTTTATCTTTTACTAATTCCACTCCAATGAATAATCCTTCTCCTCGAACATCTCCAATTACTTCATATTCTTCTTGCATTTCTAATAGTCTTTTCGTTATCTTTTGTCCCATTTTTTCACAGTTTTCCCCTAATTTGGATTCCTCTGCTACTCTGAGTGCTGCTAATCCTGCTGCGGCTAATACGGGATTGGAACTGAAAGTTGTATGTTCTTCAGAAGGTCCGAATCTTTTCCTAATTTTAGGGGAAGCAACTAAAACACCTAGAGGAAATCCTCCCCCTATTCCCTTTGTGTATGTAATCATATCAGGAGAAACATCGATATTCTGTTCTTTCTCATATCTCTCTGTAAGGGTGAAATATTTTCCAGTTCTCCAAAAACAAGTCTGACATTCATCATAAATGAGATTTACACCTTCTTCCTCA
>Ga0307380_10009576_pt1 | contig 12287 bp, 11 predicted proteins | sample UN3MG_FD_202239 | JGI IMG/M metagenome (GOLD analysis project Ga0307380, IMG submission 202239) | Soil microbial communities from Risofladan, Vaasa, Finland - UN-3 | ecosystem: Environmental > Terrestrial > Soil > Coastal area > Acid sulfate soil | place: Finland: Risofladan, Vaasa | collected... | reverse complement strand
TGGGATAAATTTCCGGTAACATCCCCTGCGCTTCTTTTTCATTACGACAGGAGGAAGAGGCTTGAAATAAACCGAGCAGGACATCCTCCCGGACGCCGCCCTGGGCGATGCAGCGGCGTCCGGGGTGGAGATGCGAGCCGCATTCATTCCAAACTTCGATAAAACTTCCATTTGCGGCTTTTTCAGACGAAAAAGGGGACTCCGGAAACAGCCGGAATCCCCTTTGTTTCTAACATGGTGCCGAAGGCGGGATTTGAACCCGCACGGGTTTCCCCACCACCCCCTCAGTATTCCGTTTGCGCCGGGTTTGCGTTCTCCCGTCACTTCCTGTCCACTTGACGGAGGGCCTAACCGGCTGAAAACGCTGGAATGACGGGGGGATACGGGAGCACGCCGATACGCTCCGAAGTCAAGCGCTCTATCCAGCTGAGCTAAGGGCGCGTCCGTGAGGAAAGTCATCGTACTATAAAGGAAATCCCGCGTCAACACCCCCTACACAAGACCCCTTTTTAACCCCAAAACAGGCGGTTGTTTGCACGGGGTTTGCGGTCCGTGCGGACTTCCCCATCACAACCTTCCCTCATATATTCAATCTGAAAAACATCAACACATCTCGGACCGACCTGAAGGGGGCAGGTCAGGAGATCCCCTTCCAGCCTGAGTCGAACCCCACGGATTCACACACACGCCAGTATGCAGTTGACATCCCGTCATGATCAGGTCGCATAATATGTATTGTCCTATTCGAGTTACTCATCCGTTCGTCCGGCTCGCAACCGAACCCACCCACTAATACCGTAGCAATCGGGAGGAAGTGACTCTTTCCGTAGTCAGGAAAGAAAACCGCCCCATCCGGGCGAAGCCATCTCCCGGCGGGATCCCATCGCCTGCCGGGCGACCGGCAAACGGGAGATCCGACGATGACTACTGCCGAACGATCGACGAAGGGCGGGGAGTTCCTGATCGAAGAGACGACAGCGGTTGAGGTCTTCACTCCCGAGGATTTCAGCGAGGAACAACGTCAGCTGGCCGACACGGCAGAGCACTTCATGGGGCGCGAGGTCCTTCCCAACGGGGAGCGGATCGAGAACCACGACTTTGCGTTGGTGGCGTCTCTCCTGAAGCGGGCGGGCGAGCTTGGTCTCCTCATGATCGATGTCCCAGAGGAGTACGGGGGACTAGAGCTCGACAAGGCGACGAGCGCCCTCGTGGCGGAGAAAATCTTCAGCTCCAGCTACAGTGGATTTGCCGGTGCCTATGGCATCCAGACGGGGCTCGGGACAATCCCTCTCGTCTACTACGGGACAAAGGAACAGAAGGAAAAGTATCTAGGCAGAATCATCACGGGGGAGTTGATCACCGCGTATTGCCTCACGGAGCCCGATGCAGGGAGCGACGCCCTCGGCGCAAAGACATCCGCCGTTTTGTCCGCGGACGGCCGGGATTATGTCTTGAATGGAACGAAACAGTTCATCACGAATGGGGGGATCGCCGGCCTGTACACCGTGTTCGCGAAGGTCGATCGCGAGCACTTCACCGCCTTCCTTGTGGAGAGATCGTTTCCGGGGGTGTCGGCAGGTCCGGAGGAGAAGAAACTCGGGATCCGGGGAACGTCGACCACTGCGGTGATCCTCGAGGACGCCCGCGTCCCCGCCGAGAATGTCCTGGGTGAAGTTGGAAAAGGACACAAGATCGCCTTCAACATTCTCAATATAGGACGGTTCAAGCTCGGGGCGGTGGTCACCGGGGCCGCCAAGGTCACATTCGCGGAAGGGGCGAGGTACGCGAACGCCAGGAGGCAGTTCGGTGTCCCAATCGCCACCTTTGGCGCGATCCGGGAAAAGATCGCCGACGGCGTGGCCGACATCTTCCGCGCAGAGTCGATCGTATACCGTGTCGCTGGGCTGCTGGACCGTCGGCTCGCATCGATCGAAAAGGGAACGCCGAACTACTACGGAGCCTACCAAAAGGAGATCGAAGAATACGCGGTCGAATGCGCCATTGCCAAGGTCTATTGCAGCGAGGCCTTTGGCCGGATCGCAGACGAGGCCCTCCAGATCCATGGGGGATACGGCTATATCCAGGAGTACCCCGTGGAGCGACACTACCGGGATGCGAGGATCAACCGGATCTTCGAGGGGACGAACGAAATCAATCGGCTCCTCATCTCCGGCACCCTCCTAAAGCGGGCGATGAAGGGTGAGATCGATCTTATGCCCGGGGTGATGAAAGCCGCCGAAATCCTCAAGGCGGGGAATCCCGCCTCTCCTGAAGGGACCGGTCCCTTTGCCGCGGAGCATGCGTTGCTAGCGAACCTTAAGTCGGTCTTCCTCGCCGTCGCCGGGTCGGCGGTGCGCAGGCACATGGAGAAGCTTCGGGACGAGCAGGAGATCCTCATGGCCCTCGCCGAAGCGGCAATCGAAATCTTTGCCATGGAAAGCACCGTCCTGAGGGCGGGGAAGGCTTCCATGGCCTCGACGGAGAGCCGTGCGGAGACGATGGCTGCGGCCGTGAAGGTGTGCGCCGTCGGGGGTGCCGCGGCGGTGCGTCAGGCAGCGGCCCGGGCAGCCGCCTATACCGAAGAGGGGAAACGACTCGCAGGTCTGGTTGAGAGAATAGAAACGTTCTGCCGGTACGATCCATCGGGGCTTCTCGCGGCAAAGAGGACTCTGGCGACCGCGGCGCTCGAAACCGAGAGGTACATCTTCTAAGGGCGACCATCGCAATCTTTACGAACCACACGGATCGCCGGCCCGTCTAATTGAAGGGACCCACTGACAAATCTATTCCTGATGGCGATACGAAAGACGGAATCTGCAACCCGAACGGGCGCCCAAAAAATTAGGCAGTCTGTTGGAAGGTCCACCGCGATAGGAACCGCACGGAATATCCACAGGGGAATCAACAGACGATCCACAGGAGGATGTGGAAATCGAAGCATGATCAGGAGAGGATCTTCTATTAGGTGATACGGATGATCATTACGGCTTCGAAAGTTGTTTGCGCCGGGTTTGCGGTCCGTGCGGATCTCGGAACATTGGTACACCAAGATTAGGGTTTGCCGCTCGGTGGAGCAGGTCGCACTCGAGAGCCACAAGTTAACCACTCGGTCCATTTTCACGAAAAAAGGAACCGCAGCCAAATTCCTGCCCTGAAATATATTTCCTGTAAGATTCCGATGTGAGAACATTCAACCAGCATCTGATCATGATGAGCATCGTTGGCGGCGGTTTCAGCGACCTGCGCCCTGTCGTTGCGACCACCATTACTGACGTTACCATCGAACTCGTGCCGCTCATCCTCGTGCCCGACGATAAATAAATGGACTACATCAACACCCTCCTTCCCGCTCTCGAACATTTCCGGATGCTCGGCTACTGGGTTGTTCTCCTCGTTGCCCTCCTGGAGTCCCTCGCTTTTGTGGGGGTCGTTGTCCCCGGCGCCGTTTTCGTCGTGTTCGCCGGTTCCCTGGCGGCAAAGGGGTATTTCGACCTCGGCGACCTGGTCTGGTTCGCTTCCGCGGGGGCAATTCTCGGCGACGGCATCAGCTTTCGCATGGGGAAGGGGGGACATATCCACTTCCGGGAAGAGAACCGGATCTTCAAGCCGACCCTTCTGGAGAAGGGGAAGGAATTCTTCACACGCCACGGCGGGAAAAGCATTTTCCTCGGGAGGTTCGTCGGCCTGATCAGGGCCGTCATTCCCTTCGTCGCCGGGATGTCCAGGATGGAGGCGAAGAGATTCTACCTGTGGAACGTCGTTAGCGGCATCCTGTGGGCGGCGGCTCACCTGCTCGCCGGGTATTTTCTGGGGCAGGCATGGCGAGTCGTGGAAATGTGGTCGACGCGGTTTGGCGTCGTCCTGGCGGCGGCCCTGCTGCTATGGCTTTGCGTCTTCTGGCTGAGGAAGTTCTTGGAGAAAAGGGGAAGAGAGTTCCTCGAGTTTGCCGGGTCGCTGCTTGCATCGGTCGGAGAGGCAATCGCCACCAATCCCCATGTGCGGAAACTCGTCGCGAAACACCCCGCCTTCTTCGGATTCGTCGGGAAACGGCTCGACAAGACGAAGTTCTCCGGCCTGCCCCTCACCCTGCTCGGGAGCGCATTTCTCTATATCCTGTTGCTCCTGGCGGGTGTGGTCGAGGACTTGCTGTCGCTGGACCCGATCGTCGCGCTGGACACCCGCCTCGAAAACCTCTTGTATACCTTTCGCGATCCCCTGCTGGTCAAGATCTTTCTCTGGATAACTCTCCTCGCCAATACAAAGATCGTCCTGTGTGTCGCGCTGTTGCTCGTCGTCACCTTTTTCCTCCGGAACAAGCGGGAATTCGTCATCCCTCTGATGGTGACGGTGACCGGAAGCGCCATGTTCAACCTGCTTGGAAAGGTGGCCTTTCACCGGCAAAGACCGGTCAGCGTGGGTGTCTATGCCGAGACATCTTTTTCCTTCCCGAGCGGCCATTCCACGACAGCGGTGGCTCTCTACGGATTTGCCGTCTACTACCTGTGGCGCCAGGCGGCAACGTTCGGATTGCGGCTGAAAATCCTTTTTGCAGGAGTGCTCCTCGTCGCAGCGATCGGGTTCAGCAGACTCTACCTGGGAGTCCATTTTCTGAGCGATGTGATGGGAGGATTTCTTCTGGGGCTGTTGTGGCTTATCATCGGAATCTGCATCGCCGAGTTGAATACCCGCAAAGAGCCTCCTCCGGCGGCCCATGTCCTCGCGCCATCAACGGCAAGGATCGTCACAGCAGGGGTAGCGCTTGCCTGCATTGCCTTCTATGCATATTCCGGTCTCCGTTACAGCCCTGTCCCGTATCTACCGCCCCCACGCACGACACGCATCGTGGAGACCACGGGCATCCTGAAAGAGTTCGACAACGCACTGCCGAAATACACAGAGAACATTCTCGGCGACCGGCAGCAACCATTGAGTATGGTCATTGTCACTTCCAACGGAGGGGCTCTTGCCGATGCCTTCGCCAAGGCCGGATGGGTTACGGCCGACCCTCTTCGCGTCGACACGATGGTGAAAATGCTTGGAGCGCTGATCTCGAACACGAGTTATCCGGCGGCACCCGTAGCCCCTTCCTTCTGGAACGGGCTCGTCAACGACCTGTCCTTCGAGAAAACTTCCCCGGCACGGACCGTGAGGGAACGGCACCAGGCACGACTGTGGAAGACCGATATCAAAACGTCGGACGGCCGGGTAATTTACGTCGGGATGGCGGTTTTCGATGCCGGCCTGAAATGGCGGGTGATCTACCGGATCGGACCGGACGTCGACACCGAACGGGAGAGATTACTCCGGGATCTGATTGCCGCCGGGGTGGTCGATTCTACAGGATCGAACGGATTTGTGTCCCCGATGACGGGACAGAATTCATTCGGAGACCCGTACTTTACCACCGGAGATATCACGACGATATATCTGGAGTAACCCGCATTGACCAGCCCCCCTGGTAGTCGACAATTTCCACATCATAGGCGTTGTTTTCGCGCCGGACGAAACAGATACGCCACTGGTCATTGATCCGTATCGAGTGCTCCCCTGCCCGTTTCCCGTGAAGCTTTTCCAGGCGCAGGAATCCTCAGGAACCGTCCAAGGCAAGGCTTGCTTTATGTTGCGGTCAGCCCCGTCGGCAGACGGGGGAAACGGGAAAAAGAGAATCCGGTCATGCCGCAGTGAGGCGGGAAGCTTCCATCAGCGGTTTCGGCCGAGCGTATCCACCCGGCGTCGGAAATCGGGCTGGTCCCAGGTATAAACGGCATCGATCCGGTCCTGGATCTTCCCGTTGGCGGACACGAGAAACGTGGTTGGAGTGATGTCGATCTTCAGCGCCCGCCGCAGCTCGTCGGTTCGATCGTTCAGAAACAACACCTTTCCTCGATCCTCCGGTAAGAGTTCGGGGAACTTGTCCGATTCCAGGGAGCCGATGTCGACGGCGACGAACCGGATTTCCGTGCCTCGAAACAGGTCGGAAAGCGCAACGAACCGCTCTATCCGTTTCCGGCAATCCGGCATCGATGCGACATAGGCGACGAGTATCGCTAACACAACGAAAGGAACCAGCGGAAGAAAGGCCCTCTTCAAGCGGATTTCCAGTTTCCTGCGCAGGGTCTCCGTGCTCGGCATGTCCGTCATTCCCATGTCCCGCATCTCCTCCATGTTCATTATATCCCGCGTGCCCCATCCCTCACCCGCCGTGGCGGAACGCCAGGTAACAGCGGCGGATTCTTTACGGCAGCGGCGATGCACCCGCCGGCCCCAGTCCCTCCGCTACAACTCGGGGGAACCGAAGGGGCGACAAAACGAATCAAAAGATAGAAGGCGCATTTTCGACTTATTCTCCGGAAGGCGGTGGGGCGGCCATGATGGGTGGATACGGCAGTTACGGCATGGGATGGTTCGGTGGGATCTTCATGATCGCCTTCTGGGTGCTCGTAATCGCGGGAGCTGCATTTCTCGTACGATGGCTGGTTGTCTCCTCCAAGAAAAGCGAGAAGGGAAGTGGCGGGGACTCGCCCTTGGAGATCCTGAAGAGTCGATACGCCCGGGGGGAGATCAACAAGGAGGAGTTCGAGGAAAAGAAGAAGGACCTCCTCTGATCCGAAAACCCCACCTCGACGGGGGAGCGTTCTTCATGAACGAGCATCGGAGATTACGTCGGGCTTATTTTTACGTTCAACAAACACACTGTTTCCCTGAACGGAAACGATGAGGACGGCGTCGCCTAACTGAAGAGTATCGTCGCAACGTGCGGACCAAAGCTCTCCGAAAACCCGAACCATGAACGGTGGACCGTACTCCATGCTCGATCTGGACACCACTTCCGCCGTCTTGCCGATCAGGCATTCGGGGCCTGCCATCCCAGGTCGTTTCATGGCTCCCCGCATGACCCACATCATTCCTGCGAAGAGCAAGAGGAAAAACAGATATATCGGCAACGCCTGCCCGAAAGGCAGAATCCAGAACACCGGCAAGCCGATGATGGGCAGGAACATTACCAGGAGCATCAGGATCATCGCGAAACCGTCTTTTCCTCCGAACTCCACTTTCTCCATCTGTAATCCACGATACCTCTGGTCGTCACGTCATGCCATGCTTCCACCCGATTTTCACCAGCCACCAGTTCATCGGATACGTGAAAATGAACCCTACCAGCAGGCCCAGCGCGCCGATGCCCCAGAACGCCGCCGTGTCCGGCATGGGCGGATGCCCGACGATGCCGGGCGTCACCAATCGCATGACCAGACCCATTCCCATCATGACCGTCGCCATCGAGAAGAACTCGGCACGGCCGCCCTTCCAGATGGCAGTCGGTAACGACATGCCCATGTGATGCATGGCGGGGACCTGGAACAGGAACCAGCCGAAGACGAATCCCACGACATACTCCGTCCAGAACTCCGGCCAGAAGGAGAAGCCGAGCAGCCGCGTGACGACCATCGCGCTCACGATCCCCAATCCGTCCCCCCCGACACAGTGGATGGCGGAGCCGACAACCTTCTTCCATGTGTCGATAGTAAACTCGTGGTGCGCTCGCTTGGCCTTGTCCTCTCCCGCTTGCTTCTTTATCGAACCGATGCGCTTAGGACGACAACTTGAAATGTACAAGGCCAACCCGATCACCGAGAAGAACAGCACGATGATCGGCCACGCCGCTTTCAGCGCGGGCGAGACATGCGTGTTGGCGGTAAAGGTGTCGTACAGGATCCAAACGGCCGCGAGCGCGCCGACGCCATACCACGGGATAACAAACACAGGTTGGACGAGGAATCGAAGGAATTCGAAGTTCAAACCATTGCCTCCAGCAGATCGGCGCATCGGGTCCGCATGGAACGTGGCTTTCGCCTGCGACGTTGTTGGATTTAGCCGCAGCAGCCACCACCGCTCTTCGGCGTTCCCGAAGACTTGCCCAGGTATTGCTCCGGAGTAAGGGCGAACTTCTCTTTGCACTTGGAGCCGCAGAAGTAATACGTCTGTCCGTTGTACTCGGTTCGTCCAGTCGCGGTAGCCGTTTCTATGTCCATGCCGCAGACAGGATCTTTCACAGCTGTCGCGCTCTTCATTGTCATCTCTCCTTCGTTCATGAATTTTGGCTCGATGGCAGCTGAAATGTTGATTGACCGGTTTCAGCAACTCATCACGCCCGGACTACCAACACGTTAATCCTGCCCGCCAGCCTTCGAAATCGGCTTTTGTCCGAAACGCGAGTCGCCGTTTGTCTGATTCTCGGACCGGTGTTTGTCCTATGGGTTGAAGCGTCTTCTGCGGATGGATACCTTTCTCATCCCCTCTTCGGAAAACCGTTCGATCCATCGGACAAACACCGGTGTGAAAATCGGACAAACAACGAATCACATTTCGGACATAGGCCGATGCCCCCAACGCCGGAACGGGGCTATCTTGGCAACATTGGGTCCAATAAAAACCAAGAGGAGAACCGAATGAAACCCGCAATTCCCTTGTTCCCTGTTCTGGCGATCGCCCTGTTATTAGCCAGTGCGCCTGCGCATGCGTCGACCAAAACGGATAACCGCATCGAGGCCTCTGCCAAGAAGTCGCACGTATTCCAGACCTACCTCAAGGGGGATGACATTACAATCCAGTCCAAGGACGGCGTCGTCACCTTGACGGGGAGTGTCCTCGAGGAATCCCACAAATCCTTGGCGCGGGACACCGTGGCGGAACTGCCCGGAGTCAAGAAGGTGGACAACCAGCTGCAGGTGAAAGGTGAAGGCTCCTCCGGAAACTCGGACATCTGGCTCAGCATGAAAGTGAAAACAACGCTCCTGTTCCATCGAAACGTGAACGGCCTCAAGACCGAGGTTTCCGTCAAGGATGCCGTTGTGACCCTGCGAGGCGAGGCGACGAGCAATGCGCAGAAGGACCTGACAACCGAACACGCCAAGGACATCGAAGGGGTCAAGGACGTAAAGAATGAGATGACCGTATCCGGAGTCGCAACAAAGAAACCCGAGACCGTGGGTGAGAAGATCGACGACGCATCCATCACCGCCCAGGTCAAGTTGACATTGCTGTATCACCGCTCGACCAGCGCAATCAGCACCAAGGTCAAGACGAAGAAAGGGGTCGTCACCGTATCCGGCAACGCGAAGAACGGAGCCGAAAAGGACCTGGTCACCAAGTACGCCAGCGACGTGCACGGGGTAAAAACCGTGAGGAACCGGATGACCGTTACCGCGTCAAAATAAATTTTCGGCACCCCCCGGAGCAACCGGGATCCGGCGGATCCCGCAGTGAAGAGGAACCAATATGTTGCCGTCGAAAGCACTCTCCGCCGGAATCTTCCGGCGGGCGCTCCTCTCCGGAGCCATCGCACTCATTCTCCTGTTGCCGGGCGCGGGCTTCGCCGCGGAGCCCGTCCCTGCCGCCGTTCCTGCCGAGGGGGCGGTGGCGGCCGTCGACAATCTTCTGATCACTACGCCTCCCCCTCCTCCCAACGTGCGGAAGCCGGTTCTGTCGTGGGGAGAGGGAAACGGCAAGAGCTATTCGGTTCCAGCGTGGGACATCCTGGGCTTCGAGGCGCTCCTCAACGTGTACGGCCGGATCGCTTACCCCGACCTGGTGGACCCGAAATATTCGAACGGAAAGAAAGTCTACAGCGTGACCCTGGAAACCATAAAGGACCACATACTCCACGGCCCCTGGGGATTCGACGGCGACGACTTCCAGGTGAACCAGCTCCAGCATCCGTATCAGGGATCCGTCTATCATGGATTCGCGCGGTCGGCCGGCCTCGGCTTCTGGCCATCGGCCGCCTATACCTTCCTGGGCAGCCTGGCCTGGGAGATCGCCGGGGAGACCACGAATCCCTCCATCAACGACCAGGTCGCGAGCGGCATCGGCGGGAGTCTCCTGGGGGAGCCGCTCTTCCGGTTGTCGAGCCTGATCCTTGAAGACGGCGGCGATCACCCCGGATTCTGGCGCGAGCTGGGCGCGGCGGTGATCTCGCCCCCGACCGGTTTCAACCGCCTCGCTTTCGGCGACCGGTTCAAAGGGGTGTTCCCTAGCCACAACCCGGCTACCTTCATGCGCCTGCGGTTTGGCGGGAGCCTGACCGACCACGTGGTCGGCCTCGGCAATGACAATGTCGACCGGAATGAAGTGACCGGAGACTACTCCCTCTCCTACGGGCTCCCCGGGAAAGACGGGTACACCTATGACCGCCCGTTCGACTACTTCCACTTCGAATTCACCGCCGTCTCCAGCAAGAACGGATTCGAAAACCTCATGACCCGCGGCCTCCTCTTCGGAAAGAAATACGAGGCGGGCGAGGACTATCGCGGGGTGTGGGGCCTCTACGGGAGCTTCGACTACATCTCGCCGCAGGTTTTCCGCGTCTCCAGCACGGCCCTTTCCCTCGGCACCACCGGGCAGTGGTGGCTCACGCGTGCGGTGGCGCTTCAAAGCTCGGCGCTCGCCGGATTCGGATACGGCGCGGGGGGCACCGTCCACCCCAGCGAGGAACGCGACTACCACTACGGCGGGACGGGTCAGGGGCTTCTCGCGGGGCGCCTGATCTTCGGGGACAAGGCCATGATCGACCTGACGGCACGCGAATACTATATCTCCGGTTTCGGTTCCACCCAGTCGGATGGATCGGAGCGCATCTTCCGCGGAAACGCGTCGTTCACCGTAGGCATTTACAAGCGCCACGCGCTCGGGATCCAGTACGTCATGTCGCGGCGGGATGCTTCCTCTCCCGGTAATCCAGGAACAACCCAGACGGTTGGAACCTGGAGCCTCGCCTACAACTTCCTCGGCGACTCCCGGTTCGGCGCCGTCGAGTGGCGGCCTGCCGAAATCGAGGCTCGCTGAATCGTGATGTCGCGGAAGGCGAACGGAACAACGGCGATGCCCCTCTTCCTCAGAATCGCCCTTGGACTGGCCGTATTGCTTCTCCCCCTCGGTCATCGATGTGTCGCGGAGGATAACGGGGCGATTTCACGGGGCTACGAAGCCGTAAAAACGGACTTCGGGAATTTTTACTTGGACCGGGGGAGCCTGACCCGACTCGGGATCGGCGTCGCCGGGGCCGCCGTGTTCGCCAACACAAATATGGATATGTATATCCGCGACAAGTATCAGAACAGCACGCGAAGCCACCTGACGGACCAGGCGACGAAAATATTCAATATGACCGGCACCGAAATCGCCCTCGTTCTCGGAACGTCCTACCTTGGCGCCTACGGGGCCGGGGTGTGGCTTCATAATCCGACGATGGAGGAATGGGCCCTGAAATCGGTCCGGGCGACCGTTGTGGGCGCACCCGCCCTCGTGTTCCTGGCGGTGGCAACCGGGGCAGACCGGCCGACCGAGGGAGATTCCCACTGGGGGGGTTATCAGAATTTCCACGGGGTCAGCGGTCACGCGTACTTCGTGGCGGTTCCTTTCATCACCGCCGCGAAGATGAGCGAAAACCCCTACCAGAAGGGAATCCTCTACGTACTATCGACGTTTACGGCGCTCTCCCGGATCAACGACGACAAGCACTATTTTTCCCAGGTGGCCCTGGGGTGGTACCTCGCGTATTTGAGCTGCGCCGTCGTCGAGAAGGGAACCGATCGTCAGGAAGGACGCACGCATGTCCAACTCGCTCCCGTCCCGAAAGGGCTCGCAGTTACGGTGCAGAAGAGGTTCTGACCGCGTGACGTCGTTTCCGGGGAGAGCGACGGCCGGCCTGCTGGTCCTCATGACAGCGCTGCTGTGGCAGCGACCCATCGCGGCGGCCCCGGTCCCGGTACGGTTCGCCGAGGGATCCCTCCATGGCTTCCTCGAGCTGAGCACCCCCGCGGGGGTACGGATTGCTTCGGGCGATCTTCTCCAAATCGTCCGGGACGGAGAAATCAGGAGTCGGCTGGTATTCCACTTCAATGATGGATCGGTGCACGACGAGACGGTGGTGTACTCCCAACGGAACGTCTTTACCCTGCAGAGCTACCACGTGGTGCAGCACGGGCCGGCGTTCCCCGAGGACACCGAGATCTCGCTGGAGCGGGCCTCCGGGAAGTACCGTGTGAAAACCAGGGCCCGCAAGGGCGGACGGGAGAACCTGCTCGACGGCACGCTCGATCTGCCCCTCGACGTCTACAACGGCATGGTCCTCACCGTACTGAAGAACCTGTCCGGAGGGGCCGGCGATACCATCCACATGGTAGCCTTCACTCCCGCGCCGAAACTCATCCAACTGAAAATGGTACCGGCGGGCGAGCAGAAAGTGCTGGTCGGCGGATCCGAAATATCCGCAACCCACTACGTGCTCA
>Ga0307380_10009574_pt1 | contig 12289 bp, 7 predicted proteins | sample UN3MG_FD_202239 | JGI IMG/M metagenome (GOLD analysis project Ga0307380, IMG submission 202239) | Soil microbial communities from Risofladan, Vaasa, Finland - UN-3 | ecosystem: Environmental > Terrestrial > Soil > Coastal area > Acid sulfate soil | place: Finland: Risofladan, Vaasa | collected... | reverse complement strand
AAAAAGACCCCAGGTGTCTTTTCAGGGGGGGACTCATGGCTGACAAGGAGTCGAAGCGCAAGGGGTGTCTTGACCAGTTGCTCCGGGTGCTGCCGAAGAGCGGGCCGTGGGAGGCGTGGCTCGAGGAGACGGGCGAGCTGCCGCCGGACTTTGACGCGCTGCCCTCGTGTGCGCGACTGCCCGACCCGCTCGAAGGCGTCACCTCGGCCGCCGGCTGGCCCGCGCGACGTGACCAACTCAGAAAACACTTCATGCAGTGGATCATCGGGACGGTCCCGCCGCCGCCCGACGACCTCACCGCGACGGTGACCGCTGAGCGGAAAGAGAACGGCGCAACCACGCGCGAGGTCCTGTTAACCTTCGCCGGCGGAAAGGCGACGCTCCGACTGGAGCTCTTCATCCCCGACGGCCGGGGGCCCTTCCCGGTCTTCATGACGCAGTTCACGCACCGCGGGTGGGCGCAGATCGCCGTGCGGCGGGGCTACGTCGGATGCGTCTACGCGGGCTGCGACTCCCACGACGACACCGACACCTTCGTGGACGCGTATCCCGATTATGATTTCTCACGTCTCACGCGTCGGGCGTGGGCGGCGAGCCGGTGTCTGGACTACCTCGCGAACGTGCCCGAAGCCGACGAGACAAGCGTGTGCATCACCGGTCACTCGCGGAACGGCAAGCTCTCCTGCATCGCGTCGGCGCTCGACGAGCGTTTCGCCGCCATGATCTCGTCGAGTTCGGGTGCGGGGGGGTCGCTCCCCACGCGGTATTACTCCGAGCAGCACTTCGGCGAGGGGATCGCCGCCATCACCACGAGCTTTCCCGACTGGTTCCACCCGCGCTGGCGGTTCTTCACCGGGCGCGAGCACAAGCTGCCCGTGGACCTCCACGAACTGGTGGCGATGAGCGCCCCGCGGCCGGTGCTCCTGTCCATCGCCTTGAACGACATGGTGGAGGATGCACGCGCGATGCAGATGATGTATCGCTCGGCGAAGCGCGTCTACGATCTCCTCGGCGCGGCGGACAATATCCGCATCCTCTGGCGGTGGGGTCAGCACGACACGACCCCCAAGACCATCGAGCGATACCTCGACTGGTGCGACGTGCATTTCCGGGGCGCGTCGCACGAATTTCCCGAGCGTTTCATCGTGCCCGACGACTGGGACGCCTGGCGGGCGCGCACGACGACCGCGGCGTCGGCCGGCGACTTCCCCGAGCGCGACCTCTCCGACCTCGCCGACGTGAAGGACCTCTCGGCGTGGGCAAAGCGCAAAGAGGAGATCCGATCGAACGTCCGGTGGCTGTTGGGCGACGCACCGCCCGAGGTCGCTCACGAGCCGAAGGACGGATACGGAAAGGAGCGGTTCTATAACGCCGCCATCTGCCGACGGTGGGAGGTCCCCGACGGACTGGAGAAAGAGCAGCTCGTCGCGGGGGAATACTTCAGCCTCGACGTCGTCGCACCGAAGGGCACGAAGGATTCGGGAGAGAAACTCCCGACGCTGCTGTGGCTTCCGCCGGCGTGCGGCTCGCAAGGCTACGTCGAGGCCGACACCCCACGGCATGCGTGGTGGCAGGTCCCGCCGCGCGAGGGCATCGTCCTCGCCGCGTTCGACCCCATCGGTCACGGCATCCGGCTCGAGGAGGCGGAGGGGTTCTACGCCCGGCACCAGGACTGGTCGCTTCTGGGGAAGATGGCGCGTGACGTTTCGGCCGCCGTAACTGCTTTATTGAACTTGCCTTACGTCGATTCGGGTCGGCTCTATGCCTTCGGGTTTTCGATGGGCGCGCTGGTGGGACTGGTCTCGGCGGCGCTGGACGAGCGGATCTCGGGACTGGTGACGCTCTGCGGTCCCGCCCCCTTCCGGCTGGAGACGGACGAAGCGGAGACGGGCGGACTCCGACGGTGGTCCGAGGACACGATGCTCCTCCCGCGGCTCGGACTCTTCATCGGCGAGGAGGCGCGCGTGCCCTCGGACGTGCACCAGTTGATGGCGTGCGTGGCGCCGCGCCCGCAGCTCGTCATCAGCCCGACCCTCGACCGTGAGTCGCCGATCGAACTCGTGACGCTAGCCGTCGACGCCGCGCGCGTCATCTACGAACTCCTGGGCACCGCCGACAAACTCGAACAGAACTCCATCGAGGACTACGCCCGCTTCGCCGAAGCCACCGAACCCGTCGTCCTCGACTGGATCAGGAAACAAGCAGGCGTGTAGGGGCACGGCATCCGTGCCCGCGTGCTGGGGAATGATATGCTGCGAATCACCGGGAAGATCTACACGGGACGGATGGACGCGCCGACGACCGATGCGGTGCTCGTCGGCGACGACGGGAAGATTGTCGCGGTCGGCGAGGGCGCAAAGCAGGCGCACGCGGAAGCGATTCTCCTTGGCGACCGGGTCGCGGTGCCCGGGTTCATCGACGCCCACATGCACCTCGAAGGCTTGGCGCAGCAGCTCACGCAGCTCCTGCTTTCCGACGCGACCTCGCTCGACGATGCCCTCGAGCGCGTGCGGGAGCGCTGCACGTCGAGCCCCGAGGACGAGGTGGTCTTCGGTACCGCGTGGGACGAGAGCGACTGGGCCGACCCGGCGATACCCGACCGTGAGGCCATTGACACCGTCGCGCCGGGGCATGCAGTCGTCCTCCGCCGCGTGTGCGGACACCTGTGGGTGGTGAACTCGAAAGCGCTCGAACGCATCGCGGCGCGTGACGACCTCACCGGCGCGCAGCGCGAGCGTCTGGGAGCCGTTTCCGCCGACGGGATGCTCCGTGAGGGCGACATCGCCCTGGCGGCGCCCCTGGCGGCGCAGTCGCCCGAACGCATGAAGGACGGGCTCCGAGAGGCGATGCGTCACGCACTGAGTCTCGGCGCGACCGGACTCCAGGACATGGGCTCACTGACGCTCGGAAAGCAGCCGAGAAGGACGGTCGGGAACGTCATCGATTGTCTCAGCGAACTCGACCGTGCGGGAGAACTTCCGGTCCGCGTGGTGGTCAGCGTGCGCCTCTCGGCACTCGACGAGGACGACCCGGCCGCGTCGTTCGAAGGACTGCACGGAACGATGCTTCACCCGGGGCCGGTGAAGATCTTCCTCGACGGGTCGATCGGCGCGCAGACGGCGGCGATCTCGGAGCCGTTCACGGACGACCCGGGCAACACCGGTCAGCTCCTGTGGGACGAGGGCGAACTCGAACGCGTCGTGGAACGCCTGCACCTGGCGGGGTGTCAGCTTGCACTTCACGCGATCGGCGACCGTGCGATCCGACAGGCACTCGACGTGCTGGGACAGGTGCTCGCACGCCACCCCCGGCGTGACCACCGTCACCGCATCGAGCATCTCGAGATCGTCGGACCTGAGCAGCTCGAGCGCATGGGGGACATGGTTGTGATCGCATCGATGCAGCCGAACTTCGTCGGCCGATGGCACACGCCCGGCGGGCTCTACGAGAAGCGCCTGGGCGCGGCGCGCACCGGGACGCTCAACCCGCTGCGGTCGATACTCGAGGCGGGCGTTCCGCTTGCCTTTGGCTCGGACGGGATGCCTTTCGGACCGCTCTACGGCGTCCGCTCGGCGATCGAGCACGCGACGCGCGCCGAGCGGCTCACGTTCGCGCAAGCCCTTCATGCGTATACACTTACGGCCGCGTTCGCCGGACGCATCGAGCATCTCACCGGCTCCGTGGAAGCGGGCAAGCAGGCGGACCTCGCGGTGCTTTCCGCCGACCCGGCCGACGCCGGGGAGGTCCGCGTGGAAGAGGTCTTCGTTGCAGGCAGGAGACGGTTCCCCTTCTGAGAGGGAGAGAAGCGATGTCGAGGATATCGCGACGGACGAAGCGGTGGGACCATTCGGGGGTGAACCTGGGGGGCATCGGCGCCGGGAAGATCGAGTTCACCCCGAGCGGTCGGTTCACCAACGTGATGACGCAGAACAACTGGGACGCGCCGATCGTCGACGTCGCCCCGGTCAAGCGGGCACACTATAACCCCGAGGGAATCCCGGGGGCGTTCCTGGCGGCGTGGGTCGAGGGCGCGGGCGCCGTCGCACTCAAGGAGACCGGCCGCGAGCCGATGACGACGCTCAAGCCCGGACGCATCCGATACGAGGGACGGTTCCCGCGCGCCGTCGTCCGCTACCCCCGGAGGCGCGGCGTCGCGCTTTCCGTCGAGGCCTTCTCGTCCCTCGACCTCATGAGCGACGGGAAGGACCGCTACAGGGACTCGGCCCTCCCGGCGGCCGTCTTCGTCTTCCGGCTGAAGAACACGTCGCGGAAATCCCGGCGGGTGTCGGTGATGATGAGCTGGCAGAACCTCGTCGGGCTCGGGGGGTTCGTGGACGCCCTCGTCACCGACCGCCGACGGCCCATGAACGACCACGTGGTGCGAGACGGATGCGAGGGGATCATCTTCCGCTCGGAAGCGGTGAAGCTCAACCCGCGGGTAGACGGGCAGTACGCGCTGATGACCGAAGCCGTCCGCGGCCGCGAGGTCTCGGTCTGCCGCGGCTACGACCAGGCCGACAGCCGCGCCGGTCAGAACTTCTCACGGGTCTGGACCGCGTTCGACGCCGACGGCACGCTCCCCGGTGAGGACACACTGATGCAGGAGTTCTGGACGAACCGTGCGTCGGGCGCCGTCGCCGTCCGCCTGCGGCTCCGGCCCGGGGCGTCGGCCGCGGTGCCGTTCGTCGTGGCGTGGTATTTCCCGCACCTCATCGCGAACGGACACCCGGAGATCGACTACGGTCACGCCTACGAGCGGTGGTTCAAATCGGCGTGGGAGGTGGCGACCTACGTGCTGGAGAACCGCAAGCGTCTCCACGCGCGGACGCGCGCGTGGCAGAAAGCACTCGAAGACTCCAACCTCCCCGAGTGGCTCGTCGAGAAGATGACGAACGACCTGTTCTCGCTGTATGCCTGCTCGTGGTACACGAGGGACGGCCGGCATACGGCGAACGAGTCGCCCACGGACATGGGCGGGTGTCACGGAACGATCGACCAGCGGGCAGCGTCGAGCGCCGTCTACGACATGTGCTACCCGCAGTTGAGCCGGTCGGAGCTGACGCTCTTCGCCGAGCAGCAGATCGGTGCGCGTCACCCGGACCGCTTCGGCAGGCACTGGGACATGAAGCGCGGGAAATTCGGCAGACGGCTCGACCGGATGGGGGCGATCCGTCACGACACGGGTTGGGACCACATCGAGGGCGGGGGGTTCGGCAGTCCCCTGTGGCAGAACCTGCACTGGCCGGACCTCACGAGCGTGTTCGTTCTGGAATGCTGGCGGTACGTCCTGTGGACGGGGGACCGGCGGTTTCTCGCGTGGGTGTGGCCGCGGGTGAAGCGGGCACTCGATTTCCAGGCACGCCTCGACCAGAACGGCGACGGGATCGCGGACCTCTGGGGACACGGCTCGAACACCTACGACTCGGCGGAACTGCACTACTACGGGGCGAGTGCGTTCATCGCGTCGCTTTACCTGGCGGCCAACCTGGCGGCCGGGGAAATGGCGCAAGTCCTTGCAGATGAAGCGTTTGCGAAGACGTGCCGCCGGCGTTACGCCAGGGCGCGAAGGACCTACGACGGCGTGCTGTGGAGTGAGCGTCGCGGGCATTTCCGCTCCTGGTATGACGACAACTGCGGTGCGTGGCGCGGCACCGACCGCGAGCACCGGCTCTTCGGTGACAGCTCGATGATCGCACAGGTCGCCGGACAGTGGTTCTCCAATCTCCTGGGACTGCCGCCCGTCACCGACGTCCGAAGAATCCGCAGCGCCCTCGCCGCCGTCTTCAGGCTCAACGTCTCACTCCCGAAGGGATGCCCCGCCATCGACGCCTCGCCCAACGGGGAGTTCAACTACTCGTGGCCGCCCTACTCCGAGACCTACTACGCCGCCAACGCCATCTACGAGGGCCGCGCCGACGAGGGACTCAAGGCCGTGAAGAAAATCTACGATGCACAGTACAAGTGCGACGGGAGTCCGTGGGACGCCTCACTCAAGTGGGCGGGCGAGGAGAACGACGAGCCCGCCTGGGGTCGTTGGTACATGACGAACCCGGCGAGCTGGTTCCTGCTTCAGGCGATCACCGGGGTCGGCGTGGATCATCTGCGCGGGGTGCTGACGGTCGCGCCGAACATCCCGAGGGGGATCGGCCGTGGGAAGACGCTGTCGAGGGTGCCGGTGTTCTACCCGAAGTTCCACGCGGCGGTCGACTGCCGGGCGACGAAGCGCGGTCGGCGCATCCGTCTGACGGTCACACGGCTCATCGGCGGCAGACCGGTCCGCTTCCGGAAGCTCCGGCTGCACACGACCGACCGGCTCCCGAAGGTGTCGCTCAACGGGAAAGCCCTGCGCGTCCGCGGCTCGGTCGAGGACGGACGTTTCATCACGCTCGACGTACGTGTCCGCTTCGGATCCGACGGGGACGTGCTGGAGATCATCGCATGATGACAATCGACGACAACGACAGGCAAATCCTGCGTGACCTGGCGAAGCGGGTGGCGGAGATTGCGTCGCTCGAGGTCCAGGCCGAGCGTCGCGCGCTGTGGAAGCGGCACAACGCACTTGACCCGGTGCGGCCGATGATCCTCGTCTTCCCCGAAGGGTCGTGGCGGGAGCTGCTGCCGGAGACGACACTCACGTGCGAGGGAGAAGACGCCCGGCGGATGGAGCGTGCGCTTCGCGTGCGACTCTTCTACCACGACCACCTGCGCGACGACACGGTGATCGAAGCCGAGTGGGTCGTTCGGAAAGCCGTGAGTCACACCGGCTGGGGGCTCGAGCCGCGACGCATCCCGTCGAGCGACCCCACGGGCGCGTGGAAATTCGACCCCGTCGTCCTCGAACCGGCGGACCTGAAGAGACTCAGACACCCCGAGGTGACTTACGACGAGGACGCGACGGCGCGCAGCCTCGCCGAGGCAGAGGACCTCTTCGGCGACCTGCTCGACGTGAACCTCAAGGGCGTCTGTCACGTCAGCTTCCACCTCATGAGCCTCTACTGCCACCTGCGCGGACTCCTCGAGGTGATGCAGGACATGTGCGACAACCCCGCGATGCTCCACGACGCGATGACGTTCCTCACCGAGGGTTATGCGGGGCTCGTGAGGCAGTGGGACGAGCTGGACCTTCTCGACATCAACAACGACGGGACGTATCACTCCTCGGGCGGGGTGGGCTACACGGACGAGCTGCCGGCGGAAGGCTTTGACCCGTCGCACGTGAGACCGCGTGACCTGTGGGCGTCGGCCGAAGCACAGGAGATGGCCCAGGTCTCGCCCCGGATGCACCGCGAGTTCGTGATGCAGTACGAGGCGCGGCTGCTCGAGCCGTTCGGTCTCACCGGCTACGGCTGCTGCGAGGACCTCACACGGAAGCTCGACGACGTGCTCCGGCTCCCGAACATCCGGCGCATCTCCATCGCGCCGAGTGCGGACGTGGCGAAGTGCGCCGAAAGGCTCGGCGCGGGCGCCATCTTCTCCTGGAAACCCCAGCCCTCGCACCTCGTCGGCGCGTTCGACGACGACAAGGTCCGCGACTACATCCGCCACACCCTCGACGTGACGCGAGGCTGCGCCCTCGAGATGATCCTCAAGGACACGCACACCTGCGAGCACCACCCCGAGCGCTTCACGCGGTGGACCGAGATCGCCCGGGAGCGGGTCGAAGCGCATTAGCGCCGGAGGTCATTTCGCCGGTCGCGCGGCGGTCAGGTCCTTGGACCATTCATTGAGGTTGTATCGGCGTTCGAAGCCTGCCTTTTCGTAGGCGCGGAGTGCCGGGACGTTGTCGAGTCCCGTGGCGAGGATGCACTCACTTGCGCCCCAGTTCTTCAGGTGCACGAGGCTCGCGCGGACGAGCGCCTGTGCAAGCCCCCTGCCGCGGTGGTCCTCGTCGGTGCCGACGAAACCCAACTGTCCCACGGGTCCGCCGCCGGGGGCCGAAAGCTCCGCGAATAGCCGGCCCGTGCAGGTGGCGACTTCCTTGCCCTCGAAGGTGGCGGCGTATCGGAACATCCGTGCGGCGAACTCCGTCGGCGGCTCGGCTTCGTCGATCTCGTATCCGGGGGGCGTGTCGCCGGCCGCGACCTCCTTCCACAGCCCGGCGACCATCAACACGCTGGGGTGACTGATGCGGAACCCCCGACGGACGTAGGCCGCCGTCGCGTCCCGCTCCCAGTGCGGATGATACGCCTCGTGTCCGAGGACGTAGGAATTGTAGAAGTGCCAGGCCCGCCAGGTGGGGCCGCAGAGTCTCGGCACGCCCGCTGCACGGGCCCGCTCCTCGGCTTTCTCCAGAAGTCGCGCCGCCTGCTCGACCGCCCCCGGGACCGCCGCCAGGACGTGCACGTCGAGCTGCTCCTTCGTCCGCTCACCGTGCAGGAACGCCCGCGGCTCGCCGCCCTGAAGGGCGACGAGCACGTTCCCCGGCTGGAAGTCGTCACCGAGCGTCTTCCAGTATTCGACGAGGTCCGGGCCGATCGGTCGGGAGTACGGCCAGCCCGCCGTGTAGGCGTTCACAATGCGGACGATGTCGCACGTCATGTCGTCGGAGAAGGTCCTGATCTCGATGCCGGTTCGGACCTCGATGCGCTCGCGGGCGCTCGCGGGCGCCGAGGGGCCGCCGCCCGGTCGCACGAGCATCGTCCGCGGGTTCTCGACGGTGAAGTGCACGATCAGCTCGTCGGTGATCCCCTTCTCGCGCAGCTTCGGCAGGGCGTAGCGGAACAGGAACCCCGGGGTGCGGCAGGGGCACTCGTACTCCATCGAGACCAGATCCATGCGGTTCTGCGAGAACTTGAGGGCGTAGTCGATGGAGAGGAGCACCGCGTCGGGGAACCCCGCCTCGATCAGGTTCACGACGTATCCGGCGAGGACGTCCTGGTCGACGAAGTGCTGGATGCCCCAGCAGGTGAAGATGAGGTGGCCGCCGCACCTAGCGACGTGCAGGTGTTCATCGGGGTCGTCGACGAGGTCGGCGTGTCCGATGTAGAGCCGCGAGGGGTCGGCGCCTGCGTCCACGAGACAGTCGAAGTGATGTCTCACGGCGTTGCAGGAATGGGTGGTGACGGCGGCACCGGTTTCCCGCGAGGCGATCGCGGCGGCACGGAACACCTTTTCGTCCTCTTCGCACCAGCGCTCCTTGCCGTAGGCCCCCACCTTGATCATCCACGCCCTGGCGTCCGTGCCCGTCATGTGCCGGGTCAGTTCACGGACGAAGACCTCCGCGAGGTCCTCCGCGCTCTTTTCCTTGACCCATTCCGGCCGGCGGCCTTCGAGGTAGAAGCCGGTGCTCGCCACCACGTGGACGCCGGTGTCCCGGCTGATCCGCTGCATCATCGGGACCATCCTGAGGTAGCCGATGGGCGTCAGCTCTACCACCGTCCCGACGCCGAAGCCCTGCGCCTCACGGATGACCTCCCGCTGCCACCGCTCCAGTCTCTGGCGGTAGCCGGGCGGGGCCTCCAGGTCCTCGGTTTCGGCATCTGCGTGCGGGAAATGCTCGTGGGGCATAACGATGCCGAGACGGTCGGCGCTCACAGGGCCGAGCACGGTTTCAATCATGGGTGAGGTCAAAGGGTGATCCTCCGTTTTTCGGCGACCGTTGCGGTTTTTCCATTCAGGGCGACGCGCTTCAGTCCGTCGGCGGGCGGGACGTGAAGGATAACACGTTTCGGGTCGCGGCGCCGACGGTTGCTCTCGGCCAGCCAAAGACCCGCCAGGGCAACCGACAGCAGAAGGCAGCTCAGCGGCCCCCACAACGTCGGTCGGACGGGAAGTACGGGCTCGTGGGTTCCCTGGTGATAGAGGATGGGTGAAATCGAGAACTCGTAGACGTCCCGGGGCCCGTTTCCGGAGCATAAGAACGCGGCGAACGCAAAGATCACCAGCGCAGCCGCTATCCACGGTCCGACCGTCCTGCCCGTCTTCGGGCTTCTGATGACACGCACGAGGGAGAACGCGGCGATCAGCAGCGGAAGCAGCAGAATCACGACATAGAGCGCGGTCACCACGGCACGACCCCTCACCGGGTAGGTCTTGTGGATCACCGCGCCGTCACGCAGGCCCCCCTCAATGTACCATTGCCTGTGAGCGATGACGGCGAGGTCCGCAGACACCTGAAACCCGGACGGATAGGTGCAGCGTATCGGGATCACCATAAGGCCCGGGTGTGGGCCGTCGCGGTTTGTTTCCCACTCGATGATGTAGACGTGCCAAGGCAGCAAATAGGACAAGATGACGCCGCAGATGAGGGCTGTTTGCGCCCCTTTCATTGCGACCCCTCCTCTTCGTTGGAGCGTACGAGGTCCGAGAGGCTTGCCGGATTCCCGACAGGGGGCGGATTTGTGCCCGGCGTCACAAGGTGAGTCGGCGCCTGCCCGCGACCCCCGTGCGTTTCATGGGTTCAGTTCCTTATCTGCTCTGTAGAAAACATCCTTGGCGTTGCCAAAAAGGAGGTCAGACATTCTTGTCTGACATCAATCAAATGAATGACAGGCAAGAATGCCTGTCCTCCTGTTTTCATGTTTTCTACAGAGCATTCCTTATCCTATGCCGCCAGGCCCAGGATCGTGAGTGCGGCGGCGCCGAGGATGATGCCCGCCCACCCGAAGCGTCCGGGGGGCTCCTTGAGCACGATCACCGAGATCACGACGACGAGGATGCTCGAGCCGCCGGAGGTCGCCGGGAAGAACACGTGTCCCGGGACCCGGCCGACCGACAACGCCTGGAGGACGGCGAGTCCGCCCAGGAAGAGGAGGGTCCCGATGGTCGCGCCGCTCCAGAGCGTGGCCGGGTGCGGCCGCCGACGGGAGAAGACGAGCGCCGCCGTCAGTCCGACCGTCAGGACCGTCGCGTAGAAGAAGAACAGATACCCCACGTTCTGGGCGAGGCTCGCGGCCGCCGGAAGCTCGTCCCCTCTCAGGGAGGTCGCCAGCTTGAACGCATACTGGCTCAGACCGTTCCCGACGAACGACAGTGACATGAAGAGTATCCAGCCTTTCTTGGGTTTGCGCGGGTGGTTCGTGCGGTGGCGCTCTCTCATGTCCAGTCCGAGGAGGACGACGGCGCCGGCCACCAGGGAGAGCCCCGTCAGGCTCATCAGCGTCGGACGCTCGCCCGGGTAGATCATCATGAGGGCCGAGGCGAAGGCGAACGAGAGCGTGAGCAGCATCCAGGAGATGGCGATGTCGCCGCGGGCGACGGCGGCCAGGAAGACCGGGATGACCGCCACGAACCCCACCCCGGCGATGCAGGCGACGATGATCTGTCCCCGGCCGGTCCCGGCGAGATCGAGGCCCCCCATGAAGGAGAAGACGAGCGCCCAGAGCACCGCCGACGCTCCGATGGCCGCCGACATGTAAAGCCGGTTGGCCTTCGCCCGTTCCGCCCAACGATAGGCGAACGCCAGTGCCGTCCAGCACACCAGCGCCGACGCCATGTAAACGTAACCCATCGGTCGTCCTTCAGGTACAACGAGGCATACCACCCGCCAATGTCATTCTGAGCGAAGCGAAGAATCTGGCTTCAACTTCACCTGGAGCATACGCTCCGGCGGCACCCATGACCTCAGGCCCGACGCGGCCAGATCCTTCGTCCCGATGCCCGCCCGAGGCGGACAGGAATCGGGACTCAGGATGACACGCCCGTCTCATTGCAGCAGGTCATGGCTGGCGAGCGTCGGACACCAGAACTTCTCGATGTAGCCGACGACCAGTGCGGTCCCCTCGTCGTGACTCACGTAGGGCGGCTTCGCCGGGTCGTAGATCCCATCGGTGAGGTCGCGCACCAGATACACGTCCACGCCCCAGCGGGTCATCTGCTTGATGGCGAAGGTGCGGTGGAGGATGCAGCAGTTGGTGTGGACGCCCATGATGAGAAGGTGCTCGACGCCCTCGGCCTTCATGAGGGAATAGACCTCGACGCCGTCGGCGGAGATGGCGTCCTCGTCTCTGAGGGTGATGCCCTTGTGCTCGCGGGTCCACGGGTAGCCGGCCGATTCCTTCCACGTGTCGATGGTCGGGGTATCGGTGGCGGTCGATTCCTTCGGGAAGGGCAGCGGCGGATCGTCATGCCTTCTCTCGCGCGGCTTGCGCTTTTTCGTATCGAGCACGTGCTTGCGAGCCGGGTGCTCGGCGTAGAAGTCGATGGTGTCGGACGGCGAGTGAATGATGAGGACGCCCTTCTTCCGGCAGGCGTTCACGACGCGGTTCATCCGCGGGACCATCGCGCCGAGACGCTCCTCGGCGCCGCGCTGCGTGTGTTTGTCCCACACGTCACACAAGAGCAGTGCGGT
>Ga0307380_10009572_pt1 | contig 12289 bp, 8 predicted proteins | sample UN3MG_FD_202239 | JGI IMG/M metagenome (GOLD analysis project Ga0307380, IMG submission 202239) | Soil microbial communities from Risofladan, Vaasa, Finland - UN-3 | ecosystem: Environmental > Terrestrial > Soil > Coastal area > Acid sulfate soil | place: Finland: Risofladan, Vaasa | collected... | reverse complement strand
TTAAACATGATTCATGCCACTTTAAAACGGGCATGTTATCCGAATTTACTTCTTGCAAGGGCTGGTCTTCATGTCAATTATTTTCCTACTGTTAGGAGTCTATTGACCTTAAAAGTAATTGATCAGGGCACTGCCTTGGGTGAATTTACTGTTCGTTTAACTTTTGAAAGGAGATAGGTAAAAATGAAACGAACATTATCCATACTAATTATTTTATTGACCCTATGCTTGCCAGCAACGTCATTCTCCATTTGTGGTCCTGCTCCTACTCCTGGGGGCGACTGGGTGTTCCCTGGCGGATTTTGTGATAACATTCTTCTTGTGTGCCCAACCTCTGAGTATACAACCATTGGTGCAGCTATGAACGCTGCAGATGCATGGGATACAATTCTTGTTGCAGAGGGAACTTATAATGAAGCAGTTGTATTTCCTCATGACAACATAACATTAAGATCACAGGGTTCTGCCGAAAATACTATTATTACACAAGGAGCGGGCACCACCGTATCGTTCGGCACATCGTCTGGATGTACCCTTGATGGGTTTACAGTAACATTATCGGCAGCAACCGCTACCGGAGACGAAGTTATTTATTCAAACAATAATGATACAACTGACTATAATATAGTTGAAAATTGTATAATTGATGTTGAAAATAAAGCAGGAGAAGATTTTGGTCTGTACGGGATTAATATTGACGATGGAAATTTTGCGCTTCTAAATAATCGAATTTCTGTCACTCAAACTGGAGATGGTGCTGTATATGCAATTTGGAACTCTGCCGCTCATGCGTTTGAGTGTAGAGAGAATACAATTACCATAGATCAAGATACTGTTGGGGCATACATGACTGTTGCTCTTGCACATACCGCAGGTGCAGGCGGTATTCTGTATGCAGTACAGAACACAATTACTACTGATTCAGAACATACTGGTGCCAGTATAGGATATTCGGTTTATGCATCTGCTAATATTAACCATGTTAATAATAACATCATAAATGCTGTTGGGGCGGCTGGCGTAATGTATGGCCTTTATACAGGTGCAGCAAAAACCGGATATTATAACGGCAACTTTATTAATGTGACCACTACCGACAGTGACGGAGAGTGGGCGAATTTTAGCACAGGCACAAGCTATGCCCATGGAAATACCGTGACTGGTGACGGTGTGATGGGAACCGGGGGGACCATTTATGGGGGCCTTAATCAAATCAATGACGTTGTAAAGCTTACTGCCGCTACCGCTCAACTCCTCTTACCCCTAAGCAACGACGCAGTCACGCCTACGCTGGCTTTTGGGGATGGGGATACTGGGTTTTATGAAGCCGCTGATGATACTGTTAGAATAACACATAACAGTGTATACACTTGGAATATTGACGTTAATGGTTTTGGAAGTGCTATTGCCGGAGGGGGTCAAATAAGAAAATCTGGTGCCAGCGCAACAGTTCCTTCTGTAGCACCTAATAGGGATGATTTAGACACGGGTCTTGGTACAGCAGCCGCCGACCAACTCTCCCTAATAGCTGGTGGTGTTGAGGGGATTAGAATTTCTGAGGATACTACAATCCAAGTTAATTCTTTTGGTCCTGTAATTAAGAAATACACCATTACCACAGACAATACGAATGGAGTGGGTACTCATACTATAGCGGAATTACTTGGTGGTTTAATTCGCAGAGGTACAGGGGATGAAATAACAGGTGCGGCAATTGACGTAACTGATACAGCGGCGAATATCGTTGCTGGCATAACAGGTTGTGTAGTGGGTTCAGGGTTTGAGTTTTCAATCAGCAATGAGGATTCAACCCATACAATTCAGCTTGATGGCGGAACCGACGTAACAATAGCTCCAAACGATCCGTCAACTGCGATTCCGGCCAACTCGACAGGAAGATTTTTGCTTGTGGTTACAAATGCTACTACAAGTTCAGAAGCAGTTACCGTTCACGCACTTGGGTTCACGACACACTAATGACAAGAAACCACCGATCTTTAAGAGCTTCGCTAATTTGCTTTGCAATCGCAGCCATTGGGTTTGCGATTTGGATTCAAGGATAAATATGCCAGTAACACCAATCACATTAATTAAAGGCGATAAGATTGGAATCGAAACCGATTACAGAGATGCTCTTCCGGTCAACTTTTACGCCGTCAAGCGAGATATCCTGGGCGCAAAGGGGTATATGATCGGATATCCGGGCCTTACGAAATTAGCGGATGGAAAGGGCGTTGACCGGGGCGGGACTTATAACGAGCGGTTTAAAGCCCATTATCGGGTATCGGGGACCAAGCTTATATCAGTATCAACCGGAGGGGTAGTTACAGAATTAGGCACGATTCCCGGAACCTCACAAGCCCGCCTTATTGATCTTTACAGTTTCAACACCCAGGGAATTATAGCAGACAACAGGTTTTTTCTTTATAGCCCCGGTGGTGGATTTCAGGAAGTGGTTGACCCCGACCTTGGGGACCCCATCGATGGGGTTTGGGTTGATAATTATTATTTTATGACAGACGGCGAGTATTTGTTTCACACCGAGCTTACGGATGAAACGTCTATCGATCCTTTAATGTTTGCAACTGCAGAGTTTATGCCAGATCCGTCTCTTGGGTTGGCCAAGACCCAGGATAACAAAGTCATGGTGTTTGGGCGGTATTCTCTTGAGTATTTCGTTAATGTTTCGACCGCAAATTTTGCGTTTCAAAGAATTGTGACAAGGGCTCAAAAAATAGGAATCGTTGCTACCCATGCAAAATGTGAATCGAGTGGGCATTTTTATATTACTGGCGGGTATCGGGATAGCGCGGTGGCAGTTTACGCTATCGGTATCGGCAGTGCTGTAAAAGTTTCTACCCGTGAGATTGATAAAATCTTAGCCCAATACACAGAGCCCGAACTTTCAGACATGCGGATGGAGAGCAGGACCGAAAACGATGTCACGTTTATTTTGGTTCATCTTCCCGAGGAAACGCTGTGTTTTAACGAGTCCATCGCTGCGGAATTTGGAAAGGAAATCGCATGGAGTCTGTTGAAAACCGGCACGGGAAACACGATTTACCGGGGGATCAACGGTATATTAGATGCCCGGTCTGGAAAATGGGTATGTGGTGATAAACTTGGCTCTAAAATAGGAATTTTAGACAATGAGGTTAGTACTCAATATGATGCGATCACTGAGTGGTTATTATTTACTCCTTTCGTTGACCTTGAAACGTTTTCTATCGATGAACTAAAAATAGAAACCATTCCCGGGCATACCACGACCCTTGACGCAACAGTGGCTGTTTCAATGACATACAATGGCGTGGTTTACGGCGGAGAACATTGGATGCAATACGGCGCTCCTTCTGATTACGGTCAAGGGTTTATTCTGAGACGGCTTGGGATCTGTAACGGCTGGATGGGGTTTAGATTCCGGGGAGTCTCTAAATCAAGAATGGCGTTTGCGCTTATGGAGTTGGTTTATGCCTGACCCAACAACCATAGAACGCCTCAGAGGTTTGAGATTAAGCGCCAACGACCTGAAATCGCTTACCGACTGGCCGGATGCTCTTGTCGAGGATTACCTTATCATTCTGGACAATTTAACTGCCATAGCTGAGGTTCTCGATGATTTGAAAATAGAAGAGGTTGCAACCGACTTTACAGACGGGTCGATTCCTTTCGCTGAGACAGCTCTTTTGGTCGAAGATAATGCAAATTTAATTTGGGATAATGTTGCAAAAGTCCTGAGCGCAAAAGGTCTGATTATAGCAGACACATCAGTTTCAAGGTTGCTTTCCACAGACGGTGACAAACTGGCAACCAGTGTTGCAAATTTAGCTTTATGGATCACAGGCACAGCAGATCAAATACTTATTACAAACAATGGAGACGGTACGGTAACGATTTCAATACCGGATACCGATGTTACGGGCGCAGAACTTGAGACCCTAACCGATAATTCAATGGGTGATGCTCTTCATAGACATTCGGAACTAAGTGCCAGTGACGGAGATCCGGATGCATGTGTCAAGGTTGATTCAATTGGAAATGTTGGAGTAGGAACGGCTACCCCCGCAGTTTCCGCAAAATTAGAAATTAATTCGACAACCGGTGCTTTATTGTTGTCAAGAATGACAACGGCAGAAAGAGATCTTTTGACGGCTGTAAATGGAATGATTTTGTATAACACGACACTAAGCAAGGTCCAGGTTTATGAGGGCGGGGCTTGGGCCTCGGTAATATAATGATAATCAAATTTTTACCATACGCCGGTGACTTAATCGGACTTCCAACTTCCGATAATCATTTAAATTTTCGGTGGCTTGAACCTGATTGCAAAGTACTATTCTCAGTATGCAGGCAGGGGAACGGGGCATCGTGTCATTTTGCGAGCGATAGAAAAGGGGTGTTTAGAATTAAACGCGCCATGAATGAGTTTTGTGAATTTGTGTTCTGGCTGTTCGATTGGTGTGAAATGATCATTGCAAAAGTTACATTAAAAAAGGTTGGGGTTATCATTGAAAGGTGCGGATTTAAAAAGATTATTGATGGCAATATTGCTGTTTATATAAGGGAGAGACCATGAGTTTTATAGGCGATTTATTATTTGGAACCGGGGGCGACGACGCGGCTGATGCTTCGCGGGAGGGGGCTGAATTGCAGGCGCAAGGACAACGGGAAGCCCTTGCGTATTTAAAAGAAAGAGAAGCGATACCCAGGCAATTTAGCGAAGGCGCGTTAAGGGGTTTAGGTGGTCTGTATGGACTTGAGGGAGGCACTGGAGACCAACAGGAACTTATAGATCGTGCTATATCTTCGCCATTGTATCAATCCATCATGGGTGGTCGAGAAGCTGGTGAAGAATCGATTTTAAGAAGTGCTTCCATGACCGGTGGTTTTAGATCTGGAGGTACTCAGTCAAATCTTTATGATTATAATGTTCAGTTGCAAAATAAAGCCCTTCTCGAATCATACAATCAACAACTCCAAGGATTAACAGGACTTGCAGGATTGCCAAGCAATACGAATGCGATAGCTGGTCAAATGGCAGGGATAGGGCAAACCTTGGGCCAGGGTGAAATCGCTGCTGGCCAGGCACAGCAAGCCGGAAAACAGCAAGGATTTGGGAATTTGTTGGGGCTTGGGGGGTTGGCTTCTGCATACATGTTCTCGGACCGTAGACTCAAAAAGAACCTTGAGAAAATCGCGGAAGTAAATGGCCACAATTGGTATATGTGGGATTGGAATATAGTGGCGAATAAGATGGGGCTTGACGGAAAATCCGAAGGTGTTTTAGCGGATGAACTTGTTACCACGAACCCCGAATGTATCGGAATTAAAGATGGCTTTATGATCGTGGATTATGTCGTACTCGGCATATTTCCTAAGGAGGCATAGCATGAGCAACGGAAATCCTTTTTATGTTCACCCCGGAACGGACTTCGGCCCCGGACTTATGGGACTTGCGGAAACTGTTGGTAAAGTTGGAGAGCGCAAAAAAGCAGAGCAAAAAGAGCAGGAAATGCGAGGAGAAGTTTCAGCAGCTATTAAATCTAAAGACGCTGATAAAATACGAGCAGTTGCCGGAAAATATCCAGAGCTTGGAACAAAGATCAAGGATATCATGGAAATGAAATTGCCTGGTGGATCAGGGGATGCTTATAAAAATGCTTTGTTTTCAGCTTCAGTTGATTTTACACAAGCCCCTCAAGTATTGGAAAAATTACGGTCACAGTTTGCACAGGACGGTATTGACCCGCAAGAGCAGGCGAAGCTCGATGATTTTCAATCCTTGCTTGATTCAGATCCAAAGACAGCCCAAAAGAATGTTGAGGCTGAATTCGCAATGTTGGCTGATGAGGATACGTGGAAGCGGTATAAAGATATTACTAAGACTGATACAAAAGAAACGACAAACATAGAGGATTTTAAATATTACCAAACGCTTTTACGGGAAAATCCGGACCAGGCGAGACAGTTTGCAACTCAAGCCGGGATCACAAAGACCGCAGCTGATGATCGAACAACGGCCATTAAGGATTTTGAATACGGTGAGAAACATCCCAAGTTTGTATTGCAGCAAAAGGCTGAAAAGGATGCTAAAGATGCTAAAGATGCTAAAGATGCTGTCTTTAAAAGTTCGTCTGACTTGAGAAAGGAATTCTTGAACCAATCCAAAGAATATCAACAAGTGAGAGATTCTTACACTCGGGTTGTCGGTTCGACAAGAGATCCTTCGCCTGCAGGCGATCTTTCATTAATCTTTAACTATATGAAAATGCTTGATCCTGCATCGGTTGTTAGGGAATCGGAATTTGCAACGGCAGCGGCCACAGGATCATATGGCCAAAGAATACAGGCGGCAGCGCAAAAAGCCTTGTCTGGTGAAAGGCTTGCACCGGAAATGAGAAGGGATTTTGTTGAAAAGGCAAGCATTTTACTGCAGGGAATGAGAGACCAACATTTCAAACGTGAACGAAATTATAAGGGCATTGCCTTAAAAAATAGCCTCCCTGTTGATGAAGTTGTGGTTGATATTAATGCGCCCGCAGAAGAAGAAAAAGACATTCCGATATCTGAAATGACCGATGAAGACCTACAGAAAATAGTCAGGGGTAAATAATGCCAACCAAAGAAGAAGCATTAGCGGAACTGTACGCACGCGGAAAACTCACAGAGGGCCAGCAATTAGCGGTTAAAGAACTGGTCCGGCGTGGTCGTTTAATCCTACCTGAAGGTAATCAAAACAATACGGGATCGGATACGGTGCGCAAAGAATCAATGGCGGAACTTGCAAAAGAGATAGGTCCATTACAGGCGTTCTTGATTGGCACCGGCAAGGGCTTTTATAATGTTGGCCGTGGCCTTGGGCTTGTTGATCCGGCAGGTCAAACAGAAACAGAGGCCATGGCCGCATTAAAAGAAGAACGGCCATATACTGCGGGGGCCGGGGAAATAGTTGGCGAAGCTTCCCCGTTTCTAATTCCGGGAATGGGGGCCAGTAATATAGCATCATTGCCATTAAGGGCGTTAGCATCAGGAGTGTTAGGAGGTGTAGAAGGTGGTGTCATATCAAAAGGAGTCGGGTCAGATGTTACGGCAGGGGCCGGTATGGGCGCGGGTATTGCCGTGGGTGCTGAGATTCTTTTCCCTGTGCTTGGTCGCTTGGGCCGTAAAATATTTCAACGGGTAACGGGTAGGATGCCTGCCGGGGCCGTACTGGATGCAGCTGGGAAACCGACGCCAGAATTAAAAGAGGCTCTTGACGCTGCGGGCATGTCATTTGACGATTTGACTGATGATGCAGTGGAATTGATAACAAAACAGAAGCCCAGGGCAAAGCCGGAACAGGTTTCCAGGGCCGCCCTGTTCACCGAGGAGGGCATCCCAGCCACAAGGGGGGAGATCACCAAGGATTACGGGCAACTCGCTACTGAGCAGCGTCTCATTGAATCTGTGCAGGATACAGCGGCAGAACCGCTAAGACAATTCAAATTAAAGCAAAGCGAGGCGATAAAGAAGAACCTAAAGGCCAACTTTGGGGAAACCGGCAAAGAAGAAACCGGCGAATTGATCCACGATGCTCTCATGGGTCGCAAAAAGCTTTTAAGAACTCAGAAAAATGAGCTTTATTCCGAGGCGGCGGGGAATGCAAAAGAAATCGGCGGCGTTCATATCTTTACCGATAATTTAAAGGAATCCATCCCGGACGCTGATCTTTTTGAGGACTTGGCGATCACGGCACCGCAGGGCATGAAATCTCTTGATCAGATATTAACCAAGTACGGAATAAAAGAACCGGCTCAAGAGGCGCTTGAAAAAGGATTTCAACCAACACCATTGACGGTTGAAAATTTTGAACGATTCCGCAAAACACTAAACGCTATTGAGCGCGGCGATACCACTGGGGCCGTATCGGTTGCGACAAGGCCCATAAAAGAGGCGCTTGATAAAGAACTCGCTGAAATTGGAACTGTAATGGCAGAACAGGGGGTTCCTGACAGTGTGGTTAAACCATTGGTTGAGGCCCGCAAGGTTGTGAGAAAGCTTAAAACAGAGTTTAGCCCACAGTCTATTATGGGCAGAATCGTTGACACTAAAAAAGATGGGGTTACTCAAGTCATAGAGGCAAGCAAGGTATATGATAAAATCGTTGGCAGGGCCACACCGGTTGAACATACGAGACGGCTTATAAAATCATTGTCAAGATCCGGTGAAAAGGGCCAACAGGCCATAGCATCACTTCAAGCGTCTACGATGCTGGATTTAATTGACGCCGGATTTGGAACCGAATCAAGGAAAATCAGCGGGGTTAAGACATTCAATCCCATAGCCTTTAAGAACAGATTGAAAGCTATTGGCCCGGATAAGATCAAAGCACTATTCGCAAACGAGAAACAAACGCTTAAAAAGCTGAATAACATAGAAAAAATTGCCGGGGAGCTTGTACCGCCGTCTGGTGCTGTTCCAAAAGGTTCTGCAAGCGTGATTATGGACTTAGCAAACACTTTAGGATTGGCCGGAATTTCTACTAAGATTCCAGGGGGATCATTGTTAATGGGAGCGCTTAAAGCTCTCAGTGAACCAGTTAAAAAGGGCGCTGCTGTCAAAAAAGCACTCAAGGCCGTGCCCGAAACTGAGCCAATGAGGCTTATGATAGAGCATCAATTTGCAGGAATAGCATCAGCCCTTGGTATAGCTGCCAAAATCGAATCGGAGGAAAGTAAATGATAAAAAAATCCTTTAGAACATTTTTATACTTGATAGCGACATTCTTAATTTTATTCCAGTCCGCATACGCTTTAAATGTCGTTAAATTGTCACCCGAATATTTCCCAAATTCAAGTATTGGCAGGGCGCTATCAAGTGCTGATATTTACGTCGGCATTCCTGATCTTGACCCTGAAATAGTCGCAAATCAAAAGACGTTGAGCGTCCAGCAAGAAGACGGCACTATCGTTGCCGTGACTCAGCCTATCAGCACAGGCGCAGGCGGAGTGCCGTTATATCTTGGTTCTCCGGTCACGTTGCTTGTCTCGGGGGATTATTCGTTGAAAGTCTTAGATTCTTACGGAGCTCAAATATATTACATTCCTTCCACATTATATTATACTCCTCCAACAACAGCATACGCTCAATATTGGCCTGATTACACTGAAGTGGATCAGGGTGCCGCCGGGGGCGGCAATTCAGTATATGATATCCTTGAGGAAGTCGGCGCAGCAACAAACGCCACATTATATTTTGCTCATAATTCGGGAGAGGCGACCACCACATATACTTTTACGACAAACACCACCATTTCAGCCAATTATAATATTGCCATTGAAAAGGGGGTTGTTTTTGACGGTGCTGGCACATTGACAGAAAACGGGCCTTTTAAGCCTGGAAGATATAAAGTATTCGGAGATAGCATTACGGTTTTATTAGGGCCAGGATCTACAGATGAAGCCTATCCCGAATGGTGGGAAAACAATACCACTCCCGGCATGACAGATATGACAGATGCAATAAACGCCTGCGCCACCGCAGCTAAGACAAATCTAATTAAAGTAAAGTTTGGCCCTGGAATTTACTTGGTTACTGAATCTCTGGATTTTACAGAAGCTAATCAAACCGAGTTGGCAGGCAAGAGGGAGGGCTGGATTATTGAGGGTTCGGGTCAAAGATCAACAATTATCAAACCTGTTCTAACCGAAGCCTATCCCGTTATGGATCTTACAGGAAGTGCATATGCACAGGTTAGAGATTTAAGTATTTATAGTTATGATGATACAGGTCTTCAAACTTGCGGCATTCTATCGGCCTACAGTTCAACTGGTGGAGGTCATTGGCAGAAGTTTTCAAACCTTATGGTTAGGGGTTATTTTAACGGTGGGGCAGCTTTTGCGTCCTCTTGCTCCGATCAATTTGTTTTAGATAATTGTCATCTTTATAACTTAGAAGGTGTTGCAGCCGCCTTTTTTGCCCCAACTATTGTTGCAACTGCGTATTTAACCGCCTCCATAGATTCTAAATTCGCAACTATTACCACGCAAGGAAACACCAAGATAACAACAAGGGATTGTGCGTTTTATTCTACAGATTCAGCAGCTACTATATTTAATGGATACGCTGATTGGGAAGATACCGGATCATATTGGGCCTGTCTTGGAACATCTACCAAGGCACTACACTTTTTAGGTAAGTCTGGCGGATCTTCACTAACATTCTCTGGAATGAGAATGGAAACCGACCATGCTGATGGTAATGCCATTGGGATTTATATTGATGCTGCTGGGGATGGCACACTGGTTGGGGGTACGTTGCAAGGTCAGATTGAGCAAGATACCAATACTAGTCATGCGATACAAGCAAACACACATATTATCCATGCCATGATAATAAATGTGGTTAAAACAGTCACCAATACAGCGTCATTAATAGACGGAGATATTGCCAATTCTGTTATAATGCTATCCCGCCCCAACAACCACAACATTACAAGCTATACAGCTTCCAGTGGCGGAAATACTATTTATTCCGTTGGAGATTTATTAACAACAAATTGGATCAATGTAAGATCCGAGATTAAGTATGGAGCAAGAACTTATAATTCCACAGAACAAGGCAATAGATATTCTTCTATTGGTAGTTCAGATAGCTTTGGTCGGGAGTTCGGCGGGATCATGTATCAGGCCATGAATTCAGATAGTAGTGGCGCTGCCGACGATGTTCTTTTCACATATGAAATCCCTGCATTCACTACCCCAACTTTAGACATAGATAAATCGGTAATAAGAATCAAATGCTTTGGCACTACCGCTGCAAATGCAAACGCAAAAGATATCCGATTATACGGGAAATGGTACAACGATTCCACAACTACGACAAATGATTATCTATTAGTTCAGAACGATGTTACCGGCAGTCCAAACGCCGGAGCGTGGGAAATCAACTCAACGATACAGGGTCTTTTTGAGTCATTCTCAAGCATGATAGTTAATGCTGTACCCCAAACCTCAGATACACAAAAATTTCACGATGGGGAGTATTTTGAGTATGGCGTGGATACCCTAACCATTGAAGTTAGAACAAGTGCTGCACTTAATGATGTCTATGGAAATGGATTTATAATTACGTTTTAAATATGAAAACAATCACCGCAGACGAAATAGACGAGAACAATCTGGATAACGATTTACGCAACATGTACTTTATAAAGGAGATATGATGAAAAAACTGTTTATTATCGTGTTGCTGCTTCTGGTAATGACATTTCCGGCGATATGGATTGCAAATTAATTTACAAAGGTAAAGAAAATGAAAAAATACATCTACACACTAATTTTACTAATCGGTCTGTGCGGAATCGCTTTTGCTGATAAAACCACAGAACTTGACGAAAACACCGATCCCCAATTAACGGATTGGCTATACTTGATAGATGTAAGCGCCCCTATCGGTCAAAGATCACATAAAATTCTTTGGGGAACCCTGCTTGACGACACCAAGGGAAATGGCGACGGGGCTTATCTTTGGAGCGCCGACAAAATATTCGATCAATTTGCATTACATGTGGCCGCCGCAGATCCACATACGGGGTACATGCTTGAAAGCAACATCGGAACAGGCGCAAATAATTACCTTAAACTTGGCGCTGTTCCTGGCGCTCCATCGGGGGCCAAATACCTGAAAGACGATATGACTTGGGGTACTCCGGTTGGCAGCGGCGACGTGGCAAAGGTCGGCAATCCGTCAAACCATCAGTGGGGCATATGGACCGGCGACGGCACGTTAAAGGGGCTTGCTGTAACAGGAAGTAAGGTGGCCTGTACCGATGCGGACGGTGAGCCTGTTGCCTGCACGAATTTAACGGATCTTGCTTTTTCAGATTATGCGACAATCGAAAGCATTAATACCGCAGTCGAACTTGAAACAGTTGCCAATCTGGGGGCTTATGCCAGTGACTTTTTAGCGGCTACAACCGAGGCTAATTTTAAGGAGATCACGAATCTTGAGGCTGGGGTAGATTTTGAGGCCCATGACGCGACCTTAACTGATATAGCCGATGGAACGATTGCTGAAGACCTTGTTAATACAGCGCATCCGTGGTCTGTAAACGAAGGTGGTTCAGGTGCGGCAACATTCGCTTTAAATGGTGTGCTCTTTGGGAATGGAACAAGTGCCATTGGTGTAACCGCTATCGGCGCTGCTGGAACGATGCTTCAAGTTGGAGCTGATCCATTTGTTCCGGCATGGTCTGCCTACACATTTCCGGCAACCGTACCAACGGTAGGGAAAGTTTTAATCTCAGACG
>Ga0307380_10009569_pt1 | contig 12290 bp, 14 predicted proteins | sample UN3MG_FD_202239 | JGI IMG/M metagenome (GOLD analysis project Ga0307380, IMG submission 202239) | Soil microbial communities from Risofladan, Vaasa, Finland - UN-3 | ecosystem: Environmental > Terrestrial > Soil > Coastal area > Acid sulfate soil | place: Finland: Risofladan, Vaasa | collected... | reverse complement strand
GCTCGTCCGTATTGTGTAAATTATCCGTCTTAGTCTTAGGCACATTGCCGTCGTAGTATTCCTTGACAAATTGATTCAACCAAGATTTTTCATCCTCGGATAATTGGTCCAAGTAATCGAAATCATGCTGCCAGCGGTGATTCTTAGGGAGTCGTCTCCGGAACAGGTGATATTTGTGTCTTGACATACCCTCTTCTTTTTGGTAAACTATACTTACAGTGTAACAAAAGTTCCGGAGGATGTCAAGTATGGACCCAAAAACGCAATTAAAACAGACACTTAATTTGATCCAAGGAATGATCCGCTTAATTAAGAGAGGGTTTTTTCCTGCAGGACCAAGCCAGTATGTGCAACCTGCGTTGCAGTTCTTAAACGCCACAGAAGCGCAGATTGTATTTAACCTAAAAAATTGGAAGGAAGCAGCAGATGTTCAAGCCGAAGATGGATCAGTTTCTAGCACCGGGGGCGACGTACCTGACGATAAGGAAAGTGGGGAACGGGAAGTGGGTAGCGGAGAAACTGTTCCTGAAGGATGACGAATTAGTCATCGAGAAGATATCCGAAATCGGCGGACGTTCTCAAGCGGTTGTAAAATTCAAAGTAGCCGCTACGGAGGTTCTACGTGCGAAAGATTAGAAAATTTCTAGGCTTCCTACGCCTCTTGGACGAAAATGCGCAATTATCGATAACAAACATTGCCGTTATTATCGTTATGACAAAGGTGGCTATGACACCTTTGCTCAATTTTGCTCAAGTCGCCACCTTACTAGGGGTCATCTCTACGTATTCCTTCAAGCGTTTTGTACAAAGGAAAGCACCGAAGAAGGAAAAGGTCAGCATAGTGGAGAAGCTAATGGAAGACCTCACGCTTGTGAAAGGTGATATTGATAAGATCAAGATAGGTATCGGAGTAATCCCGCGATGAAGTCCAAGGAAGTAAGCCCTGATAAATTACTAGACAAGATCCTACTTGTGCTAGATCAGCAAGTCACTTTCCTCGCCGACAAGTCCAAGAAAGAAAAGCTGACGGATGTTGAGTGCGAGCGCCTGCACTTACTCTCTGCCACCGTTGTTAGTATTATAACCAAAGGCAAGGCTTTAAAGCCTAAGCGTCCATACAAGAGTGGCGAGCGCATAAGCGATGAAGAACTCACGGGCTACGCTCGGGTGAAGTAATGCCAAAACTTAGCAAGGAGCACGCCAGGTATCTTCTGTGGGAACGCGGAAATCTTAACTGGAAACTACATGCCGGCCAAGACACTATCGAGAAGTATTATCGCGGAATTAGTAAAAAACTGTTCGTGGCGAATTGCTCTCGGCGACTCGGGAAAACATTTTGGGCCTGTACCAAAGCCATCGAGTGCGCCCTGGGTAGCAAAAATAGATGGCCAAGAATTAAATATGCCTCAGCATTTAAGAATGATCTTAAAGAATTTGCCATCCCTGCCTTTGAATTCCTGCTCCTTGACTGCCCAGATGAATTTCGACCTATATGGCGATCAACCGACTCAAAATATATCTTTCCACACAACGGCGCGGAAATCCAACTTATTGGTCTCGATAAGAGGCCGGACGGTGGGCGTGGGAACTATTGCGATCTCTATATATTTGAAGAGGCTGGACAGATTGAAAACCTAGAATATCTTTTCTCCTCCGTCGTCTGGCCGATGACGCTAAGACGCGACGGAGCCAAGATTGTTATGATATCCACTCCATCACCTTCCCCGGCACATCCTTTTGAGGAATTCTGCGAACGGGCAAGAATAGATGACGCCTACGTGGAATTGGACATTTACAAGAATCCCCTGCTCACGGAGAAGGAAATCTCCGAAGCTCGGGAAGCCTGCCTCACGGAATCGGACTGGCTCAGGGAATTCATATGTCAGCACGTAGTGGATGAAAATCTCGCTATCGTCCCCGAGTGGAAGCCCGAGTATGCAAAGGACTTAAAGAAGCCCACATATTATGATTACCTGCATAGGTACGTGGGGATGGATCTTGGAACCCGCGTCGATCTCACGGCGATATTATTCGGGTACTGGGACTCCATTGAGAGATTCTTGTACATTGAAGACGAGGCGGACATTACGGGCCCGAAGATGACCACGCCGGATTTGGCGGATCTTATACAAACCAAGGAAGAGAATCTATGGCATGGGTTGGATGCTCCCTATAGGCGAATCTCGGATAATGACAACCCGCTACTCTTACAAGACTTGGGCGCCTTACACGACATGCACTTCATGTCCACGGGGAAGGATGAGCTGAAGGCCATGGTCAATGAGATCCGTCGGCTGGTAAAGGCCGGTAAGCTTATCATCCACCCTAGATGCAAGAAGCTGCTCGGAGCTTTAAGGGGCGGTATTTGGGATAAGCACCGGAGAAAGTTCGGTCGATCCAAGATGTACGGCCACTTCGATCACGTCGCGGCGCTCATGTATTTGGTGCGCAACCTGAATCAGCACGAGAATCCGGTCCCTTGCGAACGTGGCGTAGTCACGGATTCCTATTATCTTCGGGAAGTTAAGAAAGAAACCAAGCTGGTGAAGACCGTCAAGAAAATGTTCGGCTTTAACAGATAATTCAGAGGCACACTAATGGCAGAAACCAAGACCGCAGTTTATTTTGCGAATCTTCCAGTCGGCGAAATCGAAGACGCGATCTTGTCTCGTAAGGATGACTATTATCAATACCTTATGGAGACAGGACGTACCGCACTCCTGCGTAATGTCTATGATACGTATCACCGGCCAGCCTTGCATGAGGGCAGGCTAAGACGGGCCGGCGAGCAAGGTGAGTTTGTCAAGCTCACCGTTAATGATTTTAGGAATCTCGTCCAACACAGAATCTCAATGACCACGACTCAGAGGATTCACTTTGAGCCCAAGGCCATTAACACGGATTACAAGTCCCAGGCGCAGGTAACACTCTCGAGAGGACTGCTTGAATACTACAACCGCATAAAGCACATGGAGACTCACACGGGACAAGCCGTGGAGTACGCCGTGGCTTATGGCGAGGGCTTTCTCTTCGCCGGCTGGAACCCAACAAAAGGCGATAAGCTTACGGCAGATCCTGAGACCGGGGAGCAGGTCAATGAAGGGGATTTGGAATTTGAATCCTTCAGTACCTTTGACGCCATTAGGCCCGTTGAGAATAGCAACAATGAGGAAATGGATTGGGTAACCATCCGCAGGTTCAAGAACAAGTATGACCAAGCCGCTAAGTATCCCGAACTCGCCGACAAGATTTTAGATTTAGACTTGAACGAGGAGCACGGGGTTAGGACGGATTTTGTAGATCGCTGGGAGCATGGGAAGGAAAACTCCTTGATCCCCGTATACACTTTCCTTCATCGTAGGTCTGAGGCTGTTCCGGAAGGGCGCATTGTTGAGTTCTCAGAGTCAGGCGTTACCTATCACGAAGGTCCGCTTCCTTACCGAAGCCTTCCTATTAAGCGGATCGCCCCGAGTGAGCAGAAAGGTAAAATTTACGGCTACACCGCAGCCTTTGACTTACTCCCCATCCAAGCCGCGCTGGATAAATTAGACAGTACCATTCTTACAAACCAGGCAGCCTTTGGTGTACAGAACGTCGCTATTCCTAAAGGCAGTGGCGTGAACGTGCTTGACATTGGTGGAGCTTTGAATATTGTAGAATATGATGCTAAGTGGGGGCCGCCGACTACTCTCCAGTTACTCGCCACGCCTCCAGAAATTTTTACCTACCGCGAAATGCTCAAGAAAGATGCCGAGACAATTATCGGAATCAACTCCGTTACTCGCGGAGACCCGCAGGACAGTCTCAAGTCTGGGGCGGCACTTGCGCTTGTACAATCCATGGCAATTCAATTTGCACAAGGGTTACAATTATCCTACATTCAATTCCTCGAGGACATAGCTACCACGGTCATTGAGATCCTACAGGACTTCGCTACGGTTGAGCGTGTCGCTTTGATTACTGGCCGCAACACCCGCTCCATGCTCAAGGAGTTTAAGAATGAGGATATCGAAAACATTTCCCGTGTCGTAGTAGACGTGGGTAATCCGCTTAATCAAACCGTCGCCGGTAGGGTAAACCTTGCCGAGCAGTTACTAAACAATCAAATGATTGAGACCCCGCAGCAATTCATTGAAGTTATCACCTCCGGGCGCTTCGAGCCTGTCATCGAATCCGAACACGCCGAGCTTATGCTTGTAAGGAATGAGAACGAAGCCTTGCAAGAAGGCACGCAGCCTCCGGTGATTCGGACGGATAATCACGAATTACACATTAAAGAGCACCGCGTTGTCCTCGCTTCTCCTGAGTCTCGTACTGAAATGCCTGTGGTGAAGGCCACACTCGCGCATATCCAAGAGCATGAAACTATGCTAGCCCCGCCGCCTCTTCCGGGCACCGAGGTTGATTCAAACGCAGAACAAGACCAGGCGCAACTTGCCGAGTCCGAGCAGGGAAATATCCCGGGGCAGCTCGACCCAACCGCCCCAGTATTACAAGAGGCAGGGGGACAAGCTTTGCCAAATCTACCAAACAATCCGTTAACAGGGGAACCCAATGAGCAGTAAGATAGGCGTAAATTTTAAAGTGGTCGATGCCGTCGCCGGACCAGTCTCGGAGATTGTCGACATTACTAAGCACGAGGACTTCTCCATACAAGTAGATTATGGACCGAACGCTGGCGGAGATATGATTTTGGAAGCAAGCCTAGATGGCACCTCCTTCTCTCCAATAACGGGCAGCACGCAGGCGATGGACGTAGGCGGCGACACCCATGTATGGAATGTTACGGACTTACACTGTAAGTACATAAGAATCGGAATCCCCGTGGCTGCTAGCCCAACTACTGTACGCTTCCAAGGCTCCGTAGACTTCGACTAAAGGATAAACAATGCCAACATTTATTGCGCTACGAATTGGCGAAAGCTCCGGCGGCGGAGGAGGGACTCCGGTCTGGCAACGAGTCGGAACGGAAGTATCTCCGGTAAACGTAGATGACGCGTTCACGGTAAAAGGACTTGAAGTAAAAACCGCACCCGATTTATTCGGCTCCAACGCTGCTCTTGTAGAATACTTCGACGATCTTGGGCGTCGATTCCTTCAAGTGTCTGCCGAGAGTCCTGGTTATATTCCGATATTTTTTGAGAACGCCACAGGATCCGGAGGAACTACACTAGAGTTTTACGGAACCAACGACTGGTCCTACGCGTCCGGATACAAAGACGCGTTTGTTGATATTGATTCTAACACGCCAAATATTGCATTCGGACTAAACGAGGACGGAACTTCCTTACACCAAACGTCTTTCACTACTCGCGCTTTCACTACTGTTGTGCAGAATGCCGCAGCCGACAAAAGAGTCGGCGTTGCTTTCTCTACGCTAGGCCTATCTGTTGGTACGTTGAGCGAAATAAGGATGCAATTAACGACTGGGGCGCAAGCGGCTGGCGGCTTCCACGTGTTTGGAATCAACGAGCTGGGCGTCATAGCCGGAGGCACTAAGGATCTTTTAACCGCCGCCGCACCCTACACAAAATGGCGCTTTGAGTCCTTGGCTCCTGACTCGGCTAGTGCTGTTGGTTTTCAGCTTGATACCCAAAACACCTTGGCCACTGATGGGGCAAAGTTTTTAGAATTACTTAACAATAATGTTAAGGTGTTTGAAGCAAAGAGAGACGTTGACCTAGTAGGAGATTTCTCCGGCTCTAACATATTCAATTTTTATAACGACGCTGCCGACATCGCTATTCAACGGGCCGTCAAGGATTCCGCGGGCGATGGAAACATCTACGACCTCTTCCCCGTAAACACAGATGCTAGTACGCAACTACTCGCTATCATGTCCGACGACTTTACTCAAGGGGCCGGACATAGTACGCTATGGAACGAGACCTCAGTAAGCGCCGGCGCTGGCGGATACGTTCAACACGAAATTTTTTGCGAGCGACAAGGCGAGTCGGACGCAACGATAAGAGTAAATGCAAACAACACCACCTCCTCGGATGTAACTCTTCGAGCATCCGGCGCACTAGTAGCCTCCGGTGCCGAGTATAAAGTGAGCGGCTTTGACCAATCAGCCTTGGGCATGACGGATGTTCGACATACCTGGGTGGAGGCAAGCGCGACTCCTGTAGCAGCCATGAGTCACGGCGGGGACATGGCGATTGCCGGCGAGATGAAGATTAAAGTAATTTCTCAAGCCGCCGAGCCTACGCTAGGGGCGGACAGCTTCATGGCGCTGTGGATCGACACGGATGACGCCAATAGGACTTACTTGTTATTTCGCCGCGGAGTTGGCGATCATGTAAAAGTGGAGCTAGCATAGCATGTCGTTTAGTAACGTACCAAAAGATCCCGCCGAGGAAATTCTCTATACCCCAACGGCGCCTCTCACTACCGAGAACGTACAAGAAGCCTTGGATGAAGTTGCGGGTATTATTAGCTCAGGCATACCTCCTACTTCTAAGGTTGTAAACTACGCAGCTCTTCCTGCTCCCGGCTCCGTCCCAGCAGGCACCACAAAGTACGTACAGAATCAAACCGGGGTGTACCTGCTAGGCACAAGGAAGTTGCGCGGTTGGTATGAATCCGACGGCGCAGCCTGGAAGTACGCAGGGGATAACTCTAGAGTATCAGCAGACTCCATTTACGATAATGCTACCTCGGGATTAACCGCGAATAACGTCCAAGCCGCCATTGATGAGGTCGAGGCAAGGGTTGACGCGAACGACGCCAAAGTCTCCGCGGATGGATCGGTAGCTACGCACTCCGATGTAACGTTAGCGGGCTCGGGTGCGATCATAACCGTAGCAGAACGCGCCGACCTTCACACTCACACGAACAAAGCCCAACTTGATTTAGTAACCGACGGCGATCATGATGTCCGGACGGATAACCCGCACAGCGTTACAGCCGCCCAAGCGGGCGCAGACCCAACCGGCACAGCCGCGGGCCTAGTAGGGACGCACGAAACCGATCTTGCCTCTAATGCTAACCTGCTTGGCGCGTCCTTGGTAGGTATCGAAGACGCAGCGGGAAATTTTGTAGGCACGACCGTAGAAGCCGCGCTTGCTGAGGCAAAGGCAGTTCCTTACGTTGCAATAACTGCGGCGGGGCCCACGGTTACCACCTCTCCTACGTACGTAGTGCTTACGGGTATTACCACCACGCCTCCTGCAGGTACGTATGTTGCTATGTTTAGCACCACGGTTTTTAATACTAATAACAATCGTCAAATGACTTTTGGAATACACGTCGCCGGAACTTTACAAGCCACGACGCAACGCACCGTTAGCAACAGTTCCGCAAGCGAAACAAACTCCATTAATTGTCTGGGAATGGTAACCGTCAATGGTGCACAGGCCGTGGATGTTCGCTGGTTTTGCTCGGGAAATACCGCGACAGCAGACAGGCAAACTTTAATCCTTACTAAGGTGGCATAATGAAACTTTGGGCGCTTAAAGTAAATGGCACGGCAATTACGAACAACGCGGGTTGGAACGAAAGCGAGCTTCAAGGAAACGAACCTTTAATCGTTGCCGGCATACAGCCTTCAGTAGACTACGAGGATGTTAGCACAATAGAAAACTGGAAAACTTATGGACCCCTGCTCAAGGATTATAAATTCATCCGCCGCGAAATTCAAGTCCTAGTAGTTATGATCGGTTGGGAAAGCCTCACCCTAGAAGAGAAGAGGATAGCCTCAAGTATGTTCGCCGTTGCTCAGGCCGAACGTAACGAAGTGGACACGACACAAGAACAGGTTGCACACGGCGTTGACTTTCATGAATGCTCGATAGAATCCCGAGAGGCTAGACTAAACCGCGGTGTGTCCGAGATTCTTAATCGACTTGAGTGGGCCGATGCTCAGGACGTGGTATCTAGCCTAGGCACGCAATCCTTGGACACTTCGTACCTGCACTTCGGAAGAGAAGGAACCTTGGAAGGGGATCCTGAAGGACTCTTTGACTATATAGAGGCCAGAGTTGGAACTTCTTTTGAGACTACGGGCCTTGCTGCACAAGCCTACGTCCCTACCTCTGGCACACTCGCAAGTTTAATCGTGGATCTCATGAGCATTTTAAAAGATGGCATTTACTAGGAGTTTAGTATGACACCCGAGCAAGCATTAAAAATACTTGATAGCATCACAGCCCAAATGAGAATGTCCCGCCAAGAGCACGAAACGGCAATAAAAGCTGTAGAAGTAATCAAGGCCGAGCTAAAGAAGAATGTCAAAGACTAGGTGCTTCTGCGGTCCCGCGTACGCGCCGAAATTTCTTCGCCTTTTCCTCTCCCTGCCCTTCAACGCAGCGTGTAGACTCCACGACATTCACTATGCTAAGAGAATGTATCCACGTCTGGAGTGCGACCAAATATTCAGTCGCAATATGATTCGTCTTTGTAAGCGTAAAAACCTCACCAATTCCAAGTACATCCTAGCGCATGTATACTATTACCTAGTCCGACTCTTCGGCTGGCTCTCCTACTAACAGATACTCTCAAGCGTATAAAACGGATTTATGCGCTAAAACGTATTATGTGCGGTCTCTGATGTACTATAAGCCATCAGTTTCCAAGCTACAAGGAGTTTGTCATGTCCGAAGAAACCCCAGAAATATCTGAACCTATGGTCGAAATCGAAGACGCCCTCGAAGAGGATTCTGAGGAGCTAGTCGCCTCTCCTACCGGTGAGGGCGGTGACGCCGCCGCCGGCGAAGAAGAGGAAGAGACTCTCGAGGAAGAAACTGAACCTACTAAGTACAAGGTGAAGGTCGACGGCGAAGAGATCGAAGTAACCTTAGAGGATATGCAGAGGGACTATCAACTACGCCGCGCTTCTGATAAAAAATTCCAAGACGCCGCAGCTATTAAAGCTCAGGCCGAGGAATTCCTAGAAGCATTGAGAACAGATCCCCGCAAAGTCCTAGAACACCCAAACATCAACGCCGACATCCGAGCCCTTGCCGAGGAAATCTTATCCGAGCAATTAGAGGACGAGATGCTTGACCCCAAGGACAGGGAGATCAAAAAACTACAACGAGAGCTAGAGGCCAGAGAGGCAGAGAAGAAAGCGGAGGAAGATGCCAAGACTACTACGAAGCAAAAAGCAGAAGAGGCCGAGTTACTTGCCGGGTATGAAAAACAAATAGACACCGCGCTGTCTACCTCTGGGCTTCCTAACACATCCTTTACTATAGACCGCATGGCGTATTACATGCAACAGGCAGTCCGCTCCGGGTATGACCTCACTGCTGCTGACGTAGTACCCTTGGTAAAAGAAGACTACATAAATGACTTCAAGAAATTCTTCGCAGGTAGCGACGACAAGGTAATCGCCGAAATCCTCGGCGGCCCCGCAATGAAGAAGATCCGAAAGATGGACCTGAGCACCTTAAAGGATCCAAAGGGAAAAACCCCCGCGAATCAACCAGATGTAAAGCCCCGGGCTAAGGGCGAGAAGCAAACTTTCGAGGACTTCTTCGAAGCCTTGAAGGATGACATGGATTAACAGATAATTACGAGAGCGTAGGACTCTGCGGATATCCTACCCTCTTTGGCTGCTTGACCGATGCACCCGCTACCGAACAACTGTCAGGAATGTTTAACTTTTTAAGGAGACTCTGTAATGGGACAAGAAGTTACTGTAAAGAGTCAACTTGATGGTCTATATAAGGAGGTCTACGGTGATAAAATCGAAGACCTCATTCCTGATGTAGGTAGACTAGTCAAGAAGATTTCTTTCCGAGAAGCTGAAAAATTAGGCGAGGCGTTTAACGTGCCTGTCATCGTTAGTGATGAACAAGGCGCCACTTACGCTGGGCCAGAAGAAGATGCCTTCGACCTCGATCCACCCGAGGCAATGACCACTAAGAACGCGAAAGTCAAGGGTTCTCAGATCCTTATGCGTGCTGCGATTGGCTACAAAGCCGCCGCTGCTGCTGTTAAGGGCGGGAAAAAAGCCTTTGTTAACGCTACTGAATTGGTTATCCGCCGGCTCATGAATTCGATCACTAAGCGTGTCGAAGCCATGTTGCTCTACGGCGGCGACGGTCTGGGCGAAGTTACCTCCTCAGTCAATCAAGGCGCTACCGAAACAACGCTTACTATTGATCCTAAAACCTGGGCACCTGGCCTATGGGTAGGCAGTCAGAAAGCTAACCTAGAAATCTGGGACGAAACTGGCCCAATCAAGGTCGCTGACGTTCAAGTAGGTAGGGTTGATTGTAAGGCAGGCACTTTGAATGTTACCGGCCTAGCTGCGCAGATCACGGCTCTTGACGCCGCGCTCCCTGGCACGCTAACCGTGTACTTCAAAACGGCTCGTGGTAAAGAAGCTCTGGGCCTCGCTCAGATCATCAAAACCTCCGGCACTCTGTTTGGTATTAATAACAACGAATTCGACCTTTTTAAAGGCCAAGAGTTTGACGCCCTAGGCGCCGCGCTCTCCTTTGACAAAGTAACCGACGCTGTTGTCTGTGCTGTCAATTATGGCTTGGATGAGAACGTAACGTGTCTCGTCAGTCCTAAAACGTGGCAATCACTAAACAAGGACGAAGCTGCTCTGAGACAATACGACGCATCCTTCAAGGATGACGCCAAAAAAGGTAGCCGCTCTATCGTATATCAAGGCCAAGCCGGCTTGATCGAAATTGAGGCTCACCCAATGGTGAAAGAGGGCGAGGCTTTTATCGTCCCCATGCGTAGACTGAAACGTGTTGGTGCATACGAAATTAGCATGAAGACCCCAGGTCACGGCTCAGAGATGTTTAGGCATCTTGAAAGCAAAGCGGCCTTTGAGCTTCGCGCTTATACGGACCAGGCGCTCTTTACTGAGCACCCAAGTCATCTCGTGCGCATTAGCAATATCGTTAATCCGTAAACCTCCGATGGGGAGTAGGGCTTAGTGTCCTACTCCCCTGGAACCCTATGCCTAAGCCACTTACCATAGATGAAGTAGTTTATAACTACCCAGAGATCGACGACTTAGAATGGGGACCAACCGCGTCTCAATGGGCTGATGCAGTTAGTACGCTCCTGGAAATGCTACGAGGACCAACGGCTCCTATAGCACTCTCAGGTATTATTCGTTTAGGTACGGATGATAAAATCTCCTGGCGCAACACCTTGGACACGTTGGACGCGTCCTTGTTTATTGACAGCTCTGACCGCCTCATTTATGACGACGGCGTAGCACAGAAGGATCTAGGACTCACCGGCGCCTCCGGTAATGTACAGCACTTAAGTCCTAGTACGGATCATGCACTTGCAAGGTTCGATGGTACTATGGGCACGGTGTTACAAAACTCCGGCGCAATTCTTGATGACTCGGACAATCTTACGGGCCTTACCACCTTGGGCGCCACCACTGTTACGGCCACCACGGTTGGCGCTACGGATGTCAACACTACGAATATTAACAGCCTGGACTTTCTAAAGGTTCTTCCCCCGATCGGAAGTATTATTCCTTTCTACGACTTCAACGGGGCGCAGAGTTTTGACGCCGCTTACTGGGCAGTTTGTGATGGCTCCGCGGCGACAGTCGGCGGAACTCCAGAGACTCTTCCGGACTTAAGCGGCAGGTACTTAGTTGGCTTCGGTACGGATGGTGGCGGGGATAATGCCTCCGCCGCTTGGGCTACCGCCGCGGTTGGTAATGCGCTGCACGAAATCAGTTTAATACACGGTCACACCGTCGACGCTCATGCTCACACAAACTCAACTCATACTCACGGACCGGGAACGCTGCAGTTTCAAGTAGCAAACTTCACCGGAGGCAACAGCGGCGTACTGCAGATGTACCAAGCGGGAGGAGGCATAGATACCGTGCATGTTCTAACTCAAAGAGCTGGTGCAGATGGTAATGTCAACTTATGGGCCTCCAGCTTTGTCCTCGGCGCAGAGCAGTATTATACTAAAGGTGGTCTTAATGCCACAGCTTCCGACGGCGGAGCAGGGACAGGCAACACAAGCCCCGGAACCTCAACTACTTTATCCGCCACACAAAGCATCCAACCTCGGAGCATCCAAGTTCGCTACATCATGAGGATTAAGTAATGAACCTCCGGCCATTCCTCAAGAAACAGGACAATAAACTTCCGGACTCTTACGAGATCACGGTCACATATCATGATGGCCCCAAGGATACTTTTAATATCGCACAACATAGACTCCTTCCTTCACAGGTATTAGAGTTTGTCACAACCGAAGATGAGTGGTTTATCATACCTCTTACCTCTATTAAAAAACTAGCCTTCGACAAAAATCTCTCCCGCATTGTAGCACTAAAGCAA
>Ga0307380_10009565_pt1 | contig 12292 bp, 20 predicted proteins | sample UN3MG_FD_202239 | JGI IMG/M metagenome (GOLD analysis project Ga0307380, IMG submission 202239) | Soil microbial communities from Risofladan, Vaasa, Finland - UN-3 | ecosystem: Environmental > Terrestrial > Soil > Coastal area > Acid sulfate soil | place: Finland: Risofladan, Vaasa | collected... | reverse complement strand
CTCCATTTTTATTTATATCACAGAAATTAAAAAAAATCAACATAGAAAAGGTGAGTATAAAAATTGAGTGGATATAACAAAGGGAAAAATAACCCTATGTATGGCGTACATCTTACAGAAGAAGCAAAAAGAAAAATGAGTGAAGTCCGTAAGGGCAAAACATTTTCCGAAGAACATAAAAGAAAAATAAGCAAAGCAAAATTAGGTAAGCCTTCTTGGAATAAAAATATCTCGATGGCAGAAGAAACAAAAAGAAAATTAAGCGAAGCAAATAAAGGAGAAAAAGGTTCTTTCTATGGCAAACACCACTCAGAAGAAACAAGGAAGAGAATGAGTGAAGCACAAAAAGGGAAGAATGGTCATAACTGGAAGGGCGGAATTACTCCCTTAAATAGAAAAAATAGAAAAGACTTAGATTATAAATTATGGCGTAAGGCAATCTTTGAGAGAAATAATTTTACTTGCCAAATATGTAAACAAAGTGGGGGTGATTTAAGGGCACATCATATTAATAACTTTGCAGAATTTCCAGAATTACGATTCGCAATAAATAACGGTATAACTCTTTGTAAAAATTGTCATCAGAAATTCCATAAAATGTTTGGAATAAAAAATAATACGAAAGAACAGTTAAAAATATTTAAGAAAGGAGGTGAAAAAGAATGAACAAATTTAAAAGACTATTATTGAAAATACTATTGTTACCTGTTTTTCCCGCAATGGATGCACTCCTTGTCCCGGATGAAGGAGAAGTTAATTTACTGAGTCACGCACTAAACAAGATTGCTTCGGCAGATGTGAAATTATGTCTCTTTACAAATAACTACACTCCAGTTGAAGGAAGTGTTTATGCAGATTTTACAGAAGCAGTGGCGGCAGGTTATGCAAGGATAACTCTAACTGGTGCAAGTTGGACGATTACAACGACCACAGGCGTTACCACAGCAACCTATGCACAGCAAACCTTTACTTTGACTGCTGCAAGCACTAACTATGGTTATTTTGTAATTAACAATGCAGGCGATAAAGTATTATGGGCTGAAAGATTCTCCGACGCACCACACACTATTCCAAGTGGTGGTGGAACAGAGAAAATTACTGTTAATTTAATAGGAGAATGATAAAAGTAGAATAGGGGCTATTTAATGGGAATAGCCCCTTGAGGTAAAGGTGAATAATTAATGGCTGATTTATTCGCAGATGGTTTTGAAAGCGGAGATTTAAGTGCCTGGTCAAGTGCTGCAACCGATGAAGGTAAATTATCAGTAACAGAAGCGGCTGCACTACACGGTACTTATGGTATGGCTATTTTTATAGATGATACTACACTCAAATATGTTCAAGATGATACTCCTGATAGTGAAACAAGGTATAGATGTAGATTTTACATAGACCCTAATACTATAACAATACCTGATACTACTGGTTTTGATGTTCAAATGGGGGTTCAAAGTGGTACAGGTGTATCCAGAGTATGGTTACTTTATTCTGAAGGTATCGGTTATCAGATCCATGCTGGCATAAGAGATGATGCAAATACTTGGTTTAACACGAGTGATTATCCAATTACTGATGCCCCACATTGTATAGAAGTTGACTGGAAAGCTGCAACGGGTGCTGGTCAAAATAACGGTTATATTTCATTATGGATAGATGGAGTTTTTAAGGAAACATATAACAGTGTTGATAATGATACGAAAGCAATAACTTCAGTTTGGCTTGAAGCACGTTATATGACAGAAGGAACTTCAGGCACTTTCTATCTTGATGATTTTGCAAGTAATAATGATGGGAATGAGATAGGGGTAATTTCAGATACTGCCGACTTTGTTTATGCAGGTATTGCAACTGGTGCTGAATTTACTTATTCAGGTAGTGCAACCACAGAAGTTGGTTTTTCTTATGCAGGTACTGGTTCATTCACTTATTCAGGAACTGCTACTATAATATATTCCAAGAATTATCTAACTGTCGGAAGTGGGAGTTTAGCCTTTTCGGGTAGTGCAGTAATAATCATTGGTCTTACTTATGTAGGTCAGACAGGTAAGTGGTCTGGTTTGGGGATGGGAACTTATTGGGATTATGAAAGTGATTACGATACATTATTAGCTAATGGATTTACTGAATTAAGAATTGATATTCCCAATTATGAAGAAACTACATGGTTAGCATATTCAAAGACAGCAGTTATAAGTGCGGTTGGTAAAGGTGCAAGAGTAATTTGGGGGGTATCTACTGGCGTAACCCTTACTTCTTCTAATTGGTCTGCTTATGCAACTGCTGTTGAATCGGCAGCTACTTGGGCTCAAGCCAATGGAGTTTTTGAATTTCAAATAGGTAATGAATTAGAACAAAGGGTTGATGGTACAACATTAACCGTAACTCAGCTTAGAACAAATCTTAAAGCTCTTGCCACAAGCGTTCAAGCAATATTCATTAATGGAAATGTAAGTTATCCTACTTCCGAAGATTATATTAATGGTTGGGTATCTGCTGGTAAGGGAGACTTAGATCTTTTATCATTAAATGTCTATATCTATGATGATGTTGGTTGGAAATGGCAAATAGATACTATGTTCGGTGCGTTTGGGGCAAACGGTACATATATAACAGAGTTTAACATTGATGGTGATAATGTAAATCATTATTCCGAAGATGAAGCAGTTCAGGCAGCAGGCGTAACCGAAATGATTGATTACATTAGAGCCGCAGGAATGACCAGAGCAATATTTTTTACTTGGCATGATTTAGGTTCATTTACCCTTGGAGTTGTAAAAACTGATGATACTTATAGGTTATTATGGTGGTCTTTGCTTGATAGTGGGGGTTCATCTTTTAAGTTTTCAGGAAGTGCTACTCAATCTTACGGATATAACTTTAATACAGTAGCAGAAGGTTCATTTGGTTATAGCGGTGCAGGTTCTTATATCGTAGGATTTTCTTCTGTGGCAAGCGGTTCTTTTGACTTTAGCGGTGCAGGAGTTTGTGTTTTGGGGTTTGCTTATATAGGAAGTGGCTCATTAACTTATTCGGGAACTGCTTCCCAAATTCATGGATATAATTTTAATACATCGGGAGCAGGGTCTTTTAATTTTAGTGGTGAAGCAGTTTGTTATAAAGAATTAGGTTATGTTGGGACTGGCTCGTTTGCTTTCTCTGGAACGGCAACACAATCCTATACTTTTAATTATTCATGTGTAGCATCAGGGTCTTTTGCGTTTAGTGGTGTAGGAACTTACCTTTTAGGATTTTCTTATGTAACAAGCGGAAGTTTAGTCTTTAGTGGTGTAGGAACTTATGAGTTAGGCATTTCTTATGTGGGTAGTGGAAGTTTTAACTATTCGGGTGTTGCAGTATATAGTTACGATACTGAAATTCCACCTGAAGATTTTATATATACAGGAACAGGTGGAATACTTTTCTCTGGAAGTGCAGTAGTTGAAGCGTTTAATTTTATTTCTATTGGTTCGGGTAGTTTTGCCTATTCGGGGATTGCAGTTCAAACCTATACATACAATTATTTATATTCAGCAAGTGGAATACTCACCTATTCAGGAATAGCAAGGGTTGTTACCCGTTATAACTGGACTAAAGTAAATAAAGTAAAAGATGATTGGACTAAAGTAAGTAAATCAAAAGGGGATTGGATTAAAGTTGAAAAGGAGTGATTTTAATGGATTTTGATATTGTAAAGATTGTAACAAGTATTGGGATACCAGGGGCGATATGTTTCTTTCTTTTGTGGAAATTAATCCCAACGGTGAATGGACTGAAAGATGTCATAAAAGATTTAGCAGCTATTGTCCAGTTAGACACTACTAATACAGCAAGTATGAAAGATTCATTAGATATGAATACCGTACAGGTTTCTCAACTTCGAGTAGAAATATCTAAATTGAATGGAAAAACAAATGGATAATCTTTGGACATTTTTGAAAACTTTATTAGAGAGTCTATTCGATAAGAAAGAAATTGTAAAACCCGCAGAAGAACCTATTGTAAAACCTGAACCAAAGATAGAAGAACCCGAAAAACCGATAGATAAATTAATAGAAGAACTCAAAGAAAAGATAAAAGAAAAAGAAGAACCGAAAGAAGAACCTGAAGAACCAAAAGAAATAGAAGTAACATTTGAAGATGCCTTGAAATTTGTCTTGAAATGGGAAGGGTTTATAAGTAATGACCCTGCTGACCCTGGTGGACTTACTATTTGGGGTATTTCTTACCGTAGCCACAAAGAAGCAGTATTAGAGATGGAACGACTTATTGATGAAGCGAAAAAAGAAGAAGCCTTTGAGATAGCCGAAAAAATCTATTATGAGAATTATTGGCTCAAAGCAGGTTGTGATAAGTTGACTTCTCCTCTTGATATTATCATGTTTGATACAGCGGTCAATCTGGGAGTGAGTAGGGCAAAAGAGTTTTTAACTACATCCTCTAATTGGGAAGATTATCTTTTTAAAAGAATAGATTTTTATACTAAATGTGAGAAAGCAAATTTATACTTAAAAGGTTGGGTAAATCGAGTTGTCGCTTTATATAAGGAGGTAAAATGAAAAAAATTATTTTAATTTTAATAATGTTATGCATTCTAACATCAGTATCATTCAGTCAAGTCTTGAATCAAGATAATTTTCAGGCAGTTTTGGAATCGGATAAGTTGATTGTTATAGATTTTTGGGCGGATTGGTGTAAATACTGCAAGTTATTAGACCTAGTCATTGAAAGATTAGTTGTATTTAACCAACGATACAATAAGGATAAAATCGAATGGTTCAAAGTAGATGTAGATAAGAACAGAAAATTCTTGAATAACTTCAGACCCTTCAGGGGATTACCTGTTGTGGTGTTTTATCGAAATGGAAAAGAAGTTAATCGGATTTTAGGGTTTCAACCTTTCCTTAAAATACAAGATATAATTAACACTTTATTAAAGGAAGAGAGAAAAGAAAAGAAGGATAAAGATAATTGCAATGGTGGGATTTGTTATCCACCGGAAGGATATTAAGGAGGTGAATCAAATGAATTTTGAATTTTTAATGTTTGTGTTTTTAACGATGGCTGCGGTTTATGTTGTATTTCATATCGTAGATGTATTTACTTGGTGGTATGGTAAGGCAAAGATGATAGTTAATGGTGTGTGGAGTTTAATTAAAAGTATATTTAAAAAGAAGGTATAAGTATGAAAAAAATATGGAATTGGATCATCGCTGCTTTGGGGGTTGTCTTTGCTTTTGTCGTTTATACGTTTTTTAATCGGAGAGATAATTCGTTTATTAAGGAGAAGGTTAAAGAAGTAAAAACACAAGCCAAAGTAGAAGAAGAGAAAGTAAAAAAAATAGAGAAGAAAATCGAAAACAGAAGGGAGGAGGCTAAAACGTTAGCCGATAGACTAAAAAATAAGTTTAATGTCTTTTTGATTATATTGATTGTATTTTGCTTTAGTTTTGGGGCTGTAGCTACGAATACGATAGAGAACTTGAAGATCCCGACAACCTATGATGAACTTGTAGTCGAATACCGAGATATGGCTGATATTGCTATCGGATATCAAAAGCTCTATAACGAAGCGGAATCTGATAATCAAGCCTTAATGGAAGTTGTGAAGAATCTGCAATCTCTCTTAAAGACTCAACAGGATATTATCGATGAGTTATTGAAAAAGAATAGATTTGGTTTATTTGGAGGTTTGAATGTCGTTCCTTTCCATCCAGATTATTCAGGTATTATGGCTGGGGTCACATTCGAGTTTTAAAAAATAAGTTTGACTTTTCGGATGATTTGTGCTATCTTATATACAACGAGAAAAAAATGGAGGATAAGCAATTTTGCTGACGTAAAATTGTGTGGAAGATTTGTACAAACAATTAGAAGAAATAAAAAAGAAAACTGATTTTACAATCAAAGACATTGCAAAGAGAGCTGGAATATCTGAAAGAACGATTAGACGATGGATAAAAGGAACTCATAAACCACATCCTTTACATTGGAAAGCATTTGAAGAAGCCATAGAAGATATTAAAAATTTTTGTAGAGAAAAAGGAATTGAAATCTAAAAAATTATAAGGACAATAAAAGAGATTCGGTCTTCGTTGATTTTTAAGCGTTTTGTAGGGTTTACTTTACATAAGATATATTAGAGGACGTTTGTCCGATTGAAATTTAGTAAATGAGACCGAGTCTCGTAAGAGAGATTCGGTCTTTTTTATTTGCCTGCCCTGTGCGGTAGCGTTTATAAGGCGAAAGCGGGTTCTACTCACGTTAAATAACGTCTGAAGCTCTCTGATAAAAAACCGACTGATATGAGAGTAACACAGTCAGAAGGTAAGCACAGAGGAAAAACCGATAGCCTGTCAGGGCAGGCAGAAAAGGAGGTGAAAAAAAATGGGAATTAAAAATTATGCCAGCGATGAAGTGAAAAATTATATAGAGTGTTTATTTTATGTAATAAAAAGAAAAAAAGAAAGAATGGATGAAATAGAAAAAGAAAAAGGCGGATTTGATAGCCATGAATATAATTCTTTGATGGGAGAATGGTGTGCTTTGATAAATGTTAAAGATGACCTCGAGGGTATTGCTCGAAAATTAGTAGAAGGAAGTTATTGGCATTATCTATCTTAAAATATTACATTGCTTATCCTGTGGCACTTTCGAGTGTCAGGTTGTGGTTGGGTGGGTAGAATTTGCGGGAGAACTATGCAAGAGGTACAGGGTGGGGAATCCTGTCAGGGCAGGCAATATACTCGCAAGTGATACTTTTTCATTTTTAATTCTCCTTGGTGGGAGGGTAGAACCGATCTGCCCTCCCGAAAAAAAATAAAGAGGTGATTATTATTAAATGTCCTGAATGTAATTCGGAAAGAGTTCACAAAAGGGGATATTCAAAAGAAGGGAATACAAGGATACAATGCTTGGATTGCAAAGAAAGAGGAAATAAGAGTTATTACACTATCGATGCTACAGGAAGAGAAATAGAAAGAAGAGAAACAAACAGATTCACAATAACAAAAAACAGAGATATCTTTGAACCCTTAAAGATAACGAGAGACAAAGTCATGGTGGCTTCCGATGCTCATATTCCACTTCATGATAAATCTTTGTTTAACATCATGCTCAATGTCTCACAGGAGAAAAATATCAAAACTTTAATCTTTGACGGAGACCTTCTTAACATTGACGCTTTTAGTTTCTTTGATATGAAAGTTCCTGAAGAAGGAGAAGCACATGATTTTACTTGGGAACGTAAAGAAGTAATGGAAGTCTTACGAGTATTGGAACTCTGCTATGACGAGATTATCGTAAATATGGGTAATCATGAACTTAATCGTTTAATGCAAATTTTTAAGGGAAAACTTAACTTAAAAGACATCTTTAGATTGTTTACGTTAAATGTAGATAAATACAAAATAACCAACCGAGACCACATCATCTTAACTTCAGGTAAAAAGACATGGAGAATATGTCATCCCAGAAACTATAGCCAGATAAAAAGCAGAGTTGCATATCGTTTAGCTGATAAATATGAAATGAATATGATTTCAGCTCACGGTCATTTCTGTGGTCAGGCGATAAGTGTAAGTGGTAAGTATGTGGTTGTAGATAGTGGAGGGTTGTTTGACCCTAAAAAGATAGCATATATTCAGACTACAAATCTCTTTCCTTTTTGGAATCAGGGGTTTGTAATAATCGAGGGCGGCTATCATGAGTTATTTAATCCATTATATCGGGATTTAAGTAAGTGGAAGTAAATGTGGAAGGTTTCACAGAGAAACTTATTAGGGGGTAAAGATTTGAGTACAGGAGAAGTCAAAAGGTTATGGCGAAAGGACAATCCAGAAAAAGAAAAACAATATAATGTCAATGCCAAAGAACGTAAACATCAATGGTATTTAGATAATATAGAACTTACAAAAAAACGTTCCAAACAATGGGCTAATGATAATTTTGAAAGAAGGAAAGAAATAAGCAATATACACACCAAAAAACGATGTCGGCTTGGAAGAAAAATGCTTGGCGAAAAATTAGGCTATCAATTAAGGTACGAACAGAAAGTACACCATATAGATATGAATGATTTTAATAATGACTTGAAAAATTTACATGTTTACGAAAATCAGTCTGAACACATGCTGGGTCACGGAAGTTTAAATAAATTAGTTGCTCAATTATTAGCTAAAAAAATTATTGAATTTCAAAACGGAAAATATGTTTTGAAAGAAGGGGGTGGTGCATAGATGGCTTTTATCGGAAGACCGATTTTAGCAATCGACTTTTGATGGCACTATTCGCAAAGCTAAAAGATACACTGACAAAGGCACGCAACTAATGCCTGATTGTAAAAAGATTATAGAAAATTTATTTTATGATGGTTGTCGATTAATAGTCTGGACTACACGCAATGAAGATAGTTTGGATTTTGTAAAAGCAGTTCTAAAAAAACATGATATTTTGCAATATTTTGAACAAATTAATGAAAACGTAGAGGAAATACAATGGTGGAATACGAGGAAAATTTTTGGCGATTATTACATCGATGACCTCAATTTAGGAGGTTTCCCTGGCTGGAAGAAGGTTTACGAAATAGTAATGAAAGACGAATATTTTCAAGAGAGGAAAGTATGATAAGAAAATTCAACACAGGTGCAACTCGTGATACCGATGAAGGCAAATTAGACTTCGAGGGATTCTTTAGCCCGATAGTAATGGAAAAGTTTGCCGAGTATATGAACAGACACCGCAAACAAAGTGATGGTCAATTAAGAGACTCCGATAACTGGCAAAAGGGATTCGGAGAAGGAAAGAAACATTTTGATAATTGTATGAAATCTTGGTGGAGACATTTCTTTGATGTGTGGAAAGAACATAGAGGACTTAAAAGTAGAGAAGGCATGGGAGACGCATTGATGGGGAGTTTGTTTAACAATATGGCTTATGCTCATCAATGGTTTAAGGAGAATGATGTACATAAATAATATTACTTTCTTGATTAAGTTTCCTATTATTATAGTTTTTGTGATTGGGTTATTTTTCTTTCTAAAACATATTATAAAGAGGAGGTGAAATAAAATGAAGAAGTTTTTTTTAGCGATACTGATTGTAGCCTTTTTAGCATTACCTGTGTTAGCACAAGAATATCCCACTCCAGAAGTAGATGAGATTGCAGTACAGGATTTCGTTGAAAGTGTAGGAGTGCAAATCAGAATACCCGTAGTAATTACTTATAGAACATTAACTTGGTACAAATATGAAGAAGGAACGAAACTAACCAAAGAGCAAATTGATTTATTGAGTGATGATGAGAAGATATGGTATGGATTAGGATATAAGGTTGAATATGGAAAATGGTTAGAAAAAGATGAAGAAAAAGTAGAATCGGCAATTTATGGAAGTGGTATAGTCATTTATTCTTCTGTTCTACCCGAAGCCTTGCAGTCTAAAGAAAAAGGCATTCAAGGTTCGACTCTCGTTATGACAAATTACCATGTAGCTCAATCTATTATCGATAAGTTGAGTTTAGGGAGCAGGGGAAAACCAATCAATGTTTATGAAGATGCAGATATTATAAAGACTACTTATCCACCTAAAATGACAATTAGAGAAGGAGCAAGACCATATAAGCAGATGTTTTTTGAATTAGGCAAAATTAAAAAAGAATCAGGTTATATATATACTTCGACGAAAAACACAGCAGAAATCAAACGTGATATAGACCAAAATTATCAAATTAATGCTTATGTCGTTGCTTATGATAAGGGTATAGATGTAGCAATTTTACAGGTTGATAATGTGTTCCTTCAACCATACGCTACATTCAGACGAACTCCTTGTCAGGTAGGCGAGAAGATTTGGAGTAGAGATGCACCATTGGCTTTGCCATTCAGTACAAATAGGGGAAGAATCAATCAGACTGGTCTTGATTTAGGAATTGATAGTGATGGTTTAGGGTGGAATGACCAAGTAAAAACAGATATAGCATCAGCACCAGGATCAAGTGGAGCAGGCATTTTTGATGTAAATGGTTTCTTAATTGCTCAACATCATGGCGTTTTAGTCCATGAGGGAAACTATATAGAAGGCGGACATTTAGGAAATCCTGGTGATAAGATTGCCGAATGGCTTAATTGGAATGGGTTTTCGTATATTTTTTTAGAACCACTTTATCAAACTCAAAGGATAATATTAGACAAATTTAATAAAGACCAGCAGGAGATATTGAATCAATGACAAAAATCACCGACTCAAAATCTGGTAGCCAGTCAGAGAAATGCAGAAGTGGCGAAAATCCTTCACTTTTGGGTCGACAAAGAGGGTCAATATGAATGAACAAGAATTAATCAATAAGAGAATGGCAAAGGCACGAAAAGTCAGAATGAAAAAAATAGCAGACAAAGGGAAGGATACCTACTTGAATAAGAAATGGCTATTTACAAAAAGTTGCATAGAAAGATTAAACCTCGATAAGATAGCTGAATTATCTGGGGTTGAATATGATGTTATCTGGGAAGCCTTAAAGGAATTAAAGATACCCATAATTATTATGGTGGGGTCGGAAAAATGGTATGACTGGATTGATGAAAATAAGGACAAAATACTTGCACTGAAATCATAGATAGAACGAAAAGGGGTAGATGGATTACTCGGACTGTGAGATAGCCAAGAAATCAATTCTGGCGTAGATTCGGGGTATTTGAGAGTAAAAAAGAATAAAAGGAAACAAAAAGGGGGTTTTTTTGTTGGGAGAAAATCCGTTCTTAGAAAATGAAGAACAAAAAGAAGAGAAAGAAGAATACGTGGTTCACAAACCATTCAAGAAAGAAGAACTGACAGAGGCTCAAAAGAAAAGAAACTTTAAGGGCATTGATATGGTACAGGAAGTATTAAAAAAGATAGTACCACGTAGGGTACTTTGAAAGGGGGAAATTATGGAGAAATCAGGAAAAAGAGTTAAGGCTCACGTAAATTATTTTAACAAAGAAGGTAAAAGGCTACCGGGAACAACTACAATCCTTGGGGTTATAAACAAACCATTACTTGTCCCTTGGGCGAATAATCTTGGATTACAGGGGATTAATGTAAGAGATTATGTAGACGATAAAGCTGATATTGGAACTTTAGTTCACGAGATGATGTTTGGCGATTTAAAAGAGCAAGATACTGATACTTCGTACTATACTGCTGTCCAAATTGAGATTGCTCATAATAGTTACAAGAAATATCTTGATTGGAAAAACCAACACACTATCGAACCTATTGTTTTAGAAGAACCTATGGTCAGTGAGAAATTTCAATATGGCGGGACGATAGACAACTACTGCTTACTTGACGGTATTCCTACTCTAATAGACTACAAAACATGTAAAGCACTTTATCCGGAACATTTCATTCAAGTCTGTGCTTATAGACAATTACTAAAAGAGAACGGATACAAAGTAAAGAACTGTGCAATTTTAAGAGTGGGAAGAGTCGAGATGGAAGGTTTTGAATTTCAGGGAATTTACTCAAAGAAGATAGCGTTATGTTGGGATTTATTTAAACATTGTTTGAGGATCTACAATCTTCAGAAACAATTAAAATAATGTTTCTCTGCGAAACGAAAGGGGGTGAGAAAGTGAATTTAAGAGAAAGACCATATTTGGAAGTAGAAGTAGTGGAAGTGAAGACAAAGAAGAAAAAAGAGATACCAGAAAGATGTGTGGATTGTTGTATTGCTCCTACTTGTCCTGCATATATAACAAAGTATAAGAAATTAGAGAAGGAAGGAACTTGGGTCAATGGAGAGAACTTGGATAAGATGAAGTTTCCTTGTGCTTGTAGTTACGATGGTTATGAAGGGAAAAGGTATGGACTGTTGACGAGAGGATTTGTGAATGGTGAAACAGAGTATTTATTACATACAGTCTGTAATGGTCAATGTTTTTTAAATTCGGTTGAGAGTCGTTGCAATAATTTAAAAGAATTAATTACAAAGCGAAATATCCATATCGAAAAAGCTAAGATAGTAATTTTTAAGGAAACTAAATAGTCTATAGGAGGAATAGATTATGGGACAATTAGAAGATAAGATAGAGGATTTAGAAAGTGAGAATACGATTTTAAAAGAAGTTCGAGATGAATTAATGGAAGAGAATGAAAAATTAAGGAAAGAAATCCATAAGTTAAGTAAAGTTAAGGAAGGGGGTGAATTAATTGGAAATTAAATTAAATGAAATGTCAAGAACAAAAGAAGGTGATGTGGTCGAGATTGAAGGCAAAGTTAATTATACTGCTATTCCCAGAAGTGGACAGTACGGTT
>Ga0307380_10009564_pt1 | contig 12293 bp, 10 predicted proteins | sample UN3MG_FD_202239 | JGI IMG/M metagenome (GOLD analysis project Ga0307380, IMG submission 202239) | Soil microbial communities from Risofladan, Vaasa, Finland - UN-3 | ecosystem: Environmental > Terrestrial > Soil > Coastal area > Acid sulfate soil | place: Finland: Risofladan, Vaasa | collected... | reverse complement strand
GCCTTTTACTGGAACCCTCATCTCTGAGGCCGTCTGAAGGCAAACTGGTTTATTACAGCGAGTCTCGTTACGGCCGGATCGAGGTGCACCAAGACCAGGAGCAGTTTACGCTCTTTGTGAACGGCAATCCGCTGTATGGCAATCAGAATCTGAGCACGGCTGAAGAAGCCATCCATTATCCTTTGGCGCAATTGGCCCGCACACGGAATATCCTTTTGATTTCTGCAGAAGGCGGTATGTTGACCGAGCTCGAAAAGTACCGGCCGGAATCGGTCGATTATGTGGAACTCGATCCACGGGTGGCAGATGTTCAATTCGGGTTCGGCCTGATAAAAAGGATTCCCGGCCTGAAGGTTATCCATCAAGACGGCCGGGCCTATCTTTCGGATTCGAATAAAACCTACGATGCGATCATCGTCAGCCTGGGCGAGCCGGACACGTTTCAAATCAACAGGTTTTTTACAGACCGATTTTTTGCACTGGCGAAACGTCATCTGACCCCGGAAGGTGTGTTGAGTTTTTCCATGAAGGGGTTTGACAATTATCTGGCTGAACCCCAGCGACAGAAACTTTCTTCACTTTATAACACCGTTAGCGACTATTTCGATCGTGTCCTTTTACTCCCTGGACAGAAAATATTTTTTCTGTGCAGCGCTCAACCTTTTAATATCGATATCCCGCTCCTGTTGGATCAAAAAAATATTCGGTCCCGCTACATCAGAGGTTATTATTATGGCAACCTGACCCGTGAAAGAATTGATCGCCTGAACCAGCTCATGGATCGAAAGACGCCAAAAAATACGGACTATTCCCCCCAGTTGATGCGTCTGATATTTCTGCAGTGGTTTGCCAAGTTTTCCGCTTCACCCACAGGGTTCATGGCCGTCTTGAGCGTATTGTGTCTGATCTACCTAATTCGTATCAGTGCCGAAGAGTTCGTTCTCTTTTCCACGGGCTGGACCGTTATGGGGAGTGAGGTTCTTGTAATATTTGCCTTTCAAATTTTTTTCGGTTATATTTATTTGCAGATCGGCCTGATCGTCACTGTTTTCCTGGCCGGTCTTTTGCCGGGCGCCTGGTTCGGCGAGAGAATGCGTTGCAAGAGCAAAACGACCCTGGCGTTTGCCGATGGACTGATCATTGTCCTGATAGGCACACTGATCGTTGTTCTGAAGCAGATCGGCTATGATTTGCCGGCGACTTTTTTTCTTGTCTTCGGTTTTGTGATTTCCCTGATCTGCGGGTTTCAATTCCCGGTGGCCCTCTGGTTGCGGGGCGGCGACGCCCCGGCGGCGACGCGGACCTTCTCCGCCGATTTGATCGGGGCTGCCTGTGGAACCCTGGTCACGAATGTCGTATTGATCCCCTATTGTGGGATCATCTGGGCTGCAGCCGGATTGATCGGGCTAAAACTTTGCAGTTTAATCGTTATTTTTGCGAGTTATGAAGAAAATTAGCCGACGCCATTTTCTTTATTGCAGTGCCGGACTTTTTTGTAGCGTCCTGCACGACGATGCCTTCTGGCCCTTTTCAGTAAAAACAGGCGCGGCAGCGGGCCCGGCCGATATTCGGGGTCATGTTTTTAAAGGGGATGCACCCCAAAAATTGTGGAAGTGGTCCCATGAAGGATTTCTTTATACGAAGCTGGACAACAAACTGGTCATGTGCGGTATCTGTCCCAACAGATGTCTTCTATCACCGGGTGACCGCAGCGTCTGCCGTTCCAAGGTCAATATGGACGGCGTCCTTTACAGCCTGACATACGGCAATCCTTGTAGCGTGAATGTGGATCCCATTGAAAAAAAACCCCTGTTTCATTTCAAACCCCGATCAAAAGCCTTTTCCATCGCCACCACCGGCTGCAATTTCCGCTGTTTGAATTGCCAGAACTGGGAAATCTCCCAAGCCAAACCCCATGACGTTCGCCATCACGAACTTTTCCCGGCCGATGTGATTCAAGGGGCACGGCGTACCGGATGCGCGTCCATTGCCTATACATATTCCGAAGCCGTCACTTTTTTTGAATATATGATCGATACCGCTCGTCTGGCCAGAGATGAGGGGATCGCTAATTTATGGATTTCGAACGGTTATATCAATCCAAAACCTCTGGTGGAACTGTGCAGCGTTCTGGACGCCGCCAATATCAATCTCAAGACATTCAGCGACGCCATCTACCGGAAATTGAACGGCGGGCGTCTGCAGCCGGTATTAAATACTTTCAAAACATTGCATGAACAAAAGATTCATTTTGAGATGACGAATTTGGTGGTGCCCGGGTATGCCGATGATGCCGAGATGGTCAAACAGATGTGCCAATGGATTCTTACGACCCTCGGGCCCGATTATCCTCTGCACTTTTTAAGGTTCTTTCCCCAATACAAACTCGACCGCTTGCCGGCCACGCCGCTTTCAACCCTCATTCGGTTTCGCAAGCTGGCCATGGCTGAAGGAATCCATTATGTCTATGTGGGCAACGCCGCCTATCCCGAGGGAAGCAACACGTATTGCCACAATTGTAAGAAACTGCTCATTGAACGGATCGGATATTTCATCCAAACTTATGACCTGAACGAAAATCGATGCAAATATTGCGGAACCGTTATTTCCGGGCGATGGACATAATCCGAATTTCTCAAGACCCTGATTCGTCCGTTTCCTGGGTTATCCGGGGTTCGCGGTCGCCCGACAGCTTCACCCGTGATGCCTCGTAACTGAACGGATCAAACTCCACGAGGCCTCCGGGTGGGTCACCAGAGGATTAAAAATTTCTTGCCGTTCCTCAATTCCCCCCGAATCTTTTCCATATGTCGGAGTGCTGCAGCCTCCCTTTCTAAATCTGCAGGCTTTATGTCGAGTTTATCGGTTATGGTCGCCGGTTCAGCCCCACCGGTCTCTTTTAATATCATCAATATTTTCTTCTGAATTTCATTGAGTTGGAGGGCTCCTCCCTTGGATTTTGCCAAAGACTGGGCACTGTGAACAGCCCATGGATCGCATGTTCGGGCCGGTGACAGTGCATCCATATAACAGTCTTCACATAAATTCTGGCCAAAGTGCTTCCGTTCTTCTCCGGACTTCATTGTCTCTGAACATCGGTCACAGATCATTGGTTTTCCTCCGGAATTTAGTTCAACTCCTCTCTGAAAATGTTTGGCTTCTGGGTTTGAAATCGGCTTTTCTGTTCTACTTTTTAGATAGAATCATAGAGAAAAAACCGTGTTGTGTCAATTTTAACTGATCTCTATGGGTTCCAACTGCAAGGCTTTACAACCATCGAGTGTTATGCAATAATCCCGTCCCGAATGATCGATACAGAACTTAACAGCGAAGATCTTTCCTTTAACTGGAGGAACCTTTATGAATGGTTTTTACGGAAGGTTTTTGAGAATCAATCTAACGGAGAATCAATTCGATGTGGTGACCTTAACTGAAGAGATTCTTTTGAAATATCTTGGCGGGAAGGGCCTGGCTTCATATCTCCTTTATTCCATAAATCCTCCGGGTGTCGATCCTCTGTCACCGGATAATTGTCTGATTTTTGCAACCGGGCCCATCACCAACAGCCGGATATGGGGTTCAAGTCGGTATGGCGTCTTTACCAAATCCCCCCAGACCGGTTTTTTTTCTGAATCTTATGCCGGCGGAAAAGTACCGGAAGCCGTCGATTCAACAGGGTTTGACGCCATTGTAATTGCCGGAAAAAGTCAGCGCCCGACGGTTGTTGTCATACAACCTGATGGTGTCAAATTTAATGATGCTTCAGATATTTGGGGGATGGATACGTATCAAACCGAAGATACCGTGAATCAAAAATTCGGCGGTGTCGGCGAAGGAACCACAAAATCCGGTGCCGTTGTCATCGGTCCGGCAGGAGAGAACCTTGTTCGATTTGCTCTTATCGAGAACGATTACTGGCGATCGGCCGGAAGAACCGGGGTCGGTACCGTCATGGGATCAAAGAATCTCAAAGCCATCGTATTCAAGGGAGATAGAAAGCGTCCGCTTTTCCATAAGGAACATGTACGGCAGTTTTCAAAAGCAGTTGCTGAAGAATCGAAAAACAACCCTGTTGTTCAGGCTTACAGGACCATGGGTACCCCCATGATGGTGAAAACCATTAATCAGGCCATGGCGTTTCCCACAAAATATTGGTCTGAAAGTTTTTTTGATCGATGGGAAAATATCGGTTCAGAAGCCTTGCACAACCAGTGCCGTGTTCAGCCGCGTGCCTGCTCGAAATGCTTTATCGCATGTGGTCGGATGACCACTGTGTTAAGCGGGCGCCATGCCGGCCTCAAGATTGAAGGGCCCGAATACGAGACGATATTTGCTTTTGGCGGTCTTTGCATGATCGACAGCATCGAGGAGATCGCTTATTTGAACGATATTTGTGACCGTCTCGGTATGGATACAATATCCGCGGGGAATCTGTGTGGATTTGCCATTGAGGCTGCCAGACGGAAGAAAATAGATTTTCATATCGATTATGGAGATGTCGATGGTATAGCCGTTCTGCTTGAACAAATTGCAGCAAGGGAGGGCATCGGAGACATCCTGGCCCGAGGGATTGGATATGCAGCAAAAGCCTGGAACCTTGAAGACATAGCGGTTCACGTTAAGGGCCTTGAGCCGCCGGGTTATGATCCCAGAGTACTCAAAGGCAGCGGGCTTGCTTTTGCCGTTGCAGACCGCGGCGCATGTCATTTAAGGGCGACGTTTCATAATCCTGAGTTGAAAGGGGTGATCGATCCTGAAATCATCCATGGGAAAGCCGAGCTTCTGGTGGATTTTGAAGATCGCCTGACGCTGATGGACACCTTTATTCTATGCCGATTTTACCGAGATATGTATCCCTGGGAACGGTTGGGACAGATCATCCAAATGACCACCGGCTTGAAGCAGAACAAAGCCCAATTGCAGAAAAAAGCTTCTGAAATATCTACGCTGATTCGTTGCTTTAACATACGGGAAGGGCTTAAACCCGAAGATGATTCGCTTCCAAAACGTTTTCACGAAGACATCCTCAAAACAGGGCACGTCATTACCGAATCGGAGCTTGAGGTGATGCTGAAGGAATACTACCATCATAGAAATTGGGATGGAAGGGGACGTCCTGAAAAGAGACCGGACATCCCTTATTCTGAACCGATATCGCGAAATCTTCCATGATGGATTTTTCTTTTATGTGTTGCAAAAGCATCTCCAATGCTTATTGTTAAATCCAGCACAATTTTTTTTAAAGCAATCTTGATGGTCTCGTAAAAATAACAACGCATTCTATTGATCGTTTTTAAAAATTGGAGGACAATCGATGGCTTTTGAAACCAAAGAACAAGTTTTAGAAAAGGTCCTTTCCCAGGACAAAACGCTGTGCCCGCACTGCGGCGTTGAAATGAATATATGGGAGGTCCCGCCGTTTACCTTCAGCGACGGTCTCGGATGGGGAACCCCTTACCTGTTTGTATGCTTTAATGATGAGTGTTCGCTGTATGTCAATGGATGGGAAAACCTGGAAGAAAATTATGCGCATAATGCTTCATACCGGTGCATGAACTATCCAGGAACACAGCAGTTTGAATGCATCCCTGTATTCAGCCCCATGGGGGGAACGGGGCAAATAATCGACGAACAGATTCTGGTCGAGCAAGAAATGTTGAAAGAGAAAATTAAACGCGGATTTTCTATTCTTACGGATGCCTATTTGTCCAAAGACGGCGTCACGGTGGTCCGGATACTTCTTGATGCAACCGAGCCCCAACGCGTCCGTTTAAAAGCGGCGGAAATGGTGGGTGACATCGGGGAACTGGAGGCCATAGAACCTATCAAGAATGTAAGGTTCGGCAATGAAATTATTCAGAAAAAAGTCGACGAATCCGTGCAGAAGATTCATGAACGATATTTCACCCGCGAATGTCCTTTTTGCGCGGAGATAATAAAGAAAAGAGCAAAAATCTGCAAACATTGCGGACAAGATGTGGCCGGGCAGTGAGGGTCACCTAAATTGAAGGATTTTTTTCGATCTGCAACTTAATTCGGCATTATCCGTTTCCGGTCAGATAATTTTCAGCCAGAGATCCGAAGACAACCGGGAGCGATTCAATGGACGGTGGTTTGAATCCAAAGACGATTTCGAGAAAAACCATTGTTATGCGAAAGGTTGCGCCCCAAAGCACTTCATGGCCATCTGAATACGTATGGACAAAACAGGGATAGTCTTTCATATTCGGATGGCTACCGTTTTTGTTCGACATACCGATATGTAATCGATACCGTGCATAATGAGACGGGTTCAATAGATTCCGTAAGGGAATGTGAACGACCCTTTCCACCTCCCAGTTCGGGAAAAATCGCTTTTGACGGTTGATCCAGCAAACCATTGGATAGATCACCTTCCGAAACATAACAAGCTGTTGTGACGGAAGAGGTCCCAAAAACCTCACTCCCAGAGGGTTTAAGCGCATTTCTTCAACACTTTCTCTTAAACAGGTGGCAAACAGTAATGCCAGACTTTGGGTCTCGTATGAATGGCGTTTGTGCCACCGTGGCCAATGCGACCACCGTGTCAAAGGAGATCCCGGTACGTATAAAAGCTTTGCAAGAATGGAATCCAGCGGAGAAGATATGCTTCCACCCGGGCAGCAAAGGTCGCCCGGCTGTTTTACTTTAAGGGACCGTTTGTTCAAAATCAAACAGGGTTTTGGAGCAGATCGTTTTTCTTCGTCATAAAGACCCAGCAAAAACAGCACGGCAGACGATATTGCCGAATCTTTAATCCCTTCTGAAAAAATGGGATCCCGACGATTTTTTTTATGAAGTGCATGGGTTGTTCGTTCAATAAATGCGGTGGTGTTTCCGAAAGAATTCATCATTTTTATTCATCCATGGGCATTTCACCCATAATTACTATAGGCTGTTTCAAAACCTCCCTTCGTATATTCTGATCTATACCATACGGCCGGCAAAAGATAGATTTATTATTCATTCTTGAACTTTTTGCAAGTATACGTTAAGTCGCAGGTCAATAAACCACAGGAGAAACATCATGAAGGTCATTAAAATCGGCGGCGGCTGTTTAAAGGGGAGAAAGAACATCGGGCGGATTCTTGAACTTGTTGCAAGCCGGGGCCGCGGTCATATTTTTGTAGTTTCTGCGCTCAATGGGGTCACTGATTTTTTGATCGACAGCATGTCTTCCGCCCTTGAGGACGAGGGGAATATCCCTGCCATTATCGACCGACTGAACACCAAGCACATGCTCATTGCCCGCCATCTCATGCCCAAGGGTAATATTCTACAAAACTTCAGGCGGGATCTTAATAAGTCCTTAAGCAAGCTCGAGCGTCTCTATTACGGGCTCAGCTTTACCCGGGAAAGTACACCCAGAATTCGGGATATTATTTCCAGTTTTGGTGAACGATTTTCTGCGGTTCTCCTTTCCAGTGTACTTCGCTCCCAGAGCATTCAAGCCACATACCGTATGCCGGATAAAATCGGCTTGATCACCGACGGCAAATTCGGTGATGCCACAGTCAATTTGGTGGAAACGACTAAGAATTTCCAGCAGAACATAAAGCCCTTGATGAAACGGGACGTAATTCTTTTTATTCCCGGCTTTTTTGGGGTCAGTGGGGATGGTGAAATCACGACATTCGGTAGAGGCGGCAGTGACTATTCGGCGGCTGTGGTTGCGGCAGCCATGCAGGCGGAAATCCTGGAGGTCTGGAAAAATGTTGACGGCTATATGAGTGCTGATCCGGATTTTGTTCCGGAAGCACAGCTTATTCCAAAGCTGTCCTACGATGAAGCTGCGGAACTTTCCTATTTTGGTGCTAAAATTCTTCACCCGAGGACGGTGGAACCTTTAAGGAGAAGTCGTGTAAGCATTGCCGTCAAAAACACCTTGAACCCGGATGGCGCCGGGAGCGTGATTGCGAGTCGAAGCCGAAAAACAAAAAACATCATAAAAAGTGTCGCCCACGACGGCGATATCGGCATCCTTAAGGTTCACGCTTCAGGGGTCGGTGCGCGACTCGGGGTCCTCTCTCTGGTGGCCAAGCAGATCGCCGAAAGCGGTATCAATATCAAATCTGTGGTCACATCCCAAACCTGCATCAGCCTCCTGCTTGCGCTCAAGGATCTCGATCCCGGCTTCCGTGCCCTGAAGTTAATGCATCCTAAACCGTATCGACGGCTGGAGAAAATTGAGGATGTGGCGCTGGTGAGTATTGTGGGCGGCGGACTCCTTCAAAGCAAAGGGATTGCAGCAAAATGTTTTTCGGCGGTGGCCGAATGCGAGGTCAATGTTGAGATGATTTCATTCGGCCCTTCTCCGGTGGCGCTATACTTTCTGGTGCGTAATAAAGATTTGCACTGCGCTGTTACTGCCATCCACAATAAATTTTTTCCCAAGAGACGGCAAACGTTATAGTTTCTTTGTTTTGAAATTGATGCTCGAAATTCAAAATTAATATCTTAAATTTTGATATTGGCTTGTATTTCAAATTAAGACGGAGACTTTATGAATGGGTAAACAATCCATGGCCATATTGGGTCCCATGCGGATACCCTTTCTAATATTACCGCCGGTATGTGTTGCTGTAGGGGCAGCCACTGCATTCTGGTCGGGAATCGAATTGAATCTGCTTTATTTGGCACTCGCTTTTATCGGCGCTCTTTCGTCACACATCAGCGTAAATGCCTTCAACGAATATTATGACTTTAATAGCGGACTCGATTTCAATACTCGGCCTACGCCGTTCAGCGGCGGAAGCGGTACGCTTCCCAAAAACCCTGAAAAAGCGCATTATGCACTGATTACCGCATTTGCTACACTGGCGACGACACTTTTTATCGGTATTTACTTTTTATTTATAAAAGGATTGTGGCTTTTACCCCTGGGGATTATCGGTATTATTGACATTGTCGTCTATACCCGATGGCTGACTAGAAGTCCTTTGATCTGCTTGATTGCTCCCGGGCTGGGCTTTGGACCTCTCATGGTAATGGGAACCGATTTTGTACTTTCAGGATCTTACTCTTGGACCGCTTTTATCGCATCCCTGGTTCCGTTTTTCCTTGTGAGTGATCTGCTTCTTCTAAATCAGTTCCCAGATGTCGAGGCCGATAAAGGTGTCGGTAGAAAACATCTGCCCATTGTAATCGGGCGAAAGGCGAGCGTGAAGGTTTACGCTTTATTCCTTGCAGGCGCTTATATGTCCATCATTTTAGGGTGGTTGACCAGGATCTTGCCGCCTGAAAGCCTCGTGGCCCTTGTCACGATTGTCCTCAGCGTTAACATTGTTCGAGGAATTTCCAGATATGCCCATGATATCCCTGCGCTGATTCCATATATGGCCCGGAATGTTATCTTGACCATATTAACCCCTGTTTTGCTTGCAATCGGCCTCTTTATCGGCCGCTGACAGGTTCTTATTGGGAGGAATAAAATGTCTCAAAAATTGCCGGATGGTTTTTTCAATTGGCTTGTTGATTTGCGTCGCTGGTTTCATCGGTTTCCGGAACCGGCTTACAAAGAGGAAAAGACGGCGGCCAAAATTTGTGAAGTGTTAGAAGGGCTTAACGTGCCGTTTCAATCGGGTGTGGGAGGAACCGGTGTGGTGGCAAAGCTCCGTGCAAAGCATAAAGGCCCTGTCATCGCTTATCGAGCGGATATGGATGCGCTGCCCCTTGAACAAGGAAATACGGTTTCTTACAAATCCCAGAATGAAGGATTCATGCATGCCTGCGGACATGACGGGCATATGACCATTGCACTGGGCGTCATTCGCTGGCTGATTGAAAACAGATGGCGCCAGAACGGCTCCGGTGAAATCATATTTATATTTCAACCTGCAGAAGAAGGCGGGGCAGGGGCCATGGCGATGCTTGAAAGCGGTATTTTTGATTCGGAACCGGTTGAAGCCGCTTTTGCCGGACACATGTATCCTGAATTTTCTGTGGGGCATATCGGAATTGCCCCTGAAGTCAGCAATGCGGCCGCAGATGCTCTTGTTATCCGTTTAAAAGGCAAGGGCGGGCACGGTGCCTATCCGCATCATTGTAAAGATCCCATTGTTGCCGGCGCGCATCTGGTTGTACAAATTCAGTCGCTGATCAGTCGGGAACTCCCGCCCCATGAAAGCGCCGTGCTGAGTATCGGCCGTTTCCATGCCGGAACAGCATCCAACATTATCCCCGAGAATGCCGTATTGGAAGGAACCCTCCGAACCCTTAACCCCGACGTTCGTATACAAATAAAAAAACGCCTCCAAGATGTCGTGGAAAGTGTGGCCCGGTCGTTCAATATTTCAGCAACCCTTGAAGTGATACAGGGTTATCCTGTGCTGGTAAATGATCCAAGGCTCGTAAAACACACTTTGGCTTGTGCCGGGGATGTGCTGGGGACGGATCATGTCCACACCGTCCTCCCCAAAATGGGTGCCGAAGATTTTGCTTATTTTTGTCAGAAATGGGGGGGGGTAATGGTAGGGATCGGTTGCCACGATCCAAGCAAAGGCTTTCAGTACGGTCTACATTCCCCTTATTTCGATATTGACGAAAAGGTTCTGGATGTGGGGACCCGGCTGTTTGGACACATACTGACTCATTATATGGAAAGACCGTGATGGTTGATACAATTTCTTCAGCGTGGTCTTTCTATCACGGTCGGAGAACCTTCGGTTAAACGCGCCAGGTTTTGACGGCTGACTTCGATGCCGAGTCCGTGACCGTTCAAAGGATCGGCTTCACCGCTTGGTCCAAAAGACACATCTTCGAGTGTAACATTTTCCTTCAGTAGAAATTCATCATAAGAACCGTCATAATATAGGGCATCATTACAGAGAAGGCATAAAACTCTGCCGGCCGCAGAAAGAATGCCGGACTCGCCAAGGTGACATCCGATCTGGTAAGAAATCCTGTTACGCCTTAAAAAATCAATCATCTTTAATGAATTTCTAAACCCTCCGTTTTTGGACAGCCTGACGTTAATCATTTCATAATAGCCTTCTTTGGCAATCTTTTCTGCATCACATAAGGAACATGCGGATTCATCGGCCATCAGGATTACACCGGCTTTTTGCACAAAGTTTGCAAAATCCGCAAGTTCCGGATCATTCGGCATCATGGGCTGTTCAATGACCTTGATTCGGTATTTTTTTATCAAAGATGCGTGACTGAAAGCCAGGGTATGATTCCAAACACCGTTAATATCGACCTTAAGATCATAATCTTCTCCAAACACCCGAAGAACCGATTCAAGAATTTCTTTGTTTTGGAATAAATTTTTCCCCATTTTCAACTTCAGCTTTTTAATTTTCATTTTCTTGATTTGCCGACATAATTTAATAATTGTTTCTTTGCCGGCGAGCGGCAGCGCAGCACCGTAAAAAATTTTGTCTGTCATGAATTCTTTTGGGAAATAGTCTATGATATTCATTTTATGACTTTTTCCCAAGGCATCGAGCACGGCTGTTTCCAGGGCGCAGGTGGCAGCATTTTGCGATTTTCCATTGTTCAGGCTGTCAATGAAATTCCATAGCTGAGACACATCTTCCAGATCCCATGGAAAATGATCCAGCTGAACAAAGCGGCATACGCTTTGTGCCGAACTTTGCTGTGATTCTCCAGTTACAAAAGACCTGGGAGCCCCTTCACCGTATCCTTTGATTTCTCCTTTTTCGGCGACAATTTCAACGATGATGTTTTTGACGGAAGTTCTTTTTCTCAGTGCATGGGAGAAATGAAGAGAAAAAGGGAGATTTACAGGGTATACGGTGATCTTATCTATTTTCATTATCTTTTTGTGATGATAAATTTGATTTGTCGGCGGTTAGGGTCAGCGTAAAGATAGACCCTTCATTAAATTTACTTTTTACGTCTATGGTTCCGCCGTGATCCTGCATATTCTGATGGGCGATAAACAGACCCAGACCGGTACCGTTATGAATACTGCTTTTGTGTTTTGTTGTAAAATAGGGATCAAATACATTGTCAATCATCGATGGAGGGATTCCGGGGCCGTTATCTTTAATCTCAATGCAAATGTTAGCCGGCTTTCCCTTTTCAATACAGGTTTTTGTTGTAAACTCGATCTTTCCCCCATTGGGGGTAAATTCTACCGCATTTGAGAGTAGATTCAGAATCACCTCTTTCATCTTTTCACTATCCAGCCAAACCAGGTGGATTTTGGGATCAAATTGACGGGTAACTTTGATCTTCTTGGCATTACTCTGGGGCGAAACAAGGAGAATCATTTTATCAATGAGGTCGTGAAGGTTATTTAATTCAAA
>Ga0307380_10009563_pt1 | contig 12293 bp, 8 predicted proteins | sample UN3MG_FD_202239 | JGI IMG/M metagenome (GOLD analysis project Ga0307380, IMG submission 202239) | Soil microbial communities from Risofladan, Vaasa, Finland - UN-3 | ecosystem: Environmental > Terrestrial > Soil > Coastal area > Acid sulfate soil | place: Finland: Risofladan, Vaasa | collected... | reverse complement strand
TCCAGGTCCTGACCCCTGAACCCCGAACCCTGAACCCCACAAACTTGACTCATCTGCAACAACTTTCGGAAACCAAGTACCCTAGTCGTCGGCCGCCTCATCCCCGCCGCCGTTTTCTTGCCGCGGCACGCGCTTGACGGCCACCAGCGTATCGCCTTCGTCGAGGTTCATGATCGTCACGCCTTGGGTGTTTCGGCCGATGATGCTGATGTCGCTGGCCGGCACGCGCTGGATCTTGCCCCGGGCGGTGATCATCATCAGCTCGTCCTCGTCGCGGACCCGGACGATGCCGATCACCGGGCCGTTTCGGGCGGTGGTCTTGATGTCGCGCAGGCCTTTTCCGCCGCGACGCTGGGCGCGGTAGTAGTGCTGCGACGAGAGGCCGCCATCCTCCTCTTCCTCCGGCTCGGACCCGTTCTCCGCGTCGTTGAGCCCGCCGTCGGCCGCACCGTTTTCGGCCGTGCCACGGTCCGGCTCCGCCTCGGAGTTCGGCCCGAAGGGGGTCCGCTTGCCGTAGCCGTGGGCGCAGGCGGTCAACAGCGACGCCTCCGGATCGGCCACGACCATGCCGACCACGCAGTCGTCGCCCACCAGCCTGATTCCCTTCACGCCGCTGGCCACCCGGCCCATCGGCCGGATGTCCGACTCCTTGAAGCGGATGGCCATCCCCGAAGCCGTGGAGAGCACCACTTCGTCGCCCGGCTCGGTCACCACCACGTCGACCAGCTCATCCCCTTCCCGCAGCTTGATGGCGATCAGCCCGCTCCGCAGCGGACGACGGTAGGCGGCCAGGTTGGTCTTTTTGACCAGGCCCCGCTGGGTGGCCATCGTCAGGTACTGGCCCGGCTGGTCGAAGTCGCGGACCGCACGGCAATCCGTGATCTGCTCCCCTTCCGCCAGGTTCAACACGTTGACCACCGCACGACCGCGGCTGTACCGCCCCATTTGCGGCAGGCCGTACACCTTGCGCCAATACACCTTGCCCAGGTTCGTGAAGAAGAGCAGATAGGCGTGGGTGCTGGCCACGAAGAGGTGCTGGATGGGGTCTTCCTCCTCGGTCGCCGCGCCCTTGAGCCCCTTGCCTCCGCGCCGCTGCGCCCGATAGGCATTGACGGGCGTCCGCTTGATGTAGCCGTTGGAGCTGATGGAGACGACCATCGTCTCCTCCGTGATCAGGTCCTCCAGGTCGATGTCGCCGATCTCCTCGCCGCTGACCTCGGTGCGCCGGGGATCCGCGTATCGCCGCTTCAGCTCGCGCAGGTCCTCGCGGACAAGCTCCAGGATGTTCTCATCGTCGGACAGAATCCGGTTGTACTCCCGAATGTCGTCCAGCAGTCTGCGATGCTCGTCGGATAACTTCTCCTGCTCCAGGTTGACCAGTTGCCCCAGCGTCATCCGGAGGATGGCGTCGGCCTGCACGGGCGTGAGCGTGTAATTCTCCTGAGATCCCTGCTCCGATTGAAAAACGGCGAAGCCCTCCTCCCCCAGGGCCTTCTGGAGCATCGCGGCCGGGCACTCGATCTCCATCAGCCGCTCCTTGGCCTCCGCCTGCGTCTTCGACGAGCGGATCGCCCGGATCACGTGGTCGATGTTCGCGTGGGCCAGAAGCAGCCCTTCCACCGTGTGCTTCCGTTGCCGCGCCTTGAGCAGAAGGTGCTGCGTCCGTCGGCGGATCACCGTCACGCGGTGCCGGACGAACTCCTCCAACAGCACTTTGAACGACATCACCCGCGGTTTGCCGTCCACCAGGGCCAGGAAGATCAACGAGAAGCTGTCCTGGAGCGGCGAGAACTGGTAGAGTTGGTTGAGGACGATGTCCGGCTCGGCGCCGCGCTTCAAATCCAATACCAGGCGGACCGGCTCCCGAAGGTCGCTCTCGTTGCGGATTCCCGAGATGCCGGGGATCCGTCCGTCATTCACCAGCGCGGCAATCCGCTCCTCCACGCGGTCGCGGGCCTGCTGATATGGGATTTCCGTGACCACGATCCGGTGTCTGCCGTTGGGGAGCTCCTCCGTGCGGCAACGGGCGCGGACCACGACCGTGCCGCGGCCCGTGTGATAGCCCCTCCGGATGCCGTTGCGCCCGCAGATCACGCCGCCGGTGGGAAAATCGGGGCCGGGGCAGATCTCCAACAGCTCGTCGATCGAGACCTCCGGATCGTCAATGACTCTGACGAGCGCGTCGCAGATTTCGCCGAGGTTGTGCGGCGGGATGGAAGTCGCCATGCCCACGGCGATCCCGTTCGCCCCATTGACGAGCAAGTTCGGGAACTTCGACGGGAGCACGGTCGGCTCCGTCCGCCTCTCGTCGTAGGTCGGCACGAAGTCGACGGTGTCGAGCTTGAGATCATCGAGTATCAGGGCGGCGATGGCAGACATCCGCGCCTCGGTGTACCGCATCGCCGCCGGGGGAAGGCCCGCGATCGACCCGAAATTGCCCTGCTTGTCGACCAGCACGTGCCGCATGTTCCATTCCTGGGCCATGCGGACCAGGGTGGGGTAGATCACGCTTTCGCCGTGCGGGTGGTAGTTACCGCTGGTATCGCCGGAGATCTTCGCGCACTTGACCCGCCCCGCCCCCGGCGTCAGGTTCAGGTCGTTCATGGCGACCAGGATCCGCCGCTGCGAAGGCTTCAGGCCGTCGCGCGCGTCCGGCAGCGCCCGGCTGACGATCACGCTCATCGCGTATGTCAGATAACTGCCCTTGAGCTCCTCTTCGATGGGCAGTTCCAACACGCGGCCGGAGGAATCGCCGTTCCCGCCATCAGGGCCCGGCTCGGGAGATTCGCCCTCTGATTGGGGGGGGCCTGGGGGTAAGTCAGAGGCGTCGGACAACGAAGATCCTTTCGCTGGGCGTCGGCGCGACGGAGCGGAGCCTCCTCTTCAAAAGGCGCTCCCCAGGGGCCGCGTCATCGGTTGCGTAGACTGCCCGTCAGTATAGCGATTTCCGGGCTGAAGTACAATCGCAACGGGGAGAAAAATGGCGTCGTAAGCCTCTTCAAAATATGAACTTGCGCCGCTGAGTTTAGAGGTCTTCCGCCAAGCGTCGCGGAGCCCGCTTCGCGCGTTCGTTCGGCCGAATCGGTCCGGCCCGCTGGCGTTGCAAAACCGAACGAATTGACCGAATGCGATCATTCCGAGCGGGACTGCCGTGGCCCCTTCCTGCCTCCCAGAGCCACGCACAGCACCCCCCTGGAACACCGCCCCACCCTCGCCCCGTCGCCACTTCTAGCCAACTGACAGCTCGACCCCGGTCACGCGCGAGCCGAGCCGCCCGCTCGATTTCGGGCCGGGGCGCGATATCGAACTATCGAACTGGAGCCCACCGGTCACCAGGCCGCCGGTCCGGTCATGGTCATCCAAGAATGTTGCCGGGCGGGTCGCTTCGCGGTAAGCTTGCCGCGTGGTCCGTCTTGGTTCCGCCGCTTTCCTTGTTCCCAAGCTCCAGCTTGCGAACACACTTCAGGGAAGCTCCAGCTTCCCGTGGGGCGAAGCAGAGCTTCGCGGAACTGGGTTCCCACCAGCCGGAGCTTGGGAACCGGAGGATGGTCCGTTGTCGCGCCACCGCTTGGGGAAGTGCTATGAATACCTGGAAGATTCCGGCGTTCGTTGCCGTTGTGTTTGTCTTCAGCAGTCTGGCCGGCGCGGCGGAGGAGACGCAGGTCCTCTGCGATTTCGAAGGCACGGCGCCGCCCAAGCTTTGGGAGTATCAGAGCGGCACGGCCCGGCTCGTCGCCGAGGGAGCGACGGAAGGCCGCCAGGCGATGGAGCTCACGTTCGATCCGAAAGGGGCCTACTGGGGTGCGTACATCACCTCGTTTCGCCTCCCGGGCGATTGGTCGGCCTACGACGCCTTGGTGCTCGACGTGCTCAATCCGAACGACGAGCCCGTCGGCGCCTACGTGCTCGTCGCCGACCGGGCCTGGCAGCAGAAGGGCTCCAGCTACTGGAACCGGCACAACGGCCAGCAGACCTTCGCCCCCGGCCGCACGCAGTGGATCCTCCCGGTGCGCGGGCTCTATCGCGGCGAGGCGGGCAGCCGCAACAACGACGTCCCCAGCAACATCGATCCGGACGGCATCGTGCGGGTCGATCTCGGGTTCGGGCGCCGCGGCACGACGGGGCGGATCATCCTCGACAACCTGCGGCTGGTGAAGACGGCCACGCCGAAGAACGTCTGGGCGTTCGATTTCGGGCCGCCCAGCCAGTCGCTCATGCTCGGCTGGACGCCGGTCGCCCACGACACCCGCTACTCGCCCGACCGCGGCTACGGCTGGGGCCCGCGTGGCGGCACCCCCTGGGACGGCGCCGCCCGGGATACGACGTTCGGCACCATGCTTCTGGCCGACTTCTGCGAGGCCGGCGGCTACCACTTCCACGTCGACGTGCCGCCCGGCCGTTATCTGGTGACCGTCTTCTACGAGAACAGCGGGTACTGGGGCGGCGAGCAGGCGATGCACCACCAGCGACGAATCCTCGTCGATGGCCGGGAAGTGTGGCAGGAGTCGCGGCCCGACGGCCTGGCGCACGCCCTCTACCGGTTTGAGGACGTGGAGCCGATCGGCGTCGACGTCTGGGACACGTACATGAAGCCCGAGCTGGCTCGCCCCGCAACGTTCGAAGCCGAGGCGGGCGGCGACGGCCTCACGCTCGGCTTCGAGGCCGATCGCGTGTGGGGGAGCAAGGTGGCGGCGGTAGCGATCCACCGCGCCGACGACGCCGGCGGAGCGAAGTGGCTCGCCACGGAGTTGGAGAAGCTCGCCGACGAGTTCCGCAGCAAAGCGGTGTGTCTGGACGGTCCCGCCGCGAAGCTCGACGTGCCGGCGGCGTGGCGCGATCTCGGCCTAGTGGCGTGGCCGGTCCGCATCGAGGACGAAGTGACGCCGAGCACCGTGCCCGAAAACTTGCCCGAGTCGCCCGAAGCCGTGAAGCTCGAGCGCCTGGCCGTGGGCGGCGAGTTCGAGCCGTTCTGCCTGGCGTTGCGCCCGCAAGGCGACCTGGGCCCGTGCCGCGTCGAGCTGGAGCCGCTGGCGGGGCCGGGCCGGGTGACCGGCAAGGTGGAGCTGGTTCGCTACCAGACGAGTCGCGACTTCGGCACGATTGCCTACCGCGTCCGGCCACACACGCTCCGCCCGGCGACCACCCTGGAGTTGCCCAAGGACGTTACCCGCGAGCTGATCGTCACGGTGCTCGTGCCCCGGGGCACGCCGGCGGGAGCGTATCGCGGTGGGCTCGTGCTGAAGGATTCCTCCGGCAAGACACTTTTGCGCGTGCCGCTGGAGCTGTCCGTGCGGCCCGTTTCGATCGACCGGGAGACCGACTACCTGATGGGGTTCTTCGGTCTCATGCCGCCAAGCCTGGTCCCCGAGGATCGCCGCGGGCCGGTTCTGGAACAGACGTTGCGAACGCTCCACGAGCACGGGATGAACGCCGTCTCGGGCGGGCCGAGCTGGCAGCTCAAGGGCTGGCAGGAGGGCAAGCCGGAAATCGACTTCGGCGAGATGGATCGTTTCTTCGCGCTGCTCCGAAAGCACGGCTTCGACAAGCCCGTCAACGGCTACGGGGGCATCCGCTTCGTCGGGCTGCACCAGGGATATGAGAAGGGCCAGACCGGTGCCAAGGTGGAAGAGCAGAGCGGCCTCGCGTACGAGGAAGCCTTGATGCGTGCCTGGCAGGCGGTCGACGCGCACGGGCGCGAGCAGGGTTGGCCCTTGATCTACTACGCGATGTGCGACGAGACCCGGGTCCGCGACAAGGCCGAGCGCGAGCTGGAGTTCATGCGGATGATGGGCAAGGTCAGTGCGGCGTTTCCCGAGACGGTTCGCACCAGCGGCAGCTACAGCGTCTCGTTCACCGGCCGGCCCACGGACCTCGACGACCTGGGCTACTGGCACCAGCGGTTCTTCGAGGCCCTCGACGTCAGCAGCCTGAATAACCACGACCCGTCAGTGATGTCCGAGGCCGATCGGCTGGGCAAGGAGATCCACATCTACAACCAGGGGCGCACCCGCTACAGCTTCGGGCTCTACCAATGGAGCGAATACCTCAAGGGCGTGCGCGCCCGGTGGCAGTGGCACCTGAACGTGCTGCACGGCTACCAGTTCTTCGACCTGGACGGCCGCGAGCCCGATACGGCCATGCTCTGCTACGGCCGCGAGGGCCTCTACCCCACGATCCACTTCGAGCGGTGCCGCGAGGGGGCCGAGGACTTCTATCTTTACCAGACCCTGTGGGATCTCGTTCAGAAGCGGCAACAGGCCGGCGACCGCAGCCGGGCAGTGCAGGAGGCAGCGGCGGTGCTCCAAGATGCGGTCGCGGAAGTCAAGCTGAACCAGCGGGAGCCGCCGGAGGGCTATGACGGCGATCGGTTGAAAGCGGCGATCGTCGCCGCGATCGAAGCCCTCGGCCAGGAGTAGCGATGGCAGCCGTAGGGCGCTCTCCGAGCACCATTCAAGGCCTCGCGAGCGCGCGCGTCAAACAAACAACGGTGCTCAGAGAGCACCCTGCGACTCCCCTGCGTTTTGCGGATCGGGGTGGGCGAAAGCCGGGAGAAAACCTACTTCTTCGCAGCCGGGGCGTCTCCGGCCGCAGTGGACTCCACGAGGTCCTCCGGCTCGATCTTGACCCAAGCGACGTGACAGCCGGCCTTCTGCACGTCCGCGACCGCCGAGCGTACCGCCTGCTCAAACGATTCCGCCTCGCGGTCGAAGCCCACGGCAGCGACGCCTTGGCTCGACCACGGCGAGCCGTCGTCGCAGCCGGCCTCGAACAGCGCGTCCGCCAGCTCGTCCGAGATTTCACGCAGACCGGCCAGTATCACGGTGAACCGATACGTCGCCATGATCATTCCTCCTCGTCGTCGAACTGGTGCGGACAGTGGTCCACCACGCGCCGAATACGCGCCGCGTGGTTCTCCGGCACGCGCGGCGTCGAGAATACCTGCTGGCGGCAGCCATCCCGCGCGTCATGAGGGCAGAGCAGCACTCCCCAAACATGGGCCCGAGGGCCGGCCTTCCGAAGACGCCAACCGTGCTCCAACGCGTAGTTGACCGCCTCACGAATGTGCTTGTTGGGGTGCTCGTTCATCGCCGCTCCCCATGGCGTTCATCCGCCCCAACCTCGGATTATAGCAGAAAAGCAGGCAATCGAGGAAGTGGCTCACGGTGCGCGGCGACCATTCTGAGGCGGAGATTGCCATGAAAGAGCGCCTTGGCCCTCGCCGGGGCTGGACAATTCCGCGCAATTCCGGGCACGCCACCATTCCGGCGACAACAGTTGCGGGGACACCAGTTGCGGGGACAACATGCCGATTTCTTGACGCGGCCAGCAAGTTCTGTCAGGTCCCAGGCATCGCGCGACGGGCACGTGCTGCCACCGCCGGGATGCCGCATCACGTCACGCAACGGGGGAACCGCCGTCAGCCCACCCCGTCGCTACCGCGTGACACGCGTGAAACCCCTCATACTATCCCTCTCCCCGAGGGAAAGCGGACTTGCCGTACCCGGCTCTCCGGACAACCACTCAGTCGATCTTGTGATCCGACGGCTTCAGGCCCGGCTTGTGTCCGCGCGTGCCGATCGGGTTCGGGTCGTACTTGCCGACGAGGTCGACCTTGGCTTGGGCGGGCATGCCGTCCTCCATGCCGAGGCCCCAATAGCAGGCGTTGACCAGCATCCGGCGGACCCCTTCGTTCTTCAGGTCGTCGCCGTGGCCCAGGGTGGTGCAGAAGATGCGGGAGGCCTTGCCCTCGGTGCCCGTGTAGGTCTTGATCCACGCCAGCGGCTTGAGCTCCTTGTCGGGGTTGGGTCCGTCTTTGGGATCCATGCCGGAGAGGACCTGGCCCATCACGACGGGCTTGCTGTCGCCGGAGAGGGTGGTGATGTCGTAGACGTCGGACGGTCCCCAGATGTCGTCGATCCCCTTGACGATCGGGTGGTCCTCCATTCCCTTGGCCACCAGCCCGCGCGTGCTCTCCTTCTTATGATGCCCGTAGTGCGCGATCCAGGTCTCGCCCAGCACTTCTCGGCCGTAACCGCCGCCGAGGTCGCGCTGCCAGGTGTATTTGGCGTAAGGGCCGTCCAAGTGCTTGCGGTAGAAGAAGGCGTGCGTGGAAGTCCTCAAGGCCACGATCGGCTTGCCCGAATTGGTGTAGTCGATGATCCGCTTCATCTGCTCGTCGGGCAGCTCGCGAAACCGCAGGAACATCACCATCAGGTCGGCCGTTTCCAGGGCTTCCAGCCCGGGGATGTTGTCGGACGTCATCGGATCGATCTCGCCCGTCTCCTTGTTGATCGCAAAGAGCACGGTGCACTTGAAGCCGTGGTGGACGGCGAGGATCTTGGCCAACTGGGGCATCGAGTCTTCGGAGCGGTACTCTTCGTCGCCGGTGACGAACACGATGTGCTTTCCCACGCCGGGGCCGGCCTTTCCCTCGAACTCGATCCCGGGATCCTCGGCCTTGGCTTGGCCGGCCACGAGCAAGGTCAGCGTTGCCAGTGCCGCTACCCAGAGTCTTGATGCGCGTCTCGTCTTGTGCATGGCTTTCCTCTTTCGACTGGAATCGGTGATGGAACCCTTCGGCGTGATCGGGGCCCGCTGGGCCGGGCGAGCTTCCCCAAGAGGGACGGCCCCGCCGGTTCGCTCGCCCTCGACAGGACTATCCTAATCCGGATTCCGGGGCGGTGCAACTTTCGGCGGAAAGACAACCACGTGGCCGCGACAACGCAAAACGGGGCGTCAGCGTGGACCCACTCGGCGTCGACGCGTGGCGATCGAATCGCTATTCCCGCGTCTTCCAGTCGATACCCGACATCGAGGCCAACGCGAGCATCAGGGCCTGCGTGCCGCCGCGACCGTGGCCGAGGGCCAAAAGCGAGAGATAGAGCTGATGGGCCAAGGCCAACCCCGGCATCGACAGCCCCATCCGCTTCGACTCCTCCAGGGCGATGCCCATGTCCTTGACGAAATGCTCGACGAAGAAGCCGGGATCGAAGTTGTTGTCGATGATCCGGGCACCCAGGTTCGTGAGCGACCAGCTCCCGGCGGCCCCCGAGGCGACCGACTTCATCACCGTCACCAGGTCGAGCCCGGCGCGATACCCGTAGAGCAGGGCCTCGCAGACGCCGATCATGTTCGTGGCGATCAGGACCTGGTTGACCATCTTCGTGTGCTGGCCCGCCCCGGGACCGCCCTGGTGGACGATCGTCCGGCCCATCGCCTGCCAACAAGGCCCGAGTGCCTCGACGACGTCCTTGTCGCCGCCGATCATGATCGAGAGCGTGGCCTCTCGGGCACCGACGTCGCCGCCGGAGACGGGGGCGTCAACCGCCTGGACTCCTTTCTCGGCCGCGGCTTCGGCGATCTCGATGGCCAAGGACGGCTCGCTGGTGGTCATGTCGACGATGACTTTCCCCTCCTCGCACCCGGCCAAGACGCCGTCCTCACCGAGGATCACGGCGCGGACGTCGGCCGGGTAGCCGACGATGGTGAAGATCACGTCGGAGGTCTCGGCCACTTCCTTGGGACTCATGGCCCAGAGCGCCCCTCGCCCGAGCAACCGCTCGGCCTTTTCCCGGGTGCGGTTGTAGACGGCGGTCGAGAACCCGGCCCCCAGCAGATGGCCACACATGCTCGAACCCATCACGCCGGTTCCGATCCAGCCGATCCGAGTCTTTCCCGGCTCGATTTCCATGACGGCCATGTCCGGTCCTCCGCATTTCTAATGGGGGGCAAAAGCCCTGTGGATTGTGACCCCTTGGTCTTTACTACCAGCGATGCTCCGGTCGCTGGAAGATCTCGTTCAAGAGGATCGCCTGGCGTAGGCTGGTGGCGTCGGCGAGGATGGCCGCCAGTCCGGCCGCAGCCGCGACGGGCACGGAACTGATGCGGTCATCGAGCGCCTCCGCCTCGTCCGCGTGCGCGGCCTCGGCCGACTCGCCCGGAGTGCCGCCCAGCGCGCCGAGTCGGTGGTCGAACACGTCGTGAAGGTGGCCCTCCATGACGTCCCCGGATCTGGTCCGACGTGCCGCCACATCGGAGGGCATGCCCCCAAACTCCTGCGCGGGGACGTGCGTACGAACGTGCTCCACCACGCTGGCATCCTCCGGCACCGAGACGAGCTCTACCGGCTTGACATCGACGGGCTGTTCCGTACCGCCCTGTTGGGGGAATGCCGGGCGCCAACCGGCCTCAGGGGGGGGCGGCTCTACCATTTGCTGGGGTGGCCGAGCACGGCCCGCGACGGGAGGGCGCCCCCCATCGCGCACGAAATCGTCCACTTCCTGCCGCAACGCACCCCGAGCGCGCGGAGCGCCGGGTCTCGCTCCGCCCGGGCCTGGAACCGGACCGCGCCGCCGCGCGTCCTCAACCCGTTGGGCCTCGTGGATCTTGGCGAGCACCTGCCCCAGGGCGCTGATCACGAGGAACAGGATGACGATCGCCGGGAAGATGAAGTCCTCCAGGCCGGCCGCCATCAGCACGAACCGCGGGTCGTTCATGCCGCCTAACCTCCCCTCCTCGGCGCGGGCCCGGCCTTGGCGATCGAGGTCCGCATGTCGGTATCGGCCTGGACGTTGCGGAGCTTGTAGTAGTCCATGATCCCCAGTTTTCCTTCACGGAAGGCCTGGGCGATCGCCTTGGGGACCTCGGCCTCCGCCTCCACGACCTTGGCCCGATTCTCCTCGATCTCGGCGATGTACTCCTGCCCGGTCGCCACGGCCATGGCCCGACGTCCCTCCGCGTTGGCCCGGGCCACGCGCACGTCGGCCTCGGCCTGATCGGCCTGCAAGCGTGCCCCGATGTTTTCGCCCACGTCGATGTCGGCGATGTCGATGGAGACGATCTCGAAGGCCGTTTGGGCATCCAGGCGGCGCTCGAGCACCTTCTTGGAGATCAGGTCGGGATTCTCCAGGACTTCGCCATGCGTCTTCGCCGAGCCGATCGCGGTGACGATTCCTTCCCCCACTCGGGCGATAATGGTCTCCTCCGTGGCCCCGCCGATAAGCTGGAGCAGGTTTGCCCGGACCGTCACCCGAGCTTTCACCTTCAACTGGATGCCGTTCTGGGCGACCCCATCGAGCGACTGCCGACCGGACGCCCGAGAAGGGCAGTCGATCACCTTGGGGTACACGCTGGTCTGAACGGCTTCGAGCACGTTCCGGCCGGCCAGGTCGATCGCCGTGGCGAGCTTGAAGTCAAGTTCCGTCATCTTGGCCTTGTGGGCCGCGATGATCGCCCGGATCACCAGCGGGACGTTCCCCCCCGCCAGGTAGTGGCCTTCGAGGGCCTTGCTGGTGATGCCGTACTCTCTCTCGGTCAGGCCGGCCTGGACCGCCATGATCTTGCTGCGGACGATCACGTCCGCTTTCACCTTGCGAAACGTCATCCCCAACAGATCGAAGATCCCGATCCCCGCCCCGGTGGCGAACGACTGTAACCAAAGGCGGGCGTAATTGGCGAAGACCACCAGCGCCAAGCCCAGAACGACCAGGATCGCGATGCCGATCACCAACGTCAAAGGCGTGACCCACTCGGGGAGTTCTTGGGCGGCGAACACTGTCATGGCGCAACTCCTTGGCAAAAGCCTCCCGCTAGGTCCTCATGCCGCTTGAGATTTGATGCGCGGGCACACACCCCCAATGACGTGGGTTTATCCGCGGAAGAGTGATTTGTCAACCCAAGGGGTCCTCAAACGGGTCCAGACCGACGGCATCGATAGGACGGGAAAGCGGATCGGCGTCCGCCGACGAAGACGGCTCGTCGTCGACCGGGCGGACCACCACCCGGTTGCCGTGGACGTCGATCACGCGGACCCGCTGGCCGGCATCGATGGGCATTCCCTCGCTTATGGCGTCGATCGTGCGGCCGTCGATGGTAACGGCCCCGCTGGGAAGCATCTTACTCTTGGCCACGCCCACCTGACTAATCAGCTCTTTCAGCTTCCGGCGACGGGCGCTGTCGGGCAGCACCTCGCCCTCGTTGGGGGCCCCTAGCAGCATCCGCCGACCCAAAGGCGTCCGCGGCCACCAGTGCAGGGCAAGGACCACCGCAAGGGGGATGCCGAAGACGGCCGTGATCAGGATCGCAGAGCCGACCCAAGGCCTTCCATCCATGAACCCCACCGCCACCGCGGCAATGATCGAACAGGCGGCCAGGAACCCCAAGATGCCGCCCGAGGGGATAAAGACCTCGAGCACCACCAAGGCGAGTCCCACCAGCAACAGGAGGATCGCCCAGGCCCAGGGAGCCAGCCAAGATGCGGCCCACAAGCCATCGGCCCACAAGAGATCCATGTT
>Ga0307380_10009562_pt1 | contig 12293 bp, 11 predicted proteins | sample UN3MG_FD_202239 | JGI IMG/M metagenome (GOLD analysis project Ga0307380, IMG submission 202239) | Soil microbial communities from Risofladan, Vaasa, Finland - UN-3 | ecosystem: Environmental > Terrestrial > Soil > Coastal area > Acid sulfate soil | place: Finland: Risofladan, Vaasa | collected... | reverse complement strand
TCAGGCCGAGGCTTGGGCCCTCGGCTGGGCCTGGCCTGAGGAGATCGACAGGTTGAATATCCACCGGGCGACACTGTTGGCTATGAGCCGAGCCTTGGTGGGCATCTATCCGGCTCCGGAACTCCTCCTGGTCGACGGTTTGTTCGTCCCCGACTGCCCCGTGCCTGCTCGGGCAATAGTGCGGGGTGATCAGAAAAACCATGCCATCATGGCCGCATCCATCCTGGCCAAGACCGAAAGGGATCTCTGGATGATTGCCTATTCCGAACTCGAGTCCCGCTACGGTTTTGAGATCCACAAGGGCTATCCGACACGCATGCACCGGATGCGGGTAAAGAGATATGGTCTATCCCCGATCCATCGGAGGAGTTTTAAGATTTCTTTTCCCGAATGAACTCTACGGCTTGATGGAAACCGGCCAGGAAATTTTCGAGGTCTTCCTGGAAAACGATAATCGAATGCCGCTCAAATTCGCTTTCCCCTTTTTTTTTGGTCTCCACCAGATTCAGAAATATATCCCCATGCCGGTTTTCCTTCACATTGAAGAAGTACGTCCGTTTTCCCGCGGTAGTACGTGTCGAAAAGACCTCTCCCCGTAATCCCATACAATCCTTCCCTCGGTATAGCCGCTTCCACCCAATAGGCTTACAAAGTTTAAGATAGCCGAAACCACGATGCTTCGGCAAGCACTTGATTTTTCGACCCTTCCCTTGCTATATTACACCCGCCCGCGCCCGTCGTATAATGGCTATTACCTAAGCCTTCCAAGCTTATGATGTGGGTTCGATTCCCATCGGGCGCTTTATAATTTTACCTTTTCCAATTCTTTCTCGATGGCTGCCTGGACAAGTTGATTGAGAGAAACGCCGAGTTTCTGGGATGTTTGAACCGCTTTTCGATGAAGCTCGGGAGAAACACGAACGTTGAAGCTTCCTCTATATGACTTGTAAATCGGTCTGTTATTCTCCTTGCAGAGGTGTATGTAATCTTCAACGGCATCCTTGAAGGAGCTTTTCAGCTCTGCCACACTTTCTCCTTCAAAGGTTACCAGATCATTTATGCCTTCTATTCGACCAAAAAAAACAAAATTCCACCGTAGTCATTTCTAAAGGGGCATCTGCCGATCAGTAAAAGAGTAAGCTTTCTTAAAAACTGGAGGAGTTATTTATGGGGAACTCTAGGTGGTTGAAACGGGGAGCACAGATCGGAGTGTTTCTGCTGATGGTGCTTCTCATTTTCGGTTGTGCCGGCGCCAAAGCCCGGAAACAATCGTTCAGCTCGTACATCTTCTCGGCGGCGGATAATCCATCGTTGAGCAAGGATGTGGTAGGCGCCGTCGACTGGATGGCTAAAATCGTTTCCCTTGTGGTACCTCCGGGAACACGGGTAAGCTCGATGATCGCCACCTACGTTGCACCGGAAGGTGCGTCGGTGTACGTGCGCAGCCAAGGCAGCACGATCCCGCAGACCAATGGGGCCACGGCAAACGACTTCCGCCGTCCCGTGCAATACCTGCTCGCCTTGGAGGACGGCACAGAGGTGGAGTTTGTCGTCAAGGTGCGGGAGGCGGAGACCAACCCGAATCTCGCCTCTCTGACTCTTGGAGATAATGTGGCCTTTTCACCGGGTTTCTCCACGGAGGTCGAAAGCTATACCGCCGAAGAAGTGCCCTATGCGATCGGGGAATTGACTATCCGTCCCAACGCAGAAAGCACCTACGCCAGCATCACGATTGACGGAAGGACCTATCCGGCGCGAAACGCTACCGCAGCGGCAGCTCTGCGGGCCGGTGAGGTGAATGCGATCAGCATTGTGGTGACTGCCGAGGACGGAGTGACCACCCGTACCTATACCCTAAATGTGAAGAGAGCGGAGCCGGATAGGGATTCCAGTCTGGCTGGACTGAAGGTCAGTGAGGGGACCGTGCTGGCACCGAGGTTCTCAACGGATGTCACCAGCTACCGGATCAATATTCCCTACGAGCCGGAGGCCTTGAACTTCACACCTACAACGAACAGCCCGGTCGCCACTGTCACGGTACAGGGGAAAGCCGTGCCTTCAGGCACCGAATCGGGGACTATAGAACTGGGGGATGAACTGATTACATCCGTTGATATCGTGGCCACAGCCCAGGACGGGACAACCAAAACGGTCTATACCGTAACCATCCAGAGAGCCGAGCCGGATCGGGATTCCGGCCTGGCCGCCATTGGGGTAAACCAGGGCGCCTCGGTAGCGCCGAAGTTCTCGAGGAACATCACCGGCTACGAAATTTCCATCCCCAATACGATGGATACGGTGATCTTGACGCCTGAAACGGGCAGTCCGGTGGCAGCCGTGACCGTAGCGGGGAAAGCTATCCCGTCGGGGAGCTCCGTGGAGCCGATCGTACTGCCTGAGGATTCAGCGACCGATGTTGAGATCACTGTCACCGCCCAGGATGGAAAAACAGTGACCACCTACCATCTGAAGGTGATCCGCAGGCCTATCGACCCGACCTGGTCCCAAGCCGTCGGGAGCGCGGAGTTTTCCGGCCGTTTCGGTTTCGAGTCCGTCGTATTCAAAGGAAAATTGTGGGTCATCGGCGGCTCGTCGACAAACCTCGACTACTTCAACGATATCTGGTACAGCGACAACGGGATATCCTGGACCAAAGCAACGGAAAACCCGGGCTTCTCCCCGCGTAGGAATCACCAGGTCGTCGAATACAAGGGGCAGCTATGGCTGATCGGCGGCGAGAGCGGAATGTACGAGTATAAAAACGATATCTGGACTTCGAAAGACGGGATCTATTGGACAGAAGTGGACGTGAAAGTGCCCTTCCCCGAACGGGTCAATCACCAAGTCACCGTATTCAAAGGCAAGCTCTGGGTCATCGGAGGCTACGGTTCGAGTTCTACCGGACGTTCGGTCTGGTCCAGCAAGGATGGGGAGGTATGGATCGAAGAGATCCACGAAGCCGCCTTTCCCGCCCGGGACATGCATCAACTCGTAGCCTTCAAGGACAAGATGTGGATCATCGCCGGGCAAAGAGGTTCCACCCGTTTTGCCGATGTCTGGTCCTCCCCCGACGGAGTTACCTGGACACAAGTCGGGAATCTCGCGGACAGCGGATTCACACCCCGCATGCTTCACGAGGCGGCGGTATATGCAGGCAGAATGTGGGTGACCGGCGGATACGTAGAGGGCTACGGAGCGGTGAACGACGTCTGGTACACCAAAGACGGTGTGGAATGGAAACAGGCCGCCGAATCCGCCGATTTTGTCGGCCGCCTCGGCCATCAGATGGTGAGCTTCAAGGGTAAGCTCTGGATCATCGGAGGCACGGACAATCAGGTTGCCCGAAACGATATCTGGTACTCCAACGCCAAAGAGGAACCCGCCTCCGAGTAGTCGTTGTTTATAAGATGAAAGCCGAAGGGGTGCCCTGCAACCGGGCATCCCTTTTTTTCTATCTAAGCAGGGATAGTTTTTCTTCCAGGTGGCGGAGGATTTTCTTCTCCGCGCCGACTTCGTGCATCAGGTTGAACGTACCGTAACGGCTGCGCAGAAAGCGGATATAGCGAATGGGCATCAGCATCTGCTGCGGATCGATCTGAAAGTCAGACAGGCGGAAGGGAAAGGATTGGCTGGATAGAATCGAAACTGCCACCTCCAGCTCTTCCAACATCCGACGGGCCAACTCGGTAATCGATCCTACGTTCTTTTGAATTCGCTCCAAGCGAAGCCTGTAGATCTCCGCATCAACAACAGACTTCGACATTTCCTCCTTCATCTGCCCACGAAAGGGTTCCATCTCGGGCAGGAGGGTCTGCTCCCAGGGGGGTTCAGCGGCCAAGGCGAGTAAACGCTCATCCACGGCGAATTCCAAAGCTGCGGGATCTCTGTAGAACTTCGAGTAGCCCTCCAGCAGGATTCTACAAGAAAGGCCCACGAGAAAACCGTGAAGCTCGTAGGCTGGATCGCCGACTGTTCCGGCGGTCTCCCAGAAATGGGCGATGGTGTGTTCGGCGGATGACGCAGGTCGGGAGTCGGTAAGACCCTGCATCGCGAACCCCGAAGTCAGGATCGCGTCGGTGAGAGCACGTGTGGCAGCTTTTCTGTCGACTGTTTGTGCTTTCACCGCTTGAATAGCCTGGCGGGCCGAATCCAGGCAAAGCTGCGCCGCTTCCCCGCAGATATACTCTCCGGTAATCAGGGCGGAGAGTGTCCAATCCAGATAGGACAAATACTTCGCCAGCAGATCTCCTATCCCGGACAGAAAGAGTTTTTCCGGCGCCTGCTCCAAAACGGCCAGTTCGGCGAAGATCAACTCCGAGGGCCGAGCAGGCTGTGTCTTGTGACCGTGCTTTAGTTTCAGAGCCGAGGTGCCGGAGCTGTAGGCGTCAACCGAGGGAGCGGTTGCCACACACCAGTTCGGGACCCCGACGATCTTGGATACCATCTTCCCGATGTCGCTGATCGTCCCTCCCCCAACAGCCAGTATCAGATCCGGGGAGACAGCGCCTGCATCCGCGGCCAACGCCTGGATCAATTCGGGAGTAGTGCGCGGTCGAGGGTGGGCGGAAAGTACGGCCTCGGAGAGATGAAACCGGGACAGCAATTCTTTGCACCGCGCAGCAGCCGCGGTTTCCGTGTTTTCGTCGCTCAAAACCCAGATGCCGGAGCCGGATCCATACATCTGAGCTGCAAGGTCCGGCAACCCTTCCAGTACCCCATCACCCAGCAGGACCCGTTTGACTCCAAGACGGTGCTGGCGACCGCACCCGCAGTCCAGCGTCCCGTCGGCAGAGTACTTGCTTAGATAGGATTGGAAAAAGAAATCACTCATGGGGAAACGTATTACGTGTAAAGCGGCGCCGATGGTATCAGGCGATCAGCCGATACCAGGGCCTGTTCCACCGCTACGGCAATTGTACGGCGTTCGAGCCCGTAAACCTCGAGAAGCTCCCGCCTCGATCCTTGTGGGATGAATTTCCGGGGAAATCCAAGGTGAAGAAAGGGAATTACAACGCCGCGGCGTTTCAAATCCGCGGCGATCTGCTCGCCGATACCGCCGCAACGGCACCCTTCCTCAACGAGGCAAACCATCCGATATCGATAAAAAAGGGAAACGAGATAATCAAGATCCAGAGGTTGGATAAAACGAAGGTTGTACACATCGGTGCGGATTTTCAAACGGCCGAGAAGCTCCGCAGCTTCGAGTGCCTCTTGGACCAGCGCTCCGAAACTAACGATCAACACCTCGCCCTTCTGCTGCCTGACCATGGCGCCCCGTCCCTCCAGGAGGGGCTGCTCGCACCCGGATTGGGGTGGACAGCAGGGAGCCTTAGGGTATCGAATCATCACCGGTCCGCCCTTTCCCAGGGCATAGCGAAGCATCAGCTCCATCTCCCTCTGGGTGCTCGGTGCAAGCATGGTGAGACCGGGAATACCGCGAAAAAGGGCAATATCGAAGGTACCCTGATGGGTTTCACCGTCGGATCCAACCAGCCCCGCCCGATCGATCGCAAACACGACGGGCAGATCGGGCAGAGCCACATCATGGATGACCTGGTCGACGGCGCGTTGAAGAAAGGTCGAGTACACCGCAACCACAGGTTTCAGGCCGGCCCGGGCAACGCCCGAAGCGAAGGTCACCGCATGCTGCTCGGCGATCCCGACATCAATAAAACGATCTGGAAAGCGGGTTTGAAAAAGCCTTAACCCCGTGCCGTCGGCCATGGCGGCGGTGATGGCTACGATCCGCTCGTCCTCTTGAGCAAGATCGGCGATCGCTCCGGAGAAGGCCTCCGTGAAGGTAGGCGCATCCTTGGTTTCCAGCTTCCCGTCGACAATTGAAAACGGCGACACCCCATGGTACAGAGTGGGATCTCCCTCGGCGGGGACATAGCCCTTGCCCTTGACGGTACAGACGTGAACCACGCAGGGCTTGTCGAGCTTTTTCACGTTATTCAGGATCCTCACCAGCATCCTGAGGTTATGCCCATCGATTGGGCCGAAGTATTCGAGACCTAGATCGGAGAACAGAGTTTCTCGAAAAAACAAGGCTTTCAGTCCCTTTTTCAAACGGTAGATGGCCTGCAGCAAATTCCGCCCCAGCCAGGGGATCTGTTCCACGGCTCCGTCGAACCGTTTCTTGAAACTTTGATACAGCTGTGTTGCGGTCAATCGGCTCAAGTAGTACGAGATTGCTCCGACATTATCGCTGATCGATTTCTTGTTGTCATTCAGAATAATGATCAGATCGTTGCCGAATCCCGCAGCCTGGTTCAGTGCTTCCAGAGCCACCCCTCCGGTGAGGGCGCCGTCGCCAATCACGGCCAGCACTTTGCCCCCCGCGCCCGTGAGTTTTTGGCCGGTTAGGATGCCCAGGGCCACCGATATCGAGGTTGAGGCATGACCTGTTTCGACGATATCGTGGGGACTTTCCTCCGGCTTTGGGAAACCGCTCAGGCCGTCAAGGTTCCGCAGGGTGTGGAAGCGGTTTTTTCTGCCGGTGATTAGTTTGTGGGGATAGCATTGATGCCCCACGTCCCAGATGATTTTGTCATGAGGAGAGCGGAAAACTTTGTGGAGTGCCAGGGTCAGCTCGACAATGCCAAGGTTGGATGCCAGATGGCCGCCGTTCTTGCTGACAACCTCCATGATCAGCTGGCGGATCTCCTCAGCAAGATCCTCGAGCTGTGCGTAGGACAGATTGTGCAGGTCCTGCGGGCAGTTAATCGTATCGAGGATCTTAACCAACCGCATTCCTACTGAAACAACAGATCGACCATCCGGTTGATGTAGCTCAAGAACAGTTCGATCTTTTTCTCCTGGGTGAGTTGATAGCTCCTACGCTCTTCGACCAAGGATTGGGCAGCGGGAGCTCCGGCGGCAGGCTGGGTCTGGATGGTTTCGATGACCTCTTCGATATCCGCCGCCGTAAGAGTGGCTCCCGCCGGCTCGAGGAGTGTGCGGAACTGCAGCCTTGCATCCGCCATCTGGGAAAAGGAGACGATCCGAGCCGGGCCCAGGATCCCCGGATCGATCCAACCCGTAATCGATACCAGCTCCTCTTTGTTCTCCAGACTGAAACTACGTGTCCCCTCAACCCTCGCCTTGCCCGTGCCGTCTATCTCGGTTATCCGAGCGGCAACTTCGGTCTGAAGGGTATACTCCTGCTTTCCCCTGGCGCTCTGGTTACCGCCGGTTCTTGTGGCCGGAAGAAAAGAGAAGAGGTTCCCGAACTCGCCGCCGGAGAACTCGAAGGTAATGTTCTTCGCATCACTCGCCGAAGCATCGAAGGATAGTGAGGTTGAAGTATCGATCCGCACGAGAACGATATCCCCCTCCTGCACCGCAGTTTTTGTGCTGAGGTAGCCTTCAAAACCGGGAGTCCACAGACTGTCTGCGAATACCCTTTCGGCGGAAATAGAGCAGAGAATCAAACATCCAAATACGAAACTGTTTCTCAAGTTTTTCATGATAGCGCTCCTACGATAATTATCTGTAGGATGCAAAGATGGATGAACTATTTCTTTTTATGCCGGTTCTTCCTAAGCTTCTTCTTGCGTTTGTGCGTCGCGATTTTATGTCGCTTTCGTTTCTTTCCACAAGGCACAGATCCGCCTCCTGTTTTTCTGTCTATTAAAATCCGATTTGCCGGCCCGCTACAATATAGTGTCAGCCTAGCCGGGATGACAACTGCTATCTACTTTTTCATCAATTATGCGCGGGAGCACGCCGGCCGTCAAGAGGTCCAATCGGCGAGGAATTCCTTGATTCGGGAACTTGCGGAATCGACCTGCTCAGGACTCTCCCACACAACTCCCTCCAAGGACTTGAAAAAGGTGATCTGTCTCTTCGCGTAGCGCCGGGAGTTCCTCTTGATCATCTCTTTTACCCCACCGAGGGTCGAGCATCCCTTCTGCAAATCGAAGAACTCCCGATACCCTATCCCACGCATCCCCGGAGCATTAACCCCAAATCCCTTGCTCAGAAGGTACTTCACCTCCTCTACCAATCCACCTCGGAACATGAGCTCCACCCGCTCGCCGATACGGCTGTACAGCTGTTCCCGCTCCCGCTTCAATCCCAACAGTAAAAACGTATATCCCTCTCGGGGTTTGTTTGGATTTGTGAAGGAGGACAGGGGTCGGCCGCTTCCTCGATACACCTCCAACGCCCGGATAATCCGGTAGGTATCCTGGTCCTTCACCCTGGCTCTCGTGCCGGGGTCGACCGAAGCCAGTTCGTCCAGCAGCGGCTGCACTCCCCGCTCATCGAGCTCTCGTTTCAATGCCCGCCGAATGCTCGGGTCTCCCGGCGGCGCGTCCGGCAAACCGGTGATGAAAGTGCGCAGGTAATACGCCGTTCCGCCACAGAGGATGGGGGTTTTCCCCCGCCGGCGTATCTCCGGCAGCAACCGCTCCGTTCTATGAACGAACTGCCCTGCATTGAACTGAAAGGTGGGTTCAACGACATCGATCAGGTGGTGAGGCACTCGCTCTCTGAGCTGGTCGGATGGTTTTGCCGTGCCCACATCCATGTAGCGATACACCTGCATCGAATCGGCGTTGATGATTTCGATGTTGGATATGCGGGAAAACAGATTTTCTATGAACACGGTCTTGCCGACCGCGGTGGGACCAAATACGACGATAACGGGCTCGGAGCGTATCAACTTTCCAGCCGATAGCGTACCTTTTCTGTCAGTATCTGTTTGATTGCCGTGGACACTACTTTGCCCTTGTTTTCTTCAAGCTCTTCATCCCCGGCCAGATGTATTTGAGTGGCCCGTTTGATCATTGCATTTGTTATCGGGTAGACGTTGTCATTGTATTGAATGAGTCGATCCAAAGGTATAATCACCCTCTCTCTCCAGGTAGTATTGTTTAGGCTTAAGTTTTTTGTTGTATAGCAAAGATATAGGATAACGAGAAAAAGATCAAGAATAGAGTTCACTTCTTTGCCTCGAGGGCCTCTACAATTCTGTCAACTACATAGAACTGATCGCCTTTTTCAGTATTTACTACGAGATCGGCGAAAGCATAGTTATCGGTATCCATTCCGTACAATTTGAGGTAGCGATTTCTATCCCTCGAATCCCGCAGCTCTATATCCTGCAGAGACTGCCCCCACCTCGTACCTTCCCGCTGAGATATGCGCCTGGATCGAACCTTGGCGGAGGCATACAGATAGACTTTCAAATCTGCCTGCTCGAGCAGCCATATGGCCAACCGGGATGCAAGAACGCAGCTTCCTTCTAAAGCCAGCTCTACCTGCCTGCGATCGAGATATCGATCGTGCTGACTGTCATTCTCGGCCAGAAGGCACAGCTGCTCGAAGGGAATCCCCCGTTCCTTGGCCATATCGTGAAATGTATAGTTGATGAGGCGAACCCCCAGTCTTTCCGCCAGGAGTCTGGACACGGTGGTGTTCCCGCAGCCGCTTTTTCCCGATACCGCGATTCTTACCTCACTCGACATTTCTCAACTGTTCCCTGATTTTCTCGAGAGTATCTTTCAGCACCACGATCGAGCTGTCCACTTCCGAGAGAAGATTCTTGGCACCGATGGTGTTGAACTCCCGATTCAATTCCTGGCAAATGAAGTCGAGTTTCTTTCCCAAAGAACCTCTCTCTTGGAGTATCTTCTTGAAGCTCTCCAGGTGAGATCGAGTCCGAACGAGCTCCTCATGAATATCGGATTTCATCAGCAAGACAGCCGTCTCTGCCAGGATCCTGTTCTCATCGATCCTGTTCGCCAGCAGATCCTCGAACCGATTCCGCAAATCGCTCTTGATTTTTTCTTCCAGCTGTGGAGCCACGGCCTCAAGCCCGGAAATCTCAGTCTCGATCCCCTCGAGCAGGCCGATAATGTCCTTTTCGGTGGCCCTTCCTTCTCTCTGACGGAGTTTATCGAACTCCTCGAACACCGAATCCAAAACAGGCTCAAAATCGGGCCAGTACTCATCCATGTCCAAGGACAGCTCGAGCTTTAACATACCTTCGATGCGCAGCAGATGGGACAGCCTGATTTTCTCTCGAATACCCGCCGCCTCGGCCAGCTGCCGCAGCGCCTGCACGTATGACTTGACATAGTAGGGATCCACGGCGATCTCTGTAGCCCGGCCGAGCTCGGCAGACTTCACGTACAGCTCAACCCGTCCGCGTAAAATCCGTTTAGACAGGAACTCACGGATCTTCTGCTCCAGGGGATTGAGAAACGGCGGCAGGTAGATCAGGATATCCAAAAACCGATTGTTGTAGGATTTCATCGTAATGGTGATCTTATACTTCTTGTCACGATGCTCGCGATAGGCGAAGCCGGTCATGCTCTTCATTTCTCGTCCTTACTCATTCTGTCAAAAAGTTCTCGCCCGATCCGCCAGTTGTCCCCCGCCCCCATGGTAACGAACAGATCCCCTGGCCTGAGGGTGCTCTCGAAAAAGGCAACGGATTCTCCGGGCTCTTCGAAATAAACCACTTGCCGATGATGGCGGCTCACCTCGCGGAAAAGTGTATTTCCATCCACGCTGCCGTCGCTTTGCTCCCGGGCGGAGGAATAGACCCGGTGCAACACAACGATCGCCGCATCGGAAAAGCAGGTCCCAAACTCTGCCAACAGGGCCTTGGTTCGGGAGTAGGTATGGGGCATAAAATCCACGAGGATCCGGCGCCCCGGATAAAAGCTCTTCAGACCGGCAAGGGTGCTTGAAATCTCTGTCGGATGATGTCCGTAGTCGTCGACGAACAGTACGTCCTTCGCGATCCCGAGGATTTCACTCCGGCGTTTGCTGCCACGAAAGCCTGCTATCCCTTCCGCCATGACGCGAACTGCATCAGCGGTCAACCCCCGCCCCTCCTGCTTCAGCACAGAGGAGCTCAGGGCGATCGCAGCGGTCGCGTTATAGGCGGAATGAGCCCCCGGAATTTTGAGAATCAAAGGCGCTGGAAGGCCGGAAAGGCGCAACAAGGTTTGTCCCGGCCCGGTCTCGATCTCCTCGATGCGGTACATTCCCGTCGCTGTTTTTCCGTACGGAATGATTTCCACATCGGATCTATTTTCCCGTACCCTGGTCTCAACCTCCCTGGCGCCCCGGTCATCGTGATTGATGATCAGTTGTCCGCCTCCCGGGAGGTTCATACAGTAGCTCAGGAAAGCACTCAGCACATCTTCAAGGTCTTTGAAATAATCGAGATGGTCCGCCTCCACACCGGTCACCACGATTCGCTGCGGATGGAAGTGCAGGAAATGCCGCCTGTATTCACAGGTTTCGGCGACGAAGTACCTCCGGCCCAGAATGAGGGTCGAGCGGCTGCCGAAGCTCTCTACTTCCGAACCCGCCAGTACGGTGGCCGGAATGTCCCAACCCTTGAGAATCGTACCGGCCAGAGCAACCGTTGTGGTTTTGCCGTGGGTCCCGGAAACACCGCTGGCATCGCTGGATTCAGATAAGAGACCGAGGGCCTCGGGATAGGTTATAATTTGGATTCCCCTGGCCGCGGCTGCTACGAGCTCCGGATTCTCACTCCGATCGTACGCCGCGGAGTGTATGACCAATCGGATATCCGAATCGATACGAGCGGCATCGAAGGATTCCCAATAAGGAATACCCAAACGTCCTAGAATCTTGTCCGTGTAAAATTTCTCCGGACCATCGGAGCCGGTGATCCTTGCCTTCCGGTCGGCCAGTATTTCTGCCAGAGCGGCCATACCGGTGCCCTTGATGCCCACCAGATGGATTCGGTATCCTGAAAGCGAAGCTGGCAACTGGGGTCGAATCATCCCCGAAACTATATCCGAAGGCCCTATGTGTTTCAATTGGAGGAATCATTTGGTACTAGGCGCTCATATGTCGATTGCCGGGGGTGTTCATAAAGCCCTTCAAAGAGGAGCGTCCATTTCCTGTGAGGTCGTGCAGATCTTTACCAAGAATCAGCTGCGCTGGGTCGCACCACCGCTCCGAGAGGATGAAATCCGGGTTTTCCGCAGGCGGAGGAAAGAGTTCAAATATATCCTGGCCCACGCCTCCTACCTAATCAACCTGGCCTCCCCCGACGACAGGGTCTACGGGAAATCCGTTTCCGCCCTCGAAGAGGAGCTCGACCGCTGCCATGCTCTGGATATTCCCGCCCTCGTACTGCATCCGGGCTACCACCTGGGACGGGGTGTGGATAAGGGAATCGAACGGCTGGCCGGGGGTGTTCGTTCAGCCTACGAAAGGTCGGGGGGAAAAGAGGTGCTGCTTGCTTTGGAAACCATGGCCGGCCAGGGCTCATCCCTCGGGGGCAGCTTTGAACAACT